>JAABUS010000757.1_pt1 | contig 78816 bp, 71 predicted proteins | sample 5560161 | NCBI WGS metagenome assembly JAABUS01 (sample SAMN10711885, study PRJNA513376) | rock metagenome | isolation source: Antarctica rocks | place: Antarctica: Victoria Land, Trio Nunatak nord | collected 2016-01-04
CAACCTCTTCCTATCCTTCCCACTCAACCTCCCCTTCTTCTTCTCCTTCCCCCCCACCCCATTCAGCTCCTCAAACCCCTTCTTCTTCGCCACGACCTTCTCCCTCTCGCTCTCAAACCACGTCCGCTTCGGCCGCGCCTTGATCTCCTCCTCATGCTTCATCAAGTTATCGCCCTTCTGGATCTGCATCTCCACCCCCTGCAGCGCGCGCTCCGCCTTCTCGTCCTTGAGAATGGCGTCCATCTCCGGCTCCAGCGCCTCGAGCTCGCTGTGCAGCGCGTCCACAATCTCCGCGTCTACAGTTCGCGATACCACCTTCGCGTTCTGCGCTTTTGCGGCCTTTACAATCTCCTTCACGACTTTACGATCTGGTTCGGCAGCGAGGGTACATGCTCGCCCCGCTCGGCCTGCGCGCGCCGTACGCCCCACGCGGTGCAGGTAGATTGTTGCGTTCTGCGGCGCGGTGTAGTTCACCACCGTACTCACATTCGGGATATCCAGCCCTCGACTCGCCACATCGGTCGCGAGCAGGAAATGCGCAGCGCCGGAGCGGAAAGCTGTGAGGGCAGCGAGTCGTTGCTCCTGCGTCATGCTGCCGTGGAGCTCTGCGGCGCGGAGGTCGAGCAGGGAGAAGAGGACGCGGATGCGGTGCGCGAGGGCTTTCTGGCGGAAGAAGATGATGGTCTTGGTGGTGTAGGTGGTGCGGCAGAGGTGGATGAGATAGGCGAGGCGTTTGTCCTCGCGGCCGGGGCGGAGGCGGACGAATTCCTGGGTTAGGGTCGTGACGGTGCGTTTTGGAGGGTTGATGACGAGGCGGACGGGGTGGTTGAGACTGAGCCGGATGAGCGATTCGACGCGCGTGGTCATGGTGGCGGAGAAGAGCATGGTTTGGCGGGAGCGGGGGATGGAGGTTAGGATCTCGTTGAGCTCGTCGGCGAAGCCGTCGTCGAGCATGCGGTCGGCTTCGTCGAGGACGAGGATCTCGAGCGTGGAGAGGGTGAAGGAGGGGGAGTTGCGCATGTGGTCGATGAAGCGGCCGGGGGTGGCGATGATGATGTCTGGGCGGGTGCGCAGGACGGTTTCTTGCTCGCGGAGGGAGAGCCCACCAACGAGGAGCGCAATGGTGATGTCGGTGAAGGAGGCGAGTTTGCGGGCGACGGTGTGGCATTGGACCGCGAGTTCGCGGGTGGGCATCAGGATGGCGACACGGGAGGTAGGAATCTTCTTGGGCCGGTAGAGGAGACGCTCGAGGATAGGGATTATAAAGGCGGCGGTTTTGCCGGAGCCAGTGACAGCGCCTCCGACAACATCACGGCCAAGGAGGGCAACAGGGATCGTTTTGCTTTGGATTGGGGTCGGAGTTGTGAAAGCGCAGGAAGCGAGACCGCGCAGAATAGGACGAGAGAGTGACATGGCTTGGAAGGAGTTGGGTGAACGTTTTGCATTCAATGTGCCCTCTGAGGGCTCTTCAGGAGCGTAGAAAGCATCGCGGCGGGCTCTCTCTTCGGCGTCATCTTCATCGGAGGTTTTGGACGCGTCTGAAGCTTCGTCATCTGGATGAGGTACCGGCTCTGCCTCGAGGTCGTTCTCTGAAGCCTCATCTGAGCTTTCTTCAGGCCGCTGTGCGACGTCTTCCTCTTCATCACTTCCGGTAGCTCCCATGCCAAAACCATCTGGAGCCAATGTCTCATCTATGTCCTCCTCTTCGCTTTCTCCATCTGAGTGCTTTACTTGCCGGTCCAGCTCCTCATCACTATCATCTTTGCTAGCAGTGGATTCTGCGACCTTGCCTCCATTAACATCCTGATTCTGCCCTTTCTCCGTATCTTTCCTCCGCCGAGCAATCAGTGCGTCAATATCGACACCCTTTTTGTCACCTTCTGCACTCCTGGTTCGCTGGTCTCCATCAATATCCCAGGCATTGAAGTCCTCAACAACTCCACTATCGCCTTGTCCAACTTGGAACTCGAAATCCGAGTCTAGTGCTCCATCGTCTTCGCCATGGGCCGTCCACCCGTTATCTTGTCCCGAAATATCTATATCATCTTCCGCATTGTGCCGGGAAGACCCGCCGTTCCTCTGCTTCTTTGCAGTCCTGTTGGGGCCGTTCGTCGCAGGTTCGTGAGATCGTTTGCGCTTGGTACCGTTGCTTGGTATATTCTCGGGAGATGACTCGGCTTCTTCGTCTTCGGGTGGGGAGTTGTCATCGTCAGATATAGTGAGGACGAAATCATCATCTCTATCAAATTCTGGAGCCATGGCTTGGTTTGTCAAAGATATAGAAGATGTCGCCAGCAGTGTGATTCGAACTTTCAGAGCTCCCGACGTTTAGCCGCGTCAGGTTCATGGGGCATATGTGCTTTTACGGGGTAGTAATCCCACGATACAGGTCGATCCTCACGGGAAGTAAGTCGAGATCATGTATATCGCTGATGTTGATGTAGTAATGCCGCCGAAAGATCCCCTTCCATCCTGATACATACTGCAGAGGGAATACCAAATCTAACGTGCCATCCAACCTATGCTCCTCCCTTCGCCCACAACTATGTACACGAAATTTGTGCGAACGCGAATATGCCATCCTGCTCCTGTTCGAACCCGAACTCACTATACGCACCACTGGCGCCCAATCAATTGCCTATCACATTGCATTCCCGTACTCGTATCGATCCTGTGCTCGTGCTCCGCCGCCAAGGTTCATATGCATGAGTGCTTCCTGAGGCCAGTCGGTTCCGTCCGTGTGCAGCGATTGTTGCTGATTAGGCAGGGTCCAGAGGTTGCCATCTTGGGCGAAACTATGATCTTCGCTATGTGAAGGGAGCGTTAACGAAGGCTTTGACTCGTAGTGAGGGTCAGGTGGTGCAGGGGTGTTCGAGGCAGGAAAACTGAACGCTGATGGATAGTGATCATGTTGTGGGGTCGTCAAGTCGTCAAAATCGTAATGCTGAGATTCAAGTCTAGTTCGCTCAGAGTAATCATCGTTGTTATATCCGAGCTCTGCTCGTGGTATATGTAGCTCGTCGTGAATGGCGTAAGGGTTGGCTCTTGCTTCTATCGGGATGTTCCTTTCGTCTACCTCCCTAGGCAACGGTGGCGATTCGACGATAGAGCTCTCGTACGGTGCTGGCAATTCTGAAGGCGCATTTATTAGATCGGTATAGTCCTGCTGTCGCGAAGGCGCGGATGGAATGGTTTGGACATTCTTCAAAGAACTGCCAATGCGAACACTGCCTACTGTACTTCTCGGCTCTGCAACTTCTGTAATCTGGCTGTCTGCGCCGTCTGCATCCCTGATACTGAATTGAGCGATTGTCTCCATCTTCCTAGTCACCCAGCTTGCAAGAATCTTGCCGCGTTGCTTTTCGCCCAGTCGAGACCGGGGAAAGTCGCCTTTGGCGACGAAAGCTACGATATCCACTATCACTTGGTGCTCATTCAGTACAGCGTTAACGATGACGGGCACTATCGACGCCAAATAGTTGCGACGCATGACCTCTACAAGTACAACCACGAAGCCACCAGCCTGGAAGACGGCACTGTTGCACGTATTAGACAGGAACTTGGTCCACAGAATAAAAGGAATGACTCACCATCCGCCAGGCAAAATGTTTCGATGACATTTTTCAATCGAGTACTCAATGTCCATCGGGAAATGACTCAGACCGTTGACTTCAAATGTCTCCCCAATACCACCCAGCACAAAAAGAACCTGCATTTCAACCTGCTGACCTCCAGGGCCTATGGGCCGTGTAACATTATGAAGAAAACCAAGGTCGCCGGTACGCACATAAGTGAGGTGAGGGTCACCATCCACAGTGCGGCCATTGAACCTTTCGAAGTCGAACGCATCCTTGGAACCGTAGAAAGATTTGACGCAAGCCTCCGAATACGCCCAGATCTCTCCGTATTCGCCAATGTGGCACAGACAGTTGGTTTCAGGATTTACAATCGCAATCTGAGTACTCACTGGTACCATTCCAGAGTCTTGAACAAGCAATGACATCGGATCCGTGTCCGGGTCAACTGGATAAACAAGACCTCGGCGAAGGGCGCGCGTGTCGAGCCATAGCTCTATGGGCTCGATGCACATATACGAGCGAGAGGCCACCATAGGATTCAGGACATGGGAGTAGATTGTATTGATCGCAGTTCGGTCAAGACCGGTTGCAGCAAAATGAAGTCGCACCTTTTGAAACACATCCACGCGTGGTCTGCCTTCAGTAGATATCATCATGTTTTTCAGCTCATGGAGGTTGAAACCTTTCCCCGGCATGGAATTCATAGCATGATCGAGCATCTGGCTTGTGGCGTACGTGTCCTTGATCTTGTATCTTGACAGCGTCAGGAAAAGCGACTGTGGGTTGCCAGCGAAATCCACCGGCGAGACTAGATACGTCGGAGCACCCACGAAACAGCCCATAAGACAGGTATGGACGAATCCCAACCCCATAGTGCTCCTAACACAGCCAAGCACAGGTCTGGAGCTCGTCATTTGACATGTCTCTTTCTGCACCTTGCAGGTGCCCATGATGGTATCATGACCCAGTTGTACCGCAATGCGTCTTTGATCGGGCGTCCAGTAAGTCCATATCAGTACAGGATAACTAGGTTGGACCCATGAAGGCTTCATTGTGAAGCCCAGATCCCTGCATCCTTTCAATTGTTTCGGAGGCTTGGTGGTATTGTAAGTCGAGGGAATTCCAACTCGAAGGACTTGCGCAGACTGTTTGATATGCTGAGAGACAATCTTCTGCTTCAAGAGATGGTCCACGTCGGCGTTGACTACAACGGCCTTAACTCTGAAGTCAGCGATCATGTGGAGATAGGCCGGAGCATCTTCGTTCAGACGGTTCTGGTCGAGCGGTGCCATTGGAATCGCCACAGCTCCAAGACAGAAGCAAGCATGAACAGCATAGACAAACTCCTCGGAGTGGGTGTACATGAGTATCAAATGATCTCCTGGTCGAACCTTGGCCTTGTTCTGGAGATATTGTGCAACTGCTGCGACTTTGGTATCAAACTTCTTCCATGTAACACCTTTGCCTTCTTTGCCTCGACCATCGATCGTACAGTAAGCCAGCTCTTCAGCTTGCCTTGCGACGCGCCACTGAAGAAGATCCACTATGCTTGAAAAGTTGTTTAGAGGCGTCGATGTTCGATCATCTATCACAACTTCGCGATGATCCACCCCAGAGTACTGCTTGTCTTGCATCGCCAGGATCTCCTGTCTAGCAGAAGTCGAGACCGGCGACCAAATTCCGCCAACAGGGTCCACGCCCACGGGAAGGTTCAGGACAGCTCGCTCTACACCGAACTTGACGTGAACAGAGGGCAATGAGCCTTGATCGAATTCTCTGCGGCAGAGCATGTTCGCTATCTCGCGTCGCCCATTCTTGACAACCCTCGGAAGTGTATTTGGTGCTGTGATCATTACGCAGAAGACCCTAAGATGGTGTTCTTGATAGAGGACCTCTATACAGCGTTCTGATAGTGAATCCAGCAACGCGGTGTCAAGCTGCCGTGGGGGTCCTCCATTAGTGGTCGGAGCGGTGGAGGCAGCTTGTGACTCGAGCACAACGATAGGGAGATGCTCCTCGTTAACAAAAACATCAAAAGCTGAACAATCAAAAATCTTGGGCACGTTTTTCATGATGCTGATAATCAAATGCTGGACGAAGAAGTACCGATACTCGGCAATCTCCATGCCATGCTCGACCCATTCGACCTTCTGACGCAGCCGATCCTCATAAAGCCCCAGAATAAAAATCTTACCTTCAATGACACAGCCAAGCAGGCCTGTTCTCAGGAACTCCGGATCGACAACCATGGGCGTTGGATTTCCCTCCTGGAATTTGTACGGTCTTGCGTGGAAGATGGTCTCTGTGTGCTTGGGCAGAGCCCAGAAGCCCCCCGATAGCGACGGAGAATCGACCCATATCTCCCCAATCACAAATGGGGTACAAAGTAAGCTCGTCTCTGGGTCGACAACAGCCAGCGTGGCATCTGGGATAGGATACCCAAAGGCTCCAACACGTACTGTCCCTGCCTCATTGCCAGCCCTTTTTCTCGCTTCGTCTCCCATAGCCACGACGACAACTTCGTTGGTCTTCAATGACTCCTTGTCGAGAAGTACTTCGCTGAGTTCTGTTCGTCCTTGTTGATCTGAAGGCTGGGCGGTGCCACCACCAATAAGGCTCCCATACCCGTTTTGCGGCACAACCGGCTTCGTGCTTTTCTTCTCTTCGTGGTCTTCGTCATCGGAAGCACTGATCTTCAGCGGACATCCCATCCGTTCTTCACCGCCCAACCAGTCGCGGACACTGATGACCATCCCACCGTGCTCTGGCAAGCACAGCATGGGCGCAACCAACTCCCGAGCTCTCGTGTTCCTCAGCGGTCGGAACCATCTGTCTGCGAGGATTTCGTGAAATTCACTATCAACTGTAAGGGTATCAATCAAACAAAGCTTTACACTGGAGAAGTTAGGTTCGAAGTTTTTCTTGAAATTACGAGTTGTCATGGGGTCTGCCTGATAATTATACGCCGCGCGCTTTAGCCCAGGGTAGTCTGCTGCCATAAGAGTCGCCTTGTATTTCGTGATCAAGTTTGCATAGAGTCCAGGAGTATCAATGGCACGCGCCTCCATCCACACCGTAGTGTGACCGCCGTAGACCGTCAGAAGCGTCCCAAGTATCATTCCAATACCTTGGCGAGGGTCGAGGTAGCTTAGCAGGATCTCTCCAGCACCTCCACCCGCCATCAAGCGTCCTTGCTTGTCGCGTAGTCCTGCACTGAAAGTGTCATTAGTATTCGTAGGCACCGTGGCAATTATTGCACTCAAGCATGCCATCTGGTGCATGATGGTCCGGTGGCTCATCACCACACCTCGAAGGTCACCAGTTGGTGCTCGGGAGAACTCGATGTATGCAAGATCTGGGACAACAAGCGCCGGCACTTCATCTTTCCTCTTTGGATGGTAGCTGCCAAATTCATTGGTCTTCCACCATTCGACACCACGAGGCCAATTGAGCTTATTCGCCGTGATGTCGCGTTGGAAATTTTTCAGATTGGCATCGGTAGTCAATGCTAGATGCGCTTGCGTTGTCGTCAAGACAAGGTTGAGCCGCTTGTAATCGTCGAGGTTATTGTTTGGGCCGGCCGCGAAGCCAGCGATATTGTTGATCGGAACAGCGACTACACCAGCGATGAAGCAGCCCATGAGCGCAACGGCGAAGTCAATGATTTCCGTGTCCCGATATATCAATGCCACTCTATCACCTTTGTAGAGACTGCTTTTATCCCTCACGACCTGCGCTACTTTCTCAGCCCTACTAGCCAACTTTTCCCACGTGATTGAGGCGGTCTCTTTCCCCTTCTGGTCCAATACCCAGTATGCCGGCTGCTTAGGATTTGTGAGCGCGCGGTGCCGTAGGACCGAAGCAATATTGTCAAATTTAGACATTGGAACGTTGCCATTGTGTGGATCATACACAGCGAAAGGTACATCCCGAGGCTCCAAAGGTAATTGATGGCTCACGGCACCAGCTGATGGCAGATCGCTACTCCTCAAAGGCGGAGGCCCAATATTCGCTGTCGGGGAGAAGGTGTCTACTGTAGAGTATCGATGCGGCCCTCCGCCATAGCTATCCCGCTGGCCCTCATTCTGGTGCCCTGCGAAATCCGAGAAATAGACCTGCTGCGAGTCGAGCAACGTAGATTGCCTGGTTTGCCCACCATTGGAAACTCCATACACTCCATCGTGTTGCTCATCAAAGTCCTGGTCGTTATTCGGTGTAAAGGCAAAGTCTGAGTTGACCATACTAGGCTGCCTTGTATCGCCGGGCGACGGCGTGTACGACCCTGGTAGTTCAGGCCTCAATTGATCGTCTCTTCCATAGCCGTATTGCTCCGAGTCAAGGTTCCGCACGGCCAAGCCACTGCCGAGATTTCCGTCGTTTACATCCGAGTACTGGGCTGGACCTGATTGGGATGGGACAGATCGAGGATCAAATCCAGACTGGAAGGAGCCATTGTTCGAACGTGACGTCAGAGCAGCGAAGGAGGCCAATCTTGTTCCATCATTTGAGGGACGCGCTGTTGTCTCTACAGGGTGAACCTGCAAGCCCCTTGTCGCACGGTCGACGTCGGATGGGGCAAGGTATTGCGAGAGTATGAGAGTCCTCCTCTTCTGATAACCCTTTTGCGTAATCTCTCCATCTTCGAGCTCAGCGTCTAGCTCTCTCAGTTTGTCCTGCAGTTCTGGATTGTCTTCGGCCATTCTGTCTTTCCTCGATGCTCCTAGGAGTAGCGAAAGTGACTAAGGATGCAGAGGTGAGAATTTCGACGCGGTCCCTACCAGCATAGCAGCTATTAATCATCGCGCGCCTCGAGCTCAAGTGGCGCAATGATTCTTGGCAGCGCGAACTGAATAGCGAAACGAGCGACGAGTTCGGCATTGGCCTGTGAAAACCATGGCTGACATTTCCTCCATCGTGGGACCAACATGCGGTCGCGGTCGGCATTTCTTCGGCTCCGGATCGTCATTGGGCTACTCACGTGATATAGGCCTTCTCAACAGTTTCAAACCTTGGAGGAATGTCTGCTCTCGGCAACACAATCGATCCTAGAGGTATCGTTGCCACGTTGCTGTCCAGGTCGAAAGCGTACCCTAGTGACACTGCCAACTTAGATTCTTCGAATCTGCACGACTGCGCGAATGACCAACTCAGTTCTACCCAGATGTCGGTTGCACGCGCTCGACCGGCCAATTCCTAGAAACACCCATTGCTCCCAACCATGGCCACGATTGATTCGGATATGGCTGCTGTCTCTGCAAGTACGCTTAGCGCTTCCTGTTCATCAAGTGAGCGCGGTCGTAGTGAGACTCGAACCATTTGAGATGTATCAGATCCTCAAAGGCGGATATTGTACCAGACCAAGAAGCAGCCACGTCTTCTACTGAAAATTTATCTGCATTCAATGCCCAAACCGGCGAAAGAAATTCATCACAGCCTCATTATATACTTTCACGACAAAGCCCTGTTTACGCTATTGGGTTTGATCGTCCTTCTCACCGGACGGTCTTCGGCCGCTTTCTTTGCGGCCCTTTATCATGTACATCCATCGATTCGAGCTTCATACCTATACGCAGGTCTGCTCAATGGGGTGATTTGTCTGATATTGGGTAGAGATTTTTGGTCAGCCGTGGGTGGAGGGCTTCACAACTTTGGACGTTGCGATATACGCTAATTCAACGAGGTGCTCCTCCAACATCTCCTTGCAGCTGTCTTCTCGTTTGGGTCAAGCTGTGGCCAAGCACATGCGAACGATAGTCGTCCCGCAAATTATTCGCAGATTCCTTCGGCATTGCTCCAGTCTACTGATCCAGGCGGTGTGCTCAGGGATATATAGGCCCCAAAAGAGCTTGGTACTGCTATAGTACTTGATGCCTTTGCCGTGACAGGCGGACCAGTAAACTTGGTGGAACGATTGTGCAGAGCTAACTGCGTTGAGAATGGATAGAGTAGGTAAGGGACCGATTGAAGTCGGCATCAGCATGTGGCAACCTTGATCTCTCTCAATCCTCCATCTGGTCTTTCCATTGGCTTGGCAAGAGGCTAGCACCGGTCCCTTTGTCTAGCAGAAGGGACACTGGAATGTCTTAACTGACAGGCATCATGATGATGTTATCCTGACTCTCGACGACCTCGCACTCAAGCAGAGCTATCGGCCTAGGCTTCTGGTAAAAGGCGCGAACTCCAAGCATCACATTGCGCAATTGGGCGCTACGCACGCTTTTCGAGGAACGAGGTACACCTTCGCTATTTTCATTTTCTCCCGGCGGGCTACATACCAATATGGTTATCTGTTCAAGTTCCCAGCGTGAAGGAGATGGTCGTAAAACTTGGAGTGCGCACGTTCTCAATGCTTCTGAGGCCAATCCAATCTTGAGTGGCATTGTATGCCTCACATGTCTACTGTATTGTCTACGCCAACCTCACCTCTTCCCCGTGGTCTTTCAAGCACAGCGGCAATAGGACGGCACCTTGCAGAGATGCTGGCTTGATCTTGATTTCTTCATCATCTTCTAGGGCGTATCGAGTCAGCTAACCGATACATCGCGGAAATATTCGGCGAGCCAATCTCTCCGCGAATACGTTTTCGAGATCTGAGTTCGCCAGGAAGTAATCTTCGGAACTTCTTCATTTATTGCCAATCTCATTCATAGCGATCTCGCATTGCGCTCTAGTAAAAACCTCAATCGCTACTCATGTGGCCCTTGAAAAGACACACTGACAACGGATTACAGGTGCCTTTCATTCGTTCCTTAATCCAAATGTATCACAGTATCGGGACGCTTTGGGCAACCAGCCTCCTTGGATTCTTCGCTGTGTATTTAATTCCAATACCTTACGTGTTCTACATATTCGAACCACCCATGGAGCAAGAGGGAAATACTCGGCGAATCTAGCTGAGCGGTTTCTCGTAATCCAAGTAGCAGCTCTGGTCGATCAATGTGCTCTGTGCGTGCTGTGAGGATGTGGCACAGATTGTAAGACGAATGTTCAAGTCCTCTTTGAGGGGTTACCCGTCAGACAACATCAGTGTGTGAATGGTGAAGCTCCCCTGCTCTATGGGCATTCGAGCATTCCTAGTCCAGATATACCCGGCTTTTTAAGCTGCAGCCTTGCGACGTCAACCATTGGCTCGTAATCACCTTGTTCGTGGTCATGTTGACTGGACGTGGGCTCGAACATCGATTTATTTAGGTCAGTCCGATTGTTTCCTGTTTGATTTCTGCTAAATTTCAAATACGCAAAGACATGCAATGATGAAACCCTAGATTCACAGACCTGTTCTGAACAATTATGTGGCCAATCTTTTCTTTGGAGACCTTCTGAATAGCATAGTCGTTTGGAATTTTTAACAGTCCTAGCACATTTGCCAACTTCTTTACCTTGACTAATGGTCACTCACTGGCAGATTGGCAACGATAGTCAAATAGCATACGCCAACGAGAAGCGAAAACCCCCAGCACCCTTGGAACCGGTAGACGAAAAAGCGGTAGATTGATCGATCAGTGACAGCCCATAGTCAAAGAGGCAAACGACCAAAGCTCATGGCATATTTCATTGAAATACCCATAAAACAGACGTTTAGCAAAAGGAAATTGGATAAAGCTCTCTAGTTCAGTGACTCAGGCTCCTGGCAAGACAAAGTGCATTATTGGATATCTCGGTCCCAGCTAGCTGGCAATATTCATGATACATAACATGGCCTCAACCTCTTACCTTTCGCTTGCCCCGATCCTGATCTTGGGACTCATCGCTTCTTTCGGCAGTCGAATGACAATTGCGCTCTCGCTGACCTTTTTTCGCCGTCAGCCATTAGCAATCCTTACCCAATATTCTCTCAGGCGTCTTTCTTTTAGCGGCACCAATTTTGGCCATGTCCTGTGAACCACACATCACACCTGCGGCTATGGGCCTTGTAAAGGCTATAATATCAGCTTCAAGACCCACGCCGCCTTCCGTCGCCACTGGGATGACTTTCACCGAGATGACGAGGATACCTCCCGAAGCTCTCGTCACTTTGCAAGGTTTACCCCTGGGTGCTTCTAGTGACGTCAACTGGTCAAATTTCATACCGCACGTATAGACATTATGTTATAATCTCGAAAATTCAAACCCATAACAACAGAATACACAAATTCAAGCCCTCGGCCGGTTCAAAACTTTTGCCATCAACGTACATAAAAGCTTGTCACTTCCACATAGCCAAAGCCTTTACCCGGCCCATTAAGCAGTCCAGCCCCATCGAGTCTTCTCCTCCAAGTACGAGGGTCCCCCAGCTAAAGGTGCTAGCCATATCATCGAACCAGGCGACAACAACCATCCTCCCCGCCTGGATCTCCGCCGCAAAGATGGTGCAGAAGGCGTTCCTATTCAATCGAAACTTGAACCTCTGCGTAACACAGGCCTCGTCCAGGCCCCTTCTATCAGAAAAAGGCCCCCTCAAGAAGGCCGGGGAAAGAGAGCCCGTCATGCGCACATCCAAATCGATAATCCAGGGCCTAGGACTCGATCGTTTGCGAGCGTCCTCTAGTATAATGTCTGCACCAGCGGGGCCATAATATCCTTTCCCGCGCAGGAGGTTTGAGACCTGGCAGATTGTTCCCCAGAACCTGTGCTTCAGCTTGTTTTGATCCGAGTAGCGGATGCGCGCCCCTAGCCACGCGTTCGATCCGGACATCTCCTGCCAACAAGCTCCCAGGAAGGTACAGTTGCCATTTCTGTGGACGAAGAAAGAGGCAGCAAAGCATGGCGACTCCCGCTTCATGAGTTCCTCCGAGACAAGTGAGGAGGGATAAAGGTGTGCGTTGCAGGCATTCACGCAATGCAAAGTATTGCGAAGCAACACCGCTGACAAAGAACGAACCAATTCTTCACGTTCGGATCTGTGCGGATAATAAACGTGCCTACACTCGACATGCCTTGTTGCGTTTTGAACACGCGAGGAATGGCAAAACTGTGGATCCAAGAGGACGCTATGGAAAGCTTGTGCTCTACTGAGCCTGGGTAATCGTCAAGATCCAGAACGGAAGATGGCGGTGTTGGTAGGCCTGAAAGTGCGAGATATCGCTTCGAGAGCAGCCCATACGATACATCCGGCTCCGTCGTCTGTCTATGCGAAGCAAGCTTCTCGTGCGGGACAACGACTGCAAGCTGAGCTTCTAATTTCCTGTCACATAGGTCCTTGATACCGTGAAAGGATGAGATTCTGAGCCTTTGCGATGCTGGCAAGACATTGAGGTTTTTAATAGCGTCGAGTCTGCCGACTCGATGCTCGAAATCGAACATTGCAACGTCCATGTCTCCACATACGAAGGAGAATCGCTGGCTTTCTAGGCTGAGGCATTGGATGACAAGCTCACGGACTTCTTCGGTGGTGGTCGGTGGTGGAGTGCCTTGATACAGGTACTGCATCGTCTTCGGTATTGCTTTGGTATAACCGAGATCGGAGCACCAGTAACACGGAACTATGGCAATAGGCGCGTTACCATGTTGTCCATCTATTGCATAGAGTTCAGTCAAGATTGTATCAGGAGAAACTTCAACTCGTGAGTACTCCATGTCCTTGCCAAAAAGAAGTGAACAGCTTGGAATGACAAGCAGATACCGGCACGTTTTATTAGCAGGACTTGCAAAACCAAAAAAAGCTGAGCATGACGTCCAGCATCGTTCGGAAATAATACTTCTACTGGGCTTGCTGTGCGAATGTTGTATCTCGATCATGGTCCGGGCCCCTCCTTGGATTATGTACCATTTACACGGATAACTTCACCACCGATGGATAAATTGCTCTTTTCATGGATCCACTCACTCGATCTCGTGAAACATCGTCGACGTGCGTACATCACGAAAAAGGATTCGGAAAAAACTTGTTTTTGATCCAGTCAAGATTTTGTTCAAATTAAGGTGAATGGAACAGTTGCAACGATGACGAACTGAAAGGCCGAGGAGTTCTCATGACTTCTGTTGCCCGAGGCTCCCGGTCATCTCATAGGTCGGGCATCCTGTTCGTGGATCCATCAATGGAGTACACGGTTTATAGGGAAAACCTTAGACTGCATGTTCATGAGACGAGTGAGGTAATCCACGAATGGTACTCCATCCACGGATGGTCATCCGTTCCATGGGAAACGGACAGCCATCGAAATCAGACATCCACGGAGAACAGATATCCATGGTTGGGTGGTAACATCAACGAGCAGTTACGCCTCGGAACGGACATGCTCGGACATCGCAATATTTCTCCTTGGACAAGCTTATCCAATCGTCCCCAGTCATGCATCATAACCATCCAATATATAAGACGTTGGCCCAACCATAATCACACAGTTCCTGCATCTGGAGCACAACGATCTCGACGTCAACAAATCCCGTGAGTCAATGGATATCGTCATCTCCACTTGTCGGTACTCGTAATTGCTAGAAAACATACTGCTTTGCTCTCTTTAGACGCAAGCCACATCTATTCTTGACGTCCAATCATTGCACCCACACGAGATGATCCTAGGAAAACTTCCGCATTCTCCAATTCCATCACCATCGTCATTGCCATACTTAACGGAGCCCGAGTCCAAAGGACGAGGCACGAAATGGCCACCAGAGCTGTAAAGTGCGTTAGCAACCCCATAGCCTCGAAGAGGAAAGACCGCTACTTGCGGGTGACACCACGAAAAACTTAGAGCAAACTGTCGGAAAGGCGTTATGTCTACAGAGGTCCATACTAAAGGAGCCAACACAAGAAAGCTGGTCTGAGTCATGACCAGCGTGTGGATAAGCACTTCCTGCACTGGCCTTGGTGAGTACTAATTTTCTCAGCCGCCCTTACAACAAGACGTAATGAGGAATGACTCTTTGGGACCATCCATTGGTATTAATTTCCTCTCTCTTGTCTGCTTCGCTCTTTGGCGCCTTTGTTATGGTTGAAGAGGAATTCCGTACGCGAGCCTATTATGCCGGTGCATTTGCTCTGCCCTCTTTGCAAATTTGCCCATCTGCTACTGCTTTTGGGACTCAAAACAGGCAAAAACAAGCCATTTTCTACACACAAGAGGTGTTTGGACTACCGGCCACCTCGTACCTTAGCACCTCGTCGCCGTCGATAGACGTATCACAGAGATTCTCGATAGAATCAAAATATCGAAAAAGTTGTGAAGATTGCTTCGAAGTCGACGCATGGGAAATATCGATCGCAACTAGCTGGCAAGCTTTATGCTCTTCGAATACTCGTACATGCCACGCACGGTTTCAAAATCTTACTTCCGCTTGCCTAGATCTTTGGCAGACATGTCGCCTCATTAAGCAATTCAATAACACTTCCACTCTCGCTCTCGCTCTCTTTGTCTCAGCGTGCAGTCTTCAACAAACCTTAGTCAATGTTCTCCCAAACGTCTTGCTTCAAGACAATGGTAATGACCAAGTAATGCACGCAAAGTCTCTTTGTCTCCTTCACAATGGCACTGTCCATGATGCTTTGTCTGATCTTGCACAACAAGGCCTTGTCTGAATGCGATACATAAGGCCAAAGATTGGGTAGATTGAAGGTCAGCATTCTGGCACCGCTCCACCCGTACTTACTTACAGTTGCAATTTAGAGGCCATTGAGTAGTATGCATTCGCGCTGACCGTGTACTCTCCCATCGAGTCAACTGTCGAAGATGGACCCCTTCATGGGCGCTGCAATTGAGGACGAGTGGCAAGTGGCGACTGGATCGCCACTAGACTTCGAAAACTTACTAGATTTCAATCAGATGGAGCTTAATGAAGATGCATTCACATCCGATCAACTTGCGGGACCTTCACCAGGTTATCTGTCGAACGTCGATTTTGAGTTTCCCCTCGAACCAATTTTTCCCAGCGATCAGCCAAATGGCCCTGAGAGTGGCTTTGTGACTTCCTTGGATCTCCAGCAAATTCACGCACCTGTCGAACAATCCTCCTTCGACCTTGCGTACCCAGCGCCTGCACCATCTACGGAGCAGCCGCCGTACTATTTGTCTACACCGACAGTTCCTGCGGAATTCATCCCACCACAGACACCTCTCTTTGCCCAGGGACCAGATCAGGCTGCCCACCTTGCGACATGGTACACTCAAGCTGCGGAATATTACCAGTTCCGGGCGAATCTATATAGCGCTGATGATGCATCACTGGAAAGCTTTCCGACGGAAGCTGATATCTCTAATGATATGGATCAGTACTCGCAAGTAGCGGTCACGGCTCATATGGACGCTGCCTCGTTCGAGAGCGCCCCTCAAGAGCTTCAGGCTTCTCTCAACCAATCGAGTCGTAGGGAACCCGCACGTAAGAGGGCAGGCACCGCTCCCGCCCATATTATGAAAGAGATCCTGACTAGCGCAAGGTTATCGAAAATCAATCCTAAGCAGTATGGAAAAAGGATGCGTCAGACGCTAATTTTCGATCCAAGGGATGTTTATACTCAAGGTCCTACGCCAGAATCCTGGGGTAAATTGGGGAAAGATAATATCTACCAATACTCACGTAACGGCGAGCTCAAACCAGGCCTTCTTCTTTCAGTCGAACAACTTCGAATTTACATGTTCGAGCATCCGCTTCACACGGACATTTACGGTCACTATAACCCAAAAACCAGCGGGCTTCGACTTTGGATTCAACGGCACCCGGCTGATTCGAAGCGAAGATACGGGCATAGTACAACCAGTCGTTGTCGGCTATCAAGCTGTGTCGCGGACCTCAACTTGATTGGGCAGGCTCAATACCGAGTTTGCTTTGATGAGCGCCATCTTCAAAGCGACTACGATCCGATGCATAATGCAGGATATTGCCATCTCTACTGTCTTGAAAAGTACTTTGACTGGCCTCGCATATGCGCCGAGCTCAATGTGAAAGCCGAGTAGGTCTTCCTTTCCGAGTTTTCCCTGCCCCCTTTCCAGCATTTCAAGAGCACTGTGACATATCTAGCTCGAGATATGCCTTGATTTTCCATCCTCTAAATTCTAATCTCAAAAGAAGGAATGCTGACTCCAAAATCGTATAGGCATCGAACCTTGCCCCTGGAACCTGGTGGAAAAAACCGGGCTATGTTCTCCTCGATCGCGGAGATGAGGGCTGCTCAACATTTCATCAACGACTGTCAGAAGAATCAAATCCCTCACACATACCCACGGCAGCCACACCGGACCCACGAGGGAAGCCTCTGTCATATACTTGCTCGGGAGAAGGTTGCACACGAGCCCCGAAAACAAACCGAGGCTCGACTTGAGCGCGGTGCAATAGCATGCTTCTCAAAACATATGGGGAACCTAGAAGTCGAGAATGCTGACCGATGGGTTTCTAGACGGAAAAACCGCGGCACCAAACGAAAGTACGAAAGCGATTACGAAGAAGAAAGTGAAGAAGAGGAGATCAAGGCTCCCGCGTCCAGGAAGAAATCGAAGCGACCAGCGAAGCCCGCGCGCACTGTAAGTGAAGTCGACGAAGTAGATTCTGACGAAGAGAGCGATGATGATATTGTCATGGAAGATGACGATGACGAGTATCAGCCCGAGCCCACGCGAGGTCGTAAGAGCAAGTGGTAAGGGTGATAAGCTAGACTGGGAAAGCTGCGATTCTTTGGTCACGGGCTTCTGTTTTTTGTGCTCTAAACAGTATACTACAGTGATGTATAATTCGGACACCCAAGAAGAAGAATAGAAACTTCCGGCTATACTCCTATAGCTAATTCACATCAATTCATCCGTTTCACATCGACTTGCAAATTTCTTCAAGCTGTTGTGCAATGGTCAGTCCATGATCCTGGCATCGATGGATTATACGGGTAAGGCGTGGCTATTTGTCTCTATCTTCTGTATCTATCTTCTACTTCTCTTGGTTCGGCAGATAATCTGCTACCGGGGAACGGTATACGACTACCTATCTCTTAAGCATCAATAGTGTAGTCTAATGAAGACGCCGACTTAGGAAACATCAGCGAAAAGTGCAGCTCTCGAAAAGTACAACGCAGCAGACTCAAGGCCCAGGCCTCAAGGAAGCAGATTCCACAGTTCATTAATCTTGTCCCTCATCAAGACGAATTCACCGCCTCCCTTCATCCGCACCAGCACAAAGAGCGTCTCTTGGCTTTCATTCATCAGTACAAAGACATTGTTTCATCTTTCTCCATCACCGCACTGCGACCCCTGTCCTCAACCTACCCCTAGCCAATACTTAATCAACTATATCCCCCAATCCTAAAGTGCAAAACTGCACACAATACCCCCCTGACAGCCACCACCAAAGCCTTCTATACTCGGAAACCAGCATCCCCATCTCCAAGCCATACTCCCTGCTCATTAACGCACTTCTCAACGATCCAATTCCCCAAAAAAAGAATGTGCCGCCCCACATTCACCCTCTGCGTCTGCGGCACCGTCCTACGCAAAACCTACGACGATTGCACGACCTATCGCTCTGGGTTTGAATGCGGGTATACGCTCAAGGATATAGTGAGGGTAACTGATCTAGATAACTCGTGCTGGCACTGTCAATTTGCGAGGTTTAGATGGCCGACGAAGGATGGGAATGAGAGGGGGCGTGGAGGGATAGAGCAAGCAAGGAACTGCTAGACAGCGAGACATGACAGACGCGGAGGACAATGGGGTATGAGACGATCGATTATCAGTGGAGTCGAACAAGGGGCCTGAGACAATTTCTTTGTTGCCTGTTTGAGATTTTTGAGTGGAAATGCCTCTTTGTACCCCTAAGAATGTCTTTGTTGAACTTATCTTACTTCTCTTGTCCAATATGAACAAACTTCACACGCACAGCCTCTTCACACCTATAACCGAAATCCTCACCTTCCTATCGTAACATCGAAAGCCACAATTCATCGGCGTCATAGAAAGAGATGTGCTCCTTCCACGACCTCCACTGCAAATGCGGCGTTTGGCTTGCAGCCGAAGATACCGACTGCGCCAACTACCTCAACAACCTCCCATGCGGCGATCTCGATGAGGAACCAGAGCGCATCACGGTCCTTGACCAGCTCTGTGTGAGGTGTCAGTTTGAGAGGTTTCGTTGGCCGGAGGTGGATGTCTGGGCTGATATGGAGGCTGGGTATGTCGATGTGGAGGACTTGCTGAGGCAGTGGGTTGATGCTGGGCTTGGGTGGTGAGAGCGAGGGCTGAGTGGAGGGTTGGTTGCGGTCGTGTAATGAATCCTGAGAACCCCAGCTCTGCATTGGGAGATCTGGGTTTGCGAGACGGTTTTCTGGTTGCATTTCTTGCTGTGGTTGAGCATGACTGGGTGGATTTGTGTCAAGAATCTTTAAGGCTTGTGCTTATGCAGCTCGCATAGCATGCGCCGGCAAGAATGACTGTTGGCCGCTTTCGTAATATCGGTAATGCGTTTTTAAAGGTGGCTTGATGCTCTATAAAAAATGTACTCTGCTAGCGCCTGGTGTAGGTATTCGACTTGTGTCGAACAATCGTTGTCATGACCTATCGACCACGCACTAAGGACTAGGGCGAAGATGTAAGCAGTGTAGGTAAAATGGAAGCTTGAAACTTAATGTAACGTCAATAACGTAGATCGAAAAGCCCTAAGTTCAGGTATAGTTTCCGTTCCAATCACTTTGCGTCTTGTCTGCGTAAATACGTTTTCCTGTCTTAACATTCTTATGGCTACGCTGCAAGTCCATCTAGACATCAGCGATATCATCTTATCCGCCGCACGCGGTATGCTAACAATGAGTGAGAGAGCTCGATTCTTAGAAATTCTGTCCCTCGTGTTGACATCCGATGATCCAACGCTTTGCCGCTTTGACAGTGGAAATTCAATGATTGATCTGTCCATCGGTATTGTGTCACATGACGAGCGCATTGCCAGCACACGCCACATCATTCTTGCTTGACTCGATTGGCCCGTGCACCACAATCTGAGCACCCAGCAGAGACTCCCAGACAATTCGTAATTGCGAAGATCTTACTCCGATCACGTTGGCTTCGATCAAGCGTTATCCCCTGCCTCAAGCGGATAGAGCAAACACTTTCCAGGAGTGCATTGGCAGATAGGTAATGGCGGATGAACAAAGCACAACAATGAATACAAGCACTCGTTTCTCAGTTCTTCCCAAGTGGAGCGTACCGTGTACGGTGGTGGTATGGGGCAGTATGTCCACACAAGCAGCTGATAGTTCCTAGGTAACTGTATAGGAATCCAAATGTTAGAAAGGGAGTGGGGAGCAGCAATAGATACCATCCACCCTGTTGACTCATCATGAGGTCTGCAAAAGGTATGCGTCATCCACCATCTGCAACATTGCCGCGCGCATGTGCGGCTAGCTGGTATCCCCAATGGCGAAAGGCCGGCTTGATGGCTCAGAACGCTATCCTTATCTGTGGAAAGACGAACATGTTGTTCATGATAGCCGCTTTCAGGAAATTCTCTCACACGCTGACCTCGACATCCTAGTGCATCTATCCTGATCATGCTTGCGTCAAAATCTCGCTCGTTTTCGCAAAGTCTGGATTGTTTGGCAGTTGAATATTGGTATGATCACCACAGTCTGGATCCCGAGGGGTATGAAAATCCTATGAAACCGTACATCTCACTCTCTAGGCACCACCAGTTGGCGCGCGAGACGGACGGTGCGCTGTAGCCTGTTGGCAGCTTGGGCCGCGGATAGGAAGCAAGATGAAGAGGTTCTTGCATCTGAGTAGAAAAAAGAAAGGTGCTGGATGCAAGAAGAGGTAGAGAGAGGTACGCGTGGCGATGGAGACTGCCAGCAATCTTGGGATGATAACCAACCTCGAGAGACATGTAATCATGAAGCAAGTTCTGAGATAGAAATGTTGCTACTATGCAACAACGGAATGATTGTAAAGTCTTGAAAGGAAAAGAGCGTTTGCGAGCAATCATATACACCTTGCAGTGAAGCTGCGGACTGGATTCCACGTCAAAGCCTGACCCCTATCTGACTGTGCGATGTTAGTACTGTTCGATATATTTGCATGTAGTGGTACTGAAGTTGCAGCTGTCGTGTAAGCCTGACTGGGCCAGCTTGTAGGGGCAGTATTCGATGCCATGATCATGCGTGGTTGAAGTAAGGTATGAAGTACTCAGTTCGCCCAAAAGTGAGTCCTGCCAAGCCTCTAGTCGAATAAAGTTAGCACGCTGACTGCTCGCTTTTCGCACCAATCGGATGTACGGGCCTGGATCCGTTGAAGGCTTGGCCGACCTCACTTCTGTGCAAAGGTAGTTGAGTAGGACTCGAAGTGTTAAAAGGCAACGGGCCACCAATTCCCACTCATCCTGGGCTATTCATGAGGTTTGAACAGGCAGACGTCATCCACGGTTGCACCACAGCGCTGTCGCGTGCGTGGGCGGATAGGCCGGCTCGAAGGCTCGTGGTATTACCCCTGACTTACTTCGTATCAGGGGGTTTAAATGTTAGCCTGACAGGGTTTGTTTGGCCTAATTCTCACCTTAACAAAATAACATTCAACCCCGTGGAGAGGAAGTAGAAGTAAACATAAATCGACTCACGCGACACACGCGAACCGTGGTAGCGGTGCGCTTAATTGAACCCACTACCCTAAAGTAGCACTACCAATGCTCCCACGACGATCAGTTACCGTTCTCGTCCCACTACAAGTCCACTAATCGAAAGGATCGCCCGTTTTCACTCGGATTCCGTAATCTCGACCTCTACTAAGCCGGACTTGGCACCAAAGATTGCATCCGGAAGGCGGTTTAGTTTGCGGGGTAGGCACTAGGTAAGGTAGTCTGATTTTCAACGTACGAGGTAGTCTGCATGTATTTTTCGCGGGGTCGAAGGTACTGAGCTACTTGGATTATCTCTCGGAAGGGCATGGCTTCTCCTTGGGGGCTGAGCTGGCGGCAGTGGAGACTCGTGGTATAAGACTATCGAGGTGCCTTCCCTCCAACACGCCTGGCTAAAACATCCCAAGCTCGTCCATCTGCAAATCGAATATCCCGTTACTTTAGTGTATAGAATAAAATGAAGGCTTCCACTCCCCTCCAGCTTCTCTCGACGGCTGCCATTGCGACGGCGACTTACATGTGCCCGGTCAGCCCGGGCTCCAGCGACGCACCCGCTATCGTGTACGGCTACGCTCTGCAAAATCTCCTCGCGAGCTACTACGACTCGGTGCCAGTCAATGAATCTTTCTACTCCTCCCTGCCCTCGCCGACGAAGCCAATGACTGACTTCCTCACCAACACCATGGGACTGGCCGTGCAGGCCAAACTCGGCGAGAAGGCCCTTTTACAGGCCGGCATGGCAGCTGGGGGTATGAAACCGAGTTGTCGCTTCTCGTACCCGCCTGTCACCGACGCCGCATCGCATCTCATGAATGCCTACATCTTCGAGGCGACAATGTGCGGCGCGTTTATCGGTCTTGCAGACTACGTGCAGTCTCCGCAGGCAGCATTCCTCATGGCAAGGCTTGCAGCCGAGCACGGTGAGTAGCGCGCAACTTTCTGCCTCTATGTGAAAGCCAAGCTAAAGGAATCCGTCTTCAGGTATCCATGCATCCTACATCGGCTCTCACATGGATGCCGTCATATTCCCCACCAACAGCACCTCTTTGACTCCGGCCTTCACGCCCGAGATGGTCAGCATGAAAGGGATGGGTGTCGGAACGCTAGGCGACTATCTTAACGGCTGCGTGATGCCTCCTGCTGCTCCATGCGGCGGGACCGTTGAGATTGGAATGCTCGGAGCTATGCTGAACGGTCAAAGTAGCAAAAACATGATGAGCAACAGCAGTGGCTCCGGCACCGCGGGTTCTACGTCTCCATCTACAAGCCCCCAGGCTTTCACCGGCGAGGCTGGACGCGTTCAGCGTGGCGGGTGGGCAGCCTTGGGGATCTCGGCGCTGGCCGCTTTACTGGCCTCAATTTGATATGTATTAGAAAATGTTGAAGTATCTGTCAGATGGAATATGCTTGGATTTCCGGACGTGTAATTGTATATAATAATTGAATAAAGTCCGTGTATACCCAGGGAAAAGGAGAAGAAAATCTATTACACTGTTACCATATAACCTCTCCCCATCAGTCCAGTTTCAAGTTTCGGCTCTATATCGCGAGAAATACCCACGCCTTGAGCTCTTGGGAGCTTCCTTGAGGGCGTGACTTACGATGACGGTGCTCACTCCGAGGACAGGGCAAGGACTCGCGATGAAGCTCACCGATCGCCAGCGACGCAAGGTTTTTGTGATGCCAAGCCTCTGCGGGTTAGCATGCTCTCAGCCACCAACAGGAAGGGGCTTGGCGTACGTCACTCTGCTGCAGCAAGTCGTTTTGAAACTTATTCCACCTGGCGTTGCTGTCAGTGTTAACGCTGGAATTTTGTTTCACGATAAAAGAGTAGTATTGCTTTGACCAATCAATAACATCAATCAAGCATTCCACCACAGAATCCCAAAGAGAACGATGAGCAGAGTGTATGGCTTTGCAGTGCTGAGGTTTCCGGTATTTCAAGGCAGAGAGGAGAACCGCACGTATGTAGCATGATAGCAGCTCAGAGTGGGTTCATGGTAAAGCAAAGATCTCTCTCACAGCGAAGACACCCAAAAAAAGCTCTGCATGACATGCGGGGGACGAGGGAGATTATTATTAAGGGGTAAGGGTGCTTGGCCGCCCACCATACTGGATAGGACGGTGAGTCGTGACCACCCACTACATTCTCTCCTAATTGTATTCGTCTCTTTCTGACCCGTCCTCCCACTCTACTTTTGCTTCTGCCGCCTAGGCAGGGAGGAGTTAGCCGGCTTCGGAGCAGTCCTGGTGACCCTTCCGGTGGCTTGGTGCCTTTGTTATATACGCTTCTTCGCCGGGACGGAGGTGCTGCGAGGTGGCCGATGGCCCAAACACCTCAGGTATACACACCTGTAGATCATTTCCAAGTCCCGAAAGCGGTAGCGATGGTACATCGTACGATTCTGAGTGCAGAATTTCAATGAAGAGTGATAAATTCAGCTTTAGTCTCTACCGATGTTCGAACTTCGTGCCAAGCGCAAGAGTCCAGGGCCACGCTGCATGCTCTGCAGCTAGCTACAGACTCACAACATACTTGGTGCCACTGACGCCTCTCGTAAGCTCATCCAAGCCCCGCCCAATGGTCTCAAACCCTTTTCCGACAACTTCGATCTTGAGAGGCAACCTGTACTTCCCGTTCTGGACCAGAGTTGCCAAACCCGGCATCGCGGTCATTCCACCCCTCGCGGCGAAGATCTGTCGCCCAAAGACGGCAGTCGATTTGATTTCTCTGGGCACGTCAACATCCCGTCCAGTGACAACTTGCGAGTAAATCTTCGCCCCAGTGGAACTGAGCGCAGTAAAGACAGTTGGCTGGCTGGCGGCGGCCGTGACACCGTCCAAGATGGCGTCGACGCCGGAGCCACCTGGAGTCGCTGCCTTGATAGCAGATGGATTCTCCTGAGCAGACCTCTCGAAGCACCTGTGTTACGGTAGCTGCCAAGAGCGGTGGCACCGCGGTGGAGGAGGCAGTGGCACATTGATGGGTATCTGTTCCTGAGGTTTGACCGTGCTAATTGTCGCTCTCCACTTCTGATCGTTTCTTTTCACATTGGTAAATGCCCATCTTGTCTCCTTTGTTTCCGCTCATGTCTTGGCCTTGAATATGCGGAGCATACGTTCCATACCCGCCCACATGCCGACCTGCACCACGCCCTGAAGAGTCCGGTAATTGGCGAGCCCATGCAGATACAGCACTACAAAACGGCAACAAAGACGCTAAGGACAAAAGTTCGAAAGATAGTCCAACCCTCCCAGCTCTACATAAATCTCGTCCAAGTCCTGCAAGTGATAATACTGCCAAATTCGGTGCCAATTCGTCCCACAATGAGGCCTTGAGGGGCAAGGACGACCCCCTTTCGCTACAGGCTATTGCTGAGAGTAGGCGCCTGGATGTGGGCAACCTGCCATATATGGCCAAGAATTGGGATGTAATGGACCTTTTTGGTCGCCGGCTACGAAGTGTAGACTCCCAATCCCCAGTTGACGGTTTGGTATACTGAACATGTGACAGCGCATATATCAACATGGTCATTGAATCTTGCAGTGGACGCAATCCATCTTACTTTTTCGTTGCTCTAGAGACCCAGGATCAAGCAGACCAAGCTATGCTTGAGCTGAATGGACAAGATATCCTGGAACGGCCGGCCAAGATCGGACCCGGTGTTGCGAGTCCGAATAGAAGACGACTGCGAAATTCTAACGATACGGCGAGACTGGAGCGACGTCCAGTGCCTGTCTTCGATCGTTGGACCAGGACAGATGCAACTGTTCACTTCAGGGGGTACAAGAATTACGTCGGCGGCTGTGGGTAGGCGGTTTACCTCGTATGGGGGACCATCACACTGTCAACGATGAGGTCCGCAAATTGTTCAAGGGTTACAAGATGTACTACTCCCGCGACAAATACTCCAATCGCTCGGAGGTACTGCGTTGCTGACGACCATCTAGAGAGGCTGTCGGCAAGGTGGTTGCGCCGGTAAGAACTGAATCCGGCCAGCCAGGCGCTTGGAACCACCGCTATCTTTTCGTGAATTTTTCTACGGCAGAGGAGGCGGAGGCTGCCGCAAAAGCACGAACGGTACGCAAGCCTGGGTTGTCAAGATCCGTGTCTTGCCAGCGACGGGTTCAGGTTCTCGGAAGGTTGACGAGCGAGAAGCCTGGGGAGAAGAGTTCCACTGAATGCGGAGAGGATTTGCTCTAGATGCAGAAACACCTAGAAACGAAAGCAAGCCTCGAAAGCTCTGCAATCAATCATGACATTATTACGACTTGACAGGATCGAAAACTGGGCTTGCAACATGACCTGGTGATTCGTTTATTTGAATTATGGACTCGCTGAGAGAAAATATCATTGCGAGCATTGAAGATCTGATATCAGAAATCAGCAAATGTCGAATCGCCGCCCGAATAGAAACATGTCTAATTATTCAGTGCCACGTAGGCAAAGATTATGTTTTGTTTTCCAGTATACTGAGACAAGAGTACTGTCGATCTCTCTCGCACAACGAGGATAACAAGAGAGATCGAAGAAGAGGAGACTCAAGAGAAAAAGTGTTATCAAAGACTATGCATGCGAACCCCCTAATCACCCTCCGAAAAGCCCAGAACCACCCCTGCTTATTACTCACAATAGCCCAGTCCTCGCCCCTCTGCCCGAATCACTCATCTCCACAACATCCTACACACTATTCTCCAGCGCACCACCCCCCAACCCCATCCCACTCTCCTCCGCCATCGACCCGTCACTCTCTGCCGCGCTCTCCGCGGCCAACGCCTCCGCAGCCGTCCGATTAGTAAACTTCTCATCCACCAAAAGCGGGTAATCCTTGATATAGCAGTTCACGCACGCTCCAGCCAAAGTCTCAGATTTTGCTGCTTTTGTGGCGCAGAGCGAGGCGTTGTCACCGTATTCGATGGCGGTCCAGAAGGCGGGGCAGGGGATGGTTTGGGTTTTGGTGCAGAGGCAGTCGTAGAAGGTGAGGGTGTGGAGGAGGCACATTGTTGCTGGGGGAGGGGGGGGGGGTTCTACTGTGGGTGATATGTAGGGATATTTCTGGTGATTGGGTCTGTGCAGGGGCCTCTTGTCAAGGAAATGTGGAGGACTATACCTATATATACCTAGAGACAGGTCGTTGTGATGGACGAGAAACGGATGGAACAGCTTCATCACTGCGTGAGACAATGGCGTTGTTGGCGAGCTGTCTGACGCGGTACCAATAGGATTGAGACAATGACAAGGAGGCAAACTCTTCTGTGCTTGGAACAATGCCATTGTTGGCAGATTTGTAAGATAATTTCCGACGCATCGGCACAAAGAAGCTCTCGGCTGGAACAAGGCAAATCAACGCTTTCACGACTTTGCGCTGGTCGTATTGCCCGTCATGAGCCCAACGGTAATGCGTGGATGTGTGAATTCTATCTTCGCGTCCCGAGCCCTCTAAACTTGGAAGAGCCCTGTATTTAAAGCGGGAAACAGAATACAACGAAAGGAGTTCCGTTCTGGACAGACGAAGCCTTTGCCCCAAATAAGTAGTCCAGAAGTACAGTTCCACCCCATGAGCTCACAACAGTTATACAAAGTACGTGCAAATCATGAAAATCTCTGCAAAGTCAGGTCCACGGTCAATTGCACGATCCATTAATAACTGAGATACAATCTTGAAAACTTGTAGTAGTTTGTAAGCCGAAAATATTGCCTCAATTACAGGCAAACCTACTACATTGATGTTGTAGAGCCAACTTTAAGTCGGTCACGTGGAACTTCTGATATTAGTACGGAGTAAAAGAAAACCCCCGTATCAGACAAAAGATTAAACCTCTTGTGCTCTCCTGAAATGCTTGCCTTCTTTGTGCAATGTGAATTCGCAGTCGCGGTTGTGGTAGATGCGTGGAAGTGATCCTCCGAAGAAATCGATGTCCAAGAGGCCAGGAAATAACGTAATCGTAGTTGACACCGCTTCCATAGCGACCATAGGGTGACCGCATTCTCTTCGTAAAGGCGCACTTCACGCATGTGTCCCTGCCTCTGACGATAATCGAGACGTCACCTTAGTACTGGCCACCTCTTGCATCATGGCCTAGGATCCAATGGGCGTCCGTGCAAGGCTACGTATGCGCTGGAGACGGCCATTAGAATTTTCAAGATGCCCCAGCAGCCGTTCCGCTGGAGTTGAATCGCGCTTCAGCTCATCTCACGACGCCTTCCTGCTCAACCCCAGCCGCAACCGCCCTACCCTCGCCATCTGTTCCAAGATTACCGTCTCCACCCTCAGCACCGACTCCCTATACAGTGTCTGCGTAGACCAGTCATAGGAGCAGAGTAGCGCTCGCTGCATGCCACCTTCCTCACCGCACAACACCACCGCAACAGGTGGTCTGACGGCCGAGAACAGCGTGACCGTCAATGTATAGGTATCGACAAGTGTGAAGATCCTCTCGTCTCCCATGCGAGCATTGACCGATTTCTTGACCTTTTCGGCCGTCTCCCGCTGCTTGTCTGTGGGATCCTGACCAATGCATTCACCGTACTCATTGGCTTCATGTCGAGAGAGCGGACTACCGTTCGTGCTCCATTTCAGATGTCCCATGTCAGCGCCGAAGATGTGCTGTTCGATTGTGCCGATGTCCATATAGCCCTCGAAGCCGAAGAACCAAGCCTGAGTGCCCCAGATCTTGCCGGTGTAGAGCACACGGATGATATAGGGTGAGAAGAGGACGAAGATCAAGGCGATAACGAGGAAGAATGCACCGATGCCGATGTATATCTGGCTCCCGGCATGGTTGTAGCCCCCCGCATCTTCAGTCCTGCGGAGTGCGGTCCCTTGGGAAAGTAATCCAATGCCGATGAAGAAAAGGTACGAGGCGGACCGGAAAGCATAGCGGAAGAAGAATCGCCGCCAGCTATCGCGTGTGAGGTTGGCGACCTGGGCGAACGCTTTCCACCGGATTGAAGCGGCGTAGCCGCCGTCTATCATAACCGTGTTCTCGTCTGCGATGCCGCAAACCTGCGTCGTGGGTTTGATATCCCACAGCGACACGCCCCATTGGTCGTCCATGTCGTGCCAGGGCTGATTCGTGGCTTTCGGGAGAATGCAGATCAGGCGTTCCAGCAGGAGATCGTTGTTATTGGCGAGAGAGAGGCGAGCGAATGCTTGGAAAGCTTTGTCAGTCTTCACTATCATAGGCCGCCGTCTGAGGAGCCCCATCAAAGCATAAGTCATATCGCCTGGAAGGTAGACACCTTTTTGTCGGTTGTGTAGACAATGTAAAGCAATGGTGACAAGCTCCAAGGAGCTAAGTATCAGATTGCCCTCATAGTGATCGATTAACTCTCGCGAGATAGGCGTATCCTCCCAGAGAGTAGCGAAATTTTGCTTAGAATATGTCATCGGCCTGTCAATGTTTGCGTGCCGGGCGTAGACGAGGATGTTGCTGTTGCCTGAGATCAGGAGAACTTCAGGCAAAGTCCATACCCTGGTCCCCCATTGACGAAGGGCTGCCATCGTGTTGGGAACAGGATCGCCTTCGTTCTTTGGGCCGGAGACCGCGATGATCAGTCGGCGAGCGCCGCGAACAACATCGCTAATAGTCCACACATTGTCTTCTTGTTCTTGCTTAGTACTCCCCAGGCAGGAGCATCCGACCCAGTATGCTTCAACACCTGCAGCTCGGGCAGCTTTTTCGCCCACGTCATGAAGGAACAGCTGCTCGTCTTCTGTTCCGAACTGCTCTGAAGTGTAGGAAACGAGGATGTATGTCGCTTCTTTGTCGTTCTCCTGCTTCCATTCCGAGACTTTGCGTTTGGCTTGCGAGTCTTCGAGGAAGCAGAGATATTTAGGCTCGACCGGCCGCTCCAGGACAGGATTCAGGGAGCTTGTCGTCTCCTGAACCTGCTCCTCTGACAAGGCGATCGAAGGCTGAAAGGGACCGGAGGATCGGTTTGACACTTCCCCTTTACGTTCTCGAGCGTTCCTGGCATGATACGGGTAACCCCAAAAACGATATGGCAGAAAGTCATATTTACCGTTATTACGGACTTGTCCAGAAGCTTGCACCGGGTAGGTCATCTGATTCCAAGCCATCAGCTAGTGCTTGCCTTTCGTACGAGGTTGAGCTTACAAGCAACAGCATAGCCACACACGAAGGTATCCATTTCAGGCACACCAGAGCGATCTCTTCGCCCGTGGCCTCTCGATCATCGGTAGGCAAGGTGCGCAGGACCCAGTTTGCCACTTGAAGTATCAATGGGCTTTGGTTGCGAATATGCGTTCGCCTCCAAGTGCTGTTTGAATTGGCGTCATATATCGCTTGCGTACTCTGCACGAATAACTTGGCAAGATGGCCATCGTATGGGCTCAGGTAATAATCCTCCATTGGGTATTCTTGTGAACGCTGCATCAAATCGCGGTGTCGACGGTTATCTCGTGAACGAGGGGCGCTCGGCTCTTGGTAGGTATTGGGCCACTTCCACCTCAATTTTCGCTTCGAGTGAAACATGTTCGCGTTTCCTCGCTCACCAGGCCCTCGAGTCTAGAACAACTGATTAGTCTTCCATGTTCCACGTCTGCCGATTGCGCGACCTACCTCAGCGTCTGCTTCGATCACTCCCGAATAGGGACTCGCTTCTTTGTTCATCTGCGCCTTTCATTACTTCCTTGCTTCATCATGAAGTCATGTACGCGACGAAGCTTAGACTTCTTTTCTGGGGGCGAGATGTTCCCTACCGTCTGTGCTTGAGACGATCCGTACGAGTTTGCTTGAGCATAAGGAGCTCCCGAAGGGCTTCCGGCCGGGTTACCCATAGAATAATTCCCACCAGTTCCCTACAGAAGTCAGCTCAACTGTTTGACTGGGTGATAGTATGTCAGGCGCTAGGGGGTGATCTTTCAGGGGCTTGCCATGCAAGGAAACACTCATTGCTGATTGTACTTGAAAAACGTGTTGACGTAATAAGGATGGTCTAATCAACCAGTGAATGCCCAATGCAAAAGCGGCAAAACGTCAATGGACCTTAGAAACATGGTCGGAGACTAAGGAAGAGAAACAAGAGCAGGACTTTCATAAACTTTGCCAATATATCTAGCACTGGTGCTAGCGCGCGGAATAGCCTACCTGGGGTGGTGCTCCGGACTGAAAACTTGGCGATGATTGCTGAAATTGGCCCTGATTAGGGAATGAAGGCGGGTAATTGGCAGTGGGAAAGTATTGACCAGGAGGAGCATTTTGCGGTGATTGAGGACTCGGATGAGACAAGATGCTCGTCAAGGGATACTTCCCAGTGGCCTTTGAATGTCAGCTCACTGCACTTCATTGGCGGGTGATAGCCTACTTGAGTTGGAACGCCGGGTTGAGGGCTTTGAGGGAATTGCTGAGCTGGATGAGGCGTCGATTGAGGACTCTGGTGCCCGTTGTACCCAGATGGGGGGTAAGATGGCGCAAGATGCGGGCTCGCGCTATATGCATATTGTGCTGACTGGTTCTGGGTGTGGGGCATTGGGATACCGCCATGCGAGGCGCCAGCGGCATTGGGCTCCAGTCTACTTGTCGCAGGAGGAGACGACCTTGGTGTTTGCTGCATGCGCGTCTGGCGCATACGGATGTCATTAGGATCCGTGTTGCCGCCTTGTGGAGGAGTGGGCATGGCGATCACGTCTGGGCTATTCGTCGACCGGGCTATGGATGTGGCCGCAGGAGACGACAAGCCCGATGGTGATTGCATACGTGCTTGGCGATGACGAACTGCATGCGGATCCATATCGCCGCCGTGGGATCGATCCGCTAGAGGAGTGACGGTTGGATCACTCGCTGAATGGGCAGGAGACGCAGTAGTTTGCTGTGCGCGTCTTTGTCGAAGTCGGACCTCATGGGGATCCATGTCTCCACCATGAGAAGCCGGCGGTGAAGCAGGGGAGATGTTGGACGCTTGCGACGACATAGTCGGCGTCGGCGTGGGCTTATGAGCTTGGTAAAGGGATCCTATACAAGCTTTAGTCTCTATGTGTAGATGTTGGTGGCACGAATCGAATTGTTACTGTCAACGGCAGCTACCACGACTGGCCCAATCTCCTCGGAAACCGCAGCTCTTACTCAGTTCGTGGAAATATGTTAGTGTACAGACTATCCAAAGTCCACAAGTACCTGTTGTCTATACGTGAACGAAGCAGCCTCTATGAGGAACGCGTTCGACTGGCCAAAAGGGGTCGAGGAGTCACAGATATTACATATAGAGATAGACACACGGTAAGAGGGTAGAGGGGAAAGGAGAGAGCTATAACGAAGCGATATTTTTGACGAGTCAACTCACCCGCTTCGCCCCCAATCTAACACACAAAGAGTGGTCCAAAAATGCGGCCAAAGAGGTGGTGGGAGAGCTAGACATGAGAGGTCGGTGGTGGCTGGCTGATCCTTCTACAAATAGGGGTGGTCGCTGTGGTGTAACCATTCATCTCGAGGTTACAGAGTGCGGCCATCTGGTTACTCCATCTGAACTCCTCGCGTCGAGGTGATAGGGATCACGAGTCTATCCGTATTGGGGTTGCGATTGAGCCAATCAAGTCCATCTATGCCACCAAGGCTGACAGGATCACACCACTCGTGCATAATCACAATGTACGCCCCGTTTGCCTTGTGCCGGATTGATACCCTCCTGATGAAGCCAGAGATACGACCCAATTACAATCGGTCTGGATCAGCCATCAGCCGTGGCCATACGTATCCTAGGTAGACGTGCATCCAGATTTCAGCCAGGAAATCGCAATCACTCCAGGTCGTGACCTTCTTCAGCACAACGCCAGACGAGAGTTGTCGCGGTCCCGAATTGGCGGTACTAGTTGGCACTTGGTAAAAACAACAACTTGAAATGATCGCCGATGCATCGATGGACCTCTATCTCCATGACCCCTGAATATCGCGGTGGGCATGGAACACCATCCTTGTCAAGACGCGCATGAAAATTGGTGCGGCGACACAGCTCACGCTCATTTGGCAACATTGTTGCTATTTGGAGCACCCTTTGTCTTGCATCATGCTGTTAGTAATGTCATATATGTAACACGATAATCTGTCGAGCTTCCAGCAGTGCCCGTAATGGCAAATTTCTACCACGATAGTAGTCGAAGGGATGTCTTTGCTGGGCGCGCCAGGAGTCTGGCGCCTCTCAGCGGGCCCGAGATGTGTCAAATCGATCTGCTTGAGTGGATTCCAGGTATCGGCTCGCATCCCCGGTTTGAGCGTTGACATTCGCAAGATACGCTTCGATTCCAGTGCTCATGTGCTTCTTAGGTACTACAGCTTCAACTCAACCGTTGATCGAGACCGACGCCGAAGCTCTACGTTATCGAGTTCAGCCACAAGTACAGATCGTGTATGGCTACCCCTTTCAATACTCTTCGCTGCTGATGAATATAATTTTGGAGCTTCGCGCCGCTGGATGTTGCGCATTATAAGTCAGGAGCTGGTATCCAGGACCTCTTTGACAAATACTCCATCCCTTCAGATTTTATATCGCAGCGGTTGGAGTCGGTAACGCATTCCTTCAGTGCCATCTACGAAGGTTCTGGCTACTGTGCGCTTGATCACTGCCTATACCTTGTGCTCCGCTGATTGTGAGCGTCAGCTTCATGGTTCCATTTTCTCTGTAAAAATGTCACAATGTCCAGCGTCCCTGGGCAGTCATCGAGAATCGCTGATCCGCGCGGAGACGTCCTCAGTCAAGGGGATTGGACCTGGATTCGAACGAGTGTGTTCATGCGATGGAGCAATTGTCACGACAGGGACAGAGCCGTTGTGGCGCTTGTGATCTTTAGCGCTTCTCCAGAACTGAGAGATCGACTCGGACACCTATGGGCAGCAGAGATTTCTGAAGTACTCATCGATCCATGGAGCCTCTTCGTGATCTGCTTGGACGAAATGTGGCTGCAGGCCCAGAGTATTGTTGCCACCGTCCAGCATGTGTTCGGCCAAATGGAACGTGTACGTTGACTTAGAGGACCCTATTGGTAGATAGAGATGCAGACGCTGACATTGGGTTTTAGACAGCTCTTGACCTTGCTGTCAGTACGGAAAGCGACAATGGCCACCATGACTTTGTTGGGCTCCACAACGTGGCAAAGCATATCATCTACCTCAAAGAGGGGGCAGAAGCTGCCCTTTTGACAACATCCCATTTGCAAACATTTCACGATGAGCTCCTGAAGCAGCCACCCCAAGGTCCGGATACTCTGCCGATCATGCAGCTTGCAAGTCAGATGCTGGCGCAAAAGGCCGTGCAGTTCGAGGTATGGAAACTGCGCATGACGAGCCTGGAGCAGAGAATACAGAATATAATCAATCTTGTAAGGGAGAAGGGATGAAAGGCCACATGTGCAAATTGAGTGCTGATCTCTTTCCAGTCCTTCAACGTCGTTACGCAGCGTGACAGCCACATCTTGAAGGATGACAGCAAATCAATGAGGACCATTGCGCTTATGACCATAGCATTCCTTCCTCTGGCCACCATAGCGGTATGTGAACAATCGTTTCGTCAGGAACAGACGGCGCTAACTAAGTTCGTAGTCGATTTTCGGCTCCCAGTTCTTCAACTTCGATGCTCAAAACAGGAAACTCCTTGTGGCAACTGACTTCTGGATCTTCTGGGCCCTATTAGCGCCTTTGAGCCTGGTGGTCTTCTTTCTGTACTACTATCTCAGCTACTCGCGGCACCAAAAACAGGAAGTTTGGCCGAGACTCTGGAAGTCAAGGCATGCTGAACATAAGCGGAGGAGCTGAAGAAAATATATATTCCTCTGTTTGAAGCCCGAAGTAGAGAGTTCTATCGTTATGAATCGTAGTAGGACTAGTCCGAAGGCTAAACGGTTGCCCAATGCTATAATATCGTCAAGCCGTATATGCGTTATTCCGAGCAAGCGTTCCAACTCTTCCCATACCTACGTTTACATACCAGGCCACCGAGGGCCACCGTGATGTATGTCGATGACTACTTGCCTTTCAAGGAAGGCCATGATCTAATTTCAGGAAATTGTTGAGACAGGACTCCCATCGACTCTTTCCAAAAATCTGGAGGCACCCCCATGGAAGCCAGATACCGAGAACGCCAGCGGCGTCATAAGATTGCTACTCAACCAGCACGAAATTCACTTGCGATTGCTGTCTGCTTGTGACCTTTTTCGGGCATGGTACTAGCCATGTTCAGAATTGGGGGAGGAGGCGATGAATCGACGGCACAGGCGTTATAATACTTTCTTCGAGCCAACCCTTTGGACGGTCTGATGGAGTGGATTATATGGGTTGACGGTTTGCCATTACAGCGATGGGGGTTTGATGACTGATCTATCTATCGTGATTCCGTCTTCACGTCTTCTTGACGTAATCCCATTAACTTGTTGTTCGAGTGGTCCAACAGAAGAGTGGTCCAAAGGGATATCCTCCTGGTATTGCAGATCTCGAGGTTCTCGGCATGTCGGATTCCGATTAGCTCCTTGGCGTTTGTTGCTGTAGCGAACGGAGTATTGATCCTAGCTCTCCCAATTCCCATGCTCAAGTAGTATGATCTACCATTTGTATATGTGATCTGTGAATTACAGTGGCTCGTTCCACGTAGAGTATGATGGACCCAATATTCAAATTCCCGGCCTCACCAGGTACACCACTGTTCCCTGTGTCACCAGAACGCGTGAACCGACAACCTCTACCACAATCACCCTCTCTTCCATCAAACCTCTCAGACCCTTTCCTCAGCGGTCACGCAAGAGCACCTTCGGATGTCCAGGGCAAAGTTGCGCAATTCAACAACTTGAGTAAGGAAAACGCCCAGCGCCGTCGCGATAATGAAGCTGCTCTGCAAAGAGCCGTCATGGGAAGGGAGGAAGCGGAGGGTGAGACGCGTAGATTGAAAGAGGAGCACAGGCTTTTGAGGAAAGAGATTGAAGAGGGCAGAGGCAGGGAGAGAAGAGTGGGCGAGAGACTGGAGGCACTGATGGTAGGTTCATCGATTTCTTGACGTTCAGCGTTGCTGATCGGTTGCTTTAGGAGGAATTACAACGGACGAAAGAGACGCACGCGCATTCCCAGACGCTCTATGAGAAGGAGGTTCGAAGAGCCCGTAAGGAAGCTTTTAAAGCCTCGAGTGCTACGGTCAAATTACAGGAGGAGTTAAAGACTGCGAGGAATAGGTTTACCCTTATGAGAGAAGAAGTAGAGTCTCAACGAAGGAAAGCGGAAGGTCGAGACGAGGAAGTTTTTGCTGCGCAATACCGAAATGTCGGTCTCCAAGAAGAGATTGAGAAGGTCAAGCAGCAATTGAAGGCCGCGGAGGATGAACGGGATACGTTGAAGACAAGCCTGAAGGAGGAGGAAGTCGCCCGCATTGCTGCAGAAGGCAGGATTCCATTGCCCATTTCTGAAGAACAGGACGAGTTCGCGTCGCCTAAGAAGAATAGACGCCACTCTGACAGGGATAGTCTCAAGGAGAACCAAGATCCCATGACTCTTACAGAGAACGAAGAAGAGGCAAGCCTCCGAGAGATGTTAGATTTTGAAAGAAAAATTAGGCAGAGGGCAGAGGCGCAGATCGATTTCATGAAGATGGAGTGCCAATTTCGATGCTGCTCATGTCGGATTGCAGAAAGTCAGGGAAAGGACTATGTGCATGATAACAGCCTTGCTCCGCAATCCTCCACACGCGGGCCTACCGTGGGGGAAATGCAAGGCGCCATGCTGGAGCCATGCCTGGCGGATGCCGCAGCTGAGGAGGACAGCGATGCAACGAAGCAGTCACAGCTTGACCTTGCAACGGCTCAGCCGCTGTCAAGGCCTACCACGCCACCAAGATCTCCTCCGTCTGCTTCGACTCCAAGACTCCAGACAGATCAGCTTCCCTCTACACCTCTCAGCTCTATTGCAGCCCAGCAGCCGGGATCTGATCCCCTTATACAGTTTTCACCAACATCTGGCACATTCTACACGGCGCCCACACCTGTCCAACCATCATCCCCTGCAGATCTCTCTCCCAACCCCGATATCCCGCAAACACCAACCGCATTGCTTCGCTTCTCGCCGCAATACCCGCTGTCCACCTCGCGGGCTTCTCCAGCAGACTCTCCACCTCCCTCAAGTCCACCCCATCAGCGGTATCCTACAACACCAAGGCCACTCCCTATCCCAACCACACATTCACAACATATGACCCAGACAGTAACAACGACCATCCCACTCGCGGCATCCCCTTGCCCTTTCACGCCGAATCCAACCATGACACGTGAGGAGGCGCTGGAGCAGATCCGGCAACGGAGAGGGAGAGCGAGGAGCATCGCGGCTGGACATACGACCCCAAGGAAGCAGATGATAGACCTGAGCAGTCTGAAGAGGGACATTAGTGCCCCAGCGGGTAGGGGAGGCAACGCAATGTAAAATGCAGGCCACTACTTTGTCCCGGAAGGCCCGGAGGATTTCTGTGCATATTTCACTTTCTCGGTCGATCACTAGGTTTAAAGACGAAAGAATCACATATAATCGAACACACTGCTCCCTTCGTCCGACAGTCTTCATATCCGAGCTCACAGTTCTTGACGCTACCAGGACAAGACCCGCACATCAGACCACTCAGCCTGGCCATGCGCCGGCGAAACGACACTTTCGAGAGAGGGCACGCACTTTTTCCTCGACGCCCTCGAAGTACGTGCTGGGGAGAGGGGACGGTGAATCCGCTCTACCACGGACGGACCCCCGCGAAACGGGGGGGGAAATCCGGCTCTGAGGAATAATCTTACTTTACTCAATGCCAGCGCCAACCCCTAGAAATCCACCCACCCCAAAATCCCCCCGTCCTCCACTCAAACCCCGACCCCCCATTTCCCATTTCCCATCCCCCCCCTCCAATCCAGCAACGCCAGCCCCACCCCTCCCCTACCAACACCCGAACCCAGCCGCCATTCCTCCCACTCCTTCCCTCCCTCTCGAACCCCATCCGCATCCCAGCATCCCCTCACCGCACCTGCCAGCCTCCCCTCTGAGCTCCAATCCCGCGCACATCGAATTTTTTTTTGGGGGTCAAACTACTTACCTCTGACCGCGTAGACGGAGCAGCTGAGAGGGTTGGGGTACTGGACTCCCGAGGAGATATGGCCTGTTGGGTTTGAGCTGTGAGATGGGTAGACCGTGAAGATAGTGAGTTCGCCGGGATAGAGATTGGATTTTGGTATTTTGAGTTGCTGGGAGCTGGGTATGGTATGGTAGGGTGCTGGGAGGGTGGAAGTTGGTGGGAGAGGTTGGATGGGTAGGTTTGGTGGGGAGGTGGGCTGCATGACCACTCGTGGCCCAACGTCGAAGCGGTGAGACGTTGAATGGGTTAGGGACGGAGGAGGAGGATGGGTTCCAGGTTTGCCTAGGTGGATTTTGCGCGGGATAGAAGGAAGGGAGATTGGATGGAGGAGAAGCATTTGCTACGACGACCCGGGAAGACGTATCAACGGAATGGCGATGGGCTGAATAAACCACTGGGCGCCCGGTGGTGGAACGGTGATGCGTGGAGCAGTTTTGGGACGAGGGAGGAGGGGGTCCAGGGAAGGCATCGTGAGGATGGGTTTCAAGTTGCCCAAGTAGATCGCACCTCCAACGCGCGTTACAGAAGGGAGGTTGGACGGAGGAGAAGCAAGTGCTCTGCAACCTGGAAAGACGTATCAACGGAGTGGCGACGGGCTGAATGACCACTGGGCGCCCAACGTCGAAGCGGTGAAACGTTGAAGCATTGGCAGATTCACTCCTCCACCCAACCGAGCGCCTCTCCATACTTGACCCTCTGCCCCTGCTCCACGCCCCACCGCCACCCCCCCTTCCTCTCTCCTCCCTCCCACCCCTCATCGAAGCTCTTCCTCGCCCCCTTCGGCGCCTCAAAAACCATCACAATCGAGCTCCCCAATGCAAACCCCCCCATCTCCTCCCCCCTCCTTAGCGCATGCCCTCCCAAAAGCCTACTCGCACCCACATACGTCGCCTCCGCAAAGCCACTATACGGCTCGCCTCGCTCCGCCGCTTCCTCAGCCGCTCGATCCGCCGCCGTATCGGTAGTGAGGCTATTGGTGCGGAGCTCGCGATCGAAGTTGATCTTAATGGAGCCCACGTTCGTGGCGCCGACGGGGGTAAAGCTGAAGAAGCCCCAGCGCCAGCGGCCGAGCAGCACGACGCGCTCGTTGAGGGTGAAGAGGCCGGGGAGGGTGCGTTGCAGGTAGGGCGAGACGCTGTAGAGTTCGCCGGCGAAGTGGCGGCGCTTTTCGGCGACCCAGGAGGTGGGGGAGTGGAAGCGGTGGTAGTCGCCGGGGGCGAGGTAGACGACGATGTAGTAGAGCGCGTTGGGGGATTTCTTTAATTCGGGGGAAAGCCAGGAGTGGCGCCTGCTGTCGCCGAGCGCGAAGTCGGCGCGCACTTCGGCTTCGGAGGAGGATTTCGGGGTTGTGGATGCGTCCATTGCTGGGGAGTCCGGTTGGCTTTTGGGGCCGGAGAATAGATTTGGGAGAGTGTATGATATGCCATTGACGTTGGCGAACTCTTCGTCCGCTTTGATGATGTCTTCGTCTCCATGTTTCGGAACACTATGCTTTGTCGATCCATCCTCGGTCGTAGCTGGTCCATTGTTGGGGGCTTTGTTTTGAGATGACCCTGGTGGTTCCGTCCCCAGGAGCGCTTCTAGAGTATATGTCATTCCCTTGACTTGTTCCACCTCGCCGTCCTCAATCATCCCCATCTGGAGAACACGACCGTCGGCAGGCGACACCAAAGCCGCCGAAGGGTCGATAGGGCGCACACCGGGTTTTATATTTCGGTAGAAGAAGGAGGCGAGGTTAGGATAGACATGTAGATCGGGCTCGGATACTTCGGAAAGACTTGGGCAAACGATCAGCTAACGATCATCTATCCGGTCGTTGAGACCTACTTGACTCCAAATATCCAAGAGTATAATCTGAAGCCGGACACACGTAGGTAATATGGTATCTCCAGCTCATTGAAGCGTCCCCAGATCCGTGATATGCCCTTTAACGGCAATGTCGACATAACCTGAATTTGCCTAGAACCATTCAATTAACCACATAGACTTCAGTCACGCATCGATTTCACTGCATCCCTTACCATGGCCCACTAGGACGTATCCGTTTTCGCCTCTTCGGTCTACCCCTTGAGTCTCCACGCTCTTCTTCAGCGATTCTAGCCTCCTCATCCTCTTCTTCCTTCCTTCTCTTCTCCCGCTGCTGTATCCTGTAGATCTGCACCCCTCCCAGGAAACCAATGCCAAGCGCCACCGGTATAGGCTTCCATTCGATTTTGGTCCTCCGCAGAGCTGTACGGAGGCGCGTTCTGAAGGGTCCGCCATTTTGGGTCTCCTGGTGCTGACGTGCCGAAGCGGCGAACCTGCGAGTTGAGGTCCGTGCTGACTGGCAGAAGACGCAGGTGTAGCCAGGAGACTTGATTGATCTCCTTAAGAGAGCGCTTTCGCACCTTGGAGCCGCCATGTTCCAGGTAGTTCAGATCTTATTGACGGTACTGCGCGACAGAAGTCAAAGGCCATTCCCCCACGATGGCGGTTGTGGCGGCAGCGCTACTTTTTGAGCCTTTGAGGCGTCTTTCGCCGCGAAATCCTCGTGTTCAGAGGAAGCAAGTCGTTATTTGACTGTGCTTGAACAGGGTTGGGTATTCCCAAATGGATTGATAACATATCTGAAATTATTTAGTTGAAAGAAATTCGGAGATCTAATTCACGAGGTCTTGATAGCCGAGTTCTTTTTTACCAAATGGTACACGAGCCATTAGGCAAAGTGCTGTTCTATCTAGGCATCATTTCATGATTTGCGAGTCCCCATTATTCCTGCACCTCCCATCCCAAAGTCGGTGAACATATCTCTCCGCCTCAATCCTCTCCTTCCCGACAATCCACCCCCTCACCAACAACCCTTTCCACCTCCTCCTCCACCCCCCTTCCCCCATCCAAACAATCAACCCACCCGCCCCTCCCCTCCCTCTCCAACAACGCTCCCGCCACCTCCGCAGCCTTCCCCCTCCCTGTCGTCCCCCTCGCTTCAATCTTCCCCAGCTTCACGCCCCCGCTATTCTCATCGCTGAGACTGCCAGGCCTAAGACACCATCCCGTCCGCCCTTCTCCTCTCCTTCTCCCAGCCTCAACGAGCGCTTCGTCCGCTGCCAGTTTCGCGATATGGTAGTCTTTTAGAGCGCCGTTATTGATCTTCTGCGTCGCATCCCAGTCTGCGTCGGTCCACCATGGGGCGCGCGAGCGGCGGGAGCCAATGTAGGACACGAGCAGGAACTTGGTGATGCTAGGCGTTGAGGCCGCGGCGTTGATGAAGTGGGTGCAAGCGTCGCGGTCGATGGTGTAGGTGCGTGACTTTGGTGGTTTGCCTCCAGCCCCTGCCGTGATGACTTGTCAGCGCGATAGATATAGGGGCAGCGTAGGACGTGGAGGAGGCCACTGGTGGAAATGCGAAGGGGCTTCACCGGCAGAGAATACCACGTAATCGGGCTTCGTCTCGTCAAGGAGGGCTTGCGCATCGGTTTGGGAAGTGACGGATTCGAGGTCGTAGATCTTGACGCTGAGATTGGAGGTGTGAGACCCGGCTGCGGAGAGTATGTCGGACTTCTGAGAGCTCGAACGAATCACGGACGTCACTCTCCAGGAGCGTTGTAGAAGGAGAGGTGTGAGTAGGAGAGAGATCTTGCCATGACCGCCTAGAAGCAGAATATGGGGCGCCATACTTTGAGAAGGAAAGAGATTTGAACGTTCATTAAGGGAAGGGGGTTTGCAAGGGTGTGTAAAGAACTTAAGAGAGGGAGTAGTGTCAATGTTTACTTATGTAGCCAAAGCTTCCGTGCCCCGCAAAGCTATGACGCGCGCTTGCAATAAGCTCCGCTGTAAGCTAAAGTACGGGAAACTATACAGACCCTTGCTCAAATCAAGTTCAAGATTGTCGTGCAATGGTACTTGGTTGTATCGACTGATCGTATTGCAAAGGATCATCCCCCCATGCCATCCCAGGCGCGGGCAACCGGTAGCATCTATCCAGAGCAGCCGCGCACCATTTAGTGGTATATGTAGGACTCCGACCTATGCAGTGTGAATGAAAGCGGAAATCATGTGAAAGACCAACAGACTATGTCCGGCATGCGAGGGATCTAAACGGCGCTATATCCTCCTCTTGACCCGCCTCCTTGGACAGTACTCACTACCCTCCGCATCCAGTCCTTAAAGAGGTAAGGTAGGTCTCGTAGGGTCTCCGAGTGAGGCACGAGATCCCAGCCGCGAGCGGAATAGCGATTGTAGTTGATCCAGGAGCCGAAAATAAGGTAGGCTGCTACGCCAAGGAAGACACTGTAGCACGTCAGTAGGCCCAAATGAATGGATCCTCAACGAGCGATACACGCAGGATTCGGGAAGCCCGAGCTTACATGATAACAAACCAAGTGAAGAAGCCCCAGTGCCCTCCACTTGACTTTCCACCACCCTCCTGTGCACCCTCGCATGCATATTTCGTATGCCACTCCAGGCTCAGCACTTTCTCATCCCCCACAACCTCATAACTTAGGAATGATAGTGTCCCGCCCTCGTCGTCGTCTATTTTCTTCTTCCCATGGTCTTCTCCACCTTCCTCCTCCTCGTCATCTCGACTTGAGAGCCCTCTCCGTTTTCCCTCCGGACCCTTATCGCACAAGAACACGACAACCGCCTTCTGTTTTCGTTCCTTCATGCCGTCTTCCGAGTATCGACCACCACCCATTTCCAGCTCTACGCCTTCCCTCCCACGATCAGCTGACCGGGCAGAAGTCTTCAGCCGGGTCCACTTTGGATCAAGAGCGCCGCCGGTCGAGAGTGTGAAGTCGCCGGCTATTGGAATAACGCGCTCGATTGTGGTTAGATTTTCAACAGGGTTAATCAGGCGCTCGATAGCGCAGACTAGATTTATAGAATGTGGTCAGTTCTTGGCCAAGCTCATATAACTACTTTCAGGAAGTCAGGTTGGCGCCCTGATTCGTAGTCGAGATAAGCCTCATGAATCGTGGGCGTACCTTGAGAGCCATTCGGACAATCCTCTCCCTTTGGCCCCGTCTTTATCAGCCTTTGGCATATATCGATGGTGAAGGTAGTGTCTGTGTAGGCAGGCGGGTGTTTTCGACTCCAAACGACGGATTTCGGGTCACCTAATGGGGAAAGATCCCACTTCATACCGTCGGCGCGAGCGTGTGAACAGTCTATGCCCGTGGATGCTGCAAGATATGGAAGTAGGAAAACGAAGAGCGCCGAGGAGGTCATCTGGGGATGTCGTGGTAGCCGCATGATGAGATCTGTGTAGCCACTGGGGACAAGTATTGGGTGCTAGGGGTGCTCGTACAAGCGAGGGTGCTAGGGCGATTACCGATCTGAAGGAATCTGAAGGAGTGACAAGAAGGTAGTTGAGGTGTAAAGTGTATGACAAGTTTTGTGAGGGCTACCTTGACGATGGTCAGATAAAGTTGGTCATTCCGTCTTCGGGCCGGGATCCGACATGAGCACCTTGTCTTGGCACGTGATCAGCCCTTTCTAAGGTACGCCATTACGCTTCTCAAGACCGTTGATGCTGCTGATACCGAGCATCAGACTAAAGTGGGATACCAGGAACTTGTTCAGTAAATGTGATTGTTCTTGCTAAATACATGGTAGTGTTGAACTACACATGCAGGTGTACATGCAGCTCCGGCCCAAGAGCGAGCGAGTGGAAAGACAGCTAGTCATAGAACCTCTTCAACCTTCGCACCAAGGAAATCGCTTTTCAACAGACTGGGTGAGACACTATCCGATCATGCCTTCAAGGCAAATTGCTTCAAGTACTCGTAGTCTTCGACGTTGGCATCGACCGTGTCCCTAATGACTTTAGCCGCCTTCTCGCCAAAATTCTTCGTCCACTCGCGGTCTTCATCCTCGACAAGTGGGACTTTCTTCTTCTTACAGCGTCGAAAGTCAGCACTGTCAATAGAGTACTGGGGTTCTTTGAGACCAGGACTTACATGCAACCTCGGTTTGAGCGCAGAGCTATGTTTCGCATCGTCATGCCAGCCACACCACTTCTCAAAAGCTTCTTCGGCTCGCTTGTGGTCTTCCTCGCTATCCCAATCCAGCATTTTCGCATCATACTTCAGCCCTGTACTCTTGCAGTACGCTTCGATGATTCCGCTAGGATTGTCCAGTAGGTCGTCTGCATCAACGACACATATATCGACTTTGTTTGAACTTTTGGTTGTGGTATCGCTACCATTTGAGCAATGGAAGCCGTTCACGCCGTGACCGTTGACGACGTGGTTGTTGGAATCACAGCCACTGCCGTTCACTTCTTGTGCCGCAATGCCAGGCCCAATGTGCCGAATGGAGCGTAAATAGTCAAATAGGCGGCGAAGCTCATCATAGCCGGCTTCTGAGGGCATGAAATTGTACCACCCAGTGACTTTGTCTAGTGGCGGAACCGTGCAGCGGTAATAGGACGGTATACTCGAGCGTGGATGACGAATGAGGAAAGTAAAGTGGAATCGTTTCAGGGTCTCTTCAGGAATGACCGTTGGGTTGTTGGCCTCGGGCATGGTATGGTACGGATACGGCGCTTTATGAGCGGCCCCCGTACCGTTGGTGTAAGGTGCTGATGTCCCTACACCACGTTCGATTCTTGCCAATGATGGGGCGATTGCTGCCGGCTTTCCATGCGGAGGAACCAGGTAATAAGCCATATCTTTAACGAATAGACGCTTGCCCTGTGAGAGGGTAAGTTGCCTGAGCACGGAAAATCCGTCGAAGCGTATTCCGAAAACATTGAACGATATGCAATCAAAGCAGAAACATGCATAGAATTGCTGGAACCAAACTGCCAAGACTGGAGAGGTGGTTCAGAAAGTGGACCTGGACTACGATTGCATTTGTTGCGCTTGGTAGCATTATGAAATGATTGCAATCCTTCGAATATAGGAAACGTAAGAAAAGTCTCCGAGGTGGTGTTGGCCAGAACCATGATAGGCACGACACCGCGAGGGTCTTGGTTGTTCACGCAAAGGAGAAAAGAGAGGGGGATCGGGTAGGCTCATGAACAGGAGAACAAGGTTTTGCGTCAAAGGAGGCCGCACTGGGAAGGGCATATCGGACCTCGGCGCTCTCCCTGTCGAGCCCATCAAGGATAGTCTTGAACGTGGAGTTGCTGAATCCGCTGCTGACTCGAGTCTGTTCGTCGTTCTCATATCGTGAACCCAGTCGCTCAGGTCCGTAATAGAAAGCATCACCGAAAGGCTCGTGAATGCATTGGAGGGACGCGCGGCGTGTCATGAAAACCTATCACAACAATATAAGTCGTGGGACAATAACGTGCGAGGGGTGTAATACCCTTTCGAACGCCGTTGAGCAAGCTCGAGGATGAGTTGCTACGAAGATGGGTTTATCGGTCATTTTGGCTTTGTTGACCATTTATTACAGGTCTTGTAGCAGTGGCATGGATCTCAAATGAGATGAATGTATGGTATATCCCTGGCGCAGAGCCAGTCAATGGATGGGAATCAACCTCTCCAATATAGTTGGAGAACGGTGAGTTGAAGAAGACAAAATCCTGCGGGGAATCAACGTCTGCTTCTTATGTTGCTCAGGTTTCCAAGCTGGACTGCTTGTAAAACTTAGAGGTTGATGATCGACCCGTAGAGTTTACTAGCATCTTTGACGATTGGCTTGGTCTGCGCGATTGCCTGCCATGTTGCATCATGACGTACAGATGTCAAGCTGTCGAGATGTGCCGCCAATGACAGGCATTTTGTTGCCGAGACGCGGGATTCCATCGTTGAGTAGGCGTAAAGCTAGAGCACATAATGTATGTGAAACCTAGAGCAAACCCGACGCAGCGCTCCCACTCCGCCGCATTCACAAATGGAACAAGCCGTCAACACAGAACGCGAAGAAGAGCAATGCCATGTGGAGACAAGATATCAAGGTCTGAGAGGAGCCAGCCCTGGGCCACCGGGACTGGGAGTGGATTCCTTGGCAGATCAATATGTTCGGTGCTTACAGCGATCGTCAGGAAGCATCATGTTCGATGTTCTGTTGGCGCCGAGTCCATGTTGTGTTTGTTCATCACAGGGACTTTGCGTGCCGGTAGATGCATACTCTCTATTGGCTAGTATCGTGTGTCTATCTAAATCCTTGTTCCATCCCTTTTTTTTCTACCTATTCGTTATTGCCTCGTCCATACCTTTCATGTGCACGCTCGTGTCCCATGGTCGTCGTGAAGGCACTGTTCGCATGCTGGAGTTCAAGGCACGGCGCGCTCGCTCGGCCGATCGATCTCTCGGAGCGGAGTCTCGATCTAGCAGACTGCGTGGGTCTTTGATATTGTCAGCTGACATTCGACAAGAGATATGCGAGCGGGCTATGAAGACGTACCTTCCCAGTCTTGCCCTGCAGCGAATGTTTCTCGCCATGGTAATGCTCAGCCTTGTTCCTCTTCTTGCCATGGTGGGTGTTTTTCTTGACATGCCTGCTGCTCGTCAGTAACCACGCACTCGCGCTCCTTCGCATGGGGATGGAGGGAATGGATCACTCACTCGCTATGCTGCTGGATCTGCTCCTTGTCCATGTTATTCAAATTGTCCAAGACGAGCTTGAAATCTTTGATGAGAGCATCACAGCGGCTCCGTGAGAAATCCTCTCGCACAACCACCCTCATCATCTTCAGCTTCTCACTATGCGGCGCCATCGTATATGCCGGCACCACCCAGCCCCTCTCCCGCAATTGGTGCGCAACCGCAAACTCATCGTAATGATGTCCCTTCTTCGGATCCAGCCTAAAAGCAACCAGCGGCAGCCCTTTGCCGTTAGTCTTGGACATGAGGATGAAGCCGAGCTGTTGTAGGCAGGCCGCAAGGTAGTCAGAGGTGCGGGTCAAGTTCGTCATGATGGAGCGATAGCCGCGCTTGCCAAGACGGATCATCTGATAGTACTGCCCGATGACTTGGGAGGCGCCTTTGGAGAAATTGAGAGTGAAGGAGGCTTGGTCCGCGCCGAGATAATTAATGTTGAACACTAGTTCCTTAGGGAGGTATTCAGGTGAGCGCCAGACGACCCAGCCGACACCAGGGTAGACCTTTAGAAAAACAGTGTCAGCAGAGAGAGTCTTCGAGAAATTCGCCAGAGTGGGGAAGACGCACCAAGCCGTATTTGTGTCCGGAGACATTGATAGAGATGACCTTCTCAAGGCGGAAGTCCCATTCGAGGTCAGGGACAACGAAAGGCGCAACGAAGCCTCCGCTCGCTGCATCCACGTGGATGGGGCAATCAATGTTCTCCTTGACAAGCAGATCATTGATAGCCTTGACATCTTCATACTCGCCGGTATAGGTTGTGCCAATGATAGCACAGATACCAATCGTGTTCTCATCTATCAGCTTGACAGCCTCTTCGGGATCGATCACGTAGCGGTCTTCCGTGCAGTAGACGTAGCGTTCCTCGACCTCGAAGTATCGTGCTGCTTTCTCCCAGCAGACCTGCACGGCGGAGTTCATGACAATGTTGGGTTTCGAATAATCTTTGCCTTCGGCTTTGCGCTTGTTTTGCCAGCGTTTCTTCATTGCGAGGGTTCCTGCCAGGTAGTCAGTATTTTTCTTCGCTGCTAGCGGACCTCAACTAAGGCGGACCAAGCATGATTGCTTCTGAACTTCCTACGGTGGATGTGCCCATAGCGTTCTCCGTCTCATCGTGGGTAGGCGCATTGAACATGCGCGCAATCATCGATACGCAACGATTTTGCATTTCCGCGGTCTGGGGGTACTCTTCGTAGTCGATGAAATTCTTTGGCAGGGCCTCGGCCATCAGCTTCTCGACCTCTTCCTCCTAATTATTGTCAGTTTCTTCATTACATTGGTATATCGTGCCCTGCCCAGGGTACTCGCCATATAGGTAGTAACGAAGCTCGCCAAGTTCAGCATCGGGTTGCCGTCAAGACTCAGATCATCTCTGATCATACGGTAGGCAACCTCCTTGGGCATCTCTTGTTCGGGCATTTCATGAGCTGGGAGCTCTTGGGAGGCGAAGCGAGAACCGTATACGGAAACGGTTTGCTCGTCCTCATCTTGGTTGATGTCTATGTTCTGCATGCCCTCGACGACGGGCTTCTCACGGGCGCTGTCGTTGGGCACAGAGGCTAAGTGAACCATGATTGCAGTAATGAAATCTCTGGTACTGTTGGTAGGTTTGGTATGATAGATAAATCTTAGGTTCTTGGAATTTATAGTCGGTAAATATGGGAAGGCAGGGACAGCGTAGAGAGGTGGAGGAGAATGTCGAATAATCAAAGCTCACTTCCCCACGCTTTATGGTCCGTGGGCAGTGACGCAGGCGCTAGGCGCCGTCGATGAACCATCACCGCGGAACAACTGGTTGGCAGGGGGAGCCGCCTTGGCACCCAAAGCTTGGTTCTCCCAGGTAAAGATCCAGGGCCCCGTTACAAAGTAATTAATTAGGCTGTCATCGCTGTAAGGTAGGCTTGGGCACCAGACTCTTGCGGTAAATGAGAAAGCTTCGGAACACTTGATTTCGACCCTTGCTCCTTTTGGCAATTTCGCGCATAGTTGCACAAGTGCGATATCTACACGAATGATGATGCTACCTGTTGGCCAGAGGAGTCATTGCATACTACAGAGACTATCGTGCAAGCGCGTATCGACATTGCTATTCGCCACATGCCAAATCATTGTAAACCACATCATCGCAGAGGAGAGTATCAACTGTTTTGAACCATATTAAACGTATTCACGCTTTGCCATCACCCATCCAGGATAGCTCAATGATGGTGTCCGTGGACACCAGGCACAGAAGTATTGTCGGTTGCGCCCATTCCAGCACCCTTATTCAGATCCGCCGGAAGTCCAGTGTGCGGCTCGACAACGCGACCGTCGGGGAGGGTTTCGTATCCACCACCACTATTTCCACATGTTAAGCAATGCCCTAACTTTCCGGGAGAAGGATTCGTATAGAGAAGAATACTTACGAAGCACCACCATGCCCGTGACCGTGACCTTGCTCCTCTTCCATCTTCTGCTCAATGTACCCAGGCGGAGGATCTTTGTGCAGACGATTACGGTCGTGCTCGCGTGCCATCATCAGCTTGTCGGCTTCAGACATGCCTTGATGTTCGCCGGCGCGCTCGTGCTGCTCATATTCCGAGAGGCCAGGGTGACCTCTAGTCTCGGTGAAGCCAGGAGGAACCTGGCCTTGGGAGTCGGCGGGAATCTCGCCCTTACGCTCGAGGTTCTCGCGCTTTAGTTCGTCGTCTGGCTTCTCGCTACGGTAATAATCAGATTGCAGTCTTATGGATTGGTGTATGGAATACTGACCGCTTAAACAAGCCTAGGATACCGCCATGGTGCTTCTTCTCTTCATGATGCTTCTTCTCTTCATGGTGCTCTACTTTTTCGGCCTCCTTCTCGTGCTTCTTCTCTGCAGCCGCAACCTCTTTCTGGTGATGCTTCTGTTCTTTCTCAATCTCCTTCTGGTTGTGCTTTTGGTCTTTGAGTTCTTGCTTGGCATCATGCCCAGCGGCTGTCTTGGAGAATTCAGAGCCGGCTGCAGCACCAGGAGCAGCATCGCGTTCATAACGATGGACAGCCAAGTCAGCTGTGTTTGATGCAGACGGGTCTGCGCCATGGACATCATGTGAGTGATCCTTCTTGCCAAGATGCTTGTCGGCCTCGTATGCACCGACTCCACCAGAGCCTACAAGGCCTGCATCGCGTCCAAGGTGATGGCCAGTCGACTGACTCGTGCTTGTTGCAGAAGGGTCTGCGCCATAAGCATCGCGTGAGTGATCATGCTTGCCAAGGTGCTTTTCAGCCTCATATGCACCAACTCCACCGACACCTACAAGGCCTGCATCGCGTCCAAGGTGGTGGCCAGAGCCAATCGGCTGTTGGTCGCGACCGGAGGCTGTCAATCCAGTACCAGAGGTGGGTTGATCATAGCCTGAAGTAGTTGGACCACGTCCGCTGTCATACACGACTTGGCCAGGAGTGCCACGATCTGTCGATGTGGAAGCTGTACCGATGTACCTTGGATCATGCTTGCCTCCCATACGAGGGTCGACGCCTGAGCTGCTGTATGGGTCTATAATCGACCCAGAAGTCGTGCCCGTTGGGGCTTGTCCGTGGTGAAGCTTCTCGGCTTCATAAGCACCTAGGCCCGCTGCACCAGCTCCTGCAATACCCGCGTCCCTACGAGGATGATGATCACGACCTGTAGTCGAGCCAGAGGTAGACTCAGAAGGGAAGCCTGTGCCGCCAATAGAGCTATCGGTCACGCCAGAAGAAGGTCCCATGGTAGACGAGCCATGACCTAATCCTGAGGTCCCTGTCGTAGAAGTACCACGTTGCTGGGACAAATCCGAGTCGACGCGCGGGTCCGCTTTGTTCAAGAGATTCGAACCGTGAGGTCCAGCAGTGGTCGATGCTGCGCCACCGCGACTGGATTCGTACGCTCCTACACTTGCTGCACCAACTCCACCGGCAAGAGCGGCATCTCGTCCAACGTGGTGGTCTCCCGTACTCGTAGACCCAAATCCAGTCCCGGTCGATGACGAGCCAAGACCAGTCCCGGTAGAGGTAGAGCCTGGACCAGCTCCGGTCATGGCGGTTTCAGTGGGCTCTCCGATCCCGCCGCTGACGTGAGGGTCTAGACGATTGGCAGTCTCGAGGGCGTGAGGCCCTTTTATGAAGTGTGGTGCACCGGGTGCAGGTTCTTCAGGTCCACCACAAGGATCGCCCCCGAATTGGTGGGAATGATCATGAGACCAAGACTCTCCGTTGTATGCCCCGACGGGTGACTTCGAGCCCAAGATGCCTTGGTTTGCGGAGCCTGCAGTGGGACCAGTACCCGATCCATAGCCGCCTGTGGTCGCACCAAAACCGGGCTCGTTAGGTGCACCTGTGCTACCAGATGGATAGCCAGACGCAGAAGTCGTAGAGTTACCGCCGAGGGGGAACTCGCGCCCAGAGCTTGCGCCTATCTCCTGTTTCTCACGATGGTGATGAGCTGCTTCTCCAACGCCCAGGGCTCCGGCGCCGAGAGCTGCGTCGCGGCCGAGGTGCGAAGACCCTGTTGTAGAACCCTGTCCGAGGCCCGAACTAGAACATTGTTAGCACGTGGTGCTCAATTCTAAGAATCGCCAGTACCGACCTTCCAACGCTACGATCAGGCAAGCTAGTGCCTGTCAGGCCACTGCCCGTTCCGGAAGTCCCACTACCGAGTCCTTTCGAGCCATCCAAGTCAGAGTCAACTCTAGGATCTGCCTTATTGGCTAGGCTTGAAGAGTGAGGCCCAACACCAGTAGAACCTGTAGCATAGCCAGACCCAGCTAATTCTGGCTCGCGCGGGAGTGCTTTGTTGGTGTTGAGCGGATCGTGGACGTTAGACCCACTCATTGTAGATCCTGATTGCGGTTCACCAACGATACCAGACTTGATGCTGGCAGTTGTGGCGGTGTCATCGGCGAACTCACCAGGCATGCGTGAGGCAGATGAGCCACCAGTCGCACCAGTGTTGGAGCCTTCATAAAGGTCGCGATCTTCAGGGGCGCGGTTCGAGCCAGGTGCCGGAGCATTCCCATAGCCAGAGAAGCCAGTAGATGGACCAGTATCATCGCCGGTCTTGTTGCTGGTAATGGGGTTGCCCCCAACCTTGCCAGTGTGATGGCCGTGACCTGTATGAACGGGGTCGTCAGACTTGCCGGAGCCGTACAAGACTTCGTCGTCCTTCTTGTGGCCAGGGTTACTGTGAATGTCAGTTACCGAGCTTGTTCGAGAACGTGAAGGATGGCTCACATAAGGTTCTTGAGCTTCTCCATAATTGCAGATTATGTACTTCTGGTGCGGGGGTATCACAACAAATAAGAGATTCGTGGTTGACGTTCAGTCAACAGTTGATAAAGTAATTGTTGCAGCTGATGCTTGCGAGTAGATGGAGGTGGGGTGGGTGGACGTGGAGGTGTGAAACTGATGCGAATTCTTGCGGGTTCAAATACGATTGCCTGGAGTTGACCTTGATTCACACTTGCGCCTTGCCGCCACTGGTAGTTCACCTTACCCGAATAAGCGGACACAGGAAGGAAGTATGAAGTCATGCGGCATTCAACGATCCTTGGATGTGGTATAGTGTTGTACTAGCATGCACATCCAGCGAGCACGTTTCTTCCGATTTCGCCTATAAAAGCTTCCGTTCGCTGATGAGCTACGCTGCAGGAAGCTCGTGATCAGCTCCCAGCCTGTAAAGCCCGGTCCCCTGGTCCATTCGTGAAGCTACTCCACACTGCACTTCCCCTGTTCAAGGTCCTCGGATCGAGCTTTGAAGCTCACCGCCAAAGTTCAATCTCTACTTTAGCTTTCTGGCGCGTTCGAAGCAAGAAACAAGGGCCGAAGCAGGTCGTCATGCACCAAGGGATTTTGGTGGGGTACTCGAGCTCCGAAGCGGTCTAGAACCGGTTTTGTCTTCAGCCACAGTGGCGCAGCAGTGTGTCGGCAATGGATGAATCAAGGGCCTGGAAAGGTGACTTGACCGCCTGTGCGAATATATTTTAAGAGTCAGAGGTCTCTAAAGCGTGGATAGGCAGTTGGCCGACTTTCTGCGGTACCTATTGTACATGATCAGGTAACCATCTATAGCGGCTCAATGGCCTGTTCATATGCGATATCATAATCGTCCCTTTTGTGCGACCGTTTCCTCGTCCGCTGCAAGCTATGCACAGTCAAACAAGGATTCTACATCCAAGGATTTCGACTCTTGGTGCCAGTCGCCCAGTCATTGTAAAGGTCTCATACCACCCGTGATCTACAAACCCCAACAGACATTTCGTCCACTGTGGGTGGGTACAAACGCCATCGTCGTGCCGTATCACCATGTCCGGTATTCCCATTCGTTATCATACACATGAGTCAAATTTTCTCAAGTTCGGACAGTCTCAACGACGTCTTGGTCATGGCCCTGGTAAGTTCATCCTCGGTGAAGGGTATGCCGTATGCCAGACCGTTGGCGTGCCCATTCATATGGCCGTTACTGTGGCCATTCGTGACCGTCTGTACCTCCTTCAGCGGGTCCATTGTGGTGGTGTCAGGTGTTCTCGGTCGGCGATCTTCTTCTTTCGTCTGTTGTCTTGAAAGACCCACTGCGGCTCATCAGCTTGTGGTAGACTTTCGCTTCTCATGGATGATGGTCACCGTTCGTGACATCGTCATCCCCTGCCGCTGACTCCACTACCGTCGTACCCGTCCCAGCCTGGCTATGTTGCCCGCCTTTGGGCCCCAAGCTGAGCCTGCTCAGGAAACTGCCCCGTCGACTTGGGAATTTGGACCCGAACGGGCTGTACTGGCTTTGCTCGCTGTTCCGCCTGCCAAAGGCATTGGAGAAGTTGAAGGCTTGTAGCTTTTCCTGGTGTTCTTGGTTGACAGGACCCCGGTATTTGGCTTTTGGCATGACTTCGCCGAACTTGTACACATTGTCGGGCGTCTTCTGCTTCTTCTCTTTCTTGGATGCTTTGGAGGCTACTTGGGTCAAATCAGCCCCCTCTTCGCTGACAGACGACCGGCTGAAGGCCTGCTTGATCCTTGCTCGGAAAGGCATGATGAATGTACCCGAAGTTTCTATGATTGGTGTAAGGATGGGCTGGGAGGGATTAGGACGGGGCTTCGGAGGCCTCGGAAGCGGCGACTCGAGGACAGCACGCGCAGCGGGGGACCGCACAAACAGCAAACGGGCCAGAGAGCACACATGTGGTAGAGGCGACGTGGGACGGAGGATTCTGGGAGCGAGGCAAGCTCATGAGAGTGGAGCTGTGCCTGGGATGAAGGCCTCAACATCTTGAGGGTTGCGATTGGAGAGGCAGTATGGAGGCCTTGGCGTGCCCACGCGGGTGAATCCCGCGTCCTTTTTTTAGGGCCAGATTATCTCTCCGAAAGAGCCGGCCGGCTTCCCGGAAAAAAGGTTGGATGTGGGGTAGAGGGACTCTAATAACAACAGAAACCGTTGGCCTGCAACCGTAGATGCTAGTCGTGTACGTGCAAAGTATGCCGTGAGGGTCGCAGGATCGCCGGCGTCGCAGAGTATACTGCACTGAGATTGTGGTAGTCGAAGAAATCTTTGGTGCGAGGATCCCGACAGTCCGGAACGCTTTCCACTCTTCGGAATGGGGCCATGTTCGTATGCAAGATCGCTTGCGCACATATCGTTATCGTGCATAATCACTTCGAAGGATAGATGCTGCATGAGCCCATTGGAGCGAGCGTCAGATGAAGGCGTGCTGTAGAAGTCGCTGACTTCCTAATCCCTAACCAGCCATGACGCCTTGCGACGGCTTGCAACTCAGTGACGATTGTGTATTGATGTGTGTTTCGCTGACGCACACCTTCTGTGTATGCTGGTGGTATCAAACCCTCTGTCCGAAAATGTTATAGTGCTTCTTCTGAAACGCCGATGCATGATCCCTCCTGCCTTTTTCTCCTAGTTGCACATATATACAATTCGATGCATGAGCAGCTCCTCTACATCTGGCCAGAAAAGGGCCAGTGCGACCCTCCATAGGATGCTTGCAAGTCACACAGCTTCTCACTTCGTATTCTTTCCCGCCAGCGACTGGACATCAACTCGCTTCCCCTACGAGTTTGCCAAAGTCTTAGGCCCGGCCTTGTCCTGCTGAGGAGGGAAATCGTCCACTAATGCGCTTTTAGATGATGTTGGCAATGTGCATTCGGTTTGGATTCAACGGAATGACCTGCGGATGCTCCAGATTGTTCGACGGCACATGTTGTATTGGGCTGTCTTGCATTCGAGGTGTGAAGCCCTCCTGCATCCGTTGTCGTGGTGTTTGCGATCCCCGTTCTTGAGCAAGCCGGCCCAGAGTGTCGAGGATACCCTCCCAGCCAGACCACTCAATGCTCCCATCACGTGGTGTTGGTGGTTCATTCTGTGTGCCGGTATGACGTGGTTCTGCAAGAAAAGGGCTATGCGCGGTCGGACTGACTCGTGCTTCGTTCTCGGCTCCACGCCAAACCCATGATGTCTCGGGGCTCCCTTGGAGGTCGCCAGATACGTAGGTCAGCATCTCTTCATCGCTGTCGAGGTACTCTCCATCCCCTTGTTGGATTTTGGCAATGAGGCGTCTCAAGAAAAAATCCAGGTATCGCGCGCATGCCACGTTGACGGACCGCGCATCACCAATGGCAGCGCTGGCTCGGGTGCAGAGCAAAGCGGCGTTGTAGTCGCCTCGGAAGCACAGGTACAATGTACACCGCCATATGTGCGTACATAGAAATGCACTGGCTGAGGATCGGAGTCGAGTCTCCCATGTATCTAACCTTCCTGGTGATCGGGGTACCCCGATTGGGTCTTGCGTGGATCGAGCGATCAGCTGGAAGGTATCTTGCGCAACCGTGAGGCTGCGATCGATGGCGGCAGCACGCTCGTCAGCGCGGCACAACGGCGTCAGGTTATGGCGATGGAGCATGAGACGGGCGCTCTGCAGATATATCAGAGGTGGCAGGGCAAAGGGGTGCAGATACTCGTTGGTACGGATCTGGTGGTGCGAGGGAAAAGCAGCCATACAACTCGCAAAGAGCAAGTCATAAGATTGCAGAGTTTCGATCGATAGAATCGGTGTCCTGAGAGCTTTGAGTAGTCTAGCGATTACTTGAATCACTTCAAAAACCACAAGCATCGGCGACGCCGAATTCGAAACATCGGGTGGCGTCCAAGGTCCCGTCATCGGAATGTGCTGGTCGTTCACTGGAGCTGGGCATGCTATCTCGCAATCTTCATCGTTGATTATAGCGGGCCTTCCGAGTTCGAGGGACAGCAGTCTAATCATTGTCAGCTACGACGGAATTGGCGTGCTTCGAGAGTACCGACCGGTCGCAAGCATAGATACTCCACCATACGCGTCTACGCATCTCGTCTTCGACAGATGGCCACGTCTGAGACTCGTAATGAAGTCCTATATCTTGACCCATCCGAACGGCAATGCCAAGCCATACCCAGCCGGCAGACTTTAGATTGGTTTCGACTAGGATGATACTGATGAGCAAAGCGCTTCGAGCATGATCTATCGAAATGTCCTCATCCCATACATCAACGAGACTTTTGGCAGCATCGAGGTAGTCTTGTCCGTCCTGAAACCCTCGAGTAAGGCTACCGCAACCAAGGACTCCGAAGAACAGAGCACCCCATATACACTGAACCGTATGAAGCGAACCTTCCCGATAAATGGCCTCATACTGCTGTACGAATGACGGCCAATGTATGATAGGGAGAGTGACATGGAAAGAAGCGTGATACTGTCCTAGTAGCTCATCGGCGACATTCTTCGGAGGCAGCCCCGGCAACCCTGGTTTGGACGATCCCTGCCCAAGGCTGTGCTGGTCATGTGGATAAGGTGCCTTGAACACGCCCATTCCAACCTTCCTCAGGCTTGTGCGAACTCTAGAGAGATCTTGCTTGACAAGTGACTTTGATTTCTTCCGTTGGCTGCTTTCAATATGTAGACGGTGCATCTCTGAATGACCCAGGGTACTATGCTCCATTGAATCCTCTTCCTTGGCCATGGAACGAAGCTGATGCAACTGTTTCCTAGTATGCGACAACTGCTTCTCCAGATCTTGGACTTGCCTACGGGTCCGAGTCAGAAAGGTCTCGCAGCATAGAGACTGGAATATAGGAGACAGACTTGATCGAAGACATGCGCCTGTTGGTCTCTTTTGTGAATTGACACTTGACATTTCTGCTCGAGCATTCGGAGCAGCTCGTAGTGTCCGTCGCGTCACACTATGCTGACCCTTAGCTGGCCGGTATCAAAATAATGGCTTTGCAAGCGGTCGACGTTGTAATCCTACCTTGACTTTACGTTCGCGACACGCGTCACAGCTTGGATCCTTTCTTCTTTGCCGGTACGCCCTTTTTTGGGCTTGAAGGCCCATAGGGGGTATATGAGGATTGGACATCCCTGGGGTCCCAGTTCTCGGTGCATTGCGAGCATTGAAATCCACATATCCAAGCTGCATATGATGGGAAGGACTTGAGCCAGGGCCAAAAGCATAACTGTAATTTGGTGACCGAAATTCCGGTGGTAGAGGCAGAGAAGCCTGTTGAGGACGGGCTGCATCAGGTCCACTGGAAGGCCGGCTCGTTGGGCCAGGGTTCATCATCCCAGTACCATGGGAGGCGCTATGAAATGACGGAGTGGATGATGTTGAGGAATGACCATAAGGAGATACCAACGGTTGAGAAGGTTGAAGCTGCTGGGACGCACTGGAACCTGGATCCGGCATCTCGGAATATTGCTCCTTTTCGATTTTACCTCTTTATGATCAAGCGCACCCAATGCATGATTTGTCCAGCTTGTAGGTATCTGCGTACAGCGCCCCAGCGATGGGTCATAGAGGCGGTCTCGTGATAGTGCAATGTGATCCGGCAGATACGTTGGACTTACGCAACCTTGTGAATGTGGTATGTAGGGTCAAAACGGACGAGCATACATCAAGGAACGTCATGCTAAAGCGATGATATACCTTGGATGGTTTATATAAAGTCACGAAGGTTGCGTTAGTCTGACGCCAGTGAGACGGATAGCATTTCGCCCAATGCGGCCGGCAGCTAATGGGAAACTTTCGGTTCGCTGGCCAGTACCGGGTGGAGGGCGGCGAGGGACTGCAGGTAGGGATATTTCTGGGTTGTGAAGGACGATGATATATCACGAATACAGATCTATTGCCATTTCCAGTCAAGGTCTCCCCGATGTTGGGCTAGAAAAGGCTGCTGAGAAAGCCAGGGAGGTCGGCAGGCATTTGCCATCCCTCCCATAGCATCGTACTTCCATGGCAGAAGGAAGTCATGCAGGCCATATGATCCTGGTTCGAACAGTCGTTCGGTAACCCAATGGCTGTCGGTTATCGGAAACAAAACATCACAGATTCTGGGGTGACGACAGCCGCAATGGCGACGCCCCCGAGAGGGTCTGAACATCTGGGGTCTCGAGTCTAGACCGGATGGCACCAGAGTAAAGAAGATTGACAGTGCAGTAGTCGGGCCTCAACAGGGGAAGGATGCTCGACTCGCTAAAGTATTTTGGTTCGGTTGCTGATCCCGACGTCTGTCGATCCCAAAGCGCCAGATCCAGGCCGCAGATCACGTGCAGGCCTCGAGGCTCGAATTGACAGCTACCTGGTGCAGCGTGCTACCACTTCGCACATGTAGTCCTCAAAGATGGCACCTGGCATGCTTGCGCTCGGTAAACCACCGTATTTGTCAGTGGACCTGGTCAAAAGATGTATAGTATGTACTACAAAGTTCCGGCCATTCGAGACTTGGTGGTCGAGCATCTGCCCAACATCGAGGCAGGGAGGCTGTCACCACTCCATCCGACTGCTCTACTCTCTAGACAGACATGCGTGATAACTGATAAAGCCATTTCCACGTTGTCGATTCATTGTTGATTGCTCGAATATAGCGATCCACGGCTGGCCGGGGAACCTCTCATATAGTGCAAGTCCTGTTTAAGGAGCCAGGGCACACAATTCGTATGTGACGATCCATGACGAGGGCCAAATACGGACGACGTTTATTTTAGAGACGATGTGTGAAGTACCTTAACGGAAGTTCATGCTAACAGTGGCCCCCTCTCAGCAAGTCGAGGTACCAGATCTGCTGTACTGTAGCTATAGTAGGGAGGCCAGTAGACAATCGCTCGACGAACGATATCGTTGACACTAGGCCAAGTGCAACGCCAACAGGAAACGAATTGGTGGAGCCGGATCATAGCCGTCGTCTGCCGGAAATGGCGCGGATGGCAGTAGTAGGTGAGCAACATCACGCAGGTGATCGTAGGGCGCCACCTTTGCTTCTGAAGGAGCAGGAATGCATCGGGACGAATATCCATGTAACTTTCTGAGAGCTTCCCAACCAAAATACATGGCAGCAGTCCGGGGCGCCATAAATGAACGGTTGCGTACTCATACCGAATCTGCACCCGGCTATGCAATAGAGAACGACGACCCACACTGCTGGGACAATTGCACAGACCAATGGGCCAATGTATGCCCGATGGCCAGATGGACGTAGGGCTGTTGGGTTATCCGGACGCCTCTTTGACACCAATGCGCTCCACACAAACCACATCCACACACATGGCGCTACGCGAACCGTCCCCCCGGCGGCATGCATATCTCGGGCTATGCCTTCGTGCCTTCTGCCGTGATCTATGATCTCTCCACTTCCATGTCAAGCAGACATTTACGGGGAGGTACATGCTGTAAGACGTGAGCAGACTGAAAAGACCGCCTAGACATGCAGGGAATGCTAAGCCAGGAAGCTGTTCCTGTCTCTGCAGTCCTCATGATGAAACCTGGAGGGATACACTGGCTGCCGGCAAATCCGCACTACATTACGGACTCTCAATGCCTGCAAATCTCGACCTGCACTGTGTCCTCCATAGTCATCGGCGTTGATATATATGTCTGGATCACAGATACCTCGTTGGGCACAGAAACAATCATGTACGGGCATTGTCTTGTAGAGACATTGCGGCTTTATACGAGACAGATATTCGTCGGTATACTGATGAGCATTTTAAATAGTGGGCGGAGGAGTCTAAAAGCCAAAAGTTTGGTGCGTTGCGATTGGTTCCAGAGCAGCTGGAATACTTACGGCAGCGGATGGCTGTTATGGAGACGCATGCATACTTTAGTCCAGCAGCTGCTCCCGTGCCGTTGCGCTTCGCAAGGGCGTACTCTACTTTAGTCTCTAGAGATCCCAGGATCGATGGAGACATCGCCTTTCGCCCGGAGGTGGTATGCGCCTCTGTCTAATTAACAGGACCCACGCTTATCGGAGGAGCGGACCCTGTGAACCAAGCATATGACCTGCGCTGGAATCGGATCATTCAACGCAGGTGTGGGGGGATTGGCGAAGCGATTGAATCTGGAGTGATCACAATGACCTACCAGAAGCTTCTCATTGGACTATCCGCGAGCGATCTTGACAGTGGAACGGTAAATGGACGAGAAGGAGTCCGACGGTGCCGAGGTCCGAGTACCGACAGATGACAGCAGGTGGCCAGCGTCTCAGTGTGTTCTGGCAGCTCTCGACCTAGACTTCACGAGAGGGTATCAAGTCACTATCAACGGTGTGGCTCATTGACTTTCGGCACTTTTGATGGATAGGCATCAAGCCGTAGCCACGCCGGGTCTCCTATCGCTGCATCCGATCTTGACATCGCTTCAGGGTTTGCTGCTAAGATAGCCAAGGTGCCCGAAACATACTGGCGGTAGACGTGGCTTTCCAGAAGGGTCCCCAGTCACGGTGGTTGAGCAGATTGTCAGAGTTGATGTTTGCTGCTTGATGCGGATCCGTTTTGCATTTCTAGCAGAGAGATCAATCCGGCATCTTGGGGTCTAGAATTGCAGTATCTCCGGACACATACTTCGATTCCTGCAGCTCGTAAATTCGCCGAGTCGCTCGCCTATCGTACTTGCATTCACTACCTAGTAAAAGCTGGCGTCGCCTAAAGTACGTCTAGAAGTACGAAACAGCTCGGCGCGATAACCGGTGCACTCATCTCTTGGCGGCTCTAACGAAGTGGGCAAAGCATGGCGCCCACGTTGGCGTCACTGAACCCTGAATAGTGCACTATCCCTTGATTGATGAGATCGACGGTGGCACGAATAGCACAATCTTAAGGTATTGCTACAGTAGATGTATTTCGACTCAGAGTGTATCGGTGAAGCATATGATCTGATTAGGCCAATCCATGACGCTCCTCCTTGATCAGTCGCCGCATTTGTATCTGCACATATCTTCTGGCTATTACGATGTGTCGTTCATCTCTACACCCGCTCCTCGTCGCGCTCCCCAAATGCGAACAGCATGTGCATCTAGAGGGGTCACTGTCGCCAGAGCTGCTCTTTACTCTCGCTACTCGTAATAAGATTGACCTTCCCTCCGCATCTGATGACCCGTCTTTCGCGTCTCCTGCTACCCTCTACGCCCGTTACACTATTTTCACTTCACTCGACGATTTCTTACATTATTATTTCGTTGGCATGAGCGTTCTGATCCATGAGCAAGACTTCGAAGAGTTAGCATATCAATATTTCCTTCGAGCAAAAGCAGATGGCGTTGTGCACGCAGAGGTGTTTTACGACCCACAAGCACACACAAAGAGAGGCATTGCCTACGCTACCGTAACGGGGGGCTTCATCAAAGCTTGCAAAAGGGCCGAAAGTGAGCTGGGGATCAGCACAAAGCTCATACTATGCTTCCTGAGGCATTTGCCAGTAACGGAGGCCAGCTCAACTTATGAGGTAGCGGAGGAAGACCTCAAGGTAGGTACGCTCGCTGGCATAGGCCTGGACTCGAGTGAGAAAGGATTCCCGCCTGGTGCATGGAAGGGGCTCTATCACAAAGCTAAGGCGTCAGGGATCCACCGTACAGCACATGCTGGCGAAGAAGGACCGGTGGAGTACATCAAAGAAGCACTACACAGTCTAGATGTCGAGCGGATTGACCACGGCATCCGGCTGGCTGAGGATCCTGAGCTGATGTGCGAAGTCGTGGATCGCGGTTTGTTGGTGACTGTATGTCCGCTCTCCAACGTGAGGTTGCAGTGCGTGAAGGCAATCGAGGAGCTTCCTATCCGACGATTTCTTGATGCAGGCGTCAAGTTCTCGATCAATTCAGATGATCCGGCCTATTTTGGTGGCTATATCATAGACAATTATTGCGCCGTACAGGAGGCTTTCGATCTGACTGCCAACGACTGGAGAAAGATCACCGCCTCGGCTGTGCAAGGGAGTTGGTGTGACAACGGTAGGAAGGAAGCAATACTGCGAGATGTCGAAGAGATTATCAGCAAATACGTTACATAGAATCACTAGAAGATTTTCGACTACACCGTAACTTGATGATATTGATACACTTTGAGTCCGAAGCTGGTAGGATTATCTTATGAGTCGTCAAGGGGCACTCTTCAAGGGCTCTGACTCTTGTCGACTGATGGAACAACGGTGTCCCATGATTACGAACTGTCACAGTATTTCTTACTTTGCGATTCCGCTTAGGTCCTTGCCAAAGAGCAGCACACATTTTCCACGGTGCATGGGGCATTTATAACCAGGCTTACGTTCCTTTGACCGATATATTGGGAGACGCACCACGAAGAATGCCATTGGCATGACTATGACTCGTGATACAGAATCGGAGGTACTTTTATATCATTTGTTGTGACTGGAATAGCTCTACCTACAGTAAGGACTGTGGAGCTGCTTCCGCGGCTTGGTCGAGGGTCGATCCCGTACACGTGATCCGAGTAGTGCCGGACCCTGAGGCGTTGATCCAGCCACTCCTTATCGAGTCTCTATCGCATGACCCAGTCGTCATCCATCACTCCAGGCAACCGACCTAGCTTTACTATAGTTCTCCGTACGAGTACATCCTCTTCTGTCGTATTTACAATTCGACACGGCTACTGATCGCCAAAGTCTATCATATTGTGACCATGAAGCTCCTAGTATCATCTCTTCTGTTGGGGGTAGCATCAGCAGCAGTGTCACCGCAGCAGCATGTCCTACAATCACCAAAGCAGGCTTCGGACGCCTGGGCGAGGCCACTGCAAAATCTGCAAGATTCGCTCGAGTCTCTGACCGGCGAGGCTCAGGCTGTTTGGAATGAAGTCGCTGCCATGTTTCCCGAGGAACTGGCCGAGACCGGCTTCTTTTCGCATCCTAAAAAGCACACCCGAAGACCAGATAATCACTGGGACCACATCATTAAGGGCGCTGACGTACAACGTGTCTGGGTTGAGAATGCGAACGGTGAGAAAGAGCGAGATATCGATGGCAAATTGGAAGCCTACAACCTAAGATCGAAGAAGGTTGATCCTAGTTCGCTTGGGATCGACCCGGGTGTGAGGCAATACAGTGGGTATCTTGACGACGAAGAAGAAGATAAACACCTGTTCTACTGTAAGTGTCCCGGGCCAAGCGCGCGAGACGATCGGACTAACTCTTGCTCCAGGGTTCTTTGAATCGCGCAATGACCCTGAGAACGATCCCGTCGTGCTATGGCTCAACGGCGGCCCTGGCTGCTCATCGCTGACTGGCCTATTCCTGGAGCTTGGTCCAGCTTCATTTGATAAGGATATAAACGTCATCCACAACCCTTACTCGTGGAATTCGAACGCGTCTGTGATCTTCCTGGATCAGCCAGTCAACACGGGCTTTTCCTACAGTGGTGGCTCTGTTAGCAACTCCGTCGCTGCGGGCGAAGATGTCTATGCTCTTCTCACACTATTCTTCAAGCAATTCCCCGAATACAGCCATCAGGATTTCCACATCGCAGGCGAATCATACGCAGGACACTACATTCCCGTCTTCACGTCGGAGATCCTAAGTCACAAGAAGAACAATATAAACCTCAAGTCTGTCCTGATCGGTAATGGCCTTACGGATGGGTTGACCCAATATGAATACTACCGTCCCATGGCGTGCGGTGATGGAGGGTGGCCAGCTATCCTGGACGAAAGCGAATGCCGATCCATGGATAACGCGTTCCCTCGCTGCCAATCGCTGATCAAGAATTGCTACGATAGCGACAGCGCTTGGTTCTGTGTGCCTGCGTCGATTTACTGCAATAATGCCATGATCGGTCCCTACCAAAGGTCTGGGCAGAATCCATATGACGTCCGCGCCAAATGCGAAGACGGCGGCAACCTTTGCTATACACAGCTTGGATGGATCACGGAGTATCTCAACCGAAAGGAGGTGCTTGAAGCGCTAGGCGCCGAGGTGGACAGCTATGACAGCTGTAACTACAATGTAAACAGGAACTTCCAAGGATCGGGAGATTGGATGAAGCCATTTCACCGTTTGGTACCTAGTATCATGGAGAAGATTCCCATTCTCATCTATGCCGTAAGCCTACCCTCCCATCTCCATTCCCATTTACTGGACTGGATGGGCCTGCTAATGGTCCATAGGGCGACGCTGACTTCATCTGCAACTGGCTGGGTAACCAAGCATGGACCGAAGCTCTTGACTGGCCTGGGCAGAAGGCTTACAACAAGGTCGAACTCGAGGCCCTAAAGCTTGGCGGTGACGGCAAGAAGATTGGTGAGGTCAAGAGTAGCGGCAATTTGACCTTCATGAGACTTCATGCTGCGGGCCACATGGTGCCTTTGGATCAGCCAGAAGCGAGCTTGGAGTTTTTCAACCGATGGATATTCGGGGAGTGGATGTAATCTCTCAAAAGGAACGGTTGATCTAGGGCTGACACATAAGCCGATGTACATCAGATAAGCATAGGTCCTCGAGAATGGATACGAGGTTTGGGTCGTTCACGCGGTATCGGATATTGGATTTTTATAGCAACATCGAATCGTATAGACGCCACTAAACGGCACCATATGTGCTATGATGCAAGCCTTGATATCGTCCGGAGTAAGGAGTACCCTGCTTTTGGTACTGGGGCTACAGCTCCAAAGACACTGCTGGACTTTGGTGTCAAAGTGGTGGGTATTCGTCGTATTGATGATCTTGACCCCCAGTCCTAGGACATACTTGAACTTTGTGCAGGCGAAATCAAAACGACTCCAGAGCGTGGAAGCACCTCAACATCTGTCCACGAATGTAGCGCCCCCTGCCGCAGGTACTTGACAAGTCGAGACTGTGAATGTCCAATGGAACAGCAAGCTCGGGTGTTGGATAGCAAGCGGAATGGTCCATGGTGTGACTGCACGCTTCCAAACCTTCAATGCAATCTTCAAGTCGTCGTAGATGCTAGTAAGCTGAGTCTGTAGCGGAGTTTTGCGAAATGAGACTCATGCACACAGCCTCCCGGCTTGCAGCCCCCAAGACGCCTCCACTCGTTGTGTCTGGTTCGTTTGCCTGATCGTGAAGCTGCTCTGAACAGGAGCTGATAATTTCCTTTCAGCATAAAGGCCTTCAACTCGAGCTCTTCACGGCGGTACGAGCCGTGTGGGTGAAACGGTGGTGCTGTCGGCCCCTCGCTGATACTACCCCTATTCGCGCAGGGCGACCGATGATTGCTACTGCCTTTGGCTCTGGGAGTGACTATGTACCTTAAATGAGGCTTGGGAGGGGCGACTTGTCCATCTATCATTTCGCTTCTACTCGTCAATAGCAGGCCCAAAGATAGGCCTCATACCCCACAGCTCAATCGGGTAGTAATCTACTGAGGAGACTATCCTTTTAGTAGATGAATAACAATGCCCTCCGCCAAATCCTTCTTTCACAAGAATCGCTCCCAGGCTTCTCTCCTCAGCATCCACGACTCCAACGACAAACGCTCTTTACGCTCAATCCAGGCTTCACCCATCGATTCACCGCTCCATTCTCCTCGCTTTCCATCTTCTGCGGCTGTATCTTCAGAGGGGAAAGACGACGAAGACGGTTACAGTTCCGGTCAACCCTCTGTGTACCGCCCTGACGAAGGACGATCCTATCACGCAAACAACCTATTGACGCGATCCCAAAGCCAACGATCACCCCCAGGGTACCCGACAAGTCACCAGCCAACAATCAACTTAGTGGGTTCGGCAGCGGGCAGTGCCGACCACAGTATTGAAGGCAATCCCGACTCGTATTATCTACAAGCGTTGCCCGCAGCACCGCCGAAGGAGGACTCGAAAAGAAGACGCTTCTTCAAGCTCGGGTCGTCGTCGACTACCAAGGAACAATCATACACTCCACTGCCTCCGGCGAGGCTTGGCAGGAGCATCTCCGTGAAAAGAAAAGAACCTCAGGCCGCGGCGGATATTGAATATTATCATCGCCAAAGCCAACCAATTCAACAGAGGTGGCCATCTCAGTCCGGCCCTGGAAATCTCGCTCCACAACCGACTAACGTGGGAGAAGTGGATGAAGACGAAATCATTCCAACACACGTTCGAGAATCATCACACGAGGTCCGTCCTCCAATACCAGCAAAGGACCCGTTACGATCCCCTCAGTTTCGCCCGACGTCTCCCCAAGAGCCCTTGTACGGAAAGCCGTCGTTGCAGGGAGTTGTAACGAACATTCCTCAACGGCATCCGTTCGAGCGACAAGGTTCTGCCACTTCATCCGTGTGGGAAAGCACCGCGCGATCTTTTCACGAGCAGCAGCGTGCTCATTCAGAGACATTTCAACGGAACACAGCCTACCAGTCTTCTTTGTCTGGTGCACCCAATCAGGTTCCCTCATCGTATCACTCCTCGCCTGCCTCTGCGACCTCAACGTCAAGCCATCCATTGCCGGCACGTGGCCCGCAGGATCTTCGCCAACAGTACCAGCAAGAGCTTTACAGGGATAGACCATCCTCACAACAGTCGTCTTACGAACCCCCTTCACCGTTGCAATCCGTTAGTCGGGCGTACGACATTCATCACGAGAGGCAAGGTTCGAACCGATCTTCGTTGAACGCATATTCTACCACCAATTCAATGGGTCCGCCACCCCCTCCTCAGCAGCAGGCGCAGGGACGGAGTTCAAACGAATTAGCCCAGCAAAGCCAAGGGTCAGGTTTACTCAGAGAAGGTCAGGCCTATCAACCCTACAGTCAGGGTGCCCAAGGGCAAAATCAAGCTTCAAATGCATCAAATCAATATGATGCAAGACTCAACATCAACCAGCAGAATCAGCAGTTCAGGCCAACTCCACAACCTTCACCTCTCCCACCGCAGGCAACGAGCGAGCAAGGGCGAAGCACACCCCCACCGAGTAGATCTCGAGACGACCTTTCCAATCTAGATGTGGCACAGCTGGTTACGAGGCATGACGAATTACGTAAGTCGTGATTTTGCATTGTTCCACTTCTATTCACTGCTAAGCGGGAGTCTAATCAGTCGTAGAGGAGAAATACCGAAAAGTGAAGAAATACTATTTTGACAAAGACGCCCAGGTCCAGCAGCTACAGAATACGCTAGCACATCTGAGGCTTTTGCAATCGCGCACCTCCCTCGATGATAATGAATACATGAATCGTTTCTCGCGGTTAGATGGGGCTATCAACAACCTCGCCTTCAACCTTCGCCGTGATTGGCGCTCTGTGCCGCCCTGGCTTGCGCAGCATGTCAACAAGGACGCAGCTACGTCTCCTACGAAAGAGATGACTGCGGTAGGTCGAGCTTGCATCAGTCGTTGGTTGGTCGATGAGCTTTTTGAACGTTACTTCCACCCTGGGCTTGAGCCAGGCTTGAGCGCGCAACTCAAAATCATAGAGAAGTACCTTCGACAACATGCACCGCCTACGCCTTCAGAAGAAGAGAGAGAGGCATTGATGTCCCGGATTTCCAATTGGCGTCTGGCCACCCTCGATGGCCTCCAAGAGAGCCTCACCTCACCGGCAGCGACGCAGAACCGGGAACAATTGACTGATACTCTCGTCGAGAAGCTCGTTGCTAGTCTGAGTATGCTGCTCAAGGAGCCAGCCCCGCCAGGGCTTGACGGTGGCGTCTCAATGATCATAGAATTGGCGATTGGCATCTCGGCAAATCTGCCTCTGGAAAGTAGAGATGTCTTTATCAACTACATCTTACCAGGATCACGGATCGACGAAGGCTATATGAAGATTGAGTCTGGGCTGCCAGCTTTGACAAATCCTGGTGAAAGCATTTCCGAAGAGGGTCAGGGAGATGACGCTGCCAGTTTAGAGGCCAAAGATGGCAACGAAATGGAGGAACGACCCAGCAATAATAGCACCCACCCGCAACAAGAGCGTAAAGAGCTGGTGCGAGAAAGGGAGCCTCCACTGCAAGCCGCGAAGAAGAAAGGGATGTTCGGGGGTTTCATGGGTGGGAACAAGAAAGGTGGGACCGCCCCTGTAGGAAATGGGCCCGTACAACAGCAGCAGCAACAACAGCCGCCACCGCCTAAAGAAGAAAGGGTGAGGTTCTCGGCTTTCATGGCTGTGGAGAACAGAGGGAGGAGTGTGCTTGTCAAGGCTCCTGTCTACATCGTTGAGTTGAACAAATAAGGGGAGCCACCCCGAGCTAGGCCTCAGAGAAAAGAAACCGCATGATTGTGGTTCAGTAACGCACAATAATTGGAAGGGGCAATTTGATCGAAATGCGATGAGACGAGGTATGGATCTAACGCAGATATGACGGTGGGAGATGACTTGGATAATTTGTATTAGATGCATATGCTACACGATCCAACCTGATCATATTTCACTGTTGAAGACTCCCACCTTAAGTAAAGTAAGGTCACTGCAACCGTGCATGATTAATGAACCACGGGATCAGGGAGGGACTGTGCCTTGAACACTTCATTTTATGCCAAGACCCAGCGGCTTGGCACTCGTCACCCAGAAGATTCTCCGACATGCGAGTCGCTGCTGGCAAGCCCGACGTCCTTCTACACTATTTTGGATAGACATTGGGTGATTGATGACTTATGATTCTTGATGTTTCTCACTTCACCATCCTCCCACACTCACAAACTTCAACAAAAACAGCGGATTGGCGTACTCGAACTATAGCAGGTGATTACGACGTCTTACCAGGTGTATTACCTAGGTAGCTTGACGGTTCCTGTGGCACCACTATACCGGGTTCAGAATGACTTCTGGGATGCAATTCACGGATCGGGGGCAGAAAGCCCTCGCCGACTCTCACGAACTCGCACAGCAATACGCCCACTCCCAGATCCTACCCCTCCACCTCGCCGTCTCATTACTGGACCCGCCAATAGATGAGTCGAAGGACCAGCAACAGACCATGAACGCTTCTCACGCACATGGGAATGCACCTCTGTTTCGACAGGTCGTTGAACGTGCCCACGGAGATCCTCAATCGCTCGATCGAGCTCTGAAAAAGGGACTTGTTCGATTACCCAGCCAAGATCCACCTCCAGAGAATGTCTCCATATCACCTCAATTCTCAAAAGTCCTACGGACCGCCAACGACTTACAGAAAACACAGAAAGACAGTTTCATTGCCGTTGATCACCTCATCTTAGCGCTGGCGCAGGACTCTACTATTCAACGATGCTTAGCGGATGCGAACATACCCAATACGAAATTAATCGACACGGCGATCCAGCAAATACGAGGGACCAAGAGAGTGGACTCGAAGACTGCGGACGCTGAGGAGGAAAATGAAAATCTTAAGAAGTTTACAATCGACATGACGTCCTTGGCAAGGGAAGGCAAGATTGATCCCGTTATTGGGCGAGAAGAGGAGATTAGGCGTGTTATCCGCATCCTCTCGCGAAGAACCAAGAATAACCCAGTCTTGATTGGAGAACCGGGCGTTGGAAAGACTACAGTAGTTGAGGGTCTTGCCTCGCGGATCGTCAATGCGGACGTCCCCGCCAATCTGGCAGCATGCAAGCTTCTCTCGCTCGACGTTGGCGCCCTAGTGGCCGGTAGCAAGTATCGAGGAGAGTTCGAGGAGCGGATGAAGGGTGTTCTCAAAGAGATCGAAGACTCGAAAGAGATGATCGTGCTCTTTGTGGATGAAATGCATCTGCTCATGGGTGCTGGTACAAGCGGAGAAGGCGGAATGGACGCCGCAAATCTGCTGAAGCCAATGTTGGCTAGAGGTCAGCTGCATTGTATTGGCGCTACGACCCTAGCTGAGTATCGGAAATACATCGAGAAGGATGCGGCTTTCGAGCGGAGATTTCAGCAAGTCCTGGTCAAGGAGCCATCGATACCGGAGACGATTTCAATCCTCCGTGGTCTGAAAGAGAGGTATGAAGTGCACCACGGTGTCAACATACAAGATGGAGCCATCGTGGCCGCGGCCTCTTTGGCTGCTCGGTACCTGACAGCAAGACGTTTGCCTGATTCTGCAGTCGATCTTATAGACGAAGCTGCTGCTGCGGTCCGGGTCGCGCGCGAGTCCCAGCCAGAAGCACTCGACAACATGGATCGAAGATTGCGTCAACTGCAGATTGAGATCCATGCCCTGGAGCGCGAGAAAGACGAAGGTTCACGTGCTCGTCTTTCTGAAGCAAAGCAAGAAGCTGCCAATGTTGAGGAGGACTTGAAGCCCATGCGCGAGAAGTACGAATCTGAGAAACAGCGAAGCAAGGACATCCAGGACCAGAAGAAGAAATTGGATCAACTCAGGGTGAAGCAAGAAGAGGCTGAGCGAAACAAGGACATTCAAACCGCATCTGACCTACTTTACTACGCCATTCCCGACGTTCAGGCTCGAATCCACCAGCTCGAGGCTGATCGTGTTCGAGCCGATGCTGAACTCTCCGCTCGAAGGGGCTCAGACGCAGCACAGGAATCCATGGTCGCCGACGCTGTTGGACCTGAGCAGATTAATGAGATCGTCGCTCGGTGGACTGGCATTCCCGTCACGAGACTACGAACCACCGAAAAAGACAAGCTTCTCCAGATGGAGAAAGTTCTTAGCAAGATCGTTGTCGGTCAGAAAGAGGCTGTCGCCTCCGTCTCAAACGCCATCCGTCTGCAACGCTCAGGTCTCGCGAACCCAAATCAGCCGCCATCCTTCCTGTTCTGCGGTCCCTCCGGAACTGGAAAAACTCTTCTCACCAAGGCCCTCGCCGAGTTCCTCTTCGACGACGCCAAAAGCATGATCCGCTTCGACATGTCCGAGTACCAAGAGCGCCACTCCCTGAGTCGCATGATCGGCGCGCCCCCCGGCTACGTCGGTCACGACGCCGGCGGCCAGCTCACCGAGTCTCTTCGCCGCCGCCCCTTCTCCATCCTTCTCTTTGACGAGGTCGAAAAAGCCGCCAAAGAAGTCCTCACCGTGCTCCTGCAGCTCATGGATGATGGCCGTATCACCGATGGCCAGGGCCGCGTCGTAGACGCCCGCAACTGCATCGTCGTCATGACCTCCAACTTGGGGGCTGAATACCTCGCCCGCCCTAATGCACCCGATGGCAAGATCGATCCTGCCACGAGGGAGATGGTGATGACTAGCTTGCGCAACTATTTTCTACCTGAGTTCCTCAACCGCATCAACAGCATCGTCATCTTCAACCGGCTCACCCGTCGGGAGATTCGCAAAATTGTCGATGTCCGCCTTGACGAGATCCAGAAGCGGCTGTCGTCGAATGACCGCAAGGTCAAGATCTACTGTTCTGATGAGGTCAAGGATTATCTCGGCTCGGCGGGCTACTCCCCCGCCTACGGAGCGCGGCCATTGTCAAGGCTGATTGAAAAGGAGGTGCTGAACCGACTCGCGGTGTTGATCTTAAGGGGCAGCGTCCGGGATGGAGAGGTGGCGAGGGTAGTGTTGGAGGATGGGAGGATTGAGGTGCTGCCAAATCATGGGGACGGCAGCGAGGTTGATGATGACGAGTTTCTAGCGGACGCGGATGGGGAGGATGCGGTGCTGGCGCTGGAGGATGGGGCGGGGGATATGGATCTCTATGAATGAGCGGCTGATGGATTATGAGGGACGAAACCATGCATGATAGACGACGAGGAGATACCACCGATGGAACTGCACATAGTTACTCTAGGAAGCCGTGACTAGCGGTCCGGCCGCTCATACAGGAAGCCATATCAATGCAAGTATTATGCAGCGAATCTCAGTCCATTGTGTTCTTCCAACGTGTCCGTTTCCAGTCCATCTCATCATGTAACTCAATCGTGATAATCTCACGAGACGATTAGACCTATTATCGTTCATCCAAGACCGAGCTCATGGTGTAGCATAGCAAGGGCATGCATTGTGGGCATTCGCGTTCATTACTATATGTTTGGTAATTACACTTGGAACCAACATGGATTTTTCAGAGGTTTGGGTACAGTAGATAAAGACGATTGTCGATGGGGCCACTTTATCCGCCAAGCTAAACCCTTGTGACGATCAACGCATCGCTAATACTTCGAGTCTTCACCTTTCCACAGTAATTGCCCTCGCCGTTTCGAATTGACGTTTTTCCCCTGCACTACCACTCAAGGTAAGTAGGACTCACGACCATCCTCTTCACAGCATGGAAAAAGTTGTCACGGAGACTCTCAAGCATGCCCCGCATCCCTTCTACCCGCTCGACGCCGAGGTTGTTGGCTATCTCGCCAACGAATATTCTGTGCCGGTGTTATTGGGTACATTTGCAGTAGGATGCATAGTCATACTCAGCGCGACCTCCACCTTGATTGGCAGGAATAGCCCTATTCTGTCCAGCGGCGACAGATGGGCAATTCTCTGGAATGTCCTCAGTGAGTCGAGATCTACATCTGGAGAAGGTCAAACCCTGACGATGTGCAGCTGGCTCGATACACCTCTTCTTCGAAGGTACATCCCTCCCGCGACCTTAAACTCCCATTGTCTAAGCTTTGCAGGGTACTTCGCATACAACCATGCTAGCATGGCAGGCAGGGGGGACCTCTTCGGCGAAATGTGGAAAGAATATGCGTTCTCGGACTCGAGATACATAACACGCGACGCTTTCGTCGTATGCATGGAGGCAACGACCGCTGTAGGTACCTCTCCCCTCCTTGGCACACTCTTCGCTGACCAGCATTGGAAGATCTTGTGGGGACCGCTCTCCTACTGCGTTGCTTGGATGATCGCGACCAAACACCCCCTTCGCTACCCTCTCCAAGCCGTGGTCACTCTTGGCCAGCTATACGGCCTTGAATTGTATTATGCTACCAGCCTTTTCGATCACTATGTCAACGGAATGACCTACTTCCGGCCCGAACCCTACTATTTCTGGGTGTATTACTTTTTCATGAACTTTATATGGGTGGTTTTTCCGGGCAGTAAGACACCTCTTTGTAATCGCAGTGGTAAGGGATCACGCGCTGACACAGGTTGATAGTCCTACTCGTGAATAGCATAAGAACCACCGCAAAGGCTTTCGCAATGTTGGACAAGCAGTCCGAGACGCAGAACGGAAATAGGAATCTCAAGAAATCTAATTAGAAGTGAAAACATTTCTTCCTAGGCTTTGAAAACTGCGCTGGCAAGCCCTCAGCTGATGGTTGATCCCGTCTATTGCGTTCCTTAGTCGATATTCACGAGCCTGGCGTTGGGAGGTATCGTTGTATCTCGAGTATTTGCCTACTGTCGAGTGTCGCTGAGCCTCTCACGGAAGGGAGTATAGGAGCTGAAGTATCGTACCTCAGGCTGTCCGTCGCTATAAAAAAAATCTACGGTATTCGCTTTCTTGAAAGACCTGCCATTGAACTGTTAATAAATTTATATGTTGGTCGAGCAACAGTTGGACTCGGATTCTTTCGCAGACTCTGGTGCCCTCTACTTACCTACTCAAGTAGTTATAATTAGAAGGCGGATATTTGCTGGAAAACAGGTTTTTATTGCAGGGTTGCTTAGCAAACAACATGCTCTGCCGAGAGAGCGTGCACGAGCGCTCCAACGAGTGCAGCTGATCTTCTTCAATATTCCTCCGTGATAGCGGTATACCAGGTCAGCATCTATCTGCCCAGTCTCCCAAATCGTGCTCGGGAGACTTTGTTGTTGCCCGGGCCAACGCCACGAAGCCCGAATCGGCTAGCGTTCGGCTTCCTAGGAACATTGAGGCAGCTACCGATGCTCTCAGACTGGAATCTCGGCGATTGCGATCATCCTGTCGACGACGTGGTGAAAGTGTGTCTGATGAATGTCCGGACTTATCAGGAATAGGAAGTCATGGAAGCTCCGTCGCGACCGTGGAGTCCACCGGCGAACGCTGACGAAAGCTTCGTAAACAATACAAGTCTCACTCGATAAGATTCTGTCCACCGATCCCTCGCACTCGGCGCACCGGGGCAAGAGCAACTCGAGCTTGGCGACGAGCCTGCTTTGAACGTTGCTTTCAATGTCCTCCCCATCAACGCCGAAGCGTGCCGGCCTGGTCCACAAGAAATCGCCCTCACCTTCTAAGTCCAAGCCAGTAGATCTAGGAAAAGCGCTGGGCGCCCACGATACCAGTTTTGTTCGTGACAGGGTCCGGCAATGGCAGGCACAAGGTGGAGGAGTTGTGACAGCTCCGGACATTTGTGTTGTCGAAGAGGAGGAAGAGGAAGATTCTAGCAAGCGCAAAACCCCAAAGCAAAGCGGCTCTCGCAAACCATCTCGGGGAAAAGCTACGAGCAGGCATGAGGAAAGTCCCAAGACTCCTCCAAAGAGAGAAGGGAGGCAAACATCGCAATCCGCAAAGAAGGAGGATCATGACAGCAGGAGTGGAAGTGCTCCGCCGAAGCGTGTGGTTAGCGACGCACACTGGCGAACAGAAAGAAGCCCGCCAAGGAGTGCAGCAAGCTCTAAAGCTACGAGAGACGGTATTCCAAGAAAAGTCTTACCAGACGATGGCATCAGGGTCAGACCCATGGCAGAGCCCAAGCAGAGGATCCGACGCAACCGCGGGAGCGACAGTAATTCACCGCCAAAAGAGGATGCTGCAGTTCCCGATGACGGTATTCGAGTCTACAGCACGCCACCGGGTTCACAACGGCAACCCGTACGTCAAACACAGCGTAGTGGCAGTCCGCCGATCAGCAATCGTAGCAACCCCGACGTCGCAAGCTCAAGGAGTACCTCTCCGTTAACCCAAGAATCACCAAAAAATCACCTGACAGCCAAGTCGACTCCTCGGAATAGGTCCTCTACCGCTAAGGAGTCATCTAGGAGACAGAAGCCAGCGCAGCCTAGAGATGTGCCCATGGAGGATTCGCCCCGGTCGGCATCTGGAACCTTTGCTGAAGAAAGAACAAGCACCAAGTCGCATAAAGGTGGCATTCTCAGTCATGTATTCGGAGAGTCTAAAAAGATCTTTTCCAAACAGCCACCTATCCCTGTTGCTACACCAAGAGTGCCTAGTATAGAAGCTTGGTTGAATGATACCCCCGATCCCTTCATTGATGGCGAAGAGCCGCCGATCGAGGTCATACCGCCGTTGCGACTATATTCAAAGTCGCGCAAAGCAAACCCCGAAGCGGAGCCAGAGACAACACGGGATTCAGGTCCAGAAGCAGAGCCCCAACGCGTCCCTGTTTCAGACCCCAACCAGATCTGGGATGCGTTGGATGTGAAGGATGCTACAAGACGTCATGTAACCGGCAGTCGAAGAAAACGACGAGTTCGAAGTTCGGCCATATACGAAGACAATCCATTCCCCGACAGTTTTGACACCGGTTCTTTAGTCAATAGCGCTGCCAATGGATCTTCTTCAGCGTCGAAGATGGTTGACATCACCCAAGATGCTCCGAAACTGTCTTCCTCACCCGCCTCAATCCAGAGGCAGGGAGCGAAACGCAACTCATCGTCACCCACACGTGATCGACGAAAAACGTGCGCTTCAAAGGAAAACGTGGTTCAAGAGGACGCTCGCTCCGCTGTCTCTACAGCGCTGAGCGGGTCGTCCGTGGAAGGGCCACCCCCTACCGCACCTCGTCGACCTCCTGGCATCACGTTAAAGCGACCATTCCCATCTACTGGGCTTCACCGTCTCTCTACGATTGCGTCTGTTGAAACTTTCAGCTCCAGAGCTCAAGCTGCAACACCCTCAATATCTGAAGCCTCGGAAGCCACGGCGTTGCCCGCTACTGCTGAAGAGTATGATGCCGCAGCAGAAGCAAAAGATCACTTCGATCCTCAGTCATTGGAACGCACGAGAAGCCATCTCACCAAGCACGCTGACCTGATTTCGGTGTTATCGTTACCAAAAGCTGGCAATCAAAGTATAATATCCGCCCGAAGCATACGGACCAACCGAAGTAGACTTGCTACGGCTACCATTGGAGATCTCATGAACGAACTAGCTACCGATGAAAGCAAGTATATGCGAGAATTAAGGACCCTCGTTGATGGAGTCATTCCTGTGCTCTTGACCTGTGTACTGTCAAAATCCGACTCCGCGATCGCTGCAGGCCTATTCCGGCCCTCGTCGTTAGCCAGCGAGGACCCAAATTTCACGAAACCGATTGTGGACATGGGAATTGCTCTCGAGCGCCTGAAAACCCTCCACAAGCGTATCCCTCAACAAGATCCAAAGTCCTTCCTAACCTGGGCTCATGGCGCACAGCGGGTGTATGCCGAGTATACTAAAGCCTGGCGTATGGGCTTCCAGGATGTTGTGGTTAACCTCGCTCCGGCCGCAGAGAATGGAACCTCCGCAACTGGCGAAGCCAATGAACTCGATGGAGGCCTTCCCAGGAACGCGGACGGAGATGTCATCAATGGGGACGGTGAAAGAGTAGATGTTGCCTTCCTCTTAAAGCGACCGCTCGTTCGACTGAAATACCTGGCCAAGACCCTTAAAGGCATCAACTTCGTTCAGGCTTCCCCGGAAGCAGCGGATCTGTCCATCAAGTATCAGAACCTGGTCATAGACGCTCGTAATCGCTCAAATGAGGAACGTGCCAGGCTCGAAGACGAAGCGGCAGCTGCCATTGATCCAACGAGAGCTAGAGATCCAAGGACGCTGGCCCCTCTGACTGGAGTCAGTATCGATAAGACTGGCCATGTGCGAGCGAGAGATCACTTCAACCTGGCATTGCAGCACTCGAGCGGGCAACTAGTGGACTGCCGTGTTGAGCTGCTATTCCGCGATGAAGCCACTGGTCAATCTTCGGGCGGAGATCTACTGATCTGCGAAGTTGACGGTACTGGTAAAAGGCTGTTATTCCCGCCTATACAGTCTGGACGAGTCTCTGCACGAAACGGTGACAAGAAGGGCGAGATTGTAGCCATGATTCGGGGCGTGTCGACCAACAGTACAGAATGGCATGAGCTTCTCTCGTTGCGCTCAGATGACGAGCAAGCCGGGTTTGAGTGGGTGCAGATGCTTGGATTGATTCCTATACCTCCCAGAGTCATGAGGACGCAAAGCTTTCTAAGAAAGCACCAAAGACATAAATCTGGCGAACCGGCAGCTGCAGTACGATTAGAACCCGCGGCTGTTCCTATCAGTCCAGCGAAAAGCAGAACGCCGTCTCCCCGTGAAATCGAGGTTCCGATAGGAGAACAAGCCAATGGTACTTCGAAGACCTGGCTAGATAACTTTTTGCACGGGCCAACTGCATCTCCTCGTGAAGGGTCGAGGTTACAGAAGCCCACACGGACCTCGCCTCCAGTAACGCCGTCCAAAATCCCGCAGACGTACGTCGACGAAGTCAATGATCTAAGATCGCTTCCAAGCCAGAGAAGGCCTCAAACGCCCGAGCCAGCGCGCACTCCACGAAGCCTGAACGAAGCGCTGGGATTGAGTGGGACAAGCTCTATGTCTGGTTTGAAGAGGACGAAAGCGAAGAGAAATTCGAAACACGGTTCTGATTCACCAAGAAGCCCACATTCAGAAGATGACCCTGCCAAGGAAGTTGGTGTCAGAAGCCCATTGACAGACCCCAAAAGCGCTTTGGAAGGGGAAGTGAAACCGGAAGATGACTCCTCTGACCCTAGATCATCGTCGCCTGTGTATGATCCCAGCAGGAGCAGTCCCAGGCCCAGAAATGAGAAGGGCGAAGCTTCGCGACCGTCTCCGAATCGATCGCGATCTTTTGTGCCCTCAATGGACCTTCCGACAATACCAAAGATACGGAAAGACAGTCCTCCCTCGACCCCGATCCAGGAGCTTGAAGCAGAGCCCGAGTGGCCAAGGCCTGCCGAGATTGAGTCCCCACATACGCCTTCTAAGCTGACGAAAATGCGCCCTTCTCCATTGAAGAGCAAGCAGGAAAACGTGCATCCATCTACTCCAGCTCATAGGTCACCAAGTCCCGTCCAGCTGGATGGATCCAAGACGCCAACCTTCACGCCTGGGAAGACTCGTCCACGAAGGTCGTCCTCGCCTCTAAAGCATGAGTACGCCCCTTCAACTTCGTCAGATAGTTCGTCCGACTCAGAGACATCGACGGTCGCCCATAATGAGCAGAGCTCCGTATCTGACTCATCTGACGACGAGGAATTCGAGCATGAAGAAGCTGCTGCACCACTGCTGCCATTAGGTGTCATGCCGTCTTTTAAGAAGCCCACGCCGCCTTCCTCCATATATTCGCTGCCGAACGGTACTTTGGCACCATCAAATTCTGCGTCCCAGGCTCCCTACAAAACGGTGCCTTCTCAGCCAACCAAGGCCAGCAAAACCATAGCATCAATCTTCTTCTGGGCCGAGAATGGGTCATGGCAAAGTATACATCCGGACGAGTGCAGCATTCTCATCACGCCAGGTCTGATTGAAGCGTACGAAATGTCCGCCGCGCATTCCACCACAAAACCCATATCTGCTCCATCTCCCATCGTCGACGTCGACACCTTCTCCGAAGTACAATCCACGATCCTATCTGACCAAGAAGAAACCCAATCTCAGCGACCGCTCATAGGCCTCGAAGTCACCCCCCTCGTCCCCATCCGTCGCGGCACAGCCCTCGATATCTCCATCCGATCTCCACCGACTCCAAACTCCCTCCTCAAACCCGGCATCCACATCATGTTCCGCTCCCGCAACCCCGAAGAATGCGAAGCCCTCTACGCCCTCATCAACCATTCCCGGATCAACAACCCCACCTTCATCGCCCTGCAAAACGCCCGTCCCCCCACCACCACCGCTTCATCCATGGACCGCCGCGCCAGCAGCCAAGCCGGCTCCCGAAACAGCTCCTGGTTCGGTCTCGGCCGTTCTCCCAGCTACCGCGCCAGCAGCGGTCGCACCCCCAGCATCGCACCCAGCGAATCCAGCATCAGCAGCATGAGCAGCGCCTTCTCGGCGCTCAAACGCTTCAGCAGCTTGGGTCAGGGCGGGGGCATGTTCAACATCTCGCGCAGCACCATCGGCTCCCGAATCGGCTCCCGCGCCAACAGCGTCTACACCAGCTCCGACAACTCCAGTGGCACCGGCACCAGCGGCAGCGGCAGCGGTGCCAACTCGCCCCTCCCGCCGGGCATGAACGCCGGCGCCGATCGCATGGGCCTCAGCAACGCGAAGATCCGCCTCTATATCCGCGAGACGGCGTCCCGATGGCGGGACCTGGGGTCTGCGCGCTTGACGATCATGCAGCCTACACCCCCCCCGGCCCTCCCGACTCTGCATCCGGAGACTGGAGGCGGGGTAGCGGTGAATAGGCATCTGAAGGAGAAGCGCGTGGTGGTGAATGGGAAGACGAAGGGCGAGGTGCTGCTGGACGTGCAGCTGGGGGAGACGTGTTTCGAACGCGTGGCGCGCACGGGGATCGCGGTGTCGGTGTGGGAGGATGTGGTCGGGCCGAATGGGGAGCTGGGGGTGGTGAATGCGGTTGGCGGCGTTGGGGCGGGGAGGGCGAGGGTTTACATGATTCAGGTATGTTTCATTTTCTCATCTCACTGGGGTGCACTCGGGGAATTAGTGTTGGGGCCAGGAGCTGATGTCTGCGCAGATGAAGAGCGAAGCCGAGACGGCGTATACTTTCTCCATTGTTGGAAAACTACGCTATTGATCTAGATCGACGTTTCTGTACAAATGGGCGCGTTTGGGATTGCACATGTGCGGGAAGGCGGTCAGGCGTTCTGCAAGGGATCGTTGTACATCTAGACGGTCATACGGTGGGTGTAATCCGGGAGGTTGTACTCGGGCCGGCTGTACACAATTCGCTATCTACGCTACCTTTGCCATCGTTAAAAGGAGTCCGTGATCTGCAACCGAGAAAGGGAACGGCGCATCAACGCTCGTCCCGTCTCGCTTCTTGCATCTTTTCGTTGCCTCTCTTTGCTTCTTGGTTCTTTTTGGTTTTTTTTCTTCGGTT
>JAABUS010000758.1_pt1 | contig 78779 bp, 81 predicted proteins | sample 5560161 | NCBI WGS metagenome assembly JAABUS01 (sample SAMN10711885, study PRJNA513376) | rock metagenome | isolation source: Antarctica rocks | place: Antarctica: Victoria Land, Trio Nunatak nord | collected 2016-01-04
CCATGTGTAGGAAGAACTACGGGTGCACGCACTTCATCATAGGACGAGACCATGCAGGAGTAGGAAGCTACTACGGGACATATGACGCCCAGCACATCTTCGATGAGTTCGAGGTAGAAGAGCTAGGAATAACGCCTCTTATGTTCGAGCACTCATTCTTCTGTAAAGCGTGTGAGGGGATGGGGACTACCAAGACCTGTCCGCATGACAAGGAAAACCACGTGTTCCTCTCTGGGACGAAGGTGCGGGAGATGCTAGGTAGGGGAGAGTATCCACCGCCTGAGTTCAGTCGTCCTGAGGTAGTAGAAGTACTTATTAACGGTCTGCGGGAAAATTCCTGATACCCAGGAGCGGCGGCAGGGGCGCCATTTCCGAATCGGGCTGGCTGTTGCTATTATTAGCCACCCTGGAGGAAATACTGCAGTGAGTCATCAATCATGGATTTCTTGAGAGGAGTTGGCATGGAGAATGGACGTGGGTTCACGCTTTGGTTTACGGGGCTCTCGGGCGCCGGGAAGACCACCATCGCGGAGATCGTGGAGCGCGAGTTGCGGGAGAGAGAACATCCGGTGGAGGTGCTTGATGGGGACATCGTGCGGACGAACCTGTCCAAGGGACTGAGTTTCAGCCGGGACGACCGCAACGTAAACGTTTTGCGGATCGGGTTCGTGGCGAACCTGCTGACCCGTAACGGTGTCGGTGTGATCGTGTCGGCCATCTCACCTTACAAGGAGGCCCGCGACCAGGTGCGTCGCCGGATCGTTGACTTCGTGGAGGTCTTCGTGGACGCTCCGCTGGAAGTGTGCGCCGAGCGGGACGTGAAGGGCCTGTACAAGAAGGCTTTCTCGGGGGAGATCAAGGAATTCACCGGCGTCTCGGATCCCTACGAGGAGCCAGCCGCCCCGGACCTCGTCCTCAAGACCAACGAGGAGGAGCCCGAGGATAGCGCCCGCAGGGTCATCGAGAAACTGGAGTTCTTCGGATACCTCTTTCCGCGGGAGGAGGCGGAGAATACGGAGTACAACTGGAGCAATCAATAGCGCGGTCCCGAACCGACCTCGCCAGTAGACCTTTGAACTGGGAATGCTGGAAGGAGAGTCGGCGGCGGCGTATGCGTGATCTTCGACCTTTCGTTCTCACGCTGAAGGCTGGACGATCTTTTTGAGCGAAGGCAAAACCCAGCGCGAGGAACCCGTAAGTTTCGGTGAGGCGTTCCGGTTCTGGGTAAAGCTCGGGTTCGTGAACTTCGGGGGACCGGCCGGGCAGATTGCCATCATGCACCGCGAGCTGGTCGAGAGGAAACGCTGGGTCTCCGAGAACCAGTTCCTGCGGGCGCTCAACTTCTGTATGATCCTACCCGGCCCCGAGGCCCAGCAACTGGCAACGTATATCGGGTGGCGGCTGCATGGGACTCTGGGCGGGGTCGTGGCGGGTGTATTCTTCGTCTTGCCTTCGATCTTCGTGCTGCTGCTCCTCTCCTACCTGGCCGCCGCCTATTCAGAGGTCAAAGCCATTACGGGGTTGCTCTACGGCATACAACCCGTGGTCGTCGCCATCGTCCTCGAAGCCGTCCTACGCATCGGCCGCCGCACCCTGCGCCACGCCACGCTCGTCCTCTTCGCGGTTACTTCTTTCGTATGCATATACTTCCTCTCCGTGCCGTTCCCGATAGTAGTCGGGGTGGCGGCACTCGCCGGATTCCTTCTCCAGTTCCGCTATCCCACGGTATTTCAACCCGGAGGACACGGTCAACCGGCCGCGGAAGACTCACACGAAACAGACACTAAAGTTCTTCCTCCCATGCGCCGCAACCTGAAACTCCTGGCGGTCTTCCTGGCGCTGTGGGCCGTGCCGGTGAGCGCGTTGTGGATGTGGCGCGGCGGCGGAGACGTGCTAGTGAACCTGGCGCTCTTCTTCACGGGCGCGGCCTTCGTGACGTTCGGAGGAGCCTATTCAGTTCTGAGTTACGTCGCGGACATCGCGGTAAACCATTACGGATGGCTGGATACGGGCCAGATGGTGCAGGGATTGGCGCTCGCGGAATCGACGCCGGGGCCACTTATCATGGTTACCCAGTACGTCGGCTTCCTCGGAGCGTGGAAGTTCTCGGGACCCTTTGATCCCCTGCTCTACGGCACGCTGGGGGCGCTCACGACCACCTACGTCACCTTCCTGCCGTGCTTCTTGTTCATCTTCCTGCTGGCGCCATACATCGAAATGCTGTCCGAAAACCGGCGGCTACAGGCCGCTCTGACAGGAGTAACAGCGGCGATAGTCGGCGTGATCCTGAACCTTGCCGTCTACTTCGGGACTCACGTACTTTTCCCCGACGGCAAGCTGGACCTCTTTGCCCTGGTAGTAGCCGTCGTCTCGTTCATCGCGCTACAGAGGTTCAAGACGCCGATGTACGTGATGGTGCCGCTGGGCGCGCTCGCCGGGATGATCTGGACTCTCGCGTTCTAGATTAGCTGCTCCATCATCGAGCCTGTTCCTACTCTACAAGCCGGGCGCACAGGTCGTCGATGGCGCGGGTATTCTCCTTTACGAGCGTCTCTCCGAGGCGTTGCAGGGCGCGCAGGTTCGCATCGCTGGCGTCGTCCCGGTCATCGTTTCCTTCATTGAGACGGGTCTGGAAGCGGTAGTAGCGCCGCGCGCCGTCTCTGCTATGGAGAAGCTGATTCATCTGGTAGTCGACCGTGGCGCTCACGCCGTCGAAGAGGATGCTCAATATTGGCCGCGCCCATCCCAGCAGGCCCCAATCCTTTGCCTCCTCGTAGGGTATGGGGCGGGTCAGCTCTCCGGTCCCCAGCGAGACCATGCGGACGTCCGCGCCGGGCGAGTAGGCAGAGTGTTCGGCGTCCAGGCAGCCTCGCGCCTCGACGTAGGCGCACATGGCCGGGTTGTTGGCGAAGACGCCGCCGTCTATGAGGGCGTAGTAGTCCTGGCTATCTTCGGCGTCTATTTTGATCGGCTCGAAATAGGTGGGCGCAGCGGAGGTGGCGCGGGCAACCTGAGACATAGGGAAGTCGTAGTCGGGACGCCTCCTGGCTCTCTCACTTCTGAAGAAGAACGGCAGCCGCCGCTCGATGTCGTAGCTGGTGATGAGCACCGGTGTCAGGGCTTCCTTGAGCCTGGTGTCCCCGAAGCGTTCTTCGAGGACTTTATCTATGTTTTCGGAGGGATATTTCTCTTCCAGGACGCTATCGAGAGAGCTGGCACGATGCCAGATGGAGCGGCTGAAGATCCTGGGGCCGTCCTTTTGGTAGTAGGAAAAAAGGTCTTCGGCGGTGTATCGGGGTTGTGTGCCGTCCGGCGTCACGAGACCCAGGGCGAGTACGCCGCCGGTCGAGGTACCGGAGATCAGGTCGAAGAGTTCGGAGATGGGCTTGCCGGCGCGGGTTTCGATCTCCGCAAGGACCATCGCCGGGATTATGCCCCGGATGCCACCGCCGTCTATCGAGAGTACCTTTATAGCGCCGGCCATGCGAGGCCCCCGCCCCGACGCGTCGCCCGTGATTTCTAGTGGTGTATCCAGGCTTCCGGGTTGCGGGTTAGCTTTGTTATGTGGTCGGGGAGGTTGTTTTCGACGACGTCGGCGAGGGTTACGGATTCGAGGACGACGCGGAGGTTGGCGCGGACGGCGATCCAGACTTCTTGCAAGTGTTCGGCGGCGCCCGTGTACTCCACGGCCTCGGGCCACTCGCCTCGGACGTTCGCCAGAGGTCCCTCGACCTCCCGGATCACGTCGGCCAGGGAGATCTCATCAGCAGGTAACGCTAGCCAGTAGCCTCCGGAAGCTCCCCGCTGGGTACGCACGAGTCCCGCGCGTTTGAGGTCGTGCAAGATATTCTCCATGAACTTCTTGGGTATGCCCTGCGCTTCGGAGATTTTCTCTCCCTTTAGAGGCCCCACCCCCACCGAAGCGGCCCGCGCCAACTCAGCCGCCGCCCTCAGCGCATAGTCCGTCTTAGCCGAGACCTGCAAACTCTCTCACATCCCCCCGCGTGAAGAACTGGTCACTTCTAGCTCCGCAGTCTCTTGCCTTCGCCGTCTTCGCGGCGTTCGTTCCAGGCTGGCGCATACACGAACCAGTAAGATCCGATGAGGATCCCACCCATCAAAATCAGCGCCCCGATGAACTGTACGACCTCCGACTGCAAAGCGACTCCTCTCCACCCGATGTCTTCAACCTATGCTTTCTTAATTCTACGACAGACAAAGGATTCTCGCCCGAACGAGATCTCCCTGCCGGTTCTGGAATCGTTACCAAATAACGGTTCTGTTGTAACCGTGTTGTTATATATCTCACTTAATATATATGTAGCATTGGTTAGCCACGCGGAACTTGCGAGCGTGCTGGATGGAGAAGGAGGAGATCATGCTGAGGAAACTAATAATACTGGCGGCGGTTTTGGTAGCCCCTCTGGCGGTCTCATCGCCCGCCCTGGCGCAAGAAGATCAGGGTACAGAGGTATCCGGCACGGCGCGGCTAACCCTGAACGGCGCGGCCCCGGAGAACGTGTCTTTCTGGGTAGAGAGCAACGTCCCAGGGGTCGAGGGCGTCATCTGCACCACCGACGCGGCGATGGTCGCGTCGGGCATCCCGGAATGCCAGGACGGCGGCGCGGTGAACGAACTGGCGCTCACGGCCCCCGCCGGCAGCGCCGTGGATTACCGGGTGATCGGCTCCCAGGGCTCCGAGCTCTCCCAGGAAGTGGCCGCGCAAGGCTCGATGGTGGCCGAAGAAGGCTTCGTCATGGACGCCTCTTACACCTTCTCGGGAGACGTCATCGGCGGCGACCTCGAGGGGACCGGGCCGGAGGCCGGTGTGGTCATACCGGAAGACGGCGGAGCCGCGCACACTCAGTACGGAGATGAGACCGCCCAGTCCACGGACAGCATAGGGAACGGCGGTGGAGTTCAGGCGTCTACCGCCTCCTCTGGAGATCCCACCGGCGGTACCGGCGTCCTCCCGGACACCGGCGGATCCTCGGCCCCCCTGCTCGCTGTCGCCGTGCTGCTGTTGGCCGCCGGATCCTTCCTCGCGTACCGTTCGGCCCTGTAGAAAAATCCAACCTCGCTTTTCGGAGACCGGCTCTCGGGCCGGTCTTTCGTTTGCCTCCAGTTTAGTAATCTTGTTCGCGGCCAGTCCGATTAGAGACCAGTAAACATCCTTGAAGTACAGTGATGCGAGAGGAGACCGGCGTGGCGCAGCAGTTCAGGCAGGGAGACAAAGCAGAGTGGAACACGCCGCAGGGTAAGACGCGAGGCACGGTGAAAAAGAAGCTCACCTCGTCCACCGAGGTCGGCGGGCAGAAGATCAACGCCTCGGACCAAGATCTCCGTTACCTCGTCGAGAGCGGCAAGGAGGCAGCCCACAAGGCGGATTCCCTAAATAAAGTCTAGATACAGGCGACTACTCCTCTTTCACCGACCGCACCAAGTAATGCACATAACCGCGAGGGCTGCACCCGGCCTCCTCGTTTAGCTCTTTTGCCCGCTACTCGGCCTGCTCTCGGGTGGGGTAGCGCGCAACCTCCCGCTTACAAAACCACACACGCCCCGGCACTGAGGTTCCGCGCTGTGCTGGGCGATGCCGAGCCGGAGGTGGAGCTGACGTTTGTCTAGTTGAGCATCAATCGTGTTTCGTACCGTCAGGCATAGTGGTGCCTGTGAGAGCCTTGCACTGTTCCTCTAGCTGTTGCTGGTTGATGCCGCGAGCACCAATTAGCGTGGCACCGCTCAGGTTGGCCCCGGTCAGATCGGCGCCGTTCAAGTTAGCGTTGAAAAGCTCGGCGCCTCCGAGATCCGCTCCCCTTAGGTTCGCGCCGCTAAGGTCTACACGCATCAAATTAACGGACCCGGCTGTATTCGCTATGTCGGCAGGGTACAGGCCCATCTGCTCGGCCCTGGCCATTAAGTCGGTTTCCCCGAGTAGGTCGCCGCCGTGTAGAACGCGAGTGCACAGACTCATGCCTTCGAGATCGGCCCTTTTAAGGTCGGCACCGTCTAGAGCAATCACACGCTCATGAGCGTAGATCAGACCAGCCTCGTAAAGGAATCGGATGACGCTCCGCTTACGCATGGCGTCCAAGCCCCCCAGTACCGTCAGTGTGTAAGCCCGCGCGAGTGGTCGAAGGTTGTTTTCGTCCCGCTCGTTCGGCAGGTCCTTGTCGATAACCAACCGCCCTATACGATCGAGGTAAGCTTGTAGAGCAGCATCTTGGGTGCGCTCGTTCTCGACCTGTAGTTCGCCTTCTCTCCGCTGCTCGTCTATCTACAACTCGCGTTCTCTTTGAGCTTCTTGTCTGCTTAACTCTCGCTGTCGTTGCGCTCTATTGAGCCAGAATTCTCCGGCGCCAAGCGCTATCGGTACCACCAGTAACTGAAGCCAGTCCCACAGCGTCTTCGCGCGCCGCAGGTCTTCATGGTCTCCGACATGGCTAACAGATCTACCGAAGCCCGTCCACTCTACAGCGTAACCGGCAAAGATGAGAAGGACTAGGAACACGGTGCCGAATACGATGGGCATGACACGCAGTAAGGTAGCCATCATGTGCCGACGAAACTTCTGCTCCTCTATCGCGGGCATATGGGAAGTCTACAGGAGTACGTATAACAGCTGCTAAGAAAGCATTTAAACTCTTGGCTTCGAATGAGTAGCATCACACTTTTTGCTTCCCGCATAATGTAACCAACACTACACTGAATTCGCGTTCTTCCATCTCTTCTCCCGCTGTTCGCCAGAGCCACCCAGGTGCCTTGACCATGCCGCATTTTGACTGCTAATATCAGGGATCACAACACTACGGGGAGAGGAAGCGTTCGTGCTTATAGAGGTTCGGGCAATACGTCCTCCGGCAAGGACCGGCGGCTTGCCGGAGACTGCCGGGTGACGGAGGAATTCGGGGCTGCTCTCGCGGGCATCCGGGCCGTTACGCTTGCCGTTAACGTACCGGGTCCCGCCGCGGCGGCCCGTCTCCATGAGCTGGGCGCGGCGGTGGTCAAGGTCGAGCCGCCGTCCGGCGATCCGCTCTTTCATTCGAACCCCGCCTGGTACAAGGCGCTGGCTGCCGGGCAGGAGGTAGTAGCGCTGGACCTCAAGGATGCTGGGGACCGCGCCCGGCTCGACGAGTACCTCGCGGAGGCGGACCTGCTGCTCACGTCCAGCCGTCCCGGCTCTCTGGCGCGGCTCGGACTCGGCCCCGAGAAGCTGCGCTCCGTCCATCCAGAGCTGTGCTACGTCGCCATAACCGGCTATCCGGCGCCGCGCGAGAACGAGCCCGGTCACGATCTCACTTACCTGGCGGATTATGGTCTGCTCTCGCCGCCGGAGATGCCAAAGACGCTGCTCGCGGACCTCGCCGGGGCGGAGCGGGCCGTCTCGGCGGCGCTCGCGCTGCTACTGGGGAGGGAACACGGACGCGGGGGCCGGTATGTAGAGGTCCCGCTCTCGGAGGCGGCGGCGACCTTCGCGGAGCCGCTGCGGTTTGGGATCACCGCCGCCGGAGCACCGCTCGGAGGCGGGCTGCCCGGCTATAACCTCTACGAGGCGTCGGATGGTTGGATCTCCGTCGCTGCCCTCGAATCGCACTTCTGGGAGAGGCTACTCGGAGAATTGGGTATAAAGAATGCGGAGAAGGAGGATCTCGCCGGAATCTTCGCCCGAGAACCGGCGGCATACTGGGAGGAGTGGGCGGCGGAGCGGGACCTGCCAATAACAGCGCTGCGCGACGCGCCGAAAAACACGGATCAAAAGGAGCAACGATGCTAGAGGGACTAAGCCAGGACTACCAGCTAACCATACCCGCGATCCTGAGACGCGCCGACCAGCTCTACGGGAGGCGGGAGATCGCTACCCGCCGTCCCGATAAGTCCTTCCATCGCTACACCTACGCCGACTTCGTCTCCCGCGCCAAGAAGCTCACCGTCGCCTTGGGCGGACTCGGCCTGGAGAGCGGCGACCGGGTCGGGACGCTGGCCTGGAACACGTATCAGCATCTCGAAGCATACTTCGGCATCCCCTGCTCCGGGGCGGTCCTGCATACCCTCAACCCGCGGCTGCACGAGGACGACCTGACCTACATCGCCGACCACGCCGGGGATAAAGCAATGATGATCGACGAGCCTCTCGTCTCGGTCTTCGAGAAGTTCCGCGACCGGGTGGACATAGAGCACGTCATCGTCTTCGGCTACGGTAACGAGCCTATTCCAGAAGGCATGACCTCCTACGAGAACTTCATAGCGGACGCCGACGAGGCCGAGTTCGAGTACCCGGAGATGGACGAGAAGCAAGCCGCGGCGCTCTGCTACACCTCCGGGACGACGGGACGGCCGAAGGGCGCTCTCTACTCGCACCGGGGCGTCGTGCTCCACTCGATGATGTCCGCGATGGGCAGCGTCTTCTCCCTCTCTGACGACGACTGCGTGCTGCCGGTGGTCCCGATGTTCCACGTCAACGCCTGGGGCCTGCCGTTCACCTCGGCGCTCGCGGGAGCGAAGCAGGTCTTGCCGGGACAACACCTGGATGCAACGAGCCTCATCGAGGACTACGAGCAGGAGAAGGTAACGTTCACCGCCGGGGTGCCGACGGTCTTCCTCGCCATGTTGCAGGCCCTGGATAAAGAGCCGGGCAAGCACGACCTCTCGGCGCTTCACTCGCTGGTGATCGGTGGGGCGGCGGCGCCGAAGGGCGTCATAAAAGCCTACGAGGAGCGGCACGGCATAAAGGTCATCCACGCCTGGGGCATGACGGAGATGGACCCAATCGGCAGTATCGCCCACATCACCCCGGAGATACATGCACTCTCCGAGGAAGAGCAACTGGAGTACAAGGCCAAGCAGGGCTCCCCGACGCCGTTCGTCGAGATACGGGCGCGCGGCGACGAGGGCTTCGTGCCGTGGGATGGGAAGTCGATGGGAGAGCTTGAGGTACGCGGCCCATCGGTTATCAAGACCTACTTCAACACCGACGATGGCGACGACAAGTTCACCGAGGATGGCTGGTTCAAGACCGGCGACATCGTAACCATCGACGAGATGGGCTTCATAAAGATCACCGACAGGAGCAAGGACCTCATAAAGAGCGGCGGAGAGTGGATCTCCTCGGTCGAGTTGGAGAACGCCCTGATGGCCCACCCGGCCGTCTCCCAGGCCGCCGTCATCGCCATGCCTCACGAGAGATGGGACGAGCGTCCCCTCGCGGCCGTCGTCTTGAAAGAAGGCGAGAACGCCACCCCCGAGGAGCTTCAAAGCCACCTAGAGAAAGACTTCGCCAAGTTCTGGCTACCGGACGCCTACGAGTTCGTGGATGAGATCCCGATGACCGCCACCGGCAAGTTCTTGAAGATGGAGCTACGCAAACAATTCGAGGGCTACTCCATCACGCCAGGCTAGGATAGATCCCCATGCGTTCCGAGATAGCCCGGAGCCTCAGCGACACTATCGGCGACGCCCTCACCATGGAGGAGAAGCAATGAACGGCCTGATGATGGACTACCAGCTAACCCTGCCCGCCATGATGCGCCGGGCCGAGCAACTCTACCCGAACAAGGAGATCGTCACCCGCCTCCCGGACCGCTCCCTCCACCGCTACACCTACGCTGACTTCGTCTCCCGTGCCAAGAAGCTCGCCGTTGCCCTCAAGAAGCTCGGCATACAGAGTGGCGACCGGGTGGCGACCCTCTCGTGGAACCATCACCAGCACCTCGAAGTGTACTTCGGCATTCCTTCCGCCGAAGCCGTCCTGCACACGCTCAACCTCCGGCTGCACGAAGACGACCTAGCCTACATCGTAGACCATGCCGGAGACCGGGCGCTGCTCGTGGACGAGTCGTTGCTGCCGCTCTACGAGAAGTTCCGCGACCGGGTGGACCTGGATCACGTGATGGTCGTCTCCGGGAGCGGCGACGCCCCGGACGGCACGATCTCCTACGAGGACCTGCTCTTCGACGCCAACGAAGCGGAGTTCGAGTATCCGGACCTGGACGAGAAGCAGGCGGCAGCGATGTGCTACACGTCGGGGACGACGGGCCGTCCGAAGGGCGTGCTCTACTCGCACCGGTCACTGGCGCTGCACTCCATGGGACACCTGGCGGCGGACGCGGTCGGGCTCATGGAGCGGGATGTGATGCTTCCGGTCGTGCCTATGTTCCACGCCAACGCCTGGGGCTTCCCGTTCAGCGCCACCTTCACGGGCGCGAAGCAGGTATTTCCGGGACCGCACCTCGACCCGCAGAGCCTGCTGGAGTTGTTCGAGGGCGAGAAGGTAACCGTGGCGGCGGGAGTGCCGACGATCTGGCTCGGCATACTACAGGTCCTGGATAAAGACCCAGGAGCATACGACCTCTCGGCGATGCGGACGATGCTCGTCGGGGGCGCGGCGGCGCCGGAGGGTATGATCCGGGCCTACGACCAGCGTCACGGTCTGCGCGTCCTCCAGGGCTGGGGGATGACCGAGATGAGCCCTCTTGGGACCACAGCGTACCTGATGAGCGACTTCGACGATGCTACCGAGGACGAGCGCTACCGCTACCGGGCCAAGCAGGGCTTACCGATGCCGTTCGTCGAGATACGGGCTCGCGGGGACGAAGGACTCATCCCCTGGGACGGTGAGGCGATGGGAGAGTTGGAGGTACGAGGACCCTGGGTCGCCTCCGCCTACTACGAGTCGCCCGAGTCCGCCGACAAGTTCACCGAGGATGGCTGGCTCAAGACCGGCGACATCGTCACCATAGACCCGCGCGGATACGTCGAGATAAAAGACCGGACCAAGGATCTCATAAAGAGCGGCGGGGAGTGGATCTCTTCCGTCGCGCTGGAGAACGCCCTGATGGCCCACCCGGCGGTTGCTGAAGCCGCCGTCATCGCCATCCCGGACGATGAGTGGCAGGAGCGACCCCTGGCAGCCGTCGTGCTCAAGGAGGGCGAGAGTGCAACCGCCGAGGAGTTGATCTCCTACCTGGAGCCAAGTTTCGCTCGTTGGTGGCTGCCGGACAGGGTCGAGTTTGTGGACAAGATCCCCAAGACCTCCGTCGGCAAGTTCAAGAAGAGCGAGCTTCGCGAACGCTTCGCGAGCCAAGTCTCCACCGACGTCTAAACAGCGTACCCGACACCGAAAACGAGGAGCGCGCGTGAAGGTAATAGGGGCCGGCTTCGGCCGGACAGGCACGCTTTCGCTGAAAGTGGCGCTGGAGGAGTTGGGCTTCGGTCCGTGCTACCACATGACAGAGGTCTTCGATCACCCGGAACACGTAAAGCACTGGGAAGCCGCGTGGCGCGGAGATCCAGTGAACTGGGACGAATTAATTGGAGCCTACGAGGCGACTACGGACTGGCCGGCCTGCGCGTTCTACGAGGAATTGATGGAGCGTTACCCGGACGCCAAGGTACTCCTGAGTGTCCGGGAGCCCGAACAGTGGTACGAAAGCACGCTCAACACCATCTACCGGATAAGCGAGATCATCAGCGGCTCACCGCTCTCCAGAGTAGTCTTCTCATTCGTTGGCCTCATCGTGCCTGGCGTACGCAGGATCGGCCGGATGAACGACGAGATCATCTGGCAGGGTACCTTCGGCGGCGAGTTCGAGAACAGGCAACACGCCATAAACGTCTTCGAGCAGCACAACGAACAGGTCCAGCGGCGGGTTCCAAAAGACCGTCTACTGGTCTACGAGGTGAAGCAAGGCTGGGCGCCCCTGTGCGAGTTCCTCGGCATCGAGGAGCCAGAGGGACCGTTCCCGCGCCTCAACGACACAAAAGAGATGAAGCGCAGGATACGCGTGGTCTCGGCGCTCGCCGTCGCCGTCCCAACAGCCGCACTGGCGCTTTTGGCCGTGGTCGTCCTGCTACTCTTCAGAAGACCTACGAAGTTCATAACCCACACACGAACGGGAGGCGCATGACCCAGATACAGGAGATCACCGTTCAGAAAAACGTCCCCGCCGAGATGCGCGACGGCACGGTCCTCATGTCCAACGTCTACCAGCCCGGTGGCGACGCTGCGGACGGAGAGTATCCAGTCCTCCTGACCCGCCAGCCCTATGGCAAGGACCTCGCCCTCGCCACCAACTACCTGAACCCCATAAAGACCGCCGAGCACGGCTACATCGTCGTCATCCAGGACGTGCGGGGCCGCTACGCTTCGGAAGGCGAGTGGAACCCCTCCGTATATGAGTTCGAGGACGGTTACGACACCGTGGAGTGGGCGGCGAATCTGCCAGGGTCGAACGGGGACGTGGGGATGTACGGAGTATCGTACTTCGGGATGACCCAGTGGCAGGCCGCCGTGATGCAGCCGCCGTCCCTGAAGAGCATGGCGCCGGGGATCACCTGGGGCAACTACCTGAACAGCTCCCAGATCCGGGGCGGCGTAAGGGAGCTGGGCCTGCGTTACTACTGGTCGGAGGCGGTCATCGCGCCAGACGCCCTGATCCGTAAATACCGCGAAGACCGCGAGGAGTTGGGCAAGCAACTCCCCAAGCTCGTCGGCGTCATAGACAACGTCCCGGAGGGCTACGGAACTCTGCCGCTGGAGAAACTTCCGGACCCCAGCGGCGTCGTGCCGTTCATGTTCGCTTCGATGGAGCACGGCGTAGACAGCGAGGCCTGGCAGCACCTAAACATCGACGGACGCTACGACAAGGTGGACGTCCCGACCTTCCACATCGCCTGCTGGTACGACATCTTCACAGGGGAGTCGATCAAGCAGTACGAGATCATGAAAGAGCTTGCCAATGAGAGGAACACCACTCCCCCACGCCTCATCGTCGGTCCCTGGACCCACGGCAACTTCTCCAGCACCGTCGGCGACCTGGACTTCGGCTTCGCAAGCTCCGGCATCTTCCTTAACTACCGGGGCGACCTGACCGACTACCATCTCCGCTGGTTCGACGCGACCCTCAAGGGTAACGACGAGACCCTGGCGGACCAGCCGCCGGTCGAGGTCTTCGTCATGGGCGAGAACCGCTGGCGCGGCTACGAGGAGTGGCCCGTCCCCGGCGCACACGAGGAGCACTGGTATCTCCAAAGTGGCGGCGTCCTCGCGCGCGAGGAGCCTGCCAGGAGCGATCCCGACGAGTACGACTACGACCCGAAAGACCCGGTACCGACCATTGGCGGTGGTCTGCTGATGCCCCAGATCTACCGAGCCGGGGCCCGCGACCAGCGCCCGAACGAAGGACGCCCGGACGTGCTCGTGTACACGAGCGAGACGCTGGAGGAGGATTATACGGTCATCGGGAACGTGTACGCGGCCGTCTTCGCCGCCTCCTCGGCGGTGGACACGGACTTCGTGGCGCGGCTCGTGGACGTGTACCCGGATGGGCGGGCTATCGGGGTTACAGACGGGATCATCCGGGCAAGCGCGCGGGAGACCTATCCGGCGCCCGGAGTGATCGAGCCGAAGAAGCCTTCGTCCATCGAGCCGGGCGAGGTGTACGAATGCTTCATAGACTTGTGGGCGACCGGGATCACGTTCGGGGCCGGACATCGGATACGGGTAGAGATCACCTCGAGCTCCTTCCCCCGCTGGGACCGCAACCTGAACACCGGCGAGGACACGCTCACTTCGTCCCATTCGGAGGTCGCCCGCCAGAGCATCTTCCACGACCCAGAGCGTCCGAGCCGTATTACACTGACCGTAGTCGAAGGCTAGGAGGAGAATATGAAGCCACTTTACACTGCGGAGGCCACCGCGCACGGCGGACGCAACGGCCGGGTCGAGTCCTCGGACGGCGTGCTGGAACTGGACCTCACGATGCCGGAGGAGATGGGAGGCCCCGGCGGCGACGCCACAAACCCCGAGCAACTCTTCGCCGCCGGGTACGCGGCGTGCTTCGAGAACGCCCTTAGGCGCGTCGCCGGCAGGCAGAAGAAAGACGTAAACGGCGCATCCGTCACCGCGCGGGTGGGCATAGGAAAGCATGACGAGGGCGGCTTCGGACTCGCGGTCGAGTTGATCGGCCATCTGCCGAACTTACCGCATGAGGAGGCGGAGGACCTGATGGAGGACGCGCACCAAGTCTGTCCCTACTCGCGGGCCACGCGGGGGAACATAGAAGTCAGTCTCACCGTCGCATCTGAAGCCGGGGAGGAGATAGCATGAGCGAGGCCGTGATCCTCGAAGCCGTCCGCACTCCGTTCGGCAGGCGCGGCGGCGCCTTCCGGGAGGCCCGTGCAGACGCGCTGCTGGCGCACGTCCTGAACGGGCTTGTGGAGCGTTCCGGGCTCGATCCCGAGAAGGTCGAGGACGTAGTAAACGGGACCGTCACGCAGGCGGGAGAGCAGGGCGCGAACGTTGGCAGGCTCGGCGTGATGCTCGCGGGCTTCCCGGTTACGGTTCCGGCCGTCTCGATCAACAGGATGTGTGGATCCAGCCAGCAGGCCGTCCACTTCGCCTCCCAGGCCATTGCCGCTGGAGATATCAACTACGCTATCGGCTCGGGCGTCGAGAGCATGACGCGGGCCCCGATGTTCAGCGACCTCGTCAGCGTCCCGGACGCGCGCTCGGGCGGGTACGCGCTGCTCAACCCGGACCTTCTGGAGAAGCAGGACTTGATCCACCAGGGCGAGAGCGCCGAGCGGATAGCGGATAAGTGGAGGATCTCCCGCGAGGACGTAGATTCCCTCTCCGCCGAGAGCCACCGCCGGGCGGGCGAAGCAGCCCGCGAAGGCCACAACAAAGAGATACTCCCCACTCCCGGCCTCGACCACGACGGCAATCCCGTCGAGCTAACGTCCGACGAGGGCATCCGCGGCGTCCTGGACCCGGAGAAGATGGCGAGCCTCAAGACCGTCTTCCGTCCCGATGGGAACGGCGTCGTGACGGCGGGAAACTCGTCCCAGATCTCCGACGGAGCTTCCGCCGTTCTCGTGGGCGACCGCGAAGTCGCCGAGGCTGAGGGCCTGCGTCCGAGGGCTCGCTTCCTCGCCCGCGTCGCGGTCGGAGACGATCCCATGATGCAGCTAACAGGCGTCATCCCGGCTACACGGCTCGCGCTCAAGAAAGCTGGCATGAGCATTCAGGACCTCGACTGGATCGAGATAAACGAAGCCTTCGCCACCGTCGTCCTCTCCTGGGCCGACGAGTTGAAGCCCGACATGGATAAGGTCAACCCCTGGGGCGGCGCCATCGCTCACGGACATCCGCTCGGGGCAACCGGCGCGGGCCTGATGGCGAAGATGCTCGCGGGTCTCGAAGCAACGGACGGCCAGATCGGGTTGCAGGTCATGTGCATCGGACATGGCATGTCCACCGCCACGATCATCGAGCGAATCTGATGGAAATCCAGGGAAAGACTTTCCTCGTCACCGGCGGCGGCTCCGGCCTCGGCGCGGCCACCACCAGTACGCTCGCCAGCGCCGGAGCGAACGTCCTGATCTCCGACCTGAAGGGCGAAACGACGAACGGTAACACCCGCTTCGTCAAGACCGACGTTACAGATGAATCGAGCGTGAGGAACGCCGTGAATGCCGCCGTCGAGGCGTTCGGAGGGTTGCACGGCGCGGTCAACTGCGCCGGTATCGCCATAGCGGAGAAGACGCTCGGCAGGGACGGCCCGCACGCTCTGGATTCCTTCTCGAAGGTGATCCAGGTAAACCTCGTCGGCACTTTTAACGTTATCCGCCTCGCCGCGGAGGCGATGACGCGGAACGATCCTTCAGAGGACGGCGAGCGGGGCGTCATCGTCAACACGGCGTCGGTGGCGGCGTTCGACGGGCAGGTCGGTCAGGCCGCCTACTCGGCCTCGAAGGGCGGCATCGCCGCCATGACGCTCCCCATTGCGCGGGACCTTGCCCGCTCCGGCATCCGGGTCATGACCATCGCCCCCGGCATCTTCGATACCGCAATGCTCGCCGGTCTCCCGGAAGAGGCCCGCGACTCTTTAGGCAAGCAAGTCCCCTTCCCTTCGCGCCTCGGCCGCCCGGAGGAGTACGCGGCCCTTGCAAAACACATAATCGAGAACGAGATGCTGAATGGAGAAGTCATCCGGCTCGACGGCGCTATAAGGATGGCTCCTCGCTAGACGGAACTCTCCGTCCGGCGTTTCGCGGCACGGAGCCAGCTACGCCGAATCTGTGCGCTGCCGGGCTTTATTAACGTCCAATAGCGTCTGAACTGCCGCCTCGCCTCGAACGAGGTAGCCAGGACGCGGGTCTCGGTGCGAAGCTCGGTTCGGCCAGCCGCCGGTCGAACGGAGAAGTTTAGCGCAGCCTTCGCGTAGCCCGGCTTCTCGAACGCGACGAACTCGCGCACGTCCCGGATGGCGGGCGTTTCGCCGTGCAACTTGAACATCTGCCCGACCACGCCCGCAGCCAACTCCCGGCCCGGCTCCTCCCCGAGAAAGACGAACCCGGAGGCCAGCATCTGCTCGTAGAGCGGTTCTCTCTTGCCGGTCGGCAAACCTCGCCGCCCTGTAAGGATCGCCGGCAAAGACCTGACGGCGAACAAGAAGCGCACTAGCGGCATCTCACTTGGCGTTACCCGTTTGACTGCCTCCAGCGCCCGTTCGGGCGCCGCGTTGATCGAGATACTGTGTATCTCACCGAACTGCCACTCCGACATGAGCCCATCCAGCAGCGAGGATCTCCGTCCTTCAGCCACGGTCCCTCGATGGATCTCCTACGAATGTCAGCTCGACGTGCATCGTCGTGTTGCCCCGCAGACGGTGGACCAGCGGAACCAGGAAGCCGTGCGAGATCGGATACTTGCGAGTAAGGAGCCGGGCGGCGCGATCAGACGCCGCACCCGAAAGTATCCTGGCGCGGGCGTGGATCGCCGGCCCAGTCGGCCTACCGAGCACGGTGGAAGGCGCGACCTGGACCTCGGGGTTGTTGCGGATCCGCCTCAACTTCCAGGCCGTGTCCCAGGTGCGGAAGTAGGCGTGATCCCCATCCACTACGATGTTCACTGCGGTACCAACTGGCGTACTATCGCGCTTGTAAGTGGTGAGCAGAACCGCCCACTGGCGAACGAAGGGTTGAAAGTCCGGCGTGGTAGCCATCATCGCTCGACCTGCTGGACGTTCACTTCAGGTATGGGGCAGTAAGCGCCTTCGGAGAAGTCCTGGGACCCTATACCGAAAGCGTGGTTGAAGCGCGCCCGGTAGTTCTCCAACGCGATGGCGGCCGTCAGTTCTACCATCTGAGCCTCATCGAAGTATTCGCGCAAAGCATCGAACAGCTCCTTAGGGATCGCCGCCGGGGTCCGTGTCATCTCCGTGGCATAAGACAGCACGAGCTTCTCCAGCGTGGAGAATGCATCGCTCTCTTCGTACCTCGGCAGGTCCCGGAGTTGCTCTTCCATTATTCCCGAGTTCCGGGCCAGCGCCGATCCTATATCTATGCAAAACTCGCAACCGATCACGGCCGCCGTCTTCAGAGCGGCGAGCTCCTTCAGACGCTCATCCACCAGATGCGAGCGGTCGAGCGCGAGTTCCATCATCCCGTAGCCGAAGAGAAGCCGGGGATGATGCGCCGTAACGGTCAGCGGCTCCGCGACCTTTCCGAAGCGACGCCTGGAGAACCCGTACACGAACCGCCCCAATAGACCGGCCTCTCGCTCGGGTACCGTCTTGATCCTTGCCATCTTCATACTCCTTTCTTATGACAGCGGAGGTATAGCCTGCAACTTCTCCGGGTTGACCACGATACGAATTCCTTCTATTAGATCTCCCACGATATCCAGCGTCACCGTACCTATCGGATGGCCGTCCACGTAGCCAATAATGCCAGTCTGGCCGTTGATGCTTGCCATCCGGATGGAAAATCCAGGGGTCTTGCCGAGTATGCCGAACAGGAACCGGGAAACCTTCTCGGAGCCCCGGATAGGATTGAGCGCGGCGCGAACCCGTCCGCCACCATCCGACCAGAGGGTGATGTCCTCGGAGAGTAGCCCGAGCAAACCCTCCATATCATCACCCACGCAGGTCTCTACAAACCGCCGGATCAGACGGTCCTCCTGCTCCTTCGAGACGTCGAAGCGCGGACGACGGGCCGCAACGGCTTCCCGCGCCCGCCGCGCTATCTGGCGGCAGTTGGACTCGCTTTTGTCCACGATGCGGGCTATCTCCTGATATTCGTAGCTAAAGACTTCACGCATCAAGAAGACCGCACGCTCGGTTGGCGTCAGGCTTTCGAGCAGCACGAGAAACGCCATCGAGAGCGACTCATCCAGCACCGCCGTATCCGCGGCATCAGCCACGGAATCGGTCAGAAGCGGCTCAGGAAGCCACGGTCCCACGTACTGCTCGCGCCGCGACTTCGCGGAGCGCAATTGATCTATGCATAGACGGGTGACCACCGCCGAGAGATATGATTTCGGCGAACGCACCTCGTCCCCGGAGACTCCCTGCCAGCGCAGATAAGCCTCCTGCATCACGTCCTCGGCCTCCATCACGCTGCCGAGCATCCGGTACGCGATTGAGAACAGTAGTGGCCGGTGCCGGTCGAACGTTTCGATCACGGTATCGTCCCGTTTCATCGCGGCCCCAGTCTGGGACCGCGCCGCGAACCCGCAGGCACGCTTGCCGTCCGCGCTACCTCAGCCGAAGAGTGTGAGAATCGGTTCAGCAACTGGATCCCAACCAGGCAACCAATTCCGTCGGCCAGTGCCACGAGACCGGCGGAGAGCTGAAACGTCAACCACCACGCTCCGGGATGCAACACAAAAACGTTGTCGGCGCCGGGAACCAGGAAGTGGTAAGCCAGTCCGAAGACGAACGACCCGGCCATCGACGCGACGAAGAGCCATGCCCCCACTTGGCGAAACCGGGTCCACAGCAGGATAGCCGCCGCGATCGGGGCGAGGAAGATGACGAAGATCACATACACCCACTGCCACGCGGCCAGCGGCACCTGCTGTTCCGCGTGGGCGACACCGTGCGCCAAGTTTGCCACCGTCACGAGACCCGCTACCGCTGTTCCCCATAAAGCCGTCTTCTGACGCATCGTTTCGACCTCTAACTCTTTATCACACTCACACTCTAATAGATAAGACGAAATAGTAGCGTGTACCGTGACAAAAGAGGTGCCGGACGAAAGGAATTCCACCGAATAACCTTAGATCTCCGGGCTCCGGCTTGTCCAAATACGATAACTGCCGTAAGGTTGCGGACGTGACTCTCATCATAGATCCCACCATACGAGAAGGATAAAGGTTGGAGGTTCCCGAAACACAAGACCTCAAGGGTAGCCTGCGGCTTTTGCGGGCGGCGGCTTTTCTCAGCTCGTTCGACCGTTTTACCATCGCGCCGATGCTCGTCACGATCGCGGCGGACCTGCGGGTCTCTCTGTCGGAGGTCGCCGTGGCGGCGAGCCTCTACTACCTGCTCTACGGTGTGATGCAGCCCGTGTGGGGCATCCTCTCCGACCGGCTCGGACGAGTCCGGGTAATTCGCCTGGCGCTCTTTGGCGTACTCTTGCCCGGTCTCCTGTCGTCGTTCGCGCCTAACCTTACGGTGCTCGTAGTGGCGAGAGCCCTGTCCGGCGGGCTATTCGCGGCGGTGGTGCCGGCCGCACTAGTCTACATCGGCGACGCTGTTCCAACGGAGGACCGCCAGAGAGCGCTCTCGGATCAACTCGGCGCAACCGCCTCGGCCACGGCCCTGGCGACCGTCTGCGCGGGAGCCGCCGCTTATCTCGGTCTGTGGCGACTGGCGTTCGCCGCACCGGTCCTGGCCTCCGTCGCGCTCGGATTTCTTCTCTCGCGGCTGCCCGAACCAGAGAGAAAAGGCGAACGAACCGGACCTCTCGCGCAGATTCAGCGCTTCCTCGGGCGACCCTGGGCAATATTGGTCGTGCTGCTCGCGCTGGTGGAGGGAGGCGTTATCCTGGGCTTCCTCACGTATCTGGCGCCTGCGCTGGAGGCCAAAGGTTACGGCGCGGCCATCTCCGGGTTCGCGGTGGGGCTCTTCGGTATTGCGACGCTCGTCTCGACCCGGTTGACGCGCATGGCGGAGAGGCTCGGCAAGAGCGCCTTGATCCTTATCGGCGGCATCCTTCTGGCCGCAGGCTATGCTACCGGCGCTCTGAGCCAGAGCTTCATCGGGGTCGCGCTCTCAGCCTTCCTCGTTGGCGGAGGTTTCGCCTTCATGCACCCCACGCTTCAGAACTGGGCGACCGAAGTCGCGCCGGAGGCCAGGGCCACGGTGATCTCCTTCTTCGCCGCCGCCCTCTTCGTCGGCAGCGGTATCGCCACGACGACCGCCGCCCCGCTCGCCGAAGCGGGTTCTTTTACCTTGCTCTTCACCCTCGCCGCCCTCACCGCGATCCCCCTCGGCCTGCTCGGGAGTTTCGCGCGCCAGCGCTATAGCCGAAAGTAACTACACCGGCATCCGGTAGCCATCAAGTTCAGCCGGGATGCAGGTCGGCCGGCCTGTTGATATCTCAATGCACCCGTGCCGTGTGTAGCCGGTGCAGATGACCTCGACCCCGCGCAGCAACTCGTACTCGAACCGCAGCGTGGCCCGCTTCAACTCCGAAAGCTTCGTGCGGAGCGTCAACTCATCGTCGAAGCGGGCGGCGCGTTTGTAGAATAGACGAGCCTCCACGACGACAAACCCGTAGCCGCGTCTCTCAAGCCCGGCATAGGAGAACCCGGCGGCGCGGAGCCACTCGACGCGGCCTACCTCGAAGTAGGAGAGGTAGTTGGCGTTGTTCGCTATGCCCTGCGCGTCGGTCTCGGAGTACCGAACGCGCAGGGTCGTTTCGTGGTCTATTACCGCCCCTTGAACTCGGCCTTGCGCTTCTCGACGAAGGCACCCATGCCCTCCTTCGCGTCCTCGGTGGCGAAGAGGAGGGCGAACTGATCCGCCTCGAACTCCAGGCCGCTTATGAGGTCAACGTCGAGCGCCCGGTTCGCGGCGGCCTTGGCGTGTCGGACGGCGACGGGACCATTGGCGGCGATCTGGGCGGCAAGTTCCTTCGCGGCGTTCAGTGCCTCGCCCTGGGGGACGACGCGGTTGACGAGACCGATCTCTCGCGCCTCCTCGGCCTTTATCCGGCGCCCGGAGAAGATGAGCTCCTTTGCAATAGCGGGTCCCACGAGACGCGGCAGCCGCTGGGTGCCACCCATGCCCGGCAGGATACCGAGGCTGACCTCCGGAAAGCCAAAGAGGGCGTTCTCGGCGGCGATGCGGATGTCGCAGGCGATGGCTATTTCGCATCCACCGCCGAGCGCGAATCCGTTGACGGCGGCGATAGTTGGGATGGGAGCACGGTCGAGGAGAGACATCGCGGCGTGTCCCATCTCGGCGAACTGTTTGGCCTCAAGAGGATCCATCTCACTCATGACCGCGATGTCCGCACCAGCGACGAAGGCCTTCTCACCCGCGCCGGTCACGATGATCGCCCACGGACCTTCCGCTTCGATCTCCAGTAAAGCCTGCCCGATCTCCTCCGTGACCCGCGGGTCCAGAGCATTCAGTTTCTCCTGGCGGTCGATGGTCAAGACGGCGATACCGTCGTCTCCGAGTTCCATCCTAACGTAATCCAAAGCGTCTCCTTTTGAGGTTTCAGGCATCAGGCTTTAGCCCTCAGCAAAGATAGAAACTGATAACCGAGGCCCGATGCCTATACAGTCACTGCTTCCCGGACGTACTCTACAGCTCTTTTGGTGGGGGTTCCGGGGGTGAAGATCTCGCCGACGCCCAGCTCTTTTAGCTTCGGGATGTCCTGCTTAGGGATGGTGCCGCCGCAGAAGACGAGGATATCTTCAGCCTCGTTCTCTTTCAGGAGGTCCATTATCCGGGGGATCAAAGTCATGTGCGCGCCGGAGAGGATGGAGATGCCGATGGCGTCGGCGTCTTCCTGGATGGCGGCCTCCACCACCTGATCCGGGGTCTGGTGCAGCCCGGTGTAGATGACCTCCATGCCGGCGTCCCGGAGGGCGCGAGCGATGATCTTCGCCCCCCGATCATGCCCATCGAGGCCAACCTTCGCCACCACAACCCTTATCGTTCGCGCCATAATGTCTGTATTCTAACCGTGTCCACGACCCGCGCCACCAGGCGGCCACCTCTCAGTACAGTTCCTCCGGCGCCTGCCGTCCCTCGCTGGCGAAGATCTTACCGGGGTTCATGATGCCGCTCGGATCGGCGAGCCGCTTTATCTGGCGCATGAACGGCAGAGAATCGCCGTGCTCTTCTTCGAGATGTTCGGTCTTGCCGGAGCCTATGCCGTGCTCCCCGGTACAGGTTCCGCCGCGCTCCAGAGCGTAGGCGACGATCTCGGAGTTCACCGCTTCGGCCTTCTCAAGATCCGCCGAATCTTCCGGGTCCACGGGGAAGACGGCGTGGTAGTTACCATCGCCGACGTGTCCGAGGATTGCCCCGTCGAGGCCGCGCGAGGCTATGGCGTCGCGGGCGTGGCTCAGGGCGCCTGGCAGCTCGGAGATTGGAACGCACACGTCCGTGGTCATGGGCTTCTTGTCGGGGTTGAGGTCTTTTATGGCGAAGGCCGCCTCGTGGCGGGCCTCCCACAGCTTCTCCCGCGCCGCCTCGTCTGCCTCGAACTCGAACGACTCGCAATTCTCGGCGCCGGAGATCTCGCGCGCCTTCGCCACGTCGTACTCGACACCCGCCTCCGAGCCGCTGAATTCCAGAAAGAGGGTCGGAGAGACGGCATAATCTGTTCCCTTGTAGGCGTTTACGGCTTTGATGGTGCGGGCGTCCACCAGTTCGACGCGGCCGATCCGCATGCCGGACCGGATCATGGCGACCGCCGCCCGCCCCGCCCGCTCGATGTCCGGGAAGGTGGCGCGTCCGGCGAGGATATGCTCCGGGACCGGATACAGTCGCAGGATAAGCTCCGTGAACACGCCAAGCGTACCCTCGGAACCGACGAACAGGCCCGTAAGGTTGTAGCCAGCCGAGGACTTCATCGCCATGCCGCCGGTCCGCATCACCGTCCCATCACCGAGCACCACTTCGAGTCCCAGCACCTGGTCCTTCATGACCCCGTAGCGCACCGCGTTCGTGCCGCTCGCGTTGGTCCCGGCCATCCCACCCAGGGATGCGTCCCAGCCGGGATCAACGGGGAAGAGAAGCCCATGCTCCTTGAGCGCCGCGTTGAGTTGACCGTGCGTGACGCCCGGCTCTACCCTGGCGATGAAGTCGTCGGAGCGTATCTCAAGGATGTGGTTCATGTGGTTAAAGTCCAGGCTGATGCCGCCGTGCGTCGGGACCGTGTGCGCCTCCAGACTGCTCCCTTGTCCGAACGGCACGATGGGTACGTCCTTCTCGGCGGCGAAACGCAGAATTTCCACCACCTCATCGCGGCTCTCCGGGAAAACCACGGCGTCCGGAAGGTGCGCGGTATGGTAGGTAAACATCCCACCTCCGTGGAGAGAGATCTCCTCTCCCTCCGTGATGACCCGGCTTTCGTCGGGAACTATGCTCTTTAGTTCATCGAGAGTATTCATGATGCCTCCTCTTCGCGGTACAGGCTCATCTCCGTAGTTCGCGTAAGTTATCCCACAGGACGTAGAGACCAACGATCAGCACGAACGCGACGACCAGTTGCCAGAAGAACTGGTAGACGATGACCAGCGTGGCGACCACCGCCAGACCAATATTGGCGCTGCTGACGAGGTTGAGAAGCCGGCCCCTGAAGCCCGCCTCGACGAACGTAAACAGAGCGATGCTAAAGACGAGCATGGAGATCAGGTGTCCCCGCTCGAACATGACGATTGCGAGAAAACTGATCAGGACCAGGCTCACGCTTACGGCGGCCCAAGCCTCGGCCACGCGGCTGACGCGAAGCTCGGATTCTGAGGCCGGGCGTTGGGCGCGATGGATGTGCGCGCGGGCCGGTTCGCGCTTTCCGGCCCTCAAGCGATCCGCGAAGTCGTCCAGCGAATTCGAGACCGCTTCGTCGGTAGCAAGTTGCGCCCGGAGCCCGTCTAGCTCCCTGGAAAGCTCTCCGGCCTGCCTCGCGCGGGCTTCATACGGTTCATCCAGGTGAGAGCTGTCCCGCATGGCCGCGAGTTCCACGCCCAGCTTCTTGAGCTGCCGGCTCTTCTCGGAGATATCGGCCCGAACCCTGGCGCATCGCGCCGAGATGTCCGCGCGCTGGTCGAGGACCGTTTCGAGCGTCTCTGTCGGCGGAGGCACTTTGTCGAGCCCGGCCCATCCTACCGGGTCGTACCACGGGCGGCTTACGGTCTTGTCGCGGTTGTACATCGGTCCGGCGGGAGCGTCTTCACCCTCGAAGGGGTCCCTGGCGTAGAATCCCCACAGACCCCGGTACTCGGATACCCACTCCGGGAGTGGCTCCATCATGAGGCGGGGAGCATCCCACTGCCTGTCCTGCCCCGGACCTATCTTCAACCCGTCCCCGCGCGCGTAGTCCACGAATGGGATACGGAAATAGCCCGACTCATCATCTTCCCGATCGCCCACGTACTGGCCCAGCCTCTTTCTCCAAAACCTCCGCACGGACTCCACGGCCCTGGCGATAGGGAGCGGCAGCGGCAGGTTCAGCTCGGTCAGATATTCGCCCGGAGCGTACATGCTGGCGTGAGACCCGGCGCAGACGTAGATCACCGGGTGTTCGCCTACTTTCTCCACCTCCAAATCGTCCCACCGGCGGCGCAGATCATCCCCAGTGTAGTTGTGGGCCGCGTAGCACACCCACTCCGGGCGCACTTCCCCTTCGTCCGACTCAGAGAGGTAAACGAAAACTTTCTCCCAGTCCGCCTCGTGGTCGTTAGCGCCGAAGAAGCCGCTCCTCCAATCGTTGAACGCGTAGAACAGCCAGTATTGCAACACCAACCAGCCGTCCTGGCGCAGCACCCGGCCGTGGTAGCGGTAGTGTTGGCGTTCGGCCATTATGCGCTCATAGACGCCGGAAGCGGCGGCTGCCGCTTCCCCCGGAACCCGCCCCCGAGCCAACAGGGTAACGGAATAGAGGGCATCCGCCAAGCGCGACATGTATCCGACGCGGGCCAAGCGGCCGCTCCCGGCGCGAAAGTCTCTCCGGGATTCTTTCAATCCTCTGCCGGCGCGCCCGCGAAACGCGCCAAACCACGCACCGCTGGAGCTTTCCTTCGCGGCATTCGCGAGATCTGTGAACTTGAGGAAATGTACCGCCCCGAACTCATCGAACGGTTGCTGCGCGATACGGTCCAGGGTCAACTCGCCGGCCGGCACTACGCATACCGCCTCTTCGCCAGGTTGTTGGACCCAGAGGCTGCAACGCAGCGCGTAGGGCTCGACGTCCATCGGATAGAACCTGTCCCCCGTTGTCGTGCGGATGACAGGCTCGAAGCGCCGGAGAAGGGCTTCGGCGGCTTCCACTTCGAGAGGTTCAGTCCTCATTGCTCGCTTCCAGAACTTGCTTCGCGGAACCGCGCCTGGGGTGGAATACCACCCGCACGTCGTGCGAGTTCAGATAAAGGATCATCAATACGCAGTAGGCCATGATCGGGTATACGTAACGCGGACCGAACTCGGAATAGAGCCACAAACACACCGCCAGGCTCAACCCCTGCGCGAGCGCCGCCAGAAGCCATCCTCTACGACGCAAAAAGAGGAAGCTCAGGGCCGAGATAAGCATCAGGACAGCTGGAGGAATAAAAAGGACGAAGGCGGCCGTTTCGAGCGCCGACCGGGAGAGCGACTGGAGGTTCACCTGGGTCCAATCGACCTGCGAGAACTCGTAGACGCCAAGTCCGAGCAGCCCGATCACTTCGATCAGCAACAGTAGAGCTATGGCCCTTACCGGCCGATAGGATGTGCTGTCCGGCTCCATCACGCGCTTCGGGCCTTTACTTCCCCGCTCGTTCATCCCAGAAGCCGCGGCGGTCCGACTACTTGCCTACTCCGTTTCGACCGGGTTCGTGAGTGTCCCCAGGCCCTCGACCTCGATTGTCACCTCGTCGCCGTCCTTCAGCCAGAGCTGCGGGCTACGCGCCATGCCGACGCCGGGGGGCGTCCCCGTAACGATGATGTCACCCGGTTCGAGCGTCATGCCGCTTGAGAGGAACGCGACCAATTCAGCGACGGAGAAGATCATCTTCGAGGTCGTCCCGTCCTGCACGGTCTCCCCATTGAGGATGCACCGCACTGATAGATTTTGCGGGTCAGGCACCTCGTCGCGGGTCGCTATGTACGGCCCGATGGGACAGAAGGTGTCTATGGACTTGCTCCTCGTCCACTGCCCACCCTCGGAGAACTGCAGGTCTCGCGAGGACACGTCGTTGGCGTTCGTGTAGCCGAAGACGTACTCCAGCGCCTCGGGCTCCGGGACGTTGCGCGCCTCGCGCCCGAACACCACCGCAAGCTCCGCCTCATAGTCCACCTGTTCCGTTATGGGAGGTATCCGGATGGGATCTCCGGGACCGACGATGGTGTTCGAATATTTGGTGAAGACTATCGGCTTCTCCGGGATGTCCGCGCCCGTCTCCTGGGCGTGGTCCTCGTAGTTGAGACCGATGCCGATAATCTTTCCGGGCCGGGCTATAGGAGCGTGGATGCGCGCGTCTTCGAGCGCTACGATGTCTTCGCCCGGCTCGGGACTACCGCCACGCGCTATAAACTCGATTATGCTCGGTCCACCGAGCGGGCGTATCTCCCCGTCCTCCAGCGACCCGACCCTCAGTTCTCCACCATCTACCGAATACGTTACCAGCTTCAAAACCCACTCCTCTCAAAGAGATAAGAAAATACCGTATCGTATCTTAACAACAATGCCGGGGCTCCCGCTCCAATGCATCTCTCACGGTTGAAGGCGCTCGATGGTCCATCCTTTCCCGTCGCGGCTATAAACGAGCCTGTCGTGCAGCCGGTTCTCGCGCCCCTGCCAGAACTCGATAACCTCCGGCTCGACCTGGTATCCCCCCCAGAAGGGCGGACGTGGTATTTCGCGGCCTTCATATTCAGACTCAAGCTCTCGCAATCGTCCTTCGAGAACCTCCCGGCTCTCTACAGGCCGGCTCTGCTCCGAGGCCCACGCCCCGAGTTGGCTACCCTGGGGACGGCTGGCGAAGTACGCGTCAGACTCTTCGTCCGCGACGCGCTCGATGCGTCCCTCGACTCGGACCTGGCGCTCCAGTTCGCCCCAGTAGAAGACCAGCGCCGCGCGAAGGTTGGTGCCTAGCTCCCGACCCTTGCGTCCCTCGTAGTTAGTGTAGAAGATGAAGCCGCGCTCGTCGAAGCCTTTTAGCAGCACGATACGGGCCGAAGGACGGCCGTCCGGGGTGGCGGTGGCTAGGGTCATAGCGTTCGGCTCGTGCAGGTCCGCCGCCAGCGCGTCTTCAAACCATTTGCGGAACTGCTCTATCGGGTCCGGGTTGGCGGCGGATTCGCTTAGTCCGGCGCGGATGTATTCCTTTCGGAGGTCGGCGAGGGAGCGATCCAAGCTAACTTCCTACCAGCCCCAGGTGCCGGGAGCGCCCTTAAACGGACCGACGATTTCGGGCGTGATCCAACCGCCGTAGAAGTCCCCCTCCTGCGACTCGACTTTCTCTCCGCCTACCCAGCAGTTATCCATCTTCGATGGGTAGAACGCTACGTAGCCCTTCAGGCTCTCGAAAGAGCGCGTGGGCTCCGGGTAGAACCACGCCACCTGACGCTCGGCCCGTTCTTCAGTCACGATGTCGTAGTAGCTCGCGCGGCCTTTCCATTCACAGTAAGAAGTCCCGGCCGAGGGGATCAGATGTTCCATCCTTATGTCCTCGGGCGGTATGTAGTAGACGGGTGGATGGCTGGTCTCCAGCACTCTTTTCGCGCGGCTCGTATACGCCAGTGTTTCCCCGCCGAAGACGATCTTCACTTTCTTGCTCACGTCCTCCAGGCGCGGCGGGCGCGGATAGTCCCATACTGACTCCTGACCGGGACCGGGCTTGACGCGCTGACGGCTCATAATTAACCTCCTGAATCTTTTCCAGGAGATTATATGAACGGTGGCCGCGCGCTACCATGCAGCCCTTCACAGCGCCGGGTAGTGCGCTCGGAGCTAATCTTCTCCTTAGGCCGAACAGACGTTAGCCCCCGCGCCTCGCTCATGCTGGTGTCGGGTCGGCGGGTCGCGCTAAACCTCCCAAGAAGCTCCGGGGTTCAGCGCGCGGCGACAAGGAGCGGTTCGCCCATGAGGGCGGCGATGAACTCCTTCTTGTCGGTAAGTTCCAGGCCCATGTCATCCGCTGTCGCGAAGATGGCGGGAGGGTCCAGAGCGACCTGTCCCACATCGGCCAGACAGGTGAGTAGCAGCGAGGTCATCTCTCCCGCCGTCGTTTCCCTGATCCGCCACTCTGGGTTGAAGCCGCCGCGTAGCAGGAAGTCCTGGGCCGATTGACCATCGCGGAAGACCGGCACAGTCTCTCTGGAGGACATCGAGGGTATCGTCAGCAGCTTCAGACGGTTATTTTCGCGCCGGGAGATCAGGTACCACACCGGCAACTGATGCCCGGCGGACCATTTCGACGCTTCTTCGGACGACGCCTCCGTCGAGCTAATCACCGCTCTTCACCTCCACGAAATCGTAGTACTCGCGCTTGATGTCGTTGGCGAGCTTTACACTCCGCCACTCTTCGTACTCATCGGCCCAGGGATGGCGGGCCGTTTCATCAGATCGCTCTTCCTCTCCCAGATCGACGCCGGTGTAACGGGCGCCGCACCGGCAAGTCGTGACCGGCGACGTCCAGGTAAGCATTTCTCCACAGTCGCACTCGAAAAGAATGCTTTCGGGATGCCAGCTATTAACCTTCCCATAAGGAACTTCGAGAACCTCGTAGTGTTCGCACGCACGCTCTACCACTCGCACCGCATGCCTCCCTTTCCCAGTTGGTAAGCTCTTTCCCTTTCCCCCCTGACCGTGGTAGCGAGCCGCCCCCGATCAGGTACGCTACATACTGTACCTCTTATGTGGGCCGACCGGAACATATTAGGTAGGCACATAGGCCAAATTACCTACACCGGCGCTGGCGCGCTCGCCGGGCGACGCCGTAGGCTAATATAGATACGGGTGATGGAGTACAGGTGAGCATCAGCGTAAACAGGTCGAACGAGCCAGGAGTCCCCGCTACGCGGCGCCGGGAGTCTGAGGCTGCGCTGCGCGAGAGCGAGGAACTCTACCGGCTCCTGGCGGAGAACTCGACGGACATGATCTCCAAACACACGCCCGACGGCGTCTACCTCTACGCCTCTCCCGCCTGCCACGCCCTCCTCGGATACGAACCCGAAGAACTCGTCGGCCGCTCCGCCTACGAGTTCTTTCACCCGGATGACCTTGAGGCCATAAGACAGACTCACTCGACGATACTCGAACTGCCGGACACCTACACGGTGAGCTACAGCACACGGCGCAAAGATGGTTCCTACATCCGCTTCGAGACGACCAGTCGGACGATAAGAGACCCGGAGACGGGCGAGGTACGGGAGATCATCGCCGTCTCCCGCGACATTACCGCCCGCAAGCAAGCGGAAGAAGACCTGCGGAAATCCGAACGCGAGTACCGCGACCTCTTCGAGCTCGCCAACGATGCGATCCTTATCTATGAGCCGGAGAGCAGGGCCATACTCGACGCCAACGACAGCGCCTGCAAGATGTACGGTATGTCCAGAGAGCTACTTGTCGGCACGACCATGAAAGAGCTCTCGGCGGACCGGAAGCGAGCCCGGCAATATCTGGACACGCTTCTAAAGGAAGGCTCTTACAAGGACTTCGAAACGATCCACCGCCGTGCGGACGGCACGCTCATCAACGTCATCGCCGACTCGTCGGTCATCGAGTTCCGGGGAAGTGCGGCTATCCTAAGCATCTACCGCGACGTCACCGATCGCACGCGAGCAGAGGCGCAGCTACGGTTTCAGGCGCAGCTCCTGGAACAGGTCCAGGCCGCCGTCATCGCCACCGACATACGAGGCATGGTTACCCACTGGAACGCGTACGCCGGGAAGCTCTATGGCTGGTCGCCCGCGGAGGTTCTGGGCCGTGACATCTCGGAGCTTACCATCGGCCCCGAGGAAACCAGCCTCGCCGCCGGGATCATGGAGCAGCTCCGGGCCGGCGAACCGTGGGAGGGAGAGTTCGTAACCCGCCGCAAGGACGGCTCGACATTCCCGGCTTACGTCACCGACTCCCTGATCCATGATGCCGAGGGACGCGCGATCGGGATAGTCGGCGTCTCGACGGACATCACCGAGCGCAAAAGGTTGGAAGAGGCTGTGTATGAGATCCGGGAGGCCGAGCGCCGCCGGATAGCCCGCGACCTGCATGACGTGGTCCTCCAAGATCTCGCGGGCGCCCTGCAGGGTATGCAGGCCGCGCGGATAGAGGCGCGGGGGTCCGGCTCCGACATCGGGCTAGATCAGGAGATAGACGCGCTCCGCAGAGCGAGCGAAGGTCTGCGAAATGCAGTCTACAACCTTCGGTTTAAGGGAAAGCAACCATTCGTCCGGGAGCTTGAATCACTGGTGGAACTGAACCGCCAGATGACGCCGGAGCGCGAGATAAGCCTCACGGTGGAGGATGATTTCCCACAGGAACTGCCGGAGCGCGTCAGCGTAGAGCTGCTGCGTATCATCCAGGAGACGCTCGTCAACATCCGCCACCACTCCGGTGCTCACCGCGTCGAGACGGCTCTGTGGATGGATCGGGGTTTCGTTCAGGCTGAGGTCCGGGATAATGGCCGGGGCTTCCACCCTTCTTCCCTCCTGAGCGGAATGGGAATTTCGGGTATGCGGGAGCGGGCGCTCGCTCTCGGCGGAGTGGTCGAGGTTCTGAGCGAGCCTGGAAAAGGCACGTCGGTCAAGGTGGAGATTCCGCTTCAGTAACGCGCTAACGAGGCTCCAGGTCCTCCAGATCCACAAGTCCCTTTCGCAAAGCGTAGAGAACGGCCTGGGTTCGGTCAAAGATGTGTAATTTCTTGTAGATACTGGAAGCGTGATTGCGAACAGTTTTATCGGAGATATCCAGCGCCTGGGCTATCTCCTTATTGCTCTTGCCCTGGGCCAGCGCCTTGATGACCTCCAGCTCTCTCTCGGTCAGGCGTGGAGTCAGGTCTGTCTTGCCGGAGCGGATTCCCTCAAAGGTCGTGAGCATATTCTTCGCAATGTCCTGGGCCATGATGGTATCTCCAGCGTGGACCGTCCGGATAGCGCTGACGAGGTCCTCCGGGGTGCAGTCCTTCAGGATGTAACCTTGCGCTCCGGCTTTGATCCCCTGGAAGACATGCCCGTCGTCCGTGTGGACCGTCAGGACAAGAATCCGGGTCTCCGGCAGCAGGTCCCGGATCTTACGGGTCGCGCTCACCCCGTCCATCACCGGCATCGAGAGGTCCATCAAGACCACGTCGGGCTCTGTCTTCAGACAAAGCTCCACGGCCTCTTCCCCGGTGTGCGCCTCGCCAACGACCTCCATGCCCGGCTGCGCCCCGATGATCCTCGCCAGACCATGCGCGAAGAGCCGCTGATCGTCCACGATCGCCACGCGAATATTGTCGTCAGTGTCCAGACTCGAACCTCCACCAAGTGTTCTCCACTCTACCATCCAACTCCGCCAAAAGCGTGCCGGATAAGCAAGGCGTCTATCAGTAAGGCAATCTCCAAAACAACCGTGTACAAGAGTCTATTACTGGACCGTTTCGTGGCGGGACCGGGCTATGAATTCTTCGATCATGGTCCGGGCGATGCTGAAACGGGGCGGGAGTGGGGGAAACTCGCTGATTTCGTACCAGCCGGCGTCTTCGATCTCGTCGGGATCTATCCGAAGCTCTCCTCCCGCGTATTCGGCGGTGAAGCCGATCATGAGCGAGTTCGGGAACGGCCACGGCTGGCTACCGAAGTACCGGAGGTTCTGGACCTCGACCCCGACCTCCTCGCGCACTTCCCGCTTCACGGCCTCTTCTATTGATTCTCCGGGCTCCACGAAACCCGCCAGCACGCTGTACAGGCCAGCCGGGAAGCCGTGAGACCTCGCCAGGAGCAGCCGCTGGCCATCCCGTACGAGGACGATAATCGCCGGGCTCAGGCGCGGATAGTGGATCATTCCGCACCGCGTACACTTCATCGCCAACTCGTCTGGCGCAGGTGCCGTTTCGCCTCCGCACCGTCCGCAGAACCCGTGGGTCGCATGCCACCCGACGATCTGCTTCGCCCTCCCGGCCATCCTGAAGAAGTCCTCCTCGATCCCGGAGAATAGACTCCGCAGGTCACGGAATGTCATACCATCGGGCGGCTCGGCGTCCGGCCTGGCCTCCGCCGCGAAACACTTGTGGCCGTTCAGGGATCCAACCTCCCGATGGTATGAGACCTCCAAACCGACCTCTTCGGGACCTCGCGCCAATGGCGCCGCGACAGTATCCCCCTCCTCACTCACGAGCAAGAGGTCCTCGCGGAACACGAACCACAAACCTGACTGCGTATTTTCCAACGAACTCTAGCCGGAACCGTCCAGGAGAGACGCCAGGTACTCGGACGGATGCAGCGCGCGCCGTCCGGCGCCGTCGGAGATCTGCTCCCGGCACGAAGTTCCCGGAGCAACGACTATCCGCTCCTCGGACTTCCTGATCGCCGGAAATAGTCTCCTCTCGCCCATCTTCATGGAGACTTCGTAGTGGCCTTTCTCGTAGCCGAAGAGTCCCGCCATCCCGCAACATCCCGAGTCGACCACCTCGACCTCCGTGCCGGGCGCAAGCGAAAGCGCCTTCTCGGTCGGTCCCGTACCGACGAGCGCCTTCTGGTGGCAATGGCCGTGCAGGAGTACGGACGAGCCTTCTTTCAGGGGAAGATTCGCCTCGTCTCCGACCAACTCCAGCAGAGCTTCCTCGAAGAGACGGGTTGCTTCGGCTAACTTCTCCACCCTCTCGTCGTCCGGGAGGAGTTTCTTGTAGTCGTCGCGCATGGTGAGGATGCAGCTTGGCTCCAGTCCCACGAGCGGAATGCCCCGTTCTATGAGGGGATACAGGAGATCCAGGTTTCGCTTAGCGTTCTTTTTCGCTTCGTCTATGAGGCCCTCGGAGAGCATGGGCCGTCCGCAGCACACCACCTCTGGTAGATGAACCCTGGCTCCGGCGGCGGCCAAGAGCCGCACCGCGCCCTCCCCTACCTCCGGTCTCTGGTACTCATTCCAGGTGTCGTTGAACAGCGCGACCTCGGCCGGTCCCGTTCCCTGCGGCAGCACAGGGAACCGTTTCGAGAACGTCTTGTACATAACCTGCGGCAGCGAACGGCGTGGATCTATGCCGAAGAGGGCTGCAGCCTGTCGGGCGAGCCTCGTGCCTCCGAGGCCGTTGAATAGCGTCGGGACGCGCGAGGCGAGGGCGAGTTGGCGACGGATGTGTCCGGCGGCCTTCTGGCGGACGGAGAATCCGTGCTCCTTGCCCGTCTGGTAGAGGACCTCGGTCTTCATGCTCGCGACGTCCACCTGCGAGGGACACTCAGTCTTGCACGCCTTGCACCCGACGCAGAGGTCGAAGACTTCTTTCATACGCTTGCCGGTAAGTTCCCCGGGCGGGAGGGTCCCTTCGACCACGGAGCGAAGCATATTGGCCCGTGCGCGGGTGGTGTCCTGCTCGTCCAGGGTAGCCATGTAGGAGGGACACATCGTGCCGCCGGTCCTCTTACGGCAGAAGCCGGAGCCGTTGCAGAGCTCGATCGCCTTCGCGAAGCCCCCCTGATTCGAGAAGTCCAGACCGGTATTTATGGAGCGCCGCTTTCGTCCTGGGCCGATGCGTAGTTGCTCGTCCATCGGCGGCGGGTCCACTATGACGCCGGGGTTCATAACCCCCTCCGGGTCCCAGGCCGTCTTCACCTCCTCGAAGGCGCGCAGGATCTCTGGCCCGTACATCTTCCCCAGGAACTCCGAACGCGAGAGGCCATCGCCATGCTCTCCCGAAAGAGATCCACCACACTCCACGACGAGGTCCGCGACCTCCTCCCCGATACGCCGCATACGCTTTACGCCCTCCGGATCGGAGGTATCCAGTGCCGGCCGGACGTGAAGGGTGCCGACGCTCGCGTGGCCGTAGAAACAGGCCCAGGTACCGTTCCTCTCCACGATCTCCTCGAATCGAACGACGAATTCCTCAAGCCTCTCCGGCGGCACCGCCGCGTCCTCCACAAAGGCGACCGGCTTCTCTTTTTCGGTCGTGCCGAGCAGGAGCGGAAGCGTGGACTTCCGCAACTTGACCGTCTGGGACATCTCCTCTTTAGAGCGGAGCGGCGTGGCGACCAGCGCCTCTACCTCGCGGCCGATCTCTTTGAGCCGGGCGAACCTCTCCTCAATCTCCGCCTCGCTCCCACTCCATTCGACGAGCAGGATTGCTTTCGGATTTCCCTTGACGAAGCGCGTAGAGCCCGCGTAGGCGGTCGTGTCTCGCGCCCGCCCTATCGCCACGTCGTCCAGCATCTCCACGGCCGAGGGCTCCATCTTCAGGAACTCGACCGTTGCGCGGGACGCAGCGGCCAGAGTGTCGAACTCGAAGGAGGCGAGGGCGCGCACCTCCGGGAGATGTTGCAGCCGGAACTCTGCCTGGGTGACAACGGCAAGCGTACCTTCGGAGCCGCAGACGAGGCGGGTGAGGTCCAGGGTCTCCGGTTCCACGAGCGCGGAGAGCCCGTAGCCGGAGACGCGACGGATCATCTTCGGAAAGCGCCGCTGTATCTCGTCCCCGTACCGCTCTCCAATCTCCAGGGCGTTCTTCAGCAGACGTCCCTCGGCATTATCGAGATGCGAGCGGCGTTCGGCTTCTTCTCTGGGGAGTGGGCGAAGATCCACCGTTTCGCCGGAAGCGAGGACGCAACGCAAAGAGAGGATCTGATCGGCGGTAGTGCCGAAGACGAGACTACGCATCCCGGCGGAGTTGTTGCCGATCATACCGCCTAAAGTAGCCACGTCGGAGGTCGAGGTATCCGCCCCGAAGACCAGTCCATGCGGCTCCACCATCGCGTTCAACTCGCCCTGAACAAGTCCCGGCTCGACGGTGCAGCGCCTGCCTTCGAGGTCTATCTCAAGCGCCTGGCTCATCTCCGAGACGTCGAGGGCGAGGCCCGGCGCGGTCGCCTGGCCAGCCAGAGACGTTCCGGTGCCGCGAGGTGTTATGGAGAGTCCCAGCTCTCGGGCCGCCGCGATAGCGTGCTTCACGTCTTGTTCGGAGCGGGCGACGACTACGCCTTCGGGCTTTCTCAGGTATATGGATGCGTCGGTGGACCACAGGGCGCGGGATGCTTCGTCGGTGCGGAGGTATCCGTCTAGTCGGCCCTCAAGCGCATCGTGCAACATCTGTGCCCGGTTGTTCGAGCGTTCGCTTATCATGTTCGAACTCCACGCCACATAAAATTGCCCCCTGTGTTTCCCGAAGTGCCTGGGGACAGTTTATCTGGTTTTGAAGACGTGGTTCAGGAGCAGATCTCTAACGGAGTCTCTCCAATAGAAGTAACGTGGGAGTTTTCAGATAGCGTATCGCCGTAAGTCCTCCTCCACTGCCTGATGGCGAGGGAATCCACGACGCCGACGCTACGGTATCCATAACTCCGGGAGACACGCAGTCCGTCGGGGCCGTAGACGTGGCCGGGGCTGTCGAAGCAAGCCTCGGGGTAGGTTCCGAGCTGGTTGGCGCTCGCCAGAAAGACGCCGGAGTCGAGGGCGCGGGCGGCGCAGGAGAGGTCGTATTGCGGTCCCCAGGGGTCGCGCCAGGCGGCGGGTGCCAGGATCAAGTCCGCCCCGCCCATCACCGCTTCGCGGGTGACCTCCGGGAAGCCGAGGTCCCAGCAGATAGCGAGCGCGACACGCATCCCGCCCGCGTCGACGACCGGCAGGTCCACGCCCGGCGTGAAGACGCTGTGCTCTAGGGTCGTACGCACCAGGCTGCGTTTGCGGTAGGTAGCGATTACGCCCTCCGGTCCAACGAGATTGGCGCTGTCGTAGACTCCGGCGGAGAGCGTTGCTCGCTCCGGGAATCCGTAGGCGATGTAGATCCCGTGTTCCTGGGCGAGGGAGAGGAAGAAGTGGGCGCTTCGTCCCCACTCGGCGTCTTCGGCATGATGATGCACGAGATCCAGTTCAGAGTAGCCGCAGGTGAAGAGCTCCGGTAACACTACCCAACGGAGCGCGGGCTGCTCGCGTTTGGTCTCGGCGATGGCTTCTCCGGCCAGCCTCAGATTCTCCTCGATGTCTCCCGGCGCGGGACTGAGGTTCAGGGCCGCGATAGCCGGGACTTCGACCCCCTCGACGGTCCGCTCCGGATACACGCCTTCGAACCCAAAGTCACCGTGGATCACCTCTGCCAATCCCGCCTCCTTCAAAAGCTCTCTCCTCCGCGTACCGCTAGCGCGCGCCAGGATGGATCTCTTGGAGTGTAAAAGATGCGCGATCTCTCTCGCATCGGCCTTTTGGAGAAAAATCCAACCCTGAAACATAATCCCGTTTCTCCATATGTAGATTGACATGGAGGCTTTTCGGGCGCAGCATGTGTTGTCATTAGATACTGCCTCCTAAGCGGCGGGACCTTCGAGAGAAAGAGGCCATTCCCATGTGCGGAATCATCGGCGATCACGGTGGCATGGACTCCGGCACGGCCGGACGGATGTTGGACCGTCTCGCCCACCGGGGCCCGGACGACGAGGGGACCGTCGAGGTCGCCGGCAACCGGCTCGGACACCGGCGTCTCTCCATCGTGGACGTCGATGGCGGCAAGCAGCCGCTGGTAGTGCGGAATGGGACGGACAGGCTCTTTCTGGTCGGCAACGGCGAAGTGTACAACCACGAGGAGATCCGGGAGACTCTCGTGGACGGTGACCTCTCTACCCGCTCGGACAACGAGGTCGCCCTGCGGCTCGTCGCCGAACGCGGCCCGGACGCCCTCTCGGAGTTACTCGGGATGTATGCTTTCCTGATCGCCGGGGAGGACGGCGCCTTCATCGCCGCCCGCGACCCGGTCGGCATCAAACCCCTCTACTGGGCGTGCCACGAAGGTCACGTCCGCTTCGCCTCGGAGATGCGGGCCTTCGACGAAGAATGGCAGCCGGACGTGGAGGTCTTCCCTACTGGCCACTTCTGGACCCCCGAGAGTGGCCTCGTCCGCTTCGCCAGCGCCGTTCCTCTCGAAGAAGACATGGAGCCGTTCGACGGACCGGGCGAGCCCGGAGCCCAAATCCCCGACAGTATCCTCTCGAAGGTGCGGGAGAGACTCGTAAGGACCGTCGAGCGGCAGATGATGGGCGACGTGCCGGTGGGCGTATTCCTCTCCGGCGGCCTCGACTCCAACCTCGTCGCCGCCATCGCCGCGAACTGGTACCGCGAGCGAGGCGAGCGGCTCAAGACCTTCGCCGTGGGTCTCGAAGACTCGCCGGACCTGCTGGCGGCCCGCGCCGTCGCCGAGCATCTGGATACCGAGCACCACGAGAGCGTCTACACGGCCGACGACGCCGCGAACGTGCTGCCCGAAGTCGTGCGCGTGATCGAGAGCTTCGATCCCTCGCTGGTACGCAGCGCGGTCCCGAACTACATCCTCGCGAAGTTCACGGCGAAACACGTCAAGGTAGTGCTAACGGGCGAAGGAGCGGACGAAATCTTCGCCGGTTACGAGTACCTGAACGAGTTCGAAACCGAAGAAGAGCTTCACGCCGAGCTCGTCCGCACCATCGAGGGACTGCACAACCTCAATCTCCAAAGGGCCGACCGCGTGACGATGGCACACGGCCTGGAAGCGAGAGTACCGTTTTTGGAGCTTGACATGATCTCTCTCGGCCTCTCCCTCCCCGCCGGATGGAAACTCGCGGGCGAAGACCAGCCCGAGAAACGCCTTCTGCGCCAGGCCTTCGACGGCTGGCTCCCGCACGACTTTCTTTGGCGCAAGAAAGCCCAGTTCGGAGACGGCTCCGGCGCAGCCTCCGTGCTGAAACAGCGGATGGAAGACAGCGTCACCAAAGAAGAGTTCGAGAGCGAGCGGCACGAAGTCACCCCTCCCCTGCGGACTCGCGAGGAGGCCGCCTACTACCGCATCTTCGCCGAAGACCTCGGCGAGATAAAACCTCGCGCCACCGTCGGGCGGTTCGCCACCGCCTGAGCGATGTTCAGGTTTCCACGGCGGGACGTTCGTGCAGTTGGCGCAGTGCGTCCGCCCCGGCCTCATCCGGCACAAGCTCCCTGACTACCTCCAGAAAAGCCCGCAGGTTCAGGGAGATGTCTCCCCGCCGCCAGGCCGCGACCAGATCCAGCGACAACGCAGGGTCTCGCAGGGGCTTGAAGATCACGTCGGACGGCCGGTATCCCGAGACCAGGGGCCGGGCAACGATGCCGACCCCGATACCAGAAGCCACCATCCTGTAAGTCGTGGCTCCCGAGTATAATTGCGGCTCTTTTCGCTGCACGACTTTGGGCTCGAAGCCCGCCTCTCTACAACATCCGACAACGTAATCGTAGCAACGGGGGTGGAAGCTGCGGGAGAAAAGGATCAGCCGCTCGTCCGACAGTTCTTTCACGGAGATTTCCTCACGACCGGCGAGAGGATGTCCGGCGGGTAGAGCAGCCACGAGCTCTATGTCCAGGACGTGCTCTATCTCTATGACGTCGTCCTCTTCGGGTCTCAGCAGGAAGCCGACGTCGAGCGTCCCTTTGTGTAGCCGGTCGATCTGTTGCAGCGTCTCTTGCAGCGTGAACGTCTCGTGCTCTTCTAGCTCGACATACGGATAGCGACGGCGGAAGGCCTGTAAGGCGTCCGCGACGCGGGTGTGGTTCGCATATTCCGGGAATCCAACTTTCAGATGGTTGACTTCGGCACCGCCAACTTCCCTGGCCTCGCGCGCCGTCTGCTCGACCAGCACCAGAACCCGGCGAGCGCCTTGCAGAAGTGCCTGCCCGGCCTCTGTCAGCGCGACATAGTTCTTCGTTCGATGGAAAAGAGAGACCCCCAACTCATGCTCTAGCTTCCGGATCTGCTGGCTCAACGCCGGTTGAGACAGATACATCCGCCCGGCGGCGCGGCTGAAGTTCAACTCCTCGGCTACGGCGACGAAATATCTTAGCTGTCTGATCTCCATGATCTGTCCGGGCCGTACCCTCTCTCTTGGTACTCCATACTCTACTCTGTTTCCGAACTCAGCGGACAATCCCGGAGGATAACAAATCTATTCATAAGCCCTGCTTATGACCGGCGTGGAAAAACGTATTGGACGATTCCCGAGCTGGCCTCTACATTCCAGGCATGGACAAAGACTACGAAGTAATCGTCATAGGATGCGGCGGGCTCGGTTCGGCCGCGCTCTACTGGCTGTCACGCGACCTGGGGGCGTCCGTGCTCGGTATAGAGCAGTTCCGGCTCGGACACGAACGCGGCGCATCGCAGGACCACTCCAGGATCATCCGTCTCGCCCAACACCAGACCGAGTACGCTGCCCTGGCCCCCGACGCCTACGAGGCGTTCTACGAGATCGAACGCGAATCAGGCGTGCAGGTGCTACTGAAGACCGGCGGCCTGGTTATCGAGGATCCGGAAGGGCGAGATCCAGAGAAGGTCGGCACTCGCAACATTGACGGCTACGTCTCCGCCTTCGAGGAGCATGGCTTCGACTACGAGTTGCTGGACCCCGACGAGCTGATGGAGCGCTGGCCGCAGTTTCGCCTCGGAGGTTCGGAGCGCGCCATCTACCAGAAAGACTCCGGCCTCGTGGACGCCCGGAAGTCAATAGCCGTTCACGTGTCCCTGGCTCGCGCCCATGGGGCGGAGGTCCTGGAGAACAGTCCAGTCCGGGCCGTGCGCCCGAATGGCGAAGGGGCCGAGGTCGTCACGGACGAGCGGACCTATTACGCCGACCGGGTGGTGATCGCGAGCGACATGTGGACGAACGAGGTCCTGCGCGAGACCGGCGTCCAGATACCGCTGACCGTCACCCAGGAGCAGGTCACCTACTATGCCACGCCAAACTTGAGGGAGTTCGCGCCGGACCGCTTCCCGGTCTTCATGTGGCACGGCGCCGACAATTTCTACGGCTTCCCCGTCTATGGTGAAGTGGCGACGAAGCTAGGTCAGCACATGGGAGGGCACGAGGTCACGGCGGAGACTCGGACCTTCGATCCCGATCCGATACGCCTGGAACGTTACCGTGACTTCTTGGGCAGGCACATACCGGGCTTTCTCGGGCCGGAGCTGTACACCAGGACTTGCCCATATACGATCCCACCGGACCAGAACTTCGTGCTCGACACGCTGCCCGAGCACCCTCAGATTTCCGTTGTTATCGGGGCGGGACATGCGTTCAAGTTCGCGGGACTTATCGGGCGTATCCTCTCGGATCTGGCTTTGGACGGAGGATCCAGCTTTCCCATAGAGGCGTTCAACATAACGCGTCCGGCCATCACCGACGCAACCTTTCAGAACGCTTTTCACGTATGAATAGGAGAATGCGGTGAACGATCTTACCGAACTGCTGAGGAGCCGGATGCCGGGCAAGAGCCTCCCTCAAGAGTTCTATGTCGACCCGGAGTTGTTCGAGGAAGACCTAGCGCGAATCTTTCACGCCAACTGGCTTTTCGCCGGTCATACCTGCGAGGTTCCGGAACCCGGAGACTACTTTGTTCTGCCGGTTGGCAGGGAGTCCATCTTCGTCGTGCGCGATAAGGAAGGTCAACTCCACGCTCACTTCAACGTGTGCCGCCACCGGGGATCCAAGATAGCCACCCAACCTCGGGGTCACTGCCGGTCGCTGGTGTGTCCCTACCATCAGTGGGTCTACACCCTCGACGGAAGCCTCTCCAACGCGCGGCTCATGGGCGAAGGTTTCGACGCCGGTGAGTACCATCTGCGCTCCGCGGCGGTACGCGAGATCTCCGGTCTGATCTTCGTATGCCTCTCACCGGAGCCGCCGAGCTTAGATCTCGCAACCGAGGTGATCGGTCCTCAACTCCGTCCGCACGGTTTGGAGAGCGCCAAGATCATCCGCCGCGATCACTACGAGGTACAGGCGAACTGGAAGGTGATCGTCGAGAACAACCGGGAATGCTACCACTGCCGGGTGAGTCACCCCGAGTTCTGCATGTCCAACTACGATCTCGGCCTGCCGGGCGACACCCGAGGCGACGAAGGATACGACGCGACCCTGGAGCACGAGTACGAGCGCTGGCAAGACCTCGGCCTCTACCCCGAAGAGATGAGCTTCCCGGGCGGAGCCCCGTTCCGCGTCTCCCGCCTGCCACTGAAGGAAGGATTCCTCACCGAGAGCCTCGATGGCAGCCTCGTCGCGCCGCTCATGGGAGACATCCACGACGCCCGGACGGGTAGTCTGCGGATCATTACCCTTCCGAACTTCTGGGCGCACGCCAACTGCGACTACGCCATGACGACCCGTTTGCTGCCGGCCGGGCCGGGTCTCACGAATGTAGAGGTCTGTTTTCTCATCCGCGAAGACGCCGTCGAAGGCGTGGACTACGACCCGCAACAGGTGGCCGCCGTGTGGGAGGCGACGTGCGAGCAAGACTGGGAGCTCTGCGAAAACAACTACGCCGGCATCGAGTCCGTTGCCTATGAGCCGGGTCCCTTCTCGGATGTCACGGAAAACTCGGTCGAGGACTTCGCGTGTTGGTACCTGGATCAACTAGCCGAGGGCGAGATAGCGCACGCATCCTCCCAACACAACTCATCCTCCAGAGGATGACCTGAAACGCCATCCCCGAAGCCGGAATTCCGGGTCGAGTCCGATGCTTCCCCACGCAACTCACCTCTCCGTCTCGCGAAACAACGCCGCGGATGCGCGCAACAGCGGAAACCCTCTCGTCGCGGCGCTCAACCTCAGCGCAATACCCGGCGACGTAGACGGCAATCTACGCATGGCCGAGCAGACCATCATCGAGGCAAAACGGGAGAACCCTTCCCTCGCCTGGGTAGTCCTTCCCGAGCTGTTCACGTGCGCCTATTCCAGCCTGGCGACCATATACCGGCACGCCGAGGACGCCGAAGCGGGTACGAGCGCGAGGAGATTCAGCGCGCTGGCCCGAGAACTCGGCATCTACGTGGTCTACGGGTTCCCCGAGCAGGCATCCAATTCTCCAGGCGTCTTCGACAGCGCCAATCTCGTTGGGCCGGATGGAGTTCTGGCTACCTATCGCAAGCGCAACCTGGTTCGGACGACCGGAGAAGAGTTGGTGTTTGTCCCCGGTGAAACGCTTCCCGTCATCGAGGTGAACGGGTTGCGGGTTACGCTCATGATTTGCTGGGACCTCGGTTTCCCGGAGGTCGCCCGCGAAGCGGCGATAGGCGGGGCGGACCTGATCCTCGCCCCTGCCGCCTGGCGCGACCCGTGGGGACCGCAATACGACCTCTCCTGCGCCGCCCGAGCCCTCGACTCCGGTGTCTTTCTGGCGAGCGCCAACCAACTCGGCGTATATCCTGAGGCTTGCTTCGACCGCCCAGGCCACGTCTACGGCCCCGACGGGCTCCGCGTCTCCCGCCTCACCGGAACGACCAGCCTCGGTGAGATAGTTCCGGGCTTCTCCAGGCTTTGGCGGGCGCGTTTCGGGAGCACACTACTCAATTACGACAGAGCACAAGCATCACTTCCCGTCCCATAAGAATTCTGTCTCTGAACGGCATGAGCGTATTTTGGGAGAAATACAGGAATAGGTTTTCGAGCTTAACGAAGAATTAAGGCGAACTTGCGGAGATTCGTCCGGGTTCCTGGTATGGTCTCAAGAGCCACACCACGGTAGCGGTTCACGGACGGAGAGGATTCACCATGTCAGGAGTCTGCGTGTTCGACGTGAACGAGACGCTGCTGGACCTTGCCGCCCTCGACCCCCACTTCGAGCAGGCCTTCGGCGACGCCTCCATCAGGAGGCTCTGGTTCAACCAGATCTTGCATTCGGCTTTCGTCTCGATCGTGACGGACGCCTACACGGACTTCGGCGCTATAGGAGCCGCAGCCCTTCAGATGACCGCCGAGCGGCAGGGCGTAGATCTCTCGGACGACGACAAGAAGAGCATCCTTGGCGGTATGCGCGAGCTACCGCCGCACCCAGAGGTCGCAGAGAGCCTGGACCGGCTGCGCGACGTGGGGATACGCATAGCGGCCCTCACCAACTCCACGCAGGAGGTCGCGGAAGCGCAGCTAAACAACGCCGGACTGGCGGATAAGTTCGAGCAGATCCTCTCCGCAGATACCGCCCGACGCCTCAAACCGGCTCCCGCCCCCTACCGCATGGCGGCGCGGGCGCTGGACGTGCCGGAGCGCGGGTTGAGGCTGGTGGCCGCGCACGCCTGGGACGTGGCCGGGGCGATGCGCGCCGGATGCGCGGCAGCTTTCGTCGCCCGGCAACCGTTCGACCCGCTCGTGGAGCGTCCGGACGTCATCGGCAAAGACCTGAGCGAAGTCGCCGATAAGATCATTGAGATCGAAATGGCAAAGGATTAGGTGTGGTTAGATGAGCACATTTTCCGAAGCGGTGAAGAGCATCGAAACTGCGTACGAAAAACTAGGTCATGATCTAGGGTGGAGGTTCTTGTATTCACCCGCAAATACTATTGGTCCAGACACGAGGATGGTCTTTCTAGGGTTGAATCCAGGCGGCAGTCATTATGAGGCACCGGTTCCGAGTGTAGAAGAGGGTAATGCGTACCGTATCGAACATTGGGGCAAGGACGGCGGGCACAATGGACTTCAGACTCAAGTCCACCGGCTGTACGAGATACTCGCGAGGAAAGTGGGGCAACAGTCAGCACCCAAACTTATGGATCAAACTCTGACAGCCAACTTTTGTCCGTTCCGTTCTCCTAACTGGAAGTCTCTGTCGAGAAAAAGAGAGTCAGTAAGATTCTCCCATGAACTTTGGTTCTCTGTCCTTGATCGTGTCTCGCCTTCGGTGATCATTTGTTTATCCGATATGCCGTTCGATTACGTTGAGAGCGTACTTCTAGCGAGAGGCTTTCGGATAATCGAGAAGATAAAGCCACTCACAGGGTGGGGCGATGTAACGTACTCACAAGCGAAGTACAGTTCTCTGGACGAGAAAGAAGTCTTGATGGTTAGGCTACCCCACCTCTCCAGGTACAAGATCTTCGGTAAACCAGAGTGTAGAAGGGCAGTGGATCAGTTGACCGACGAGATCGTCAGGTCCTTGCGAACTTAGCTGATCCACTGCGAATCTTAATTTCTCCAACACCTCTAGCACCCGTCGCCACTCGCCTCGATTATGCTGGATCTACGAGTAAAAGTCTGGCGCTTTCTTGAACTTGGGCCATTCCTCCGGATCGTGACCGGTTACCAGGGTCGCGTCCAGTCCCTCCACGGTGCGGCGGACTTTACGGGTGGAGTTGGCAACGTCGGCGGCGGAGTGGATCAATCCGGGCAGCGCCGTCTCGTTGTAATGGTCCATCGTGTAGCAAGCATCGGCCGTGAGCATCATCGGTCCCTCGCCCGGCAGGTCCAGGAGCACCGATTGATGCCCCGGCGCGTGGCCCGGCGTAAAGAGCGTCTTTATGGCGCCGTCCCCGAAGATGTCATAGCCGTCGTCGTGTTCGCCGTCGAGGAAGAGCCACTTCACGTCCCGATCGAAGTCCTTGCGGATGTAAGCCGGCTTCTGGAACCAGTCCGGCGTAAAAGCGTACTCCAGCTCGCGCCGCTGCACGATGTACTCGGCGTTCGGGAAATGTCCGATGGCCCCCGAGTGGTCGAGATGCAGGTGCGACTGTATGACGTACCGTATAGATGCCGGGTCCACGTCCAGCCGCTCTAGCTGGTTGACCACGAAGTCGTCCTCGCTCATCACCGGCTCGTAGGCGTCCACCACCGCGTCCCAGTGGCCGCGGGCATCCTGGGCGACTTCGAGGGCGTTGCCGCCGTCGTAGAGCACGTTGCCACGAGGGTGGGTTATGAGGAAGAAGGGAACGGGGATCTCATACGGGTCCCCGAGCCCCTGGTTCATCTTGATGAACTGCACCTGGGTCTTCAGGCTGCCGCACTCCATCATGTATAGCCGTAAGTCATCCGCCATTTTCTCTCCCCTTCCCTACCAGTTCTCCATCGACTCGCGGATGATGTTCGCGAGGTCTTCTTCCGTAACGTCCTTCGGCGCGCCGACGAGCAAGCGCTCCTGTTTCATCGCGCCCTCGACGAGCGCCGGGATATCGTCCTCGGAGTAGCCGAGCTCGCGCACGCCCTTTGGAGCGCCAACGTCTTTCATGAGTTGGATGATGATCTCCGCCAGCGTGTTCTCGTCGGCGTTATCTATCTTCTCGCCCGCGAGAAGCTCCGCGACCTCCCGGTGGCGCTCCGGCATCGCGGCATACGTGAACCGGAACGCGGCCGGGGCGGTGACGATGACCGACCAGCCGTGCGGCACGAAGGGATGGTCCTGCGGGTAACCTGGCGGCTGCCACTCGTGCTTGAGCCCGGCGATTGGATAAGCGCACGCGTGCGGTATGTGGACCCCGGCAGAGCCGAACCCGATGCCCGCGAGCGACGCCCCGAGCATCATCGCCCCACGCGCCTCCACGTCCTCGCCATTTTCCACCGCGCGCCGCAGGTACTTGCCGCCGTACTCCAGCGCCTTGCCCGACCACATGTCCGCTATCGGGTTGGCCCCCTGGTAGGGTGGCCGGTCGTCCGGGTTGTCTACCTTCGGGCGCTCGTTGTAGGGCTTCGTCAAGTACGACTCGGCCGCGTGACAGACCACGTCCAATCCGCAGGATGACGTGACCTCGGAGGGCATCGTCATCGTCAGCAGCGGGTCCACGATGCCCCGGTTCGGGCGCAGGTAGGCGTGCGAGATGCCGGTCTTCACCTTCTGCTCCGGGATGTCGAGGATGGCGACGGTCGTCGCCTCGGCACCCGTCCCGGACGTGGTTGGGATAGCCAGGAGCGGCTTCAGAGGTGAGGGAGGCTTCTTGCCGCCGCCGACGGGCGCGTTGACGTATTCGATGATCTCCCCGCCGTGCGTAGCGATCAGGTCCGCTACCTTCGCCGTGTCGATGCTCGAACCGCCGCCAACCGCGATAAACCCGTCGAAGTTACCCTCGACGGCGAAGTCTGCCGCAGCCTGGAACGAGTCGGCCGTGGGCTCCACCCGAGAGCGGTCCCAGACTTCGACCTCTATCCCCTCGGCCTCTATAAGCTCCTGGACGTGGCCCGTGATGTTCGCCTTCACGACGCCAGGGTCGGAGATAAGCATGATCCTGCTCATCCCAAGCCGTTTGGCCTCCCAGCCAACCTCCTCTGAAGCCCCCGGCCCATACTTCAGCGGGGTCGCCTCCAGTGTAAAAATGGTCTCGTTGCCCGTACTACCGTTGCCTTGCACGCTCTTATAGCTCCTTTCCCGATCCTGGTCCCACTCCAGGATTCACTATCGCCTGCGCCAATATATGCCAGTATCGAACCAGCCGCAACCCGGCGCGACGGCTCGAAAACACAGGTGCGGGTACAATTGACGCAGGTGGGAAATAGCCGGACTGAGCCGGCCGCTTGAAAGAGGAGGTACTCGTCGTGTCGCCGTCACCATACGAGAGCAAGCCGTGGCTCGAAAGATACGCTGGCTACGTGCCGAAAGAGTTGCCGGAGCCGGAGAAGAGCATGATAGACCTCTTCGAAGACTCCGCCGCCCGGCGCCCAGACCAGGACGCCATCCGCTACTTCGACGAGACTATCTCCTTCGCGGAACTCGACCGCATGGCGTTCCGTTTCGCCGCAAGGCTCGCTGACTGGGGCGTTGAAAAAGGAGACCGAGTCGCCGTCTACATGCAGAACAACCCGCAGTTCTTGATCGCCCAGTACGCCGCCTGGAAGCGCGGCGCAATCGTCGTGCCGCTCAACCCGATGCTCAAGGCCCGCGAGCTCGACTACCACCTGAACGACTCCGGGGCGAAGGTACTCGTCTGTCTCGAAAGCCTCTACCACGACGTGGCGAAAGAAGTCGTATCGAACACCCAGGTAGAGCAGGTCGTCACCACGAGCGAGCTAGACTTCGTAAGATCAGGCGCCGCGGACGAAATCTCGAACCTGAAAGGCGCTGAGAAGCTCCACTTCGACGAGACCACGGACCTCATGGAGGCCATCGAAAGCGTCACGGAAGATTCCGAGGTGCGAGTGTCGGTGACGCCGGACGACGTTGCCTGTTTCGTCTACACCTCGGGTACTACCGGCAAGCCCAAGGGCGCGGTGGAGTTGCACCGCAGCATCGCGTTCAACGCCGAAGTCTACCGGACCTGGATGCAGATCGATGACGATGACTCTATCTTCGGGGTGGCGCCGCTCTTCCACATTACGGGTCTCGTGGGCCACGGGGCGCTCGCCGGGCTCGCAGGGGTGCCACTGGTGCTGTTCCACCGCTTCGATCCGGCGGAGGGGCTACGCATGATCGAGCAGTGGCGTCCGACTTTTACGGTCGGCGCGATAACGGCCTTCATCTCCATGATGAACGCTCCGGGCTCCGAGAGCCGGGACCTCTCCTCACTGGAGAAGTGCTACAGCGGCGGCGCGCCGATAGCGCCGAGCATAACGGATCAGTTCGAGAAAAAGTTCGGCGTCTACATCCACAACATCTACGGCCTGACCGAGAGCAACTCCCCGACCCACGCCACGCCCATGGGCTCCCGAGCCCCGGTGGACGAAGGGAGCGGCGCGCTCTCCATAGGCGTGCCCGTCCCGAACTGCGAGGCCCGGCTCGTGAACCTCGAAGACCCGGCCGAGGAGGTACCCATCGGTGAGTCCGGAGAGTTTGCAGCTAAAGGACCCATGATCTTCAAAGAGTATTGGAACAAGCCCGAGGAGACGGAGAAAGCGTTCCACGATGGCTACTTCCTTACCGGAGACGTGGCGATCATGGACGAAGAGGGTTGGTTCTACATCGTGGATCGGAAGAAAGACATGATCAACGCCGGAGGCTACAAGGTCTGGCCGCGCGAGGTCGAAGACGTCCTCTACACTCATCCGGCGGTCAAGGAAGCCGCCGTCGTCGGCATTCCGGACGAGTACCGGGGCGAGTCCGTCAAGGCGTTCGTCGCGCTCAAGGAAGGCGAGAAAGTCTCCGAAGAAGACCTGGTCCAATACTGCAAGGAGCAGATGGCCGCGTACAAGTACCCGCGCCAGATCGAGTTCATGGACGAGTTGCCTAAGACCGCCACCGGCAAGTTCCTCCGCCGCGAGCTTAGGGAAGAAGCGCCCTCCCGCTAAATCCTGCTTCCAGGTGAGGAGATTGCTCTCCTCACCTACCAGGCTCGGCCAGGGTTGGCCTAGTATATTTAGATTAGTATGTGCCAAGCACACATATCTTTTTATCGTTAGTATAATCAGATACGCGAAATGCCGGTTAAGGCGCTCAAGACTAGCGAGGTCGTCTTCTGGCGCGAGAAGAGGAGGTTTTAGGTTTTGTTGGAACAAAAACGGTTTGAGACGGGCATGGACCCCACGGCGCTCTGGAGTCAGTGGTATGAGACTGGAACGAAGATGTGGTCGGATATGATGCGCGGGTCTCAGGAGAGCAGCATGGACCCATACGGTCTCTACCGGCAGTGGTTCAATGGCCTGCGCCAGATGCAGGAGCAGATGAGCGGACTGGCTTCGGGAACGGCCAACAGAGGCGCGGGCAACAGCCAGGACCTTTGGCAGCGGTGGTTCGAGGTTACGGCCGAATCGTGGCGCAAGAGCGCCGAGCTCGGACAGAATATGGTGGACATCGCGCCGCGTTGGATGCAGATGCTGGAAGAAGCGCGGACCAACCTGATGGCCGCTGACGGGCCGCCGGCAGATCCGCTGCAGTTTGCTACCCAGTGGTACAACGCGACGAACGGTCCGTTCTCGGACTTCGTTGGGGACGTTATCGAGCGCGAAGAGTTCCTGGAGCCCTCGAGCCAGTTCCTTCAGAACTACGCCAGCTTCTACAAAGTCTACAAGCGCAACTCCGAAGAGTACTTGAAGAACCTTCAGATCCCCGTCCGCTCGGACATAACGCGGGTCGCCGAACTGGTCGTAAACCTCGAAGATAAAGTGGACAATATCGAGGAGATGCTCGAAGACCTCGGCGACGCGGGCGCGGCCGCCGCTGCCATCGAAGCCCCGGAGACGGCCAGTGCCGAATCCGTACAGGCGCTTGAAGGCCGCCTCGACAGCGTCGAGAATAAGCTGGATCGTCTACTCGCGGCATTCGAGACCATCGCCCAAAACAGCAATGCCTCGCCGGAGGTCCAGCCGGAGACTCCGGCGAGCGCCGCAAGCAATGGTTCCGCCACCCTCGAGGTAGAGGCCACGGACGCCGCCCGGCGCAAGGCGCGGGAGATGGACGTGGACCTGGCAACGGTCAACGGCACTGGGACGGACGGCCAGGTCACGGTAGATGACGTGAGGAAGAAGGGAGATAGCTAGATGACGGAGACAGCCAACTACGGCGAAGCGCCTACCACGCACGAGGGCGTCGTACCTTCCGACGTCGAGAACTTCTTCGACAAGTACAGCAAGGGGATGAAGATCGTCGTCGAGGGAGCCCAGGCCGACACCGGCCAGACGCCCAAAGAGACGATCTGGACCAAGAACAAAGCCAAGCTCTACCACTACGTCCCCGACACCGAAAAGAAGCATCCGGTCCCCATCTTGATGGTCTACGCCCTCATCAACCGGCCCTACATACTGGACCTCATGCCGGGCAACAGCTTTATCGAGTACCTCTGCGACGAGGGCTTCGACGTATACATGCTCGACTGGGGCGTGCCAGGCGATGAGGACAAGGACCTCGACTTCGAGAACTACGTCCTCGACTACATCCCGCGCGCCGTGAAGAAGGTGTTGAGGCACTCCGGCTCCGACGAGTTCACCCTGCTCGGCTACTGCATGGGCGGCACCATGAGCGCCATGTACGCCTCGCTCCACCCGGAGCACCTCAAGAACCTCGTCCTGCTGACGGCCCCCATAGACTTCCCCGAGGGTGAGATGGGCCTCTACAGTCTCTTCACCAGCAAGAAGTATATGGACCCTGGCCTGCTCGCCGACGCCTTCGGCAACATCCCCGGCGACCTCATCGACACCGGCAACCGGATGCTAAAGCCTGTCACCAACTACGTCGGCACCTACGTCAACATGTGGGAGCGCATCTTCGAGGAGAAGCCCATGGAGACCTGGCTTGCCATGAACAAGTGGGTCAACGACGGTCCGCCGTTCCCCGGCGCGACATTCAAGCAGTGGATCTCCGAGTTCTACCAGCAGAACAGGCTCTCGAAGGGCGAGATCACCCTGCGGGGTCGCCGCGTGGACCTCTCCAACATAAAGGTCCCGCTCCTCAACATAGCCGGCAAGAAAGACCACATCTGCGCCCTCCCGCAGGCCGAGGCGACCATGAACCTCGTCGGGAGCGAAGACAAGGAGTTCTTCGTCCTCGACGCCGGCCACGTCGGCCTCATGACCGGCCGCGGCGCCAAGAAGGGTCTCTGGCCCAAGATCGGCGGCTGGCTCTCCGAACGCTCCGGCGCGTAACGCCCGCAACATCTAGCATCCCAGAGGGGCCGGCCTCAAAGGTCGTCCCCTCTGCGTTGTCTGGCCTTCCGCGATTCGTTGTATGACATCCGTCATGTAGAATTCATGACTCTCTTCACTACCGGACACCACGACGCATCCATACACTCCTCAATAAGAAGCGTCAGAGGAGGTGCGATGCAAGACCAGATCGGACAAATCGAGAAGCTCGGAGGGGATTGGGCCGCCGCCGAACTGCGCGGCGACACCGCCTTCCTAGAACGCATCCTGGCCGACGATTTTATCGCGGTCGGACCGCGCGGCTTCATGCTGACCAAAGAGCAGTGGCTCTCCAGGCACGACTCCGGGAGCCTCACGTACGAGTCCTTCGAGTGGGACGAGGTGCGGGTGCGCGTCCACGGAGGCGCTGCGGTGATGCTCGGCCGCGAGACGGCGAACGCAAGATACGAAGACGGGGACGTTCGGCACGAAATCCAGGACCAGTTCCGCGCAACGTTGGTCTTCGTGGAGGAGCAGGGACGCTGGCTGCTGCTCGGTCTGCACCTGAGCCCCATCGCCGCTCCCCCCTTCGGGCGCCAGGCACAGGACTCGAATGAGCCGGGAGAATGAGTACGCCGGAAATACGGGAGGAGACTGTGGCCCATATCGTCGAAAAGGACGAGCTTCCGCACAATAAGACCGCGCACAGGTTCGAGGGTTACCTGCACGGCGACGGAAACGTCTCGTTCTTCCTTATAGACTCGGCCCAGGGGGGTGGGCCGGGGCTGCACACCCATCCCTATGAAGCTCTTCGTGATCCAGGAAGACGAAGTCACCTTCACGGTAGAGAACGCCATCGTCGAGGCGGCGAGCGGCCAGATCCTGGTCGTGCCGGCAGGCGTGCCCCACAAGTACGTCAACTTAGGGGCCGGACGGGCCCGGCATATCGACATCCATACCAGAGGACGCATGATCACCGAGTGGCTTGAAGAATAGCTATGGACGTCCTCAGGCGACGCGAGGGTGCCTGCGGAGGGCACGGAAGGATGGATCTATGAAGCTCGGGCTGATACTCAACAGCTTCGACTGGACCGGAGGACCGGAGCGGTTCGGCGAGACGCTCGCAAGCATCGCCCAGACCGCCGAAGAGGCAGGCTTCGACCGCATCGGGATGGCGGATCACCTCTGGTTGCACCCGATCATGGGCGGTCCGGAGGCAGACGAACCGGAATGCTACACGACGCTAGGATTTCTCGCGGCGGGCACGAGCCGCATCTCGCTCATGCCGATGGTCAGCGGCGTACACTTCCGGTATCCAGGCGTTCTCGTAAAGGCCGTCACCACCCTGGACGTGCTCTCCGGCGGGCGGGCCTGGTTCGGTGTCGGCTCAGGCCACTATGAGGAGGAGGCGCGAGGGCTCGGCATCCCGTTCCCTACGCTCAAAGAACGCTACGAGATGCTGGATGAGACCCTTCAGATAGCCCTGCGGATGTGGAGCAATGAGCAGGGCGACGAGCATCCGTTCGAGGGCAAACATTACCGGCTGGAGCGGCCACTCAACCTTCCGCAGAGCCTGAGCCGGCCGCATCCGCCGATCCTCATAGCCGGCGGCGGCGAGAAGAAGACGTTGCCGCTCGTGGCCCGCTACGCCGACGCCTGCAACCTGCGTCCCGGACCTGATATCCCGAAGAAACTGGAAATCCTTAGCAACTATTGCGAGGCAGAGGGACGGGACTACGACGAGATCGAGAAGACCTGCATGTTCGGCTTCGACGTCGGCGAGGACGGCTCGAAGGTGGACGAGCTCATCGGAGGGTTGCGCTGGCTCGCCGGGATGGGGGTCGAGACCGTGATCGGCGTCGTGGCAGGCGTCGACCGGATCTCACCTCTAGAGGTCATCGGCAGCGAAGTGATCCCCGCCGTCGCAGGCCTCTAGCACCACACGAACAGAGAGGAGTGATCATGATCGAGCCCACCATCCATCGCAGGACCGGCGTGGCAACGACGGTCGGTATTCTATCCGCCCTCTACGCTGCTACCTTTTTGTCCGGGGCGCTGTTGCACCTTGGCGTGCGGATCCCGGTAGGGTTCGCGGTCCTCGCCGAACCCCGGATACTTCCGGCGACGATCGTCGAAGGTCTCTGCGCTCTGGCGCTGGCGGTCGGCGCCTTCGCCATGCTCGAATTAAAGAGTTGGGCCTGGACGGCTGCCTTCGCAGCCCACGCCTTCGCGCTTGGAGGCGTCCTGCTCGGCATGGCCGCGCTGGCGGTCGGGGCCGGCCCGAGCACCGACCTGAACACCATCTACCACCGCGTGATTCTGGTGGCGCTCGCGGCGGTTTTGGCGCTGCTGCTGACGCCCCCCGGAAGGGCCGCCCTCCCTGGCACAGATCGGACCTCACGGCGCGGGCGGGTGGAATGAAGGGATCGGAAGTGTACGAGATGAGGCCTTTCGGGCGCGGCCCAACCATCTTCCGGCACACGATAGTAATACAATCGCGGTAGAAGCCGGAGCTTCCCACGGCACGGATATGGCCAGGGGCCCCCTCGGGAGGTTTGAGATCTCGTGAATGAGAGAATAAGTGGCGAGACGTCGGTCCCGGTTAGTAACCTTCCGGGAGGGCAGTGGGTCTCCCGTTTCCCTCGCGGCGGTCGGTTGTTCGGTCCGCTGCTGGGGTTGGTCTTCCTCATCTACCCGATCCGGGCCGTCCTTACGTCGAACCCCACGCCCGCGCGAGTTCTCTTCGCCCTGGGTGGGGCGGCGCTCTTCGCCGGCGTCTTCCTGTGGCTGATGTGGATGCAAGAACCGCTCTGGTCTGCATCCGCGGAGCCCTCGGAGGTACGCAAGCGCCGGATGGCCATAGCGTTCCTCGCGGTACTGGCGGTCGCGCTCAACCTCATCCTGGGCAGCGAGTGGCGCGTGCTCTTCTTCCACGTCAACGTCGCCGCCGGGATCATGCTACTGACCAGGGACGCGTACGCGACGATCGCGGGTCTCGCGGTCTTGACGTTGGCGCTCGGGATCACGTCGGGCATGGCGTGGCTCGTGTTCCCGACGGTGGCCATCGGCCTCTGGGCGACCGCTTTCGTCCGCCAGGTCGCCGCCGTCGCGGAGTTGCGGGCCGCGAGGGAAGAGCTCGCCCGCCTGGCCGTCAGCGAAGAACGGCTGCGCTTCGCACGCGACCTGCACGATCTCCTGGGCCACAGCCTCTCTCTCATCACGCTAAAGAGCGAGCTGGCCGGGCGGCTCCTGCCCGATGCTCCGGAGAAGGCCCGGTCGGAGATCCGGGACATCGAAGGCGTGGCGCGAAGGTCCCTGCGCGAGGTGCGTGAGGCCGTCTCCGGCTACCGGCGACCCACCCTCGACGAAGAGCTCTACGGTGCGCGCGAGATGCTGGAAGCAGCAGGCATCGTCTGCCGGATCGAGAACGAGGCCAGCCCCCTCCCGAATGCGATGGACACCGTTCTGGCCTGGGCCGTGCGCGAGGGGGTGACGAACGTCATCCGCCACAGCCGCGCCGGCCGATGCGAGATCCGGCTGTCGTGCGACGACGAACAGGCCCACGCCGAGATAACAGACGACGGGCGCGGTGCTCCTCCGGAGGAGGACACTGCCCGTATCAACGGCAGCGGGCTCTCCGGCCTCGCCGAACGCGTAGCCAGCTTCGCCGGCGGCGGTGAGTTGCAGGCTGGACCACTACCCGAGGGAGGTTTCCGTCTGAGCGTCAGCCTGCCGCTAGGGGATAGCGTGATCCCTATCGGCAAGCCGCTACCTGAGACCGGCGACATCCGCAGGGGCAAGCGGCGATGACCGTGCGCGTGCTGCTGGCGGAAGATCAGGCAATGGTGCGTGGGGCCCTGGCGGCCCTGCTCACCCTAGAGGCGGACGTAGAGATCGTCGCCGAAGTCTCGCGCGGGGACGAGGTGGTGCCGGCCGCCCTGGACTCCCGCCCGGACGTGGCCCTCCTGGACATCGAAATGCCAGGTGGTGACGGGCTCTCCGTGGCGGCGATGCTGCGGGACAATCTGCCTTCTTGCCGTGTGATCATGCTGACCACCCTCGGACGCGCCGGGTACCTCCGGCGCGCGATGGAGAGCGGCGTCGCCGGCTTCCTGCTCAAGGACGCACCAGCATCCGAGCTCGCGGCGGCCATCCGCCGGACCATGAACGGCGAACGGGTGGTGGATCCAAACCTGGCCGCCGCCACCCTGAGCGAGGGCAACAACCCGCTCACGGACCGGGAGCGCGAGGTGCTAACTGCGTCGGCGAACGGAGCGACGATAGGGGACGTCGCCCGCACACTCTACCTCTCCGAAGGCACCGTGCGAAACTACCTCTCCACCGCTATCAAAAAGCTGGAGGCGCGTAACCGCGTCGAAGCGGCACGTCTGGCGGAGCGCAAGGGCTGGCTATAGCCAGCCCTTGCGCTTGTGGAAACAGCCCGTTGTTTGAGATTACTTCTCTTTGACGTATGTTCCGGGAGCGTCCTCTATCGGTTCGTAGTTCTTGCTGCCCATCTTGGGTGGGTCTACTTTCTTGCCGGAGCGGGGTTCGAGCCAGTTGGTCCAATCCTCCCACCAGGAGCCCTCGTGCTCGGTAGCGTTGGCGCGCCACTCCTCGGCGGTCGTGGCGGAGCCGGCGTCGCCCTCCTCGTTTACCCAGTGCTTGCCCTTACCCTTGCTTGGAGGGTTGATCATTCCGGCAATGTGGCCGCTGTTGGCGAGCGCGAAACGGGTCGTGGCGTTGGTTATCTGTCCGACTTTCCAGGCCGAGTACCAGGGTACGATGTGGTCCTTCTCCGCGCCTACGGCGTAGATATCGCCCTCGATCTTGCCAAGGTCTATGGGACGATCCAGGATCTTCACCTTGCCCGGCTTGATGAGGTTGTTCTCCAGGTAGGTGTTGCGGATGTAGAAGCTGTGAGCGTCTCTAGCCATGCGCGTGCCGTCAGCGTTCCAGTAGAGCAGGTCGAAGGCCGGCGGCTTCTGGCCCAGGAGGTAGTTGTTGACGACGTTCGACCAGATCAGGTCGTTCGACCGCAGCAGGTTGAACATGTTCGCCATCTTGCGGTTGTCCAGGTAACCACGCTCCATCATCTGCTGCTCCATGAACTCCACCTGCGGCTCGTCCATGAACACAGCCGTGTCTCCAACGTCTGTGAAGTCCTGGAGCGAGACCATAAACGTCGGGGCGTGGAAGGGATTTTCGTCGCCGCCGGCGGCGAGCCAGGCGATCGCGGTCGCCAGCAGCGTCCCCCCAACGCAGTACCCGACCGGGTTGACCTTGTCGGACCCTGTTATATCCTTCACGGCCTCGACCGCCGCGAGCGGTCCCTTGGTCATGTAGTCCTCGAACGTTGTGGACTCCATAGAGGCGTCCGGATTCTTCCAGGAGGTCATGAAGACGGTGTAACCCTCGTTCACGAGGTAGTTGACCATGCTGTTCTTCGGCGTCAGATCGAGGATGTAGTACCTGTTTATCCAGGGCGGGAAGAACACTATTGGCGTCTCGTAGACCTTCTCGGTCTGCGGCTCGTACTGTATTAGCTCTATGAGTTCGTTGCGGTAGACGACCTTACCCGGCGTTATCGCCAGGTTCTCGCCCGGCTGGAACGCCGTGGCGTCGGTCATGCTCATTCGCCCCTCCTGCAAGTCCGCAAGGAGGTTGCGGGTCCCTTCGGCGATGCTGGCGCCGCCTGTCTCGGCGGCTCGCTTGAGGGCCGCGGGGTTCGTAAGCAGGTAGTTCACCGGCGCCATCGCGTCCACGAACTGCTGGAGATGGAACTTCAGCCGGCGCTGCTCGTTCGTATCGTCACCATCGGTCTCCTCGGCTTCTTTCAACAAGAACTCGGAGGCGAGCAGGTACGACTCCTTGAGCGTCTGGTAGAAGGGATTCGACTCCCACTCGGGGGCGGAGAAGCGCTTGTCCGGCCTATCTTCCTCCTTTTTTTCCTCGGTCGGCAGGCCCCAGAAACGGCTCGCGGAGTCGCGCCAGGCCTCCATCGTCGCGCCCCACACCTGGGCGTTGAAGTCTGTGGCGCGCTCAATGGCGCGTTGCGGGTCGGTCATCTCTCGCGCCCAGAGAGTCTGGAGGGATTTAGTGATCTCCATCCAGTTGATCGGGAGTACATTCTGCATCGGGTTGGCGTCCCACAATTTCTCCATCGCCGAGAGCAGCGGGTCGTTGGCTATGGCCCCATGAGGCAAATGGCTCGTCTCCTCACCGGTCGAGACACCCGGCGACATGAGCCAGGGAACGCTTGCGCCCGGCGTCGCGCTCATCGCGCCCATGTTCGCCCGCATCCACTCCGACCACATCTCGAATGGGGCCATCGGGCTCGTGTCCAGACTCTGAGGCCCGCCGTTGCCTGTTTTACTCTCGCTCACGCTATACTCCTTCTCTTTTTGGCTCTATACAGGATCGATCTATTTATGTGTCCCGCTTTACAGTGTACCCGTCGGCTACTTCTGCGACACGTCGATACGCACTACATTCGGTCCTCTTTGATCACGGAAACTAGAAGACTTGTCCCCACATTTTCTCGATCCATGAGATTGCCCTCCGCAACGCTCCACCGAGCCGAGCCCCGACCTTTACAGGGCCTTTCACCTTCTTCCGAGCGCGACCCGCGGATGCCCTGCGATCTTTTGAGCCACGTTTCTTCGGCTTTTCTCCGGCTTTCAGGAAAGAGATGACTTTCCGGTTGACTTTGGCGGACTGCTCGATGAAGACCAGGTGGCCCGCGTCTTCGAGAACCTTTAGCTCGGCCTTGGGGAGAGCCTCGGCCAGGGCAGCCGCGTTCGCCAGCGGCACGTAACGGTCCTCGCTGCCGTGGATGACGAGGGTCGGCGCGAAGATGCTCTCGATCTCGCTGGAGACGTCGAATCGCGCCCCGGCCATGGCCTGTCGGGAGTAGGCGACGAGCGGCAGCGAGTCCGCGAGCCGGGCGTGCAGGATGTGGTCGAACTCCTCGGGTTTTTCGGCCCGATAGGCGTCGGAGGTGGCCGCCTCCAGGCCCTGGCGTACCGCGCCCTCCGGGCTAAAGGAGCCGAAGCCGAGCATCGTAGCCAGAGCCTGCGGCGACATCGTCTCCGGCCCCCGGCCACCGTAGCTCGTGCACACGAGGATCAGCCGGTCCACCAGGTCAGGTCTCTTCAGCGCCAGCTCCTGCGCCACGAATCCGCCGAGCGAGGTGCCGAGGACGTGAGCCTTTCTAACGCGCAGGTGGTCCAGGAGCGCCACCACCTCATCCACGAGAGTGGATACGCCATCCTTCAAGTCCACCTCGCCCCGGATATCGAAGGTTATGGTGCGGAAGTGGCGTGAGAGGGCCGGAAGCTGCTTGAACCATGCCCAGCGGCCGAAACCGAGGCCGTTTATCAAGATCAATGGCGGCCCTGAACCCTGGATATCGTAATCTATGCTGGTATCTTCGGTGATCATCACTGGCATGAGCTGTTCACCTCGACTCTCATCTAGTTCCCCAGAGGGAATTCCCTGGGAAATATCCGGGATCGAACCAAAAATTCAGCCCCCAATGGGATTGTCCCGGAATCCTGATCGTGAAACCGCAACCCTCGAAACCACGGCTTTCGCATGATAGTTAAATGGTATACGCACTTATATGCGATACGCATGTATAACACTCGTATATTGTATGGGAGGAATTCCCGAACGCAAGCCGGGCAGGTGAACGCAATCACCGGAGGATTGACGGCGGCTTTGCAAGAACTTATGCTTGCCGGGGAAAGGGGACGCCGCGCGGCGTCCGAGGAGCCGAGCGAGAGGAGCCCGAAATCACTATTACATCCGAAACTATCCGGCGTGGAACGCGGCCCGTTGATTTCATCGATGCGAACCGCTTGCTCTCGGACGAGGAGAAGCAGGTCCGGGACACGGTGCGCGAGTTCGTGGACCGGGAGGTCATTCCGGTAGCCGCGGATCACTGGGATAGAGGCGAGTTCCCGTTCGAACTCTTGCCAGGGCTCGGGGAGTTGGGCGTTATGGGCGGCGTGTACTCCGGGGAGTATGGCTGCGCCGGGTGGAACAACGTCGCCTACGGGCTGGCGATAGCGGAGATAGCGCATGGCTCCGGAAGCCTTTCGACCTTCCTGCACGTCCAGAGCGGTCTGGCGATGGCGGCTATCCACGAGCTGGGAAGCGAGGAGCAAAAGCAGCAGTGGCTGCCGGGGATGGCGAAGTGCGAGAAAATCGGCTGCTTCGGGCTCACCGAGCCGGACGCCGGCTCCGACCCCGGCTCGCTCGCCACCACAGCCGTCGAGAAGGATGGCGGTTACGTGCTGAACGGAGAGAAAAAGTGGATCGGCAACGCCTCCTTCGCGGACGTAGCGATCATCTGGGCCAGGATGGAAGACGGCAAGCTCTCCTGCTTCCTCATAGAGGGTGACAACCCTGGCTTCCAGACCGAGATACTTCCGAGGAAGGCTTCCCAGCGCGCCGTCTGGCAGACGCACATCACCATGAAAGACTGTCACGTCCCGAAGGACGCTCGTCTCCCTAAGGCCAACGGCCTCGGTTCGACGCTCACCATTCTGACCCACTCGCGTTACGGCGTAGGATGGGACGGGCTCGGCCAGGCGGCGGACTGCTACGAGACGGCGCTCTCTTATGCGAAAGAGCGGACGCAGTTTGGATCCCCGATAGCATCGTTCCAGCTCGTGCAGCAGAAGCTCGTGCAGATGGTCAATGAGATCTCTCTCAGCCAGCTACTTTCCATACACATGGGCCGCGTAAAGGATACCGGAGACCTGGACCCCGCGACCGTCTCGATGTTCAAGATGAACAACGTCGCGAAGGCTCGGACCATAGCCGCGCTCGCCCGCGACGTTTTGGGTGGCAACGGCATCCTGCTCGACTACCGGGTCATGGAGCACATGGCGGACATCGAGGGCGTCTACACCTACGAGGGTACGAACGACGTGAACACCCTCATCGTGGGCCAGGTCATTACCGGCCACCGCGCCTTCTCCTACCGTCCTCCGACAAACCCCGAACCGGAGAAGGATGGCCGGGCTCAAAGAGCCGAAGAGCAAGCCGAGTAGCCGTTACCCTCTGTATCCGCTCCGGCGACGGCGGCGGCGCCTCTTTAAGTCCTGGCCGGAGATAAACAGTGCATAGCCGAGGATCAGCCAGAAAAAAGCGCCCACCAGACCCGGCTGCACTCCCGGCAGGCCGAACACGAGAACGGGCCACCCCGCAGTAACGGTTGGTCCGGTCAGGTAGAGCAGTAAAAGGGCGGGCAAAGGAGTCTCCAGCACGCCGAGCGTGAACAATACGTGCTCCCAGGGGCCTCTCAGATCCGCCAGCACCGCAGCCAGGCCGAAGGCCAGGATCCCGATGGGCCTTATCCAGGAGACCATCAGAGAAGAGACGGCCAGTAGCCTCGAAGATTCAATACCCGCCGAGGAAGACGCGAGCGGCGGCTGGTGCGTGACTATCCAGATCAGGGCGATGAGCGATAACACGGTGATAAGCGCGCCGAACATTCCCACTAGAATCGCCGCAGGCTCTCTTACGGCCACTAGCAAGGCGTACATTCCGAACATGCTCGCCGTAGTAAGCGCGACGCCAGCAGGCCCTGCGATCCGTATAAGCGCACCTACTAACCCGCCATCGGCTCCCACGGCGGTGCCAGTAGAGAAGACCAGCCACAGCGCCCCAATGCTTATCAGGACGGCCCCTGACACCGCCGCGAAAACGCCAAACCACACGGCTCTCGGAGCCTCTGACTGGGACCGTCCCCTACCCCTGGTTCTCATACCCATCACCCCACTCATGGAACAAGTCTACCCGATCTCAGCCTTCCATTGGTATGGAATCCCGCGCAGATAACGTCTAAAATCTGCTCAAGGTTCACGGAAAGAGGAGAAGTAGTGGAGGAAAGGGTAGAAAAAACACCCAATGTGGAGCTCCGGATCTCCCAGGCAGAGGCTCGTAGCATAGCCAACCTCCTCCGCTATACCATCAGCCTCAACACTACCGTCGGCCTCGTCTCCCCCACCGAACGGCGCCTCGCCACGCCGACCTACAAAGCCGCGGAACTAGCCGCGCTCGCCCTCGAAGGCAAGACCTTCGGCGAAGCCCTCCAAGAGGCGCACGAGACCTGGACCGGTTCCCTAGAACAAGACCACCGTCACGCCCTGAAGACGCTCGAAACCACCCGCGAGACCATCAAGCAGGCCATGTCCGGCCGCCTGGGTCCCGAACAACTCGCCGAATACCTGGAAGTCACCCAGGACCAGGTCCTCCAACTCATACGCCGGGGATTGGAAAATCCCAGAGATATTTAGTAACATATACAATAAAATGCAAGCTATCGGTGCAGTCTCTCACATCGACGCTTTGTGATCTCACTCTAACAAGATAGAATAGCTATTATGTGCAATAAGCATATATATACAAGCAGCCTCACAGTGCGGGTTTGAGATGTCTGTGATAGACGGACACGAAATCCTGACTTTAAGGGATGGCACGTGTGTGCCGGTGCGTGAGATTCGGGCCGGGGACGCGGCGGCACTCCAGCGTCTCGTTGGGCGGTCGAGTAAGCGTTCGATCTACTTGCGCTACTTTGGCCCGATGAAGGAGCTATCCGACGAGCAGGCCCGACGCTTCGCCGAGGTGGATGGTAGGAACAGGTACGCTCTGGTGGCCCTCGATCCTGAGCAGCCGGAAGAGATAGTGGGCGTGGTCCGCTACGAGCGCGAAGGCAGGGCCGACTCGGCCGAATACGCGGCCCTCATAGAAGACCGCTTTCAGGGCCGCGGTCTGGGCCTTGGCATGACTCGGAGTCTCATAGAAGCCGCCCGCGAGCGTGACATCAAACGTTTCCATGCCCTGGTCATGCACGAGAATACCGGGATGCTGCACCTGCTCCGCAGCCTCGATCTCCCCGAGCGCCAACGATGGGAAGATGGCGTCGAACACGTCGAAATAAAACTCTATCCCGATGAGGCCGCCTGAGATCCAGGCTAGGTCTCCAAACCTTTATGTAGCATTCTGGTTACAGTAGACTGCCCGTAGTAAAGAAGCCGCTAAGAGAATGTCAACGGAGGGGACAAATGACGGAGCCGAACTTTGCCCCGCCGGACAGAAGCGCAGGAGGACTGCGAACCTGGCAGAAGGTCGCGATAGGATGCGGCGGGTTCATGGTCCTGGCGATATTTCTCGTCGCGGCGCTTCTCATAGGCATCGCTATAGGAACTAACTCTGCCGGCCAGCAAGTGTCACAGCCGGATCACCCCATATCGCAGGGTGACAAACCATCGTCCGGACAACCTACTGCTCAGAAAGAGTCTGGCACGGAGACTGCGGTGGTCAGGGTAACCGGAACGAAGGGTCTGAAGTTCACGGGAGACATCGGGTCGCTTGAAGGTTCGCGCAGCGTGGAGGACACGGTCCCCAAAGAGTACGACGTACAGTTCAAGTCAGGCGCCATGGATTTCGACTCCGTCCACGCATCCTTCTCCAGAGACTTCATGGATGACAGCAAGGGGACCCTCGGGGTCGAGATCGTCTACGACGGCGAGGTCGTCAAACAGTCTGAGACCAACGCCCAGTCCGGCTCGGTTAGCGTAAACTGGTCGCCTTAGAGAAAGCTAGAGGGGCGGGCCATTTCGGCCCGCCCCTCTTCTTGCGTAACCTTCTAACTAAAACTTACACGCGTTCGAGGATCGCCGCGATGCCCATGCCGCCGCCGATGCAGAGCGTGACGAGTCCGTAGCGGCCTCCGGTGCGGGCGAGTTCGTGCAGGATCTTGACCGTAAGCACCGCGCCAGTCGCACCAATGGGATGTCCGAGAGCGATCGCGCCGCCCATCGGGTTTAGCTTCTCCTCCGGTACGCCAAGCTCGCGTCCAACAGCGACGGCTATCGAGGAGAAAGCCTCGTTGGCCTCGACGAGGTCCAGGTCTTCCACGGTTAGGCCGGCCTTCTTTATCGCCAACTGGGAGGCGGGGATCATACCCGCACCCATTAGCGACGGGTCAACGCCCGCGACGGCGGCGGAGACGAGCCTGCCCGCTACCGGAAGACCCAGCTCCTCGGCCTTCTTCGCGCTGGTCACGAGAGTCAGGGCAGCGCCGTCATTGATGCCGGAAGCGTTGGCGGCCGTGACAGTGCCGCCTTCCTTCTTGAAGATGGTCTTCAGCTTGCTGAGGCCCTCGGCGGTCGCGCCCTCTCGGATGTGTTCGTCCTTCGTAAACTGAACAGTCTCTTTCTTCTGCTTGACCTCCACCGGCACGACCTGATCTTCGAAGTAGCCCTCGGAAGTGGCTTTGGCAGCCCGCTGGTGGCTGCGTGCGGCATAGGCGTCGGAGTCCTCGCGGCTAACACCGTACTTCTCGGCGATGTTCTCCGCCGTGACGCCCATATGGTAGTCGTTGAAGACGTCCCAGAGGCCGTCGTAGACCATGCTGTCGTACATCTCGACGCTCGGCATACCCATGCGGTAGCCGTAACGGGCCTTCGGCAAGAGGAATGGCGCCTGGTCCATGTTCTCGATGCCGCCGGCCAGCACCACCTCGGCGTCGCCCAGAGCAACCTCCTGCGCCGCGGAGACAATGGCCTGAAGACCCGAGCCGCACATCCGGTTCAGCGTCATGCCTGGGGTTTCGACCGGAAGACCGCTCTTTATTCCAACCTGCCTGCCGGGGTTCATTCCCTGGCCGCCTTGAAGAATGTTACCTATTATGACCTGATCCACCTGATCCTCGGAGATACCGGACCTGGAGATAACCTCCTTGCCAACCGTCGCCCCAAGATCCGTGGCCGTAATATCCTTCAGGCTACCACCAAAGGTGCCTATGGCCGTCCTAAGAGGCGTAGAGATGACTATCTCCGTGCCGTTGCCGTTGCCGTTGCCGTTGCCGTTGCCAAAGCTCATACTGCTCCTTTCCCGCTTTACCTTGTAAAAGAATACACCAAAAACAAGAGGGCCGGACCAATTGGCCCGACCCTCCGGCGAAACTATTCAAATGCGCAGGGTTTCTACTTCTTTGCGTCCTTCGCGTCCTTCTTCGCCCGGTCCAGGTTGCCCTGGTAGTAGCTGAACATGGAGTTGAGGAAGTCCATGTAAGCGTTCGCACCCTCCTGGGCGAGAGCCTGCGAAGCCTCGCGCTGCTTCTCCTGCTGCGCGATCAGGTCCTGCGCCAGATCCCGGTTCTTGTCCGCCTGGCTCCGAAGATTGTTGATCACGCGGTTAAAGAAGTCCTGCGTGAGCTCCGCATTCGCCTCCTGAGCTGAAACGCCGCGCTCCGAGACCGCCTGGTAGGACTCCTTGATTGCCTCGGCGAACTTCTCCGCCGCCTCGTTTACCTGCTTCTGCTGCTTCTGATCCATGGTGTTCTCCTTTTCGTCTCTGAACTTCCAACTATTTTGCTTACCCACTGGAAGCCTATCTAAACAAAAGGAGCGAGTTTCGAAGCTCACTCCTTCAGATGACTTACCGAAAAAAGATAGCGTCTACCGGGTGGCCTTGCGGGCTACCTGGAGACCTTCCTTATAGTAGCTGAAGGGCGCGTACACGAAGTCCATGTACGAATCGACCGACTCTTCAACGAGGGTCTTGAAAGCGTCGCGCTGCTTCTCGGCGCGCTCCACGAGATCCCCTACGATGGTCCGGTTGCTCTCCGCCTGATAGCGAAGCTCCTTTATTGCGCCGTCCACCATGTTCTGCGCGAAGCGAACGTTCCGCTCCTGCAGCCCAACGGTGTGGTCCACGACCGTCAGGTACGAGTCTCGCGTGGTCTCCGAGAGCCGCTCCGCCGCCTTATTAGCCTTGTCTCTGTTAGCCATTAGCCAACTCCTTTCTCGCGGTTCTCCCGCGAAATCGCTTGCCGCCACTACTCCGAATCGTTTTTCTTTTTCTCTTCGTCCGGACGTAGCGACTTTCCAGTGTAGAGCCGGAAGAAATTGTCCATCGTCTGCTGATACTGCTCTAACGACCTGGCCCAGAAGTCGAGATAAGTTTTCCCGGCATCTGTTATGGTGTACATTCGGCGTGCCGGGCCACCCCTGGAAGTCTCCCAGGTGGACTCGACAATGCCTTCCTTCTCCATTTGCCGCAAAGTCCGATAGAGCGTCCCAGGGTTCATCGCCTCGAATCCGAAGGCCGATGCGCGCTCCATGAGCTCGTAGCCGTAGGAGTTCCAATCCTTTAGAGACAGCAAGATCACCGGTACCAGCCAGTTCCTCGGCCGCGCCTCCGCCCCCTTGCCTTCCGGACTGCGGGGCTCAAGACCGCCCTTACGTTCCTCTTTGCTCATGGCTCTCTCTTCCATACTCTATGTGCATTTTACATATATATACCGCAACGTCGAGTGTTCAACGGGATTATCTTTCAACATTGTAACTCTTTGCGCCTCGAATCTTAAGCCTCATATAGGTGGATCGAGCATATATTTGTCGAAAAGCCGTTTAGCAGAGAGGCCTATATATGCACATTGTATATAGTTTGCTCTAAATTTTACCTGCCGCTAGACTTGGGTATAGGAAGGGACCATACAGTGGGAAAGGAGAATTGGATGAGTAGTTTAGAAGGAGCTGTCGCCGTAGTGACGGGAGCCGGTAGGGGTCTTGGGAGGGCCATTGCCGAGGAATTGGGAGGGGGTGGCGCGAAGGTCGTAGTCAACTACGCGAACAGTGAGGGACCGGCCGCGGAAGTAGTCAAGGGACTGGGAGAGGATAACGCGGTAGCGATCCAGGCTGACGTTTCGGACTCGGAGCAGGCTGCTAGTCTGATCGAGCAGTCCATCGAGAAGTTTGGTCAGGTAGACATCCTCGTGAACAACGCCGGTATCACGATAGACAAGACGATGAAGAAGCTCTCGCCCGAGGAGTGGAACAAGGTCGTGCAGACGAACTTGAACAGTTGCTACTACACGGTCAAGGCGGCGTTGACGGGGTTCACCGAGCAGAAGTCCGGCAAGATCATCAACATAAGCTCCTTCGTGGGACAGGCGGGTAACTTCGGACAGTCCAACTATGCGGCGGCGAAGGCCGGGATCATCGGCTTCACGAAAGCATCAGCCCTGGAGCTTGCCCGCTACAACGTTTGCGTGAACGCCATCTGCCCCGGCTTCATGGAGACGGACATGTTCAGCGCCGTACCCGATGAAGTGCGGGAGAAGATCAAAGCCCGCATCCCCCTTGGACGCATCGGAAACCCCCAGGAGATCGCCCGCGCCGTCCGCTACCTGGTGGAAGACGGCGACTACATTACCGGCCAAACCCTCAACGTAAACGGCGGCATCTTCATGCAATAAGAATCCCGTAATCGACAGAACCCCTCCCGCTCCCGCGGCGAGGGGTTTTTCTCGCCACTCCCCTTTAAGAACAATGTAATCCAAAGGACCAGCAGCCCAACACCGTGAGTTATGATTTCATTCGTGTCGTGTTGAGAATGTTATCGTTCTGCATATATCTGTGCTAGACACTTATATTCACTTCGTATACAATTAACTGTCATGTAACTGTTCGGGCGCTTTTTGGCTTGGAACGGAAAGTATGTCTAGCAAGGAAGGTGGAATCGTGGGAAGACTCAGTGGGCGTGTGGCGGTCGTAACGGGTGCTGCTCGAGGTATTGGGGCGGCTGAGGCGATCCGGCTGGCTCAAGATGGGGCGAACGTCGCGGTTTTGGATCTTTCCGCGGAGGCTTGTCGGGAGACCGTCGAGGCTATCGAGGCGGCGGGAGCCGAGGCTATAGCGGTGGCCTGTGATGTATCCAATTCTCAGCAGGTCGAGAAGGCGTTCGAGGAGATAGCGAACCGCTTCGGCCGGGTGGACATCCTGGTGAATAACGCGGGCCTTTTGCGGGATAACCTGTCTTTCAAGATGAGCGAGGACGACTGGGATAAGGTCCTCGACGTACACCTCAAGGGCAGTTTCCTGTGCTCCAGGGCCGCGCAGAAGTATATGGTCGAACAAGAATATGGCAAGATCGTGATGACGAGTTCCATCGTAGCCCTGGGGAACAAGGGGCAGGCCAACTACTCGGCGGCGAAGGCGGGTCTTCAGGCGCTGGCGCGGACGCTAGCGCTGGAGCTAGGACGGTTTGGCATCAACGTCAACGCGGTCGCGCCGGGTTGGATCGAGACCGAGATGACCAAGGAGGCCGCCGAGCGTGTCGGGATGACGATGGACGACATGAAGGAGCGGTTCGCCAAGAACATCCCGCTAAGGCGCTTCGGTCGGGTGGACGACATTGCCAACGTCGTGGCGTTCCTGGTCTCCGACGACGCTTCGTACATCAGCGGCGAGACGATCTACGTCGCAGGCGGGCCTTCAAGCTCGGTGATCTAGGGCTCTTAAGACATCAGTATTTTGAGGCGGGGATACCTCCCCGCCTTTTTGCTGCTTGGGGAACGAATTAGCCTCCCGTAGACTTGCTGTGCGTGATCTCGATTGGCGAAAGAGGAGCGGCGCATGGGCAAGAGGGAGCGTTACGAGCCGGGTACTTTCTGCTGGGCTGATCTGTCGACGAGCGACGCTGACGGCGCCAAAGCCTTCTACGGCGAACTGTTCGGCTGGGAGTTTGAGGACAGCGAGATCCCCGGTGGCGGCGTTTACACGATGTGCCAGGTTCAGGGCGACCCGGTAGCCGCGATCGTCCAGCAGAATGAGCAGCCTGGACACTGGAACAATTACGTCAGCGTCACGAGCGCCGACGAGACCACCGCGAAGGCCAAGCAACTGAGCGCCAACGTGTTCGAGGAGCCCTTCGATGTGATGGAGGCCGGTCGCATGGCGGTACTCGCCGACCCGAGCGGCACCATGCTCTGCGTCTGGCAGCCGCGGGAGCACATCGGCGCGGGCCGGGTCAACGACATCGGTTGTATGGGCTGGAACGAGCTACAGACGCGCGACCCGGAGACCGCTGCCACCTTCTACTCGGAACTTTTCGGCTGGACTACGGAGCCCATCGAGCAAGACGGGGCGACAGTCTACGTGACGATCAAGAACCAGGCTGGCTGGATGAACGGCGGCATTATGCCGATGACGGGGCAGCAAGGCGACGCGCCATCCTTCTGGATTACCTACTTCATCGTAACTTCATGTGACGACGCCGTGGCGCGCGTGAAGGAGTTGGGTGGCGGGGTGCTGGCCGGACCGATGGAACCGGGTGGGGGTAGGATCGCTGTCGTGAGCGATCCACAGGGCGCGGTATTTGCCGTTTTCGATGGCGAGACGGACGAGTAGATCCAGCTCGGAGCGGCGATTCAGCGCGGATCGTCGCCGCTCGTGAGTTTCAGCAAGGAGTCGAGCAGATACCGTACTCTCTTCGGGGCCTCTATCTGAGGACTGTGGCCGACATCTCCGAGGTTGGCGTATCTCCCGTCGGGGAAGGCGCGAGCCGTGACGCGGGCCGAGGATGGGGAGACGAGGTTATCCCGATATCCTGAAGCTACCATAAGGGGTTTCGTGTAACGGCGAGTCCTGCCGTTTACGCTCCAGTCGGAGAGGAGACGAGCGTTGCCGGTGAAGTTAGCAGGGTGCATCATCTGGGCCTCGGTTGCGAGATCGTCGAGGTAAGGAGGGACGTAAGTACCCATCACGTACTGGAGAGACTGGCGAAGCCCGTACCGGTCGAAACGATAGCTCTCAAGTACCGGGTAGAGGTAGTGCGGGGTTTGGAGTCCATCCAGGGGAGCGGGGCTTAGGAGAAGCATGGCGGGGAAGCGTCCGGGGTCGGCGAGGGCAAGCTCGATCGCAACCGCGGCGCCGAAGGAGTGGCCGAGGAGGATGGGATGCTCGATGCCCAGGGTATCGAGAAAGTCCGTGAGGATTCGGGTGTAGAGGTCCATGGATGGCACGAAACTCCGGCCACCGGGACTCTTGCCAAAACCGGGAAGATCCGGAGCAAAGAGACGAGAGTTTGGGGGTGGGTCCACCAGCAGTTCGCGCCACCAGGACTTGCCGGCGAAGTTGCCGTGGATCAAAAGGACCGGATAGTCGCCGTCGCCGGCCTTCAGGTAGCTGAGTTGGCTCCTGCTCCGGGCATCGTGGTATGGGGAAATCTTCGGCCCTTTCTAGGAATCCTGGGGATTCAGTAGGAGCTTGCCGGTCGTCTTGCGCCCTTCGAGGTCAGCGTGGGCTTCGGCGGCCTGTTCCAGGGGGTAGGAGCCTCCGATGGTCAGCTTGAGGTCGCCGGAGGAGATCCAACCTAGCGTCTCCCGCAGACTGGGGACGAAGAGGTCCGGGCGACGCATTATCTGCGGCAAGTAGAACCCGACGACAGCGTGGCAACGCTTCATCAGCACGACGGGGATGATGCTGCCCCACTCCCCGCTCGCCGCCCCGAAGACGACCATCCGGCCGAAGACGTTCAGACATTTGAGGTTCTTCTCCAGAAAGTCTCCGCCGACCATCTCCAGGATGATGTCCGCACCCCTGCCATCCGTGGCTTCGCGGACCTGCTCCGGCCAGTCATCTTGCGTGTAGTTTATGAGAACGTCCGCGCCGAGGGACCGCGCGAGGTCCAATTTTTCCTCGCTGCTGGCGGTGGCGATGACCTTGCCGGCCCCGAGGAGCTTCGCTATCTGTACCGCGAGGGTTCCGACGCCGCCCGCCGCCGCGTGGACGAGGACGCTCTCACCATCCTGTAGAGCGCCGGAAGTCTTTATGCAGTGGTAGGCGGTGAGCCCCTGAAGCGGTATTGCCGCAGCCTGATCGAAGTCCAGCCCGTCCGGCATCGGGATGAGGTTACGGGACGGGGCGACCGCGTAATCGGCGTATCCGCCGGTCCCCAGAAGGGTAACTACCCGGTCGCCCACGGAGACATCCTCCACCCCCTCTCCCACCTCGAAGACCTCGCCAGCAACCTCGGAACCGGGGGTAAAAGGAAGCTCCTGCCGCTCGACGTACTGGTCGCGGCGGCGCATGGTGTCAGCGTAGTTGATGCCGGCGGATTTTACTTTGATCAGGGCTTCCCCGGCGGCGGGCGAGGGACGCTCGACGTCCACATACTGGATTACATCCGGCTCCCCAAACTCCTCTACGCGTATAGCCTTCATCTCTGGCATGACGCTCCCTTCACTCGGCTCGGGATCAGAAGCCTCCGACTATATCAGGGAAGCAGGGGGTTCAGCCGTCAAGTGTCCGCTGCTCGCTATACTGGAATGGCGAAAACGCAGGGAAGGGAGTTTCAGGATGGCATTACCGCTGGAAGGCGTGAGAGTACTGGACTTATCTCGGGTACTGGCCGGACCATATGCGACGATGGTGCTGGCCGACTCGGGGGCCGACGTGGTGAAGGTCGAGCACCCCGAGCGCGGCGACGACACCCGGCACTGGGGACCGCCCTTCAAGGGCGGAGAGTCGGCCTATTTTCTCGCCGTCAACCGCAACAAGCGTTCCATCGGCATAGACATAAAAACGCCGGAAGGACTGGGGCGGATAAAGAAGCTCGCCGCAAGCGCGGACGTACTGATCGAGAACTGGCGGCGTGGCGCTCTCGAGAAGATCGGTCTGGGTTACGAAGACCTGCGGGCGTCGAACCCAGACCTAATCTACTGCTCCATAACCGGCTTCGGACCCGGCCCGGACGAGGACCGGCCCGGCTACGACTTCCTGGTTCAGGCGCGCGGCGGCGTCATGGGCATCACCGGCCAACCGGACGGCGAACCAACGAAGGTCGGCGTCGCGGTGTCGGACATCTTCTGCGGTATGTACGCCTCGAACGCAATCCTGGCGGCGCTGCACCGCCGCTCCGTGACCGGCGAGGGCGCGCGCATCGAAGTTCCGCTCTTCGAGTCGACCTTGAGCTGGCTCGCAAACCGGGGTCAGGAGTATTTGATCTCCGGCCACGATACCGGCCTGATCGGCAACGCCCATCCCTCCATCGTCCCCTACCAGACCTTCGACGCCTCGGACAAGCCTCTGGTGGTCGCCGTCGGCAACAATAGCCAGTTCGCCGCGCTGTGCCGGGTCATCGGCCGCCCGGAGCTCGCCAACGACGAACGCTACGCCACCAACCCTGACCGCGTGGCGAACCGCGAGGAGTTAGTCGAGGTCTTGCAGGGTGCGTTCCACAAGAAGACGGCGGATGAGTGGACCGGGGAGATCCGGTCGGCCGGAGTGCCGTGCGGGCCGGTCAACACGCTCGCGGACGTATTCGAGGACGAGCACCTCCTCGGTTCCGGGATAATGAGAGAAGTGGAGCACCCGGCGACCGGAACCCTGAAGATGGTAGGTCCGCCGGTGCTACTCGACGGCGAGCGGCTCCCGGTGCGCCGCCCACCACCGACACTCGGTCAGCATACGGAGGAGGTGGAAGACGGAGGCTGGACCTAAGCGGGTCATCCCGACTCCACACTTCAGCATCGAGAGGCGTGATCGAGAAGGTGATACAGGGTGAAACTCGCGCCGAAAAGGCATGTGCCTTACGAGTTTCCCGATACCACTGGCCGGGAGAGAACGTCCAAGGACAGAAGAGTTCCGACCCGCCGCCTTGCGTCGTCCCTCGTGGTGAGCCAGGCGGAGACCGCTTTGTCTTCGATGCGCCCTTTGCGCCTACATGTAGCTTCCCACCGGGTTGGAGAGCACCCCGAAATCTCCCACCTCGACGTCCGTCCTGTCCCCCGGCTGAAGGAAGACCTGCGGGTCCCGGAAGACGCCAACGCCGTTGGGCGTGCCCGTGAGGATCACGTCTCCGGGCTCCAGCGCGACGGATTGGGAGACGAAAGCCACGAGCTGCGCCACGGTGAAGACCATCTCCTTGGTGTTGGAGTCCTGCAGCGTCTTGCCGTTCACCCTGCACACTATCGGCAGAGCTTGCGGGTCCGGTACCTCCTCTCGGCTCACCACGGTCGGTCCCAGGGGTAGGAAGGTGTCTATGGCCTTGCCACGGGTCCACTGCCCGCCCTCGGAGAACTGCAGGTCCCGCGCGGTAACGTCGTTGGCGGCGGTGTAGCCGAATACCGCGTCCAGGGCGTCTTTCTCTTCAAGGCAGCGCCCCCCTCGCCAATTATCACGGCGAGCTCGGCCTCGTAGTCGACCTGTTGGGTGAGGTTCTTGGGCCAGCGGATCTCTTCTTCCGGTCCTATTACGTTCGTGGGGAACTTGGGGAACAGTACCGGTGCCCCCGGAGGCTCATTGCCCTGCTCGCGGATGTGGTCCATGTAGTTCTGGCCCACGGCCACTATCTTGCCGGGACGTAAGGGAGCCAGAGGACGCACCTCCTGAATCGGCACAGGTTCCCCCGCGGGGGTTCCCCCGCGGGGTCTGTTCCCTCGCCCCTAATGACTTCCTGCATGCTCTGGGCCGCGACGGGTTGGATCCGCCCATCCTCGACCTTACCCAACTTTACGCTGCCTTCTTGCTCGAACCGCAACCATCTCATAAGCTCTTCCTTCCGTAAAGGCGGTTGACGCTACGGCGCTCCCGGCACCCCTCACTCTTCTGTAATCACGAGGGTCTTGCAGCATCCGAATCCCGAGGGCGCGACGGTTCCGGCGTGTCCTCGTACAACGGCGGTTGTCTCCTCGAAACCCCCGCCTCCGCAGGCGACGGATGTTCGTCCGGGCGCCCGAGCGCCGACCGTAAAGACGAGACTAGCCGCGGGAGCTCCTCTACCGTGCGGGCGGTGCCGTAGACGTAGAAGTCGGGACGGACGACTATCGCCTCTACGCTAGCCTCTTCGAACCAGTTGGCGTACTTACCTTCCAGGTCGACCACCATCCCGTCGCCGGACGCCTCTTCCGGCGCCACCCTTGCCAGGCGCGCTCCGATGTCGTCCAGAAACGCCAACTGCTCTTCTTCGAGCACGTCTCGAGGATCGGCCACCGGGCTGATCACCGTCCATCCGCTCCTCACCACATCGTCGAAGAGGCCGGTCCTCTCACCGCAGCGCACCTGTCCCTGGACCGAGAGCGTGCCCACCAGCGGGTCGCCCTCGTGCAGGAGACCCGGTCCGAGCCTGTGCGGCGGGTTGGGGACGGGAGGCGCTTCGGACGGGTCTTCCCGCGAGGCGATCATGCGCTCGTCCCGCGCGGCGGCCTCTTGCGGATCGGTGACGCACTGGAGGCTGCCCAGCTCGACGGAGAAGTCGATGAAATGGCGGACGTTGACGAGGCGCTCGGACTCGTAGGTGTTCAGGATCGCATCGGAGGCCTTCCCGGATAGGACGAGGCCCAGCTTCCAGGAGAGGTTCACGGCGTCTCTGAGACCCGAGCACATGCCCTGGCCAGCGAACGGCGGCATAAGGTGGGCGGCGTCGCCGGCAAGCAGCAGCCTCCCTTGCCGCCAGGACTCCGCCCAACGGGCCTGGAACCTGTAGACGACGTGCCGTTCGAGCGTGGTGTTCTCCGGAGTTCTCCCCACGGCTCGAGCAGCCGCCAGGCGGTCTCGGTGGTGTTGAGTTCCTCGATGCTCTCTCCGGGCAGCCGCATGAACTCCCAGCGTCGCCGGCCGGGACCGCCAGAGACGATGGTCGCCGGCCGCACCAGATCACACAGCTGCCAGTTCATCGGGCTCCAGGTCCGCTCCTCGTGCGGGATGACGTCCAGGATGAGCCAGTCGAAGTTGAACCTCAGGTCGGTCACCGGCGCGCCCATGCGCTCGCCCACGAAGCTGTTGGCGCCGTCGGCGCCGATGAGGTAGCGAGCCCGGATGGTCCTCGTCTCCTCCTCCGGTATCCACGCGCCCGCCGTACCGGGGTGTCCCTTGCGAACAGTGAGCTCGACGTGGTCGTCGTGGTGCGAGATCTCCTGGGCCTCCCAGCCCCAGTTGACCTCGACAGTCGGCAGGGACTCGGCCTTCTCGCCCAGCACCTTCTGGAGAGCCGGCTGCGAGAAGAAGTTCGCCGCCGGCCAGCCGGAGAAACCTTGCGCCGACCAGTCGATGCTCAGCAGGACCTCACCATCCTTGTTGCGCCACTCGTAGAAGTCCGGCACGGGCTGCGTAATCTCCCGCACCTCTTCGGACACCTTGGCCAACTGGAAGACGCGGGCGATCTCGTCATCGTAGTGTACAGCTCGAGGCAGCGGGTAGACAGCCGGCCACCGCTCGAAAGCCGCAACGCGGTAGCCCATCTCTCCAAGAAGGATCGAGGCCATCTGCCCTGCGGGACCGTAGCCAACGACGGCCACGGCGAATTCATTGTTGTTGCTCATGCTGATTGCACTCCTTCCGGCCTACAGCGGCACGCGCAGGTCGTACCCTGACGGGGCCACTCGCCCGCGTAGGCGCGCTTGTGGATCTCCTCCAAAGACGCCCCGGCCTTGCGGGCCTCGATCATCTTCTCCGGATCGACCGGCTTGCCGATGGGGTCCGCCGCGAACTCCGGGGAGGCATTCATGAACTCCTTCGACTTCTCCCAGTCGCCGAAGTTGTCGTACTGCAGTTCGACGGAGTTGCCGTCGGGGTCCGCGTAGTAGAACGAAGTCGTCATCCCGTGGTCCAGCGTGGCGTGGGGTTCGATTCCTTCGGCCTTGAGCCTCGCGTAGGTGTCTAGCAGCCCGTCTATCGAGTCGTATTCGAAGGCGCTGTGATGCATCCCGGTGTGCGCGAGCTTCTCCGGGTCTTCCTTGAGCCGCGGCGAGTGCAGCAGGGCGATCCTGTGGTTCGCCTCGTCGTTGGTGAGCCAGGCTCCTCCCGGGAACTGGAAAGTCACCTGAGAACCGACCACCACCCCGTACCAGTCGATCATCTCCCGCAGGCGCGTCGTCTTCAAGTTGACGTGGTGCAATGCGGGGCGGATCAGCGCCTCGTTTCGCTCCGACATGCGTCGTCCTCCTTTCGCTACCCTTCCCTGTCTCGCTAAAGTGTATACACTTATCTTTATAGCGTCAAGCGCTTTTTTTCAGTTTTTTGTTCATTTAGCTGATCTAGCTGGAGAATTGTTCTTTCATATCGAAATTAGTGTGTACACTTATAGGGTATATGACAGATGAGACGGAAGGTGTGGGCGAGCTGAAAGCCGGGAGGTAGTGCCGTGAGCGAGAAGGGTCTGTTACAGCAGAATGGCAGGGGTGAGTCGGAAACCCAGCTCGGGGGTAGACGGAACGTTGCCCGTGTGCACAAGCGGGTGCGCGAGGCCATCGTCTCGGGCGAGCTCCCTGCCGAGGCTGTACTCTCGCAGGTGCGCCTGGCCGAGCGGCTCGGCGTCAGTCGGATTCCCCTGCGCGAGGCGCTCCGGTTGTTAGAGCGAGAAGGGCTGGTCGAGTCGGAGGTAAACCACCGCGTTCGGGTCAAGCCACTTTCCGTATCGGATCTGGAGCAACTGTACGCGATGCGGATACAGCTAGAGGCCCTCACCGTACGCCTCACCGTACCGAGTTTTGGGAGCGAGGATCTGGCTCGTTTGGAGGAGTGTCTCGTCCGCATGGATGAGTTTGCGAGGGTGGAGGACTACGAGGGGTGGGAGATTCCGCACCGCGCTTTCCACGCCGCTCTGGTGGCCCACGCTGGCGACAGGCTCGAGGGTACGCTCTCCGAGCTCTACGACCACGCCGAGCGTTACAGGCGAGCCTTCATGCTGGAGACGTCCCGCGCGTGGGACAAGAGCATGGCGGAGCACCGGGAGATCTTCGAGGTCTGCAGGGAAGGGGATCCGGTCTCCGCCTCCGAGCGTCTGGCCCGCCACTACTCCGTGACGGCCCTGAGCCTCAGCGCCGCGATGGCCCCCGAGCACGAGCCGCTCGCCGTGAGGACTGCGCTGCGGATGGTCATGCGCGCGTAGTGGACGGCCGATTCCTCGGCGTTGTAGAACGCGAGCCGACTCCTAGGGGACAGAGTCAACTCGCCTCTTTCGTAGAAGGCCGTGGGAGCTCGCTACCGTACAAAATCCCCGAGATGGTGTTTCACTCGATGACAAAAGCCGGTCGGTAGACTTTTACGACCGGCTCTCTGGTAGCTCGTTGTTAGGAGATCTAACCAGCGGTCGGAGACTGCCCCTTGAACGTCTCCTGCAGCTCGCCGGGATCTATGCCGTACTTCGAGAGCAGTTCGGCGTCGGTTTCGGTGTCCACCTTGTCTGGGAGTTCCTTGTCCGCCTCTTGCGCCTTCTCGGCGCCGCTGCGGCTGCGTATCTGCTCGACGAGCATGGCCTTCGATATCTCCATTTCTCTCCTTTCTTCTCCGTGAACGTCGTTACTCAGCGGAGTTGACGAGGATTTTGACGTGGCGGTCCTTGTGGTTTACCAGTTCCTCGAAGCCGCCCTCGACGATATCTGAGAGGGGGATGCGCTCGGTGATGATCCCCTCGGTCTTTATGCTGCCGTCCTTGAGCATGGCGATGGTGTCTGCGAAGTCCTCGGGCGTGTAGCAGATGGTGCCGGCAACGGTGAGTTCGCTCAGCACGATGTCGTTCGGGTTGATCTGGACGGGACCTTCCCAGATTGAAATGATCGTCACCTTTCCGCCCTTACGGGTGGAGTGGAGGGCGGTCTGGATCGTTTCCTGGATGCCGGCGGCGTCGAACGAATGCTCCGCTCCCTCGCCGTCCGTCAGCTCGCGGACCCGCGCGGCGACGTCCTCTTCGGTGGGGTCTATGACCACGTCGGCCCCGAGCTCGATAGCCTTGTTCTTGCGGGCCTCGGAGACCTCCGCGACCATGATCTGACCGGCCCCGCTCGCCCGCAGACACTGAACGGTAACAGCCCCGATCGGCCCTCCCCCGAACACGATAGCGCTCTGTCCTTCCTGGAACCCGGCCCGGCGCACGGCGCGCAGGCCGACGGCGATGGGCTCGACCAGAGCGCCCTGTTCGGTGGATAGCCCCTCCGGCATCTGGTGGAGCATGTACGAGGGTACGACCGCGTACTCCGACATGCCGCCGCCACCACCCATGAGGCCGTAGAACCCGAGCTTCTCGCAGAGGTTGGTCGTGCCCCGCTTGCACGCCGCGCACTCACCGCACCGGAAGACCGGCTCGATGGCTACCTGGTCTCCGACTTTCACCCCGTCCGAGTCGTCCCCAACCTCGACGACCTCGCCCGCGAACTCGTGTCCCAGGGTGAGCGGCAGCGTCTCGCCGGTGATGGGATGCGGGCTTCCTTCAGGCGGGATAAAGATCGGACCTACCAGGTACTCATGCAGGTCGGTGCCGCAGATGCCGCACCAGTCTACCTTCACCTTTACGCTTCCAGTCCGGATCTCCGGCTCCGGGACGTCCTCGAGCCTTATGTCCTTCGGCCCGTGAAACACGGCTGCTTTCATACAGTGCTCCTTTCCTCTTTGTGTCGCGGCTTTTATCTATTCCGGGTAGGTCCGTTCCGGCGGAGGCATCTCCGGCGGCATCTCGATGGCCTCGATTATGTGGCCGAGGGCGCTTTCGGTCTCGAAATAGGCGTAGGCGCCATCGTTGTTAGTCCCGAAACCGCGGCCACTCTGCAAGAGCTTGTAGCCTGCTTTCTCCATCTCTTCTATCGCCGCGTCTATGTCCTCGACGAAGTAACCGAGGTGATGAAGCCCCTCGCCATGCTCGTTCAGGAACTCCTCGTAGGTGTTCGGTCCCTGGACGGGTTCGATGAGCTCGTACATCATGTCTCCGACTTGGGCAAGGGCCAGCTTCATCGTATAGCCCTGCTCCTGGCCGCGGAAGGTCATCTGGATCCAGTCCGGGCTGAAAGTGTAGACGCTCCACGGCCCGATGCCGAACTCGTTTACGTAACGTTCCATCGACGCATCCAGGTCGCGTACGACCACGGCGACCTGATCTATCGACCCAATACCAACAGGCGACTCAGCCATTTGGCTCCTTTCTCCGAGCACCCCTAACGCTCGTAATTAATATAACATAACTATTAGCAGAGGCGAAATCCAGGCGCAAGATCATATTTGTGATTTTCCGAATTTTTGTCTTGACGCGGATCACTCCTGCTGCCTACTATTATGTTAGAAAAGTATCAATCAAGCGAAAGGGGACCGATAATGGAGAGAAACGGCTCGGCCAGGGTCGCCCTGGTTACGGGCGCAGCCCGAGGGATCGGGCGCGGGATAGCCCTGCGGCTGGCGGCGGACGGTCTTGACGTGGCGGTCAACGACATTGGGGCGAACAGCGATCAACTCGACGGCGTGGCCGAGGAGATCCGGGCCGCGGGCCGGCGGACGGCCACGATCATCGCGGACGTCTCTCAGCCGGACGAGGTCGAGCGGATGGTCGGGAGCGTCGTCGACGAGCTCGGACAACTCGACGTCATGGTTGCCAACGCCGGCATAGCTCAGGTGAAGCCGCTCCTCGAAGTCACGCCGGAGGACTTCGATGGGCTAATGGCGGTCAACCTCCGCGGGGTCTTCCTGTGCTACAAGGCCGCAGCCCAGCAGATGATCCAGCAGGGAGGCGGCGGCAAGATAATCGGCGCGGCCTCGATAGCCGCCCACAAGGGCTTCGCCATGCTGGGACACTACTCCGCCTCGAAGTGGGCCGTCCGAGGGCTCACCCAGGCCGCCGCGCAAGAGTGGGCCGAGCACGGCATCACGGTCAACGCCTACTGCCCCGGCATCGTCGGCACGGCGATGTGGGAGCAGATCGACGAACAGCTCGGCGGATACATGGGGTTGGGGAAGGGCGAAGCGCTCGAACAGTTCTCGCAACTAATAACCCTGGGCCGCGTCGAGACGCCGGAGGACGTGGCGTGCTTCGTCTCATACCTGGCCTCGAAAGACTCCGACTACATGACCGGCCAGTCCGTTATGATCGACGGCGGTGTTCTATTCTCGTAGGTGAAGGCTAGAGGGGGCGAAGATTTAGTTCTTGACACGGATTGCACCACCATATATCGTGTCTTTTGCTACAAAACTTAGGGGAAAGGAGCGTCCATGACGGAAGTTGCCGGCGCTAAAGAGTTGAGTAAGGAAGGTCTGCTCGACGTTTACCGGACGATGCGCACGATCCGGGACTTCGAGGAGCGGCTGCACGAGGAGTTCGCGACGGGTGAGATCCCCGGCTTCGTCCACCTGTACGCCGGTGAGGAGGCTATCGCCGCCGGTTTTATGGTGCATCTGGACGAAGACGACTACATCGCCAGCACCCACCGCGGCCACGGACACGCCATCGCCAAGGGCTGCGACCCGAAGGCGATGATGTTCGAGATCTACGGTAAGCAGGATGGCCTGTGCCACGGCAAGGGCGGCTCGATGCACATCGCCGACCTGGACAAGGGCATGCTCGGCGCGAACGGCATCGTGGGCGGCGGGCCTCCGCTGGTGTGCGGCGTAGGTCTCTCGGCCAAGACGCGGGGCACCAACCAAGTCGCCATCTCGTTCACGGGCGACGGCGGAGCAAACCAGGGCACGGTCTTCGAGAGCCTGAACCTGGCGAGCGCGTGGGACCTGCCATGCATCTTCGTGATCGAGAACAACGGCTACGCCGAGGCGACCGCCCAGGCGTTCTCCAGCAAGGGCATCGACATCGCCAAGCGGGCTGACGGCTTCTCCATGCCCGGCGTCGTGGTTGATGGACACG
>JAABUS010000759.1_pt1 | contig 78627 bp, 27 predicted proteins | sample 5560161 | NCBI WGS metagenome assembly JAABUS01 (sample SAMN10711885, study PRJNA513376) | rock metagenome | isolation source: Antarctica rocks | place: Antarctica: Victoria Land, Trio Nunatak nord | collected 2016-01-04
AATTTCTAACCATACTGGCAGGGGAATGGGCTTTTGGGCTGGGTGATGGGGGTGAAGGGGGTGAGGGGGGTGATAGGGGTAAGGCGTCTACCTAATTATAGAATACCCCCTTTAATTTTACTTTCCTTCTTTTAACTTCCTTAACTTCTAGATTCTTAGTGTTATTTTAATATATTACTAACCTTGATTACTTTTAAATCTATATTTAATATTATATCTACCACCCTATAATCCTAGGACTTTAATTACGAGGGTGTCGATTTAGATTCTGAACCTGATTTAGGAGAAGTTACTAAAGATGAGCCAGCGCCCCCTACTCTAAAAAAATATGAGAGTAGTTTAAGGTGGTAGAGATAGTATATTAATACTTAAAGAGGAGTGCCTCTCGTTTACCTTAACTCTAGGTTTATGAATACGCGTAGTATCTCCGAGGAACGTTGCCTTAAGCCTTAGCGACCTCCTCTTATAATAAAGTATCTACGAAAGTTCGTCCGCTGGTGTATTACGCGCCCTCGGAAGAACTTTTAAAATAGCTCTCGTCTTAAGGTATAATCGCTCCTGACCTATTTTACTAGTTTTATTAAAGGTTATGAAAGATCCACTTATATACGTCTTAATAAGGTATTAACGGATAGTATCGAGGAGGTATATCGTAAACCGCCCTTTTTATTATTAGTATCTGACTGAAATCTAGGTATAGTATATATATAGGCTCTTGGTTAAAGAATATAACCTATCTACTACTAAAAGGGAGAAATATATATTAATAGAAAGCGATTTTCGGAATTTAATTCGGACGCTCTAGTATACCGAAAAGTATAAACTTATACACGAAAGGTAGTGTATTTAATTAACGCTTTTCCTTTTAATATATATTTTCTCTAGTGCTCGCGCAGGTACCTTTATCGAGTTAATTAGTTATAAAGGAATAATAAGATATTTAACCTATTAGGTTTATTATTCCTTTTACTAATAACTTATAAACTAATCGCCGAGATTAGGATATACGACTCTATGTATACTAGAATCGATATAAGAATATATTTGGATATATTCTTAAACTAACGAGGCGCTATACGAAAGTAAATTTCGATATTTCCGAGAATACGTTCGTTATTTACCCTTTCCATTTCTATTAGACTACTAACCTCGTTAGGACTCGTATTTTTATAAAGGATCACGAAAATTTATTTTATAATCCCGTATAGTTCTTTATTACTCTCGCTTTCACGGATAAGGCTTTTAAAGGTATCTCGATTTTAGAATAATTTTAGTACGTTCGATTAAAAGACGGTTAAGAAAGCTTCTAGTTCGAATAGAATACCGATATCCTCGATAAGCTAGTCTTTCGAGTAGTTTTTTTAATTAAAACTACTTTGGAACCCTAGAAGTATAAATCTATATTCTATTAATTTAAGAATATTATTTAGGATACTAGGTACTAAAAGGGTACCATTACTATTAATATAATATAGTGTAGTTTCGTTAATCGTTTAAATAGTAAACCTAAATATTCTAGATCTCGACTAATATAAACCCGTTGACTAGACTAATTAGAGATGACTATTATTACCGAATAGAACCAAGCGCTCGGCTGGGCACCTTTATCGAATATATTTAAAATAAGCTATTAATCGAGAATTTATTCGGTAGATAATTAGTCGCTCTTCTTGGGCGAAGTACCCGAGATTTATTATATTAAACTCCTCCGCAGTACTACCCGTCACTAAAACGTTAATCTACCGCGAAAGTTATTAGGAAGAGCGATAAAAGAACTTGAAAGGAGACCCGATATGTTTAAAATCTTCGAAGAAATATTGTATCTTTTAGAAGGAGCTGAAAATGATCGGAGTAAATTAATATATTAGCTAAAGGGCCTTTAATAATAAGTATTTATAAAGTATTAACGGTAGTGGTAAAATAGGGATTATGATAAAAGGATTACTAGGACTAATAATATAGATTATATTTAGAAGAATTTTTATACTCTCCGGCTCCTAATGCCCGAACGGTCTTATCTCGTAGATATAAGTGATTCCGTATTTTTATATTATGATATAGCCCGGAAAACCGCCTTGGGAGCCCTTATTATAATTAGTACTTATAAGGACCACAGGGTATTATATCGTTTTAAAGAAGTACCCGTCCGAGGACACTGTCCTATACCCGATTATCGAATTAAAGTAGAAAAGTATATAATATACTCTTTATAATAAATTAAATTATGAAAGCTAATAGGCTATAAGTTTACTACTATACTATCGGAGTAACTATATTTACGTATGTCGTAGACGTGAGATTTCACTCGTTATAAAAAGAGTAGAATATTATTATAGATACTATGTATGGTTTAAAAATAATAACGATTTCGATCGTTATTACTTTTTATATCTGGCCGAATTAGACCTTATATACGAGATCTAGATATACCGAAATACCCTCGTCACCCTAGGTATTTATCCGTTCTATATAGGATAAAAGTAATTACTAGCCGTAATAAGGTATTACTAATATTCCGAGTCTTAACGTTTATAGCGATACGTAGATTATTATTTAAGAGATATTTATTAGCTAGGACCCTACCCTTATTTACTTTATAAGTTAATTTTGAAAGATACGGAAGACTTCGATTATTATATAATCGATTTTTATAGGAAGGATATCGTTTTAAGGAATTTATTTAAACGTAAATTCGAGGATAAACCTATGAAAAGCGAGGGAAGTATCGAGGCAGAGGTCCTTACGAGGTTTAGAACTAATAGGGGCTATTAAATTCTAACGTGGGTATACCGACCTAAGAAGCGTACTACGGCGAATCGACTACCACCGTATTAAGGAATATATATATTCCAAGCTATAGACCCTAGATTAATAATCGATACTACTCTCGCCTACACTTTAGCGAATTTTTTAATTAGTTATAACCAGGCTTCCTTATTAATAAATTAAACCGAATAATACGGTTTAGGTTCCGAGCGTACGAAAATAACTTCTAAAATATAGCCTAGAGGGTAAGGGAATAATAAGAAAATTAGGAGCGGGTACTATTTATCTTTATACCTAAAGAATAGTTATTACTCATTAGTTAGCGTTTTATATAGAGAGTTTACCCAAGGCTAGGCGGTATAATATAGCGATAGATAGTAGAGCTTCGGTAGAAATATCGAACGGCCTTTATCCTTAAGTCCGGAAGAGGTTTTTAACTCTTCTATAGGATCTTACCCTAGCAGTCCCTCTTAGAACGGATTCGAGGACGATAATTATTTCGACGAGGATAAGATAGGTGCTATAATTATCTAGGACTTATTTAACGATTAAGTAACCACGCGTTTAATAAATGGATTTAGAAATTATTAATAAAGTGCGCAGAGTCTAAGAAGTTATGAAAATTTTAATTATAATTAAGATACTTTATATTAAAGTCCGTAGTAATATAGAGTAATTTAGAATTTTTATTTTCCCTATATATATACCTAAAACACGGGTATTATTTGATATTAGAATTTACGTATAAGACTTAAAGTAGGCGCTTGTAGTATAACTACGGTAAATACGGCGAGTTAGTTTATAATATTTATTAATTACCGGATACTTTACTTTAAGATTACTATCTTAGTTCTAAATTAATTAGTTTTTATCCTAAATCTATATACTTTCTTTTACGACTTTAAATATTCTTTTTATAATACTATAGTCGCTAGCTTAATCTTTTCTAGTTTACTCTCGAGTTTTATACGCGTTCTAGACTCTAGCTCCGCGATATTCTTTTATTATATCGCTTTTTACCGTAGGTTTAAGGCTTCGTCCTTAAGTTTTAATATATTTACGGTTAATCTATACGTTAATAGGTACTTTAGAAAACTTAGTCTCTCTAACCTAACTAAAAGCCTGTTAGAGGTATAGACGTTATTACTAGTAGAGGAATAAAGGATCTTTTCTTGAGACTACTTCTTAAGGCGTGGGGTATCTAACGATATAGAAAGTTATAATACTACTTTAAAGAATATACCGATACTTTTTATAATTTAAATATATATATTTATTGATAGCTTATTTAGGTTTTTCTCGAATAAATATTGTTTTTAAGGGAGGATACTTTATCTATAAAGGTCCTCCTATCGTGGATATAAACGTACTTTTATTAATATAATTTCTATATAGAGCTTCGAGCCTGATAGTCGAGGTTAGTATATTAAAGTAATAGACTTTAAAGAGTTTTACGAAGGTATTATAATAATAAATCCCGATATTAAATACGGCGCCTCGTACGCTCCTTATTACTTATATTTGTAAGGCTCATTTTTCAAGATTTTATAATATTTTGAGATATATATTTATTGGCTAAGACTTTATCTTTATTTAAGAGGGTTTAAAAGGTAAGAATTAATAAGTATAATAACCGCCCATATAATAATCTATACTTTATTTATATCTTTTACCGTTATTTACTTTCGTCCCCTTATAGTTCTCGTTAGATACGTTGGTACGCGCTACCCTAAATATAGTATAAACGGATTTAATAGCCTTATTATTAAATAGGCGCCCGATAGAATCCTATAAATTAAGAGGTCTTAATCGAGGAGGCGAGTAGGGAGGAAAGAAGGATTCTAGATCTCTAATATAACGATATTTTATTTAGTCCGTTATTCTTAGGGTAATTTTAAATACGGGATTTTCTAAGACTTAGACCCCCTCTACGATAATATATTATTTAAATACGATAGTAAAATTACCTTACCTAGAATTAAAGCCTAAGAATAAATAAGCGCGCGCGATATAAATACTCGGTATTATCTACGAGCTACCTTTAACTATCGTTAATATCGATATATAATAATTAATGTTTTAAAGTATAAGATATAGGCCTATTAATAATTCGTAGAGGTTGAATAGTTATTATTTTATCTATAGTATTATAGTTACTATATATTTGTCTTAGACTCTTAGATATATTAAGCTCCGTTAAGCCCCTTTAGGTTAATTACTACTCGCGAAGTCCCTTCGGGCTAGCGCCTTCTGTTTATTAAAGTATAGAGGTAACGGAGTTAGTAAGGTAATCCGAACCTAAAGAATAGATAATTAGTATTGCGCGGCGTAGGGCTGGTTTATTAAACTATACTAAACCTAGTAAGACTAGACCGTAACGGAGATTCTACCCAAATATTAATAATACCGTCCCTTCCCTCTGGATAGACCTTTGTATAATTAGTATTAAAGGCTTAAGGTAGTAGCCCCCTAAAGACGTTCCTAGAAATAGGCTCTAATTATATTAGCCAAGCTAGGTACTATTTAGGCGAGATAATATACTTTACGAAATTCTTCCCCTTCTAAAAGGGCTGTGTCTCTTAGGAAAATTTTAATATTTTTATCCTACTTTCTAGGATCCTATAGCTCCAAGGTTTAAGGGTCTTTAAAATTAATTCCGAGTTTTATTAGTTAAATCATTAGAAGCCCTAATACTTATATATCTAGGTGACTATCGTGAGTGTTTACTATACCGGCGAGTATACTCTAACCGATATTAATTATTACTATATTAGTTAACGTAGGGTTGGTCCGTTACTTTCGTATTAATTTTAATACTATTATTTCCGCTCATTATAACGCTGTTTATATCGATAGAGTTATGTAAGATCTTTAACTTCTTATATATAAATAGGATTCCGTCTAGAACCTTCGATTACTCTTGTTAGTAAAGGTAGGGTTAAGGGTATTTAATAAATATTATACCTCTCGATATATTATTGTAATCTAATAGGATACGAGATTACCGTATCGTATCGATTGGATTTCCGCTAACGAAATATCTATATATTTATAGATAAAGAATACTACCTCTTTATCGTAGAATACCTCTTGTAAGGAGACGATGTTTTCGTGTAAATATAGAGCGAGTCCCTTAATAGAAGCGTTATTATTATATCTTTATTTCTTTACGATAACGATTGGATAGTTAAGTTTTTATTTATGAGTTAGGGTAACGTTGCCAGCTTGATCCTCCTTAAGAATAGTATAGTATTCTTTTTAAGGGTTACCTCTGTGATAAAAGGTGTCCTATATAATATGGGAGCTCTTTACCGGCTAAGAGGATCGAGATCTTAATATAAACCGTTAGGACTTCGTAGGTGAGAATCGTCGTAAATTTAGGTTTATTATAATAGGTAGTCGTATTGGACGTTTCCGTAGTTAGTTTTATAAGAACTAAGGAACCTTTAGTATATTGGATAGAGAGAGTCTTAAGGAGCTCTCGGATTCCGTTTCCGCCGGCCGTTTATTATAAAGACTAACGGCCGAATTACCGGGGAATACTATAACTCGTTTATTTAAAGGAGATATAATTATATAGAGAGGATATAAAGATATTAATCCCGGGAAATATTTATTTATAGTTTAAAAGTAGCTAGCCAATCTCGAGGTACGTTAACGTAAAAGTTTTTACCCGAGGCCTATAAATAATAAGTTAATACTATTTCGGAATTATTATTTCCGATACCCTCTTTAATTCTATACACCGAGTATTTAACTAGAAGTTATATTTGCCGGTTTTCTTACTCTATAACGCTATAGTTATTATAGAACGATATATCCTATCTACTACCGGCCAGCCCCTAGAGATTATAAACTTGGATACTTAAATTATATAAATAAGTAGTACTTCCTCCCGATTAGAACTCCTACCCAATCGACTCCGTGAGATTAAATTATAATTCTCTACGTTAGTAGTTATCTACCTAGAGGATTTAACCCGCGAGAACGGTTATTTAAGGTAAGAAATCATATTCTATTAAGAATTAAAGAACGCGATACTGGTATTTCATAATTAGATATTAGAGGTATATAAAGGATTATAATCGGCTCTAAAGGAACTCTCGGAGAAGTTAATATTAGCGGATAATAGGTTTAAGAGATATTAGGGAATCTCTTTAAATGGAATACGTAAGGCAGACGTTATTGTACTATAGAATTTCCGAATAAGACGAGGGCGCAGCCGCTCGTTATTAGCGAACGTTATTTCTCTTTAATAATTTATAAACCTAGTCCACTTATTCTAGCTCTTATTATTAAGTGGCTTAGATACGGCCTAGGGAGACTGCGAGGTAGTAATGATTAACGTTGATAACTTGACTTTTTGTATAATTATTTATGAAGTAGGTTAATAGGCTGATAGGTTACTACCTATAAGATATTAACTCTACCGTTTAATATATATAAGACCGGGGCCTTCCCTAAATACTATTATCTTTATATTTAATTATGATAAAGATTAAAATTTATAGGGGAAAGTCGCGCGGAGGATAACTACTAAAGAAGAAGAAATACTTATAATTTATATTTTATTACATCGACGCTAGGTCGCCGTTAAGTACGGAGGACCTCGGAAGAATTAATTTACTTAAGTCTCTTCTATAAGGAAAACCGGGTGTTATAGCGGTAAATAGTGTTAGAATCTCGGTTAATATAGGTAGTAAATAAACTTTATTAATTACTTTCCTATATATTGACTTAATAGTTCCCGACTTCCAAACTCTACGTAAAACTAGTTAGAGCCTCTTTGATATATCGGTGTATAATTCTTCTACTACTATAAAGTGCTTATATACTTTAATTCGTTATATTTCGGAACTCTCCGAATAGGTAAGGTTTATTATCTTTTACGAATTCTTATATTAATTAGCTCTTAAAGACCGTCTCCTTTGGTATTATATATAGAATATCGATTCTTTAGAGTACTAGCGATTTAAGTTATAGTAAAAGACTATCTAACTCTACGGCCGGATCGATTAATCGCGATATTAGTTATATAGTTAGATCGTATCTTTTATTAAACCGTTATTTAACGAATCCGGTTTACCCGATTATCTAAAATATCTAGAGGTCTCTCGAGAACGTGAAAGAAAAAGTCGACGGAGTTTAAATACGGGAAGACTTCGTCTAAATATAGTACTCTACGGCGAAGAAAACCCCGATAACGATCTAATTAAAAATATCGTATAATAAGATTTACGAAAGGGGGTAGGGATTATATTTATAATAAAAACGAGTTTAAAGATACCGGGAGCGAGAAGGTTAATAAAAGAGCTCTATCGTACTACGAGAAATAAAGGTAGGTAAATTATCTAGATTAATAGAAATAATCCGCCCTTTACCCTAAGGTTTAATTTTAATACGGTGATTCGTAGGGATTATAATAATATAGTTTCTATCCTATTAGAGTAGATCGCCGGTGTTAATTTTAATTTCTCTCGATCCTAGCCGTTAACTAAGTTTAGGTATATACTAGATAATATTTATAATTAACCGCTAAACACGACGCTGGGCTATAATATAAATAAAGCGAATATACTCCTTTTACCCTAGGGTAAGATAACCGCGCGCTAACTTTTACGATTTTATTTAGTATTAATTTACGGAGGTTTATACCCTATTTAACGATAAAATAATCCGAGAGTCTACGTATTACCTTTTTAAACGGAGTTAATCTGCGAAACTACTCGAACTTTATTATATATCCTTTCGGTAATTAAAGCTTATAGTGACGAGGTTATATTATTATATTTTAAATTTATTAATCCTCTAGTTTATTTAATTCTATTTATAGGAATATCCCTAGATATTAGTAGAGTTTATATAGGGACTACGGCGAGAGGCTAAGGGGCTAGGATAAAAGAGGGGGGTTTATTATATAATTTTAATTTAGTGTTTAGGATACTTGATATAAAGGCTCGGTTTCTTTAATAAATCCTTTATTACGAGCTTCAATACCTTTCTCTTATAAACTATAGTTTATTCACTCTTTCTAATTTACTTAGACTCTAGTGGGTCTAATATCTATATTTTATTTCTTTCTTAATAACGAATATTCGGAGAATATTCGCGATCTCTTCTAATTTACTTTATTAGACTTTAGTAATTTAATTTCTCGCCTCGTACACGTTAGTTTAGATATTAGTGGTATAAATTTTAAAGAGGTAAAAATAGCCCTAGTTTTTATTAAGTTTAAGTTTTAATATATTAACTTATAATAAATAGTGAAATTATTAATTTTAACTCCGTAAATAACGGTAGTATCTTTGGGCTAGCCCTAACCCTCGGTGGCGTCGCTAATTATAACTCGTTAAATCTTTCCTTAACTAGTTAACTAAGCCTAGTAGTATTAACTCTAACTCCTATAGTAGTAACCACTCTATTAGGGTCTCCAGTCAGCGGGATAGACCTACTATCTTTCGAGGGTACTAAAACTATAAAACCTTTTATAAAAACCGTATTATCCTCTTCTAATAATAGTGTTCGGTTAAACTACCTCCCTACCGTATTTTAGAAGGCGCCGATAGTGTCTACTAAAGCGACCGGAATCTTATGGGCGATAAATTCCCCGTCGCTTTTAATAACTATAAATAACTTTATTAGGTTAAGTTTGAATTCTAGGGTAAATAGAGCTACCGGATTAACTAGTATAAGTCAACCTTCGGCCTTTATTAATAGAAACGGATTATAGACCTTCTCGAAGAGTAGAATAATAATCGCTCCGACTTTACTATCTTAAATATTACACGACGTCTTAACTCGGGTTTAGAGCGAGAATCCAATATTAACGGAGACAGTAATAAATAATACTACTAGTTATATACCCTAAACGAGTACGGATTATCTTAAATATCCCACCGATAAGATATTAGACTCTTCGTATTTAGTAACGAAGATATCTATTAGACCGGTGCCTATATCTACCTCGAATTCTTCCAGTTCCGCGTTATTCACGGGGGTAATTAATATATTTAACGAAGGATTATTAACCTAAACTCTTATAAAGCTGCTTCTTTATACTTTTATTTTATAATTTTACTCTTATTAAATATATAATATACGGAATCGCTCGGCAGTATATAGTAATAGATAGTTTAGATTTTAGAATAATATTTATAATAATATATTCCTTATATATAGTAACGCTTGAAAACTGGCTATTCGTATATGAACTTATCTCGATATAAGGAGAGAACGTCTCTTATATAATCTTAAGCGTTATAACGGTAGATAAGTCTAGACGAGGATACCTATAATTAAATTATAGATTCTTTTTAGGAAAAAGGAGCTAAAGATAGGTAACTTTATTCGTAGGTTCTATTATTAGATAAAGGGCCTTAAGTATTATAAATAGATTTTAAAGCCCTTTAGGTTTTTATAGAGAGCCGGGCGCCCGAAGACTCTAGTCTAAAGAAAAGGATTCGGCGCGTAATAGTATAAATATAGTAAGATATAATCCTCCTAAATAGTATATAACCGGATATTTTCCACGGTACTAACGAATCTTAATAAATACCGAAGACTAAAATTTCGAAGTATTTACGTATTTTTTTACTAAGATCGCAGAAGACCTTTAATAGATATATTAATTTTAGATTTACCGTCGTTTTAGTAATTAAGATATAAAGTTAGTCGTAAAGGTTTATATAATCCTTTCGAAGTTTCTAATATAATTTTAGAGTTAATCGAATTATATACTTCCTATCCTATATTTTAATTAATTTCAAATAAAACGATAAGATTGTGAAAGTTTTTTATAGAGGCGTACTAGTATAACTACGTCGCCGATTTTCTTTTAAGACTAGGAGATTAAATTTTATTAAAGGCGATAATATAGCCGAAGAGAACGGTTAAACTTATTAACCTCCTCTTTACGTAGAGTAATAGTATAAGACCGAGATTTAGCTATAAATACTTAAAGGGGAACATTAGACTTCGAGTAAATAAAACTTAATATCGGGAAATAAAATAGTTTAAAAATCTTTAATGTTATTAAATTAGTGCGGTGTTTACCTATCTTTCTTTTATCTTAGTAGAAAAGAGGTATAGGATTTGGCTTTTAGTAGTAGTAATACTAGAAGTTAACGAGGCTTTAATCGTAGTAGAATTATAGAATTAGTAAAATTGAGATTTTATAAAGAAGTAACTAGTATATAGTAATTCCCGCTTGGCTATTTATTGGGAAGAGTCTTATAAATACGGAAATATCTAGGATCTTAAGGGTAATAGTAGATATAAGGAGATTAAATTATAAACTAATCGCTGTAGTAAGGGTTTATTATATAGTAGAGGGGCGCCAAGACTACTAAGCTCGCTTTAGTTATATACTAGTAACTCAAAATTGAAAACGGGTAGAACGGAGTTTAAGCGATTAACTAGACAGCCCTAAGAGTAAGAATTTTAAAATATGGGTACACGAACTCGATAGACTAATACTATAAAAGATATAGGGATTAGCGAGGTTTACGTAAGTCTTAGAGCTCGCCTAGAGGTATTAAGAGTATATAGAAACTACGCCGTTAAGTTAATCTTAATTCGATATTATCTATTATAAATTATATATTAGGTTAATAGAGTACGATAAAATTTATTCGACCTACTCTCTTTAAGAATAATTACTTTATAGTGTTAGATTATACCTTTATATTCAATCTTTAATAGTTTGGATAATTAAAAGCCCCGGTAACCTCTCGGTTAAAACGTTAAATACTTTAACTTTACGTCTCTATTAAGATATTTGGATACGAGTTTCTAGACGTGGTCTCGTATAATACTCTTGGTAGATACTTTATAGAATTAATGTTAGAAGTTATCGACGTACTATATCGAATATTATTTACTTGTAATTAGAAGACGACCCTTTTTTATTTATACCTCTAAATTGATAATCTTTTCTAGTTAATGATTCCCGTATAGTTTCCTAACTCTATTATATTCACTATAGTCCTTTTCGTGGCCGTAGGAGGTCTCCTTATTGTTAAAATCTCTAAGAATATATAACGTAGTCTTTAGGATCTAAACTTATTAGTGATAGAACGTTATTAAAGGGTAAATATTTATATAAGAATCTTTATCTTTTTTAAATAACTCCGTTATTTAATCCTAAACCTAGTCCTCATCGCCTAATATCTTTAGCTTAGAAGATATATTAATTAATAAAAGTATTATTTACTCTCTTTATCTAGTTACTAAATTAGTAAGATACTTTTAGTACGTATTTTATACTCTTTAAAACCTCTAAGAAACTCCTTAATATAAGGTATTTACGCGGTTATTCCGATTTTATTTACGAATATTACCACGCTGCTATAGTTACCGATCTTTATAATTTATCTATAGGGTCCGTTAATTTATATCTTTAATATATATACTTTAATATACTATATAAACTTCTAAATAAATCCAAATACCGGTTATATTAAGAGATAGATATTAGTGCCTTTATTATTCACGTCTTAGTCTTATTAAGTAATTATAAAAGGATGACTTTAAAATAAGGACTAGAAGTTTACTCCTAGAATCTAGACGTATACGTACTACCCCGTATATATCTTCCACGGCCGAGTAATAGTAATCTGGACCCGAATAACGTCTTTTACCTAGATAACTTTAGTAATTATATAAAATTATCGCTAGACTATATTACGAAGCACTAGCCTTAAGTAGCGAGTTATAGTAGTTAAGGCGAAGGTAGAAGTCGCGATAATAATATAAATCCTCGCGAACGTCGGCTTTATCGATAAATACCGTTAAATCGAGTAAACGGTAAAGACCGCCAGTGTATAATAAGTCTTTTAGAAGAATTCGAAGAATAGTATCCTAAATACTAATATGAGTAATAAGAAAACGATTATAATTACGCCCTAAATATGATCGTTAGTGTTTATCCAGTAGATAACGAGTTTACGAGTATAAATATACTAAAAAGTTATTGAATTACAGAGTGTCGTTAATATAGAATATATTCCGGGAATAGAAAATAACTATATATACTAGTGTTTAAAGAAGTACTATCACGCCGATTAAGTTATATAGTTTTAAATACATTTATAGAGAGATTCCTAACAAATCAACGGCGAAACTTAGATAATTTATAAATAAAAGCGGGACTAGGTGAAGGGTAGCTAAAGAACCGGCCCTATTTCCCGTTTACGCTATCGTATTAACTCCGACTATATTATAAACTGCTATACCGGACTAGTAAAATATCGTTAAGAATACGTACCAGCCCGAGAAGGGAGTAAAGAGACGGGTTCGTTTAATTAATATAAGATAAATTAGGTATTTAAAGATATAGAAGAGGGTGCGGTTCTATATCCACCGTGAAATATAAGAAAAGGCGTAGTAGTAGAGGAATGAAATAATATATATACCGCCAGCGGCGAGACCGTAAATCAAAATAGGATTTATAATTAAGAAAACGAACTTAGGAGGAGGGCTTATAATTTATAAATTAATTAATAGTAGAGGTAACCGCGCGGCTACGACGAAAATAATTAGAGGCTAAGTATAACTTATTTCTAAAGTCGATATCTATAAATAAAAGAGCGCTTTTTCGAGAAATAGTTTAAAGCCTCGATAGAAACTTTACTAGATTATTAGAAAGTCCCTTTAGTATAATAAAACTATCTACCGGTCCAAGTTCGAAAAGAAATAAAAAAGAATCTTTTCGAAAGTAACGTAGGAAGCTTTTTAAAATAGCTCGTATAATACTAGAAGTCGATATTAAGATATATATTATAGTTGGCCGGTCTAATGTTTCCTATATTTATAATTTAGAGGAATCTTAAGAATGATTACCGATAGAAGGAGATAAGGTAAATTTAGATTTAATTAGGAGCTCGGAGTTAATAGTTTTAGGTTAAAGACTTATATTAATAAAAATTAAAACTTTAGGCTTAAGGTTACGATTAAGGTATTAATAATAATAAAATTTCTTATAAAGCCGTCGATAACGATTTTCTACGAATCGAGAATAATACTAGTAATATCCTAATTATACTAGGCCAATTATCGTGGAGTTTATATATAATAACCTCTTATCTCTCTCTAGTAGAAGTATTATACTATATAAATATTATTAAGAGATTATTATAGTTTTATTTACGATTACCTATACTTCGTAAATACTCGTAAGGAGGACGCAGGACTTTATATAATTAATTAGATTAATAATATTATCTTTACCGAAATACTCTACGTTATTTATTAAAATTCCTAGAAGCTTTTTGGAGCTATATAACCCTTTTATTATCCTATGATTTACGAAATTATATAATTCTCCTCCTTCCTGTTCTTATATAATTTAAAAAATCATACGATTCTCCTTCTTCCTGTTCTCGTATAATTTAAAAAGTTATACGATTTTCTTTCTTCCTATTCTCGTATAATTTAAAAAATCGTACGAATTTCCTTCTTCCTATTCTCGTATAATCTGAAAAATCGTACGAATTTCCTTCTTTCTATTCTCGTATAATCTAAGAAATCGTACGATTTTTCTCTTTCCTAATTATCGTATAATATAAGAAATCGTACGATTTTCCCCTTTACTATTATTGTGTAATCTAAGATATTATACGATCTAAGAAATCGTACGATTTTCCTCCTCCCTATTATTGTATAATCTGAGAAATTATATGATTTAAGAAATTATACGACTTTCCTCCTTCCTAGTTATCGTATAATTTAAAAGATTATACGATTTCCTTCTTCCTGTCCTTGTATAATTTAAAAGATTATATAATTTTCTTTCTTCCTATCCTCGTATAATCTAAAAAATCGTACGATTTTCTTATTTTCTGTTCTTGTAGGATCTAAGAAATCGTAGGAATTTCCTTCTTCCTAATTCTTATATAATCTCGATAATTATACGATTTCCCTCGGGGCCGTCTTGGTTATTTTTAGATAAATAAATTTAAATTAGTTATAAAATAGGTCCTCTCCTTTATAGTATTAATATAAATCTCTTATTAATTAAGATATTAATAATATAATCTCGAGCCATCTAAGTGAAAATCTCTAATATTATTAATTATTAATATAAGTTTCTACCTATAGGGCTAGTAGGCTTTAGGTTAATAAAGTTAATAAAATTAATATATTTAAAATTAATAAAGTTAATAAAGTTAGAATTAATAAGGCTAGTAGGCTTAGGGTCAATAGAGTTAATATAATTAATAAAATTAATAGGGCCAGTATACTTAGGGTTAATAAAATTAATAAAGTTAAAATTAATAGGGCTAGTAGGGGTAGGTTCAATAGAGTTAATAAATTTAAAGTTAATAGGGTTAGTAGGCTTAGGGTTAATAGAGTTAATAGGGTTAATAAAGTTAATAAGATTAGAGTTAGTAGGCCTTAGGCCAATAAGGCTAGTATACTCAAGATTAATATAATCAATAAAGTTAGAACTAATAAAACTAGTAGGCTCTAGGTTAATAGGGCTAGTAGACTCTAGGCTAATAAGACTAGTAGGTTTAGGGTTAATAGGGTCAATAGGGTTAATAAGATTAGAATTAATAAGGCTAGTATATTTATAGTTAATAGAGTTAAAGCGGAACGATCCCCCCCGAAGTATTTAGTTTAACGGACGACTTAAATTTGACCGATCGGAAACGTATACAATATAGGGAAATCGATCGAATAATAGCGGGCGGACCGGATAAAGTGTTCGGTTAATTTCATCTAGCGATACCTTAGGTAATAAGAGAAGTTTATAAATAACTTTCCCTATTATACTATCCCGATAAATAGTCCGACGAGTATAAAGATAAGGTAACTCTAGCGATAATAAGTAAATTATTAACACTAAGATAATTTATACTAAAACTAATTATAGTATAGTTTTGGGTTAGGCTCGAGAAAAGTACCGAGTCCTAAAGGTTATCCCGGACGATTATAATAAACTAATGAGATAATATTAGCGACTATATAACGTTCCTATATTTAAGGGAGTAGTTCGCGCGCTTTAATTAAACACCTATAATCGGAACGGACTAGGAATTGTAGTATTAAATAATAACGCACTCGGGAATCTAAATAATAGTTATAATTATAACTCAAATCTCGGAAAGTTTCCTCTCGCCTATCTTTAAGATAAGTACTAAATAGCGTAAAACCTGAGGAAGGTATAGAAAGACGAGAATAATCTTATATAAAAAGATATATTAGCCGCTCTCTACGAGACTATCGCTGAAAGTTCATAAGAATTTTATCGAGAACGCTAGTTTCCTAGTTTATAGGTTTTAGAATCCTTAAGAATTAATAACGAGCCTAATTAGATATAGGCTAGGAGTAATAGCGGAGGTAGAACGTAAAGTAGTAATAGCGCCTCTAGTAATAGTAGTCCCCTTAGCGGCTCTAGAATTAACTTAAATATTGATATAATAATAAGCGACTTTACTAAAGTAGTAGATAACCTAACTATGAACGGTGAACCTATTATACGAAAACGTAAAGTCTTTAAGAACGTTTAATTATTAGTCGAGGATAAATCTAGGCTGTACGTCTAGAAGTCGGTAGTATTATATAGTGTTACGGACTTTGTTAGTATATTTTTCATGGAAAAACCGACCGAAGTATTCATCGCTTAAAGGAAGGGTAAATATAAAGGTATTAATTAAATCGCCTTAATAGTGGATAATATTATTACGTAGGGTGCGGGTCCATATCCTTATATTTCGATTATAGTATAATGGTCGGATTTAGAAGATACCCTAATATAGCGAAGTGATCTCATTAGAGTAATTAGTCAGGTACGAGTTAAGTAAAATTTATAAAAATATTTACTATACTATAAAATAATTTAATTCGAAGGTAGATAAGTCTTTATTCTTTTACCCATAGAAGCGGGACTCTTGAATAGAGAAATGAAGGCTATAAAACGAATTAAGAATAATTAATTCAAGGTTATTAAAGCGGTTTAAAGCTTGGCTATAACGTTATATAGTATTTAATAAGGCCTCGCTTAGCTAGTATTAATATAACTAATATTAGTATTCGGCTAGTTAGGATAGCTAGTATATTAGTAATTATAGTAAGGGTATCCGTAGTTGGGGTTCCTATAGTACGTATCTATTTAGTTAGGGTACCCGTAATATATATTCATTTAGTAAATATTTACTTAGCTAGGGTACCCGTAATACGTATTTATTTAATAAATATCTACTTAGCCAGGGTACCCCTAATACGTATTTATTTAATAAATACCTACTTAGCTAGGGTACCCCCAATACGTATTTACTCAATAAATATTTATTTAGTTAGGGTACCCCCAATATGTATCTATTTAGTAAATACTAGTTTAGTAAGTATTAGTTTAGTAAGTACTAGCTTAGTTAAGGTACCCCTAATATATATTTATTTAGTAAATACTAGTTTAGTAAGTACTAGCTTAGCCGGGGTACCCGTAATATATATTTATTTAATAAGTATTTATTTAGTAAGTATTTATTTAGTAAATACCTACTTAGTTAGGGTACCCTTAATACGTATCCACTTAGTAAATACTAACTTAGTAAGTACCTATTTAGTTAAGGTACCCGTAATTTTTCGTATCCACCTAGTAAATACTAGTTTAATAAGTATTTACTTAATTAAGGTACCCTTAATACGTATCCATTTAGTAAGTACCCGTTTAGTAAATACCTACTTAGTAAGTACCTACTCAGCCGGCTTAGGACATAGAATCGATAAAGATAATAATAGAAACCCGTTAGAGGTTTTATCTTTTAATATAATAAACAATATAGTAATAATCCACGCCGGGACTAGTAGGATAAGATCGCGCGAGGATATTATAAGAGCCCTTAGTAGGCTGTACTAGCGGTAAACGTTTTAATTTTAGTCGATACCCTATTTACTTGGACTATATTTTCTTTAAGAATTATTTGTCCCTTCTAGTAATAGTCTTTACATTTACGTATACTATGTATTTTAGGTTAAATAGAGATAATTAAATAATAATAGTTATTCTAACTCTATATATTAAACTATATAGACTGGCGACTCGAAAGTTTTATAAAGTTCCGATATTAATATACTTTATCTTCTAAAGGGTATATATAGGTTAAGGAAGAGTCTTAATTATTAACTTCTTTACTATAAGATAATAATAGTCTAATACTAATTTATACTATATAAAGTATATTATATATGAAGAGGGTATAGGCCTAAGAGTGGGACTTTATATATAGGATATAAGTTCTTAATAGTTTCCTAACGATGGATATACTCTTTATAAAAAGTATGACTATAGCCTATCACTATATTAATCTCCGTAATATAATAAATTGGGTAGTTAGTAGGAGATCTTATATTTTATTAAAGAGATTTATAAATTAAAGTTTTAACGACCCTTTTACGCGCTAGCGACCTAACGAGGTTTATATAGTATAATAATTATAGTTACTACCGGCCTAGCTTTTTACGGGTATTATCGAGTTTCCTTTAAAAATTCCTTACTTTCTGTCTCTAAGAGTACGTAATCTTCTAATAAATTTTTATAAGGTCAAACTTTTCGTTTTATATGAATTATAAGATATTTTAGGGGAGGGCGGGCTGGTTAGTATTTTACGGGGGAGATGAATAAATTTATAAATCTAGAAACTATTTATGGTCCGTTAACGCGTTAGTGATATTATCTAGAGCGAGCTCTTTTATATTATCTACTATCTTTATCTCCTATATCGTACGAGTATTATTTAATATCTTTATCTCTTATATTATATAAGTATTAATATCGTAGTTAGAGTCCTCGTCGCCGCTGGATTCGTTATTCTCGCTATTATAATAAAAGTCCTTATCGTCGCGAGGGTCGATAACGATTAGCGAGTCTTTTTTAGCGATTAATAGTATTTAATATATTTGAGATATAGATTTAATTTACCCGGTAATATACTATAACTAGATAGAGAGCTTAGTAATTTTGGTAGATACCGGAAGACTAATTTTTAGGAAGGTATAGTTTTTGGATACTAAATTGGATTAGGCTTAAGATAAGAAAATGAAAAATAAATAAACGCGGACGTAAAAGAGCTTTATATAGACGTTTAAGCCTAAGCTCGGATTAGGGTAAACTAACTAACGCGTAGTACCCTCGCGACGGTATTTATCTAGGATTAATTAACTTTAGATACCGCCCCTTTAAGCTAGTTTTATCTAATGAAGCTAGCGCGAAATAAAGGTTATCCTCGTAATAAAACTAGTCCCTCTCTACTACCCGTTTACTTCTAATAGGGTACCTTTTTTTAGGGGTAAAGTACGGGCGTAATTACTATAACCTCTTCTATTATTAGAGGGTAACGAGTATTAATCGTTTTTACGAGACCGCGCTAATCAGCCATAAATAATTCTTACGAGAGAAAAGATTCTAGAATTCGTGGTGGCTAGTAATTATCTAGGATTAATTAACTTCGAATACCGCCTCTTTAAGTTATTTTAGTTAATGAAGCTGGCGCGAATTAAAGATTATTTTTATAATAAAACTAGTCCCTCTCTACTACTCGTTAGCTTCTAATAGGGCACTTTTTTTAGGGGTAAAGTACGGGTATATTTATTATAACCTCTTCTACTATTAAAACCTAACGAGTACGAGTTAATTTTACGAGAGCGCGCTACTCGGCCATAAGTAGTTCTTACGAGAGAGAGGATTATGAAATTTAAGGTGGCGACGGTAGTAAGGTATATTTATCCTAGGTTAGTATATATACTAGAGTACTTACACGGGGAGTTAAAAGCGATAACGATAATACGACCGATATTGTGTAGTAAATATAGACCCGTTCTAAACGAAAGCGTATAACCTATTATAACGATAGTGTAGTTAGGGTAGTAACTAATACTAATACCCGAGGACCTTATACGAGTGGATTCATATATTATAGATCGGGATATATAGGGGCTATAAATTAGTAGTATTACGTAAATCGGCGAGGAAATCAACTATTTTTATTATAGTTGATTCGTATACTTTATTATAACCCCGAGCTAGTTAAGGTGTTGAATTATCCTATTTTAATTTTTAAATAACTCTTTTATAGTCGCTCGTAGTCTAATTATCCTACTCTTCGCGCAGCTTTGCGTATCGATTAAGTATAAAATATAGGTATAGTTTCGCCTAATATTTATAATCAAAAACTGAATAGTGGTCGTAGGTTTATATAATATTAATAAAATATTCGCTGCCTAACGAGGAAGTAATTATATATAATATAGTTACGGTATATAACGAGGCTGTACTAGAGGAGCTTTAGATTATTATATATATATATTCATTTCCTACTACTTTCTTTACCGATCTAAAAAGCCTCTTATTATTAAGATACCGTTTTAACCCTTTTCTTTAAAAGTTATATCGTCCGCTCTATAGACTTTTATTCTTTGGGGTCACTGAATTCTCTAAATAATAATAATAGTTAATAACTCTCTAAACTATCTACCTAACTCTTTATAACCGTTGGATACTATATAGTTATTTATAATTTATTAAGTCCAAGTCCTCTAGAAGTAGTAATAGCGGGCTATTAAATTTTAATATATATTAGACCGTTATACTATATTCGTAGAGGCTCCTTTTATTATCCAAAATCTAGACTTTGGGTTAAGCGTTCTATATAATTCCTCTTTAATATTTATACTTTAGCCCGTTTCATCTTAGCTCGCTAATGTTACTATTTAGTAAATCTTCGATTTATTTCGTTATAATAAGGAATATAATATTATTTTTATAGTAATAGATTATTATAATCCGATTATATATTACCCGACTCTAGTATACGCTAGTACAGGTTTTTAGTATACTAATAATATAATGAGTACTAAACTAACTACCGTTTTCGATAATAGGTTATTTTAATATAACTAGATATATATATTAGGCGATGTAGGTATAAATATTTTATCCTAGGATTCTAATATTCCCCCTCCGTCTCTTTCTAAGATTTGGTCTAGTACTTTAGATATTAATTCAATACTAAATTCGTCTTCGTCCTTCCTCAGTACCTTTAATTAATTGGAATTTTATAATAATTTAAGCGAAACTACCGCCGCGCCTTATTTTTTAAATATTAACGAAGAAATTTATAATATAAGTATCGAGGACTTAATGAGGTTTATATTCTCCTTTCGCTCATTTTATTTTTTATTAACTAGATTAGTATTCTTACGCCTAGTTAAATCTTTTAACTATTATTACCTAATCTTGACTACGTGAAACTAAATAGAATTAGCACTACTTCGAATACCCGTAAATATTTATTATATAAAGTTATATTTGACTTTAACGGTTTCTACCGCTGCCCCTCTAATAATAGTTATAATTATAAACTAGTGAAGCTCAAATACGATTATTAATAAGATTTGAGATATTACTTAACTAGTTTAACACTAATACTTTATAATTAGTAAATAATTTAACTCTTATATCAAACCCTACTAATATAAACGGTCTAAGTGTATACGGCTTCGTTTTTTATCTACTATATACCTCCTCCGACACGAGAAGGAACTTTATAGATTATACGGGCACAGCGAGAGACCCTGGCCGTATAAATTTAGGGATTATAAGAGGTTTTATCTTAATAAAGGATTTCCTCGCCGTCTTAACCTTATAAATTATATATATAGGATTTATAATTATCGGCCGAAAGAAGACGTCTCGAATGAAGGTATTATATTAAATAGTAGTAGGAAACGGACCCAAGGGACGTTTAAGGGATTTCTATACTACTCTAAAAGACAACCGTCCGCTAGGTATGAATAATAATAAATATATTATAACTATTCTTTCGTTTTTCTTTCGTATATACTTTTGTTCCCCCTAGATATTATAGTAGAGAGATATCGATACGGATATAAAGTAGGAGCTGCTTACTCTTTTAATCGAAAAGTTACGGGAAAATTATTTTCGGAAAGGCGTTTAATTAGCCGAAGATATCGTTCACACGGAACTTATATATCTTTAGATACTAATCTTTACTATATTTTAAAATATAGGCTTATAGATAAGTATTCGTGGAGATTGAATATATACTATTTTATCTATAGTGTTACTACTACTATAGGGTTGTAGAAAGGAGTATAAATTATTATATAACTTAATATTTTGTACCTAGCTACAGTAGTATAAAAGAATTTAAATTATTTTTTACCTTAATCTCTTAGATCTACCGAACTATTACTAAGCCCCTTCGGGTTAGCTCCCGCTCACTAAGCCCCTTCGGGTTAGAAATACTGACTTCGTAATACTTATTAGGGAATATAACCTCGAATATATCTTAGTCTAATATATCCGGCGCCGTAGTACAAAAGTCTATTAATAAATAGAAGACGTTAACCCGAAGGGGCTTAACGGAGTTTAGGATATATAAAGGACTTAGGTAAATCATTTTTACTTTTATTAATTAACTTACTAAACTACTTTAAACCTATTCAAATTAGACTATAACGGAGATTCTACTTAAATATTAACACTATATCGGGCTTTACTTAAGAGATTAATTAATACTTCCGTACTTAAAGGGTATTAGAAATACGTAGGTTTTTTGAACCGCCAGTACTCGCCCGAGGCCAGACGACGAAAGATATATATCGTTATATTATCTATTATACTTCGTAGGACCCTGATCTAGTCTCTTACGCTTATAAACGGCCTATATATCGTATGAACCGTTAAGCTTTCTCTTTCTATTAGCCTTAAAAATTACGCGAGTAGGACTAACACTCGGAGAGCCTAATAAGTCGTTAGGATTTCGCTTTACCCCCGCCTTTAAATCAATATTACTCGGGTTGAATACGCCGTAAACACAACACCGGTAAGATTCTAGGACGCTATAAACTTTATTTCTAAATAAAGTATCCAACTACTACTAGCTAATGAACCACGTTATATTATAAAGAAACCCGTTAATCTTTCGTTATTCCAACCCATGGGCTTTGAGGTTAATATATATTATATCGTCGAGGTAACGAACATAGAGCTGTACTTTCTTATAATATAAATAACACCAGGAGTAGATATCCTTAAAGGTTAATATCTCTAAACTTTCGAATTTAGTAATAAATTCGAGTTTATTATAAATCTTACCTAGAGATTCTAGGACCGCCTTAGGGTTATTACGGTATCGGATAAAACCGCGATAGTAATATTAGTTCGCCTTAAAGACGGGACCCGGGGTATCAAACTCGAAAAAGAAACTTAATACTAGAAGGGCGAAAACGATATTAGTTATATCCTATAAGCCATCCGGCTAAAGCTGTATATTTCTTCTAAACTCGTCTATATATCTTATATTATCTAGACGAGGCTCGTCTCCTTCGAATAATATATTAAGTCGGAAATAGTCGGCCTTAGTCTTATTATCCAAACGATTTATAAGATTTCTCCAAGTATATTCACTATTAAAGGACGATATAAATTATCGACCTAGTCGTGGTATACAACTATTATTAAAGATATATCGGAAAATAGTGGTTTTAGGAGATCTTAGGTCCTCTTTATCCGTTCCTATACTTAATAAAAAGACTACGTCCGGGTTTATACTCGACGCTTATAGTTTTAGGTATTCCTATAGCGTAAGATCTATCGGGTTATTATGGCGCAATCCTCTATCTTAGAAAGAATTAAGAGATACGATAGATACAGGCTGTAATAACCTACATAGTATTAACGACGTATTAGAAAATATATTTAAGAGTATATACCTAAGAGCGGTAGAGGTGACCCGACTACTATTAAGATTTAATACTATTTCATTTCTTAGGTTATATCTCGATTTACGCTTCCTAGATAAATAGCTTATACTCGATCTTTTCGGGGCGTATATATTTGTATTCTTTTTTATATTAACTCGTTATTTAAAGGGGTATAGGAGTATTTACCGTAGCCTCGTTCTCTAACCCTACTATTATAATTCGAAAATATATATATAGAGGTATTAGATAGAGTAGTAGTAGTAACGGCTACTTTTTATCCGGAGAAACCGGTTTTATTAGTATTAAACAGCCTTCGATCGTCCCTAAAGATCTCTTTTAGCGAATTCTCTAAGGAATTAATATCGTAATATTTATCTCTTAGTTAGTAGCGAAAATAACCTCGGAGTCTCGTTAGTAGACCGGTACCTCTAGTCGGGTATGTACCGAAGAAATCGCGGATAAATATATTAAAAGTTCGAGAACAACGAGTAATATCCTAATATTTAATAAAGAGTTCAAGGACTATAAGGCCGTCTACGCCCCGTTAGAGGTTAACTTTATCTACGTAGAAGAGAGTTTTTACGTACCTAAACTAGTCTTTAATATTTATTTAAAAAGATCCTATAAATAGAGGCTAGATCCTAGATATCTTTATAAGGGTTTAAAATACACTAAAGGAACTACCCTACGAACTCCTCCGCCGTTAATACTTAATATACGGGCTCTAGTTATAGGAGGCTTTAATTTAACTAATAATTTTCCCCGAGTAATATAAAGAATATAGTTATTTATATTAAAGTAATACTCTTTATTTATAACTAGCTCTCCAAACCTCTCGATATAGGTATCGTAAATCGCGTACTTATAGGTAAGAATATACTTAGGCCTACGGCGAAGATAGTATAGATAAATACCGTAGCTTTTAAATCGGCCCTATTATAGAAGGAACGATTTAAAGTTATTAATATATAATTATACCGACGTCTCGAAGCCTAGATCGATAGATGGGAATAAACGGTTTATATAATCCTTTATATAAATATAAAGATCCTCGGCGAATATCGGAGAATTTAGGACCTACGTTAATACTAGTATAATATACATCCTATATAAACTCTTAAATATATCTCGAGGATAGAACGCTATATAGTATAAATATTCTCGCGAATAAGCGAGTTTAGGTACTTACTATATATTCTCGGCGGGTAAATATTTATTAAAATACTCGAGGCGATAAAAGATATAAGGTTTTTATAGGATCTAAAGTATTCGTAATTTAAAAATATAAAAGCGGCGATATAGTCTTTATAATCGTCTTCGATACGGTTACATACGCGAGTATTTACGATAAAGTCGAATAGCACGTCGATCGAGGTCGCTATATATTATATAATATAACGAAAGAAGGCTTTAAAATGGGTCGCCGAGAAGAATAATCGATACTCGATATAGTCCGTCCGTAATACCTCTACTTCGGTTAAGAGGACCTCCTTTAATCGCCGATATCGAGTTAAGAACGATATATAGTCTCTAGTAAAGTATATTAGGGATATAAATAAGAATATTTAAATATATAGTTTCGGATACTCTCTTTAAAGGTGTATTTCGAGGTTATAAATTTAAAGTATATAGTGGGTCACGGCTGCGTCCTCCTTACGTACGATAATAATAACGCGCGGTCGGATTTTAGTAGGGAGGTAAGAAGGACTTTTTATTTATACTTATTTTATTAGAAAATCTACTACTCCGTCTAGACCTCCTAAATCGTCGGCGAAAATATAGATAATATCGCTGAATAATACTACTAACCGAGTATATATAATTTGTAAGATACTCTGCTTATAATCCTAGCTTTAGGTAAGTGGAACCGTTATTTACCCATAATACGTTATCGCCCTTAGTCGATAAAGTATAGGAGTTAAAGAGTCCTTATCCGTAAAGAGAAATAATAGGTTAGAATTAAATATAAAAGAGTCGAGGCGAAGGTTAATAATACCGCTTTTATTTCTACGTCGAATATTATTATTTAGGAATAGTTTATATAGAGTAGTATCCTTAGATCTCTTCCCGATAAAGAAAATTATTAAGGGGTATTGGGTATCTAGACTAGTTATCTCCTAAATAACAGTTAATACACAATTATAATAATAAAGATAGATACCTCCTCTACTAGAAAGATAAAACTATCCAAGATAATAATATAAATTCATTATAGTAAATAGATACGGTAGCGAAGGTAGGACTTAATAAACCTAGCGAGCTATTAGTCTTTATATAATTCGAGACCACGGCGCTAAATTAAAAATAGATTAAAGTATAAGGGGGCCCTATACTTTAAGAATAATAAAAAAGCGGTTAATTTACCTAGACTCGAAAATAGCCTAAATAAAACCCGAGGGCTCTCGTCTTAGTTATAAAAGTATACTCTATAAATAGCGAACACGAAAATAGCCTAGGTAAAATATAAGGGCTCTCGTCTTAATTATAAGAGTATACTCTATAAATAGCGAACGCGAAAGTTAACGATTCGCCGAAAAATAGTCGAATTTTCGGGGAAGTGCGAAGGTCCCCCTTGGATTTTTAAATTTTAAAGAAATATTTATTTCTGGCCACCTCGACCCCAAAAATATCGTAGGTCTAGTTTAGATTTTTAAACTCGAAGGCTATATTAGGTTGGATTTAGAGAACTATATCCCGGCCGTTATTAATAATAACCTCTTAAAATAAAACCTCTATTACTCTTAGGTTACCGGTAATTTACTTAATTATCAAATACCTCTAATATTTAAATTACCGCCGAACTATATATTACGATACTTATATAGTAAATATAGGATCGCTACCGTAAAAACGTTTCTCTTACCGGGTAATAAATAGTGGACGGTAGATTTATATTTAAATAGTATATAATACCGTACTCTATAATAATAGCCCTAACTCAATTAATCATAAAGTTTAATAAACCTTTACGTCGAGATATCCGAGAGGAATACACTAACTTAAGAAATTTCTATAACGGTGATATATTTTAATAGATTAGATACTACTAAAGAGCTTAAGATATCGAGGGCGAAGGACGTTAATTCGCTAGGCTCTCCGAAGGTAAACGTAAAAATATAAAATAACTATAATAGAGGAAGGATCTATAAATAGTTAGGCAGGCGCTTGATAATCTTTTACTATATATAGACTTCTAGCCGAGCCTTCCGATTAGGACTCTCCACGAAACTATAAATCTAAAATATCTAGAGGTCAGTTATATTTACTTCGTTAACTCGGTTTAATAATCGCGGTCTAAAGTTTTATAGGAGATAGAGTATTACCTAAACTATATATATATATACTAGGATAAAGTTATCGATAGTGACTAAAATTTATAACCGTTAATCGACTTTCGGATAATATAACTCCTTTAAACGCGAAATCCCTAGGCGTCGAGAGGTAATTACGATTTTATTATTAATTTAATAAATCGTTAGTAGTTATTCCTAATAATATAAAACCTAGCTACGCGATAGCGTATCCTTAATAACTTTTAAAATATTAACTATATAATCCCGTCTCTTTATACGTTCTTCGAGGATATTAAATAGCTCGCGTTATATTTTAAAATTATTCGCGCTCTTCTACCCGACGGTTATAGAGAGTCTACCCGTCGAGTATTTTCCTAGTATTATATAAGCGTTAACTAGAAAGCCGGCACACTACGAATTAAATATAATAATCCGAAATTTATTAAAGTACCCGGCTCGGAGGTATAAGCCGTAGATAATAGATACTAGTAATTTTTTCTATTTATATAACGTTACTTTTCCGAGCTATTAGTTATTTTACCTCGGAAGAATATAAATAGACCTAAACCTCCTATTATAACTTTGAATAAGTAGTATTAATACCGTTTAACCTAGCTAGCTAGCTTATTTAACTTTAAATCTAAAAAGATTATATCTCTTTAAAACCAAAATCCCGATTTAAAAATAACTTACGAATTCCTTCGTTAAACACGCCCCGATATATTCTATTAAATTTCTAACGAGGCCCGTATAGCCCTAGCTTTAGAAATCTACCGAGTACTAGAATCTATCCGCGAACCGGTATTTACGTTTCCTCTACGGGTTTTACCGGAGGCTCTAATATCGCTATTAGTTAAGTACCGATACGGAAGGCCTTTTAAATAATTCTTTAAAGAGTCAAAAACGTTTTTTTACCTATCCGATATATATCGAGCGAGGTAGAAAACTTTGTCCTACTTTATAATTAATCGAGATATCTTCTTTATTTTCTTTAGGTTTCAATACCCTATTAGTCTTTCCGGTATAACGGTAGTACCTAGAATAATAGATATCCGAGTTGAAAGTACGAGCGATATCTTAATAATTAAACCCGTTACGTAGAATTAATAAATAATATAGTTATAACCTTATCTAGAAGCGTCCAGCCTTATATAAAGTTTCGGAAGTATTAATAGTTATATCGCTCACGAAGAACCATTTAACCGGAGTATATAAGAGGTATAAATAAAGGCCGCGGATAACTCGAACTTAAATACAATATATAATAAGGATATATATATTAAAGATATACTAAATAAAGTTACGGAGGTTATAACGGTCGCGAATATAATACCTAATAAGAATATACTTATCGAAGATATACTAAATAAAGCCACGGAGGTTATAACCGTCGCGAACGTAATATTTAATAAAGATATACTCATCGAAGACGCACTAGATAGAACCTTAAATATAACTCTATAACCTATAACTACACTACCGGTTAAGAGGGTATTTAAAAACATATTTAGTTAGAGTACCCTAAAGCTCCTTTTATCGATCCTTAAAAAGCCACGGCTCTTTTAGTAATAAGAACGATAATATAAAAACGGAGATATCTTTCTCGTCGATATTAAGACACTCGAAGGTATTAATTATAATCTCCGGGTTTCCGGACTTTATAAACTTCCGGACGCTATTACCGCTACTATAAATCGCTCTTTCTTTATCGTATATAAGAAAAATATTCTATCCACTAGATATTTGGCACCGATTAATCCGAGACGTATACGTAACTACGGTAAAAGTTTATAAAATAATGGGGTAGTATATAAATACGTAAAGGACTATAATATCCCTTCCTTTTCGGAGACTCTCCGGAAAAGTTTAGAATTAATAAATATCGCGACCTTTACTAGAGAGTTTAACGATCTTGGTATTAAAAATTCCGAAGAATCGAGTACGGAGAGCCGATTACGTAAATTAAAAGAAGTTCACGCTAAGAAGAAACGAACTACTCACTTTCCTCCGGATGATTTATTATATAAAAAATAATTTAATACTTCTTCCGAAGGACCGTTTATTAGACGTATACCTCACGCTCCCTAGTAGCAATATAGGGATAAAGGTAAATCGAGTAGTTCTAAGAAATTATAAAGGTTTCGTTCTAATTTCGGCCTTTTATCGCTCGATAATAGCTTCCCTCTTTAATAATATACTACGAGATAATCCCCGTATAGTATAACTAATACTGCGAGAATATACTCTCTTATTACTACGCAGTATATAAACTTTAATAAGAATTCGTAAGACTATACTAGTACTACTATTTATAGCTCGTCCTTACCCACTCCGACTAATGTACGAAAGTTAGATAATTTTATCGAAACCCGCTATCGGTCAACCTTAATATAATTCTATTTAGTTATTTCGCCGCGGAGGCTATTAGTCCGGCGGATACTATTAAGCCTCTTCTAAATTTAAGCTAGTATTAGTTATGAGAATATTTTATTATTTTAAGGCCAGAGCCTAGTAAAGCCTTTATTATCTATATTTCTAGAAATTAAATATACGATTATAGTAGTCTTATACTATTAAATATATATTATTATAAAGTAAAGCCAAGTGCCTTGAGGAGCTAGGAGGGTAGAAATATTAAATACTAGAATACTAGCGACGCCTAGGGAATAGGAAATTATATAATTATCTTCGGAAAGTTATTTAATTCATATATATACTTAAGAGCCTAGATTTACCCGCTACGATATCCGGCTAGTATTCTATTAAACCTAATTACACCGATCAAGTCGACTCGTTCTTAATTAGGGAGATACGACTAGTTAGATTATCGTATAAGAGCGCGGTTATATTCTACTTCTCTATTAATCCTTGTATAAAATTATTAATATCCTCCGTCCACGATTACAATTATTTTATATAGTTATACAGGGTATCGAGCTTCCTAATATACTATTTAATATTATCTCACGCTTGTAATAAAATAGTAAAATCTTGATTTTTCCTTTAGTCTATAGTTCTCCGTTAGCTAATACTCCTCTTTAGATTATTTATTATATTTACTTAATTTATAACGTCCGTATTAAGTCTTTTAGCTCGTTTTCGGGCGCTACGGGATACCTAGGAGGTTAATTCATTTTTAGAATAAACGTATTACTCCCGCCGGCTTTCTAGTCGAAAAAGCTAATATATAGAGGGGGCGATAGGACCTAACTATAATCCTTTTTAAGATTAGCGCTATTAGTCGTGAAGTAGTCTAGATTAATCTACTAATCTAGATCGAAGTCGAGACTCTAATCGTTAGACGTATCGTAATTAGGATCTAGGGTTAATATCTTATATAGGGCTTTATACCACCCTACGTCTTAACCTAGGTTTACTGCGTTTATTATTTTAATCCGTCCTTTACGTTTATAAAGACGACGGATTATATTGGCCTCTATATATTTATACCGCTCTTATCTCGTAAACGTAATTAGATTAAATAAATACGCTAGTAAGGTCCTAGCGCCTACTTAATCTAACCCTAGTTATATAAACACTCGGGTTACTCGTCCGAAAATAAATATAATTAAAGTTAATCGGATTTAACTTTTTATAAAGTAATCGGATGAAATAAGAATTATAATAAGTTTACTCTAATGGCACAAGCACCGATAATCTATTAATATAGGTAGGTGGGGTATAGTAATAATTAACTCGTAGTTCCGAAGGTTAACCGTATCTTAACTAGATAATTATTAGTTAATTATTCGTTTATACGAGTTATACCCTAGCGCTATTTAACGTCCCGTTTCCACCAACGCCTAGGGGCTCGTTTACAACTTTAGTCGAGTTCCACTAATAAATACTATAGATAATTCGACCTATCGAGTTAATAACACCTAATTATTAATAGTATTCTTTTTTTGGTTGAACTAGCGCATAGATATAGTATATTACACTCGTCACAATATCTACTTTTATATCTTGGTCGAGTTATTATATAGATAGCCAGCCGTAATCCTGGATCTATATAAATCCATCGGTACCCGCTACCTAATATATATACCGCTTTAATAATAGTTAATCGTTTTCGCCTCGTTTAATTCTCCTTCCCTTAGAGTGTTAATAGGAACTTTAAATCCGCTATTTATTTTTTAGCTCATTACTATCTTGCTAGCTTTACTAGTTTTATTTCTTAATTTATCTATCGTAGTGTTAGCTATATTTATACTATTTTCTTTACACTACTCTATATGTCCCCAATACTACGCTTTCGCGGGATTTATAATAGTGTTTTAATTTATAGTATAGGATTATCCGTCTAGGTCCCTTGGCCTTTAAAGAGTAGTAAGGGTCGTTACTCGTTTCTTATCCCTTTATATTAAACGAATTAAACGAACTTCTCTTGTATTTAGGTCTTTAAAGGTCCAAATTTACTATAATAGAACTTAGTCTCTACTTTACTATTAATATTATCGATATGGCCTTCGAACTAAAAGGTATAACCACGTCCACTAGTCCAGGGGAGAGTCTTATATATACGCGTACTCTATAATAGACTCCCGACTACGACGATAAAGCGACGCTCGAAGAAATCCTCGCCTAAAACTTTAATATTAAGTAGTATCGTATCCGTATTATTTTTAATGATTTAGTCCCTACTTCTCGACGTAGATCTATTAATAATATTTACTTTAAAGGAAAAAGACTAATAAAAACTTATAATAGAATATATAATCTCTCGGATATAATATAGCCTACTAAAGTCGAGGCTACGAGCCTCCGTGATAAGGTATATTTATAGAAACTCTACTCGCTTTATTTCTAAATATTTTTAGCCACCTATAATAACGCCCTATATACCAACCGAAGACCCCGTAACTTATATAGAGACGCTCTACAACTCTTAGGATAATACGTTAGGCGATTAAGGATATACGAATATAATTATAAAGGACCTAGAGACGCTAGAAATTAAGAAGAGGATTATTATAAAAGTTATAGTAGGTTTTTATAGGTTATAAAAATACCTTAAAGATATTTTAATGAGTTAGCCTTCTACTAGACTAGATATATAGTTAATATCGATTTTATATTCTTTAACCTAATGTACTGGGTGGGCCTTAAGGCTTTAATCTTTATTTAATATATGAATTTTAGCTACTATCCTCGATCAAATTAATATTAAGGTTCGAACTCGATGATTTTAGGCGTTGATTAGGCGGGGAAACGCCTTAATACTTAAAGCCAGCCATATTTTATTCTTATATATAATACGTTTACGTGTTTATTAAGTGTACCGAAATAAATTAACGCGCGCTTTAGGTCAATAGTTATACTCACTAAAGAATATTCAATTATATATCGGTACAACCCTCATTTAGTATAGACTAAATACCCGTATACTCGATTAAACTTCATAGTCTCCTTCTAATTATTCCCTAATTATCTATTAAGGAATTGATTACCTATTACTCAACTTTATTCTAAAAACTTCATAAATCTTCCCCACTTATTATAAAAATACCTAGCGAGAATAGTATAAATCGATAAATGAGATTTCTAGATCCTTTTATTTCGCTAGCTAGTTTTAACTCTTAATAAGATAATTAGGTAGGGTATCGAGTCTACGCTCGACGATCCGACTAAGACTTCCTAAGGGAATTCTATTAGCGGGAAGAGATTATAAAGTAATAAGTTCAAAACCTTAACGGTTATATTATCTAGCTACGCGCAGCTTTATAATATACCAATTAAACCTCTTAAGAAAATCGTATCGCTCTTAATAAATTATACGACTATATGGTATATCTATAAATAGGTTTTAACGAATCGGAGGCTGTATAAGCTAGATTTAAGAATAAATTATACGAAGAGCGTTAGGAAAATTAGACGTGCTAGAAGTTTCTAAATTATAAATACGCTCGTTATTCCGAAACGGAGAAGAACTTAAATAGCGTCTAGACTGCGTATACGAGGCTCCGAGATACGATACTATAAATTAATTATTACGTCGAGGAGGGTGTGGCTGACAGTCTCTATAAAAGCTACGATATTATAGATTTAGTACTCGAGCTTTCCGCTAAATCCTAAAGAATTTCCGACCTCGAAGTACACTCGGATTAAATTTAGGATTATTATTATATTAAGGTCGCTTAACTAAAAGAGAAGCTCGACTCCGAGTTTATATAATATATAGAAGAGTTTATAGGGTAAATATAACGAATTTACGAGCTTGAAGTTACCCTATAAAATATAAATATAAGATAAAATAAGGTAAAAGATATATTAGAGTTAAGAGAGAGCCTTAAGTCCCCTAAAAGGCGTGTACGTTTCCGTATAAAAGGAAAGGCTGGTAAGAATACGGAGCCCGAGGAGGTAATTATTTTAAGTCCGGCGCTTAACTAGAGATAGCTTCGATAAAAGACTTACGTTTTTATTATTAAAGAGGAAAGACTCTAGAGCTTATTAAAATACCGGGTATCCGTTATAAAGTCGTGGGGAAAGTTTATAAATTAATAATACTATTTAAATTACTATAATATATTTATACTATTAGATTATCCGCTTTATTAATATTTGGCTACTATTTATTACTACTTATCCTAAATAAAGTACGAATATCATTAATTATTATACTATTTAATAATCGTAGCCTGATTTTCCGAGACGAGTTAAATTCTTTACTTCGAGATAAACTCTTTAAAGCTACTAAGGGACTAAATCGGCCCCACTATTAATTTCTTTAATAACGATAAGGTTTTTATATTACTACCTTAAAGACGTAGGATTTCCCGATCGCAAATTTTCTAGTAATAAGTTAGCCGTTCCCCTCTTTATAGTTTATTATAATACGAAGGACGAAGGACCAAGCACTAGATCGATTAGTATTAAAATAAAGAGAATTTATTCGAGGCTAAACTCATTATTTAGGATTAAATAAAAATAACCTAGGATAACCCTAGGCGCTAACTATATCGCTTATATTAGTATTTAGCTAGGATAACTCCCCGAAAGTTTTTTAAATCGTTTTAGGTGCCCCTAAAAAGTACTACGAGTTATAATAAACTTTATTCTAGCGTTTATAACTCTTTAGGGGCCTGAACCTAACTCGTTATAAAAACTAGCGGGTTCTATCCGACTATTCTTATCTAGATAAATTCGAAGAATTAGTTTAATCGTGGCCGATATTAAATAATATATCCTAGGAAGCGCCAAATTAGTTAACGCCGAAAGTTTTTAATAAGAACTCGGATCTTGGCCGATAAATATAATATCAATTTACTTTTATACTATTAAAATATCGTAGTTATATTAAGATACCGTAGACCTCTTTAAATAATACTTCTAAACTTCCTCCTAACCCGATATAAACTAATCTCCTACTTTAAATAATATACGATATAATTACTAGGGATTAAGATCGACTCTACTATTTAGTCCCTTCGTTATAATAAGAGTATTTATATTACTTCCTTGAAGGCGAAGGATCTCTCGGTTTATAAAAATACTAGCCATTTCTTCGATATTTATTATAATATTAGGTCGAGGATATCTAGACTAGTAACTAGTTAACTAGCGTTAATAGTCGACTGTACCGTATATACCTAGGAGTACGAGGTAGTTGGACGCCCTAATAGTAGCCATTAACGGCGAAAGAGGTAGAAGATATATAATAGGACCTATACACGGGCCTATACGAGTGGGTAAAGGAGAAAGGGAAGGAGCTTCGGTAATTTTATTTTATATTAATCGTTAATCGTGAATTTATTCTATATAACTATAAAGTTATATTAACCGATTTATAAATACTCGAGTAAAATCATTATTTATAACGCGGACAATATATTTAAGTTTCCTCGTAAGGTGGTTATATAGGTTAGCGATTAACTTCTAAATAATATTCCTATTAAAGTCATCGATTATAATTACTTTAAATTTATTTGGGTACTTTAGTCGAACCCCTAGAAACTCGTTTAAGATAGTTAGATACTATATAATAGGTAGTCGAGGTAACGAGGGTATCGTATATCTCGCCGTTAACTCGATCGAATTAACTATTATTAAATTGTGAACGGAGTTAGTAGTTATTATGGTAGTAGACGTAGACGTGGACGTAGTAGTTAAGATAATAGTTAAGATAGTAGTTAAGATAGTAGTTAAGATAGTAACTAAGGTAGTAGCTAGGTTTACGGCTAGTCTTAGAAGTAAAGTACGATACAGTGGACCGAGCGATAGTAGACTTGGTTCTAATATAGGCTACATTATAGAAAAGTCTTAGAGAAGTATATAATACTCTATATTTATAAATAATAAGACTTGGTGAATATCTAAACACGATAATATACTCGGACTCGCTCGGTACTAAGATATTATATAGATAAAAAGAAAGTATAAAGGTATCTTAACTCCTAAATAATCGAGATCGAGGCTATACTAGTCGTAGGTTCATTATAATTAACTTTCGGGGTAAGGAAATACTTTCGGGGTAAAGAAATACTTTCGGAGTAAAGAAAAATTACCGCTAGTATAGGCGGGTAATAAAGATAACTCGCGTAGCGTAGCGCTAGCCTAGACCCTCCACTAGCGGGTACGATTAAGGCGTTATCGTTATTCTAGGATAAAGCTGGCGCCAGCCAGTAACCTCTATTAAAAAGTAAATTTAATATAGGTAGAAACTCTTCCCCTCTAATAGTTATATATAGACGGGGGGAAACCCGATAAGAGAAATATATAATTCGGTAATCCTTATAATTGCCGTTGGCTTGATTTAGCTCTACTAGATAAAAGGGGTAGAGTTTATAAATATATATAAACGCGGACTCATATATAGATAAGTATAGTAACGTCGCTACGCCTTCACATATTAAGAATTAAATGATATATATAATTATACTCTACTAATTATAAGCTTCCAAGTCCGCTCTTTATAACCAAGATTAGCTAGAGCTCTCGGACCTTCGACGGGCGAACTAGAATAACGGGAATCTAGTCGCAAATCCGCAGATAAAGAGTAATAAACGGGATTTACCTTTATAACTTAATAAAGTTTACGGGTCTTATAATATAGGGTAAAAGTCTATACTAGATCAAATAATAATCTGGCCGTTCTATTATAGAGCGAGAAGTTCCCGATAATAGAGAGGTATAAAGCGTCTTCGGTACCCTAAATATACTCCACGTTTAGCGCGATCACTATCAACGTATAGGGTACTACCATAAATCTTAATCTAATAATAGAGAGAAAATTACCTACCCTCTAAAGTCCCTTAATTTTAATATAGGTTTATATCACGGTTAAAACTTCAAGTAATAAAGTACCTAGTACTTTAATAACGACGCCGTTACTTTCTCTATATCTTTTTATCCTATCTACTCCTCGCCGGGTTCTTAATAGCGATAAGAAAAATATTAGAGCCACCACTTTCTTATAAATTAAAGTAGATTCTATCCGAAATTCTTTAACGCGACGGCTTAGGAAAGTCCCTTCAAACGTAGACTATATCGAATATGGCCTATACTTATCCAAAGTTTAGCGATATTACTAGGGGAGCTTAAACTATATAAACTTTCCTAAATATTTAATCCCCAACCCTCCAAAGTCATCGACTCCGTTATATTATTATCGAAACTCGAGGTAGGATCTTTAACGACCTTAAGAAAATCGATTCTCTTAAAGACCCGATTATACCACTTATTTAGGTATACACTCGGGTTATCGTAGGTATCTAGTATAATCAACTTAATAATATAAAACCTTCTTATAGGCAGTCTAATAGAATAATATTCTATTAATAAATTATAACTATAAAAATAGGACGGCTAGTACCGCCTAATACGATTTAGGTTATTATACTAGTACTTCATAAGACCGAAAAATAGCGCGAGTCAAAGATATCGTATCTACAAGTTCCTATTAAATTCGTTGGACTAGTGAATAACCCTGGTATATAAAGCGAGATCATTATAGAAAGTCTTTTATCGGTTACTAGAACGAAACTTAATTACCTAAATATCACGGGACTATTAGAGCCTCGTTTATTTAAAGATATCCTTATATTTCTTATCGATACTTTAAGGATATAATCGGGTTATACCCGGTTAAAAATATTTTAGAGATCGGGTTAAATTAGTGAGCCAATTTTATATAATATCCTTCGCGGCTAACGATCTCATATTACAGACATAATCTAATAGATAAAGTTATAAAGAAATAGAGTAATAATTAAGAGACTCGGGTAAAATATTAGAATATTAGTTATATCGTATAAACCTCTATCTCGGTAGAGCGAATTAAGACTCGATATAAGATATTATTAAAATAATCCTATGAACTATTCGCCTACCCGTCGTGTATAAGGAGATTTAGACCGATTTAACGGTTTCGGTACCTATTTACTTATTTATATTAAGTAATAAAATATAGTTATTAGGTATTACTAGTAGGCTTGACTAACCTATTATACTATATATATTAAAGGTAAAGAAGATATAGTTACTACGATTATATATTAATTCAAGTTGGCTTCTAGTGTTATTACTAGCTAGTATATAGACTCCGGTTTACGTAGATCTTTTAGGAGGTCGGTTGAGCTGTAACTTTAAACTACGCCGTCGTTATAATCGGTAATACGCTCTCGTTTAAACCGTTTCGCCGAAGATACCCCCTTTAGTATTTACTATAAGAGACTTATCTTATTATACTCATACTTTTTAAATACCTTAGGTACCTCCCTTTTAATTCTATTTATATATACTTCTATCTTAAGCCCCCCCGACTTATATTTATTTTCTTCTACTTTTATCGCCTCCTCGGGCGTTGTTTCCTCCTTTAGTTTAGAAGCCTTTAAAGTCTCGAGGTTCTCTAAAGAGGCTTCGGAATCCTCTTTTAACTATAATAATTACTCGGAGGTTTTATTGATTAGTTCCTAGATCGCTTAGGTTATAAGTTTTGGAAAGGTTTCGGTATCCTCTTTTAATTATAATAATTACTCGGGCGTTTTTTCCTCCTTTAGTTTATAAACCTCTAAAGTCTCGAGGCTCTTTAATAAGGCTTCGTAATACTCTTTTATTTATAATAGCTCCTCGCGCGTTGTTTCTTCCTCTAATTTAGAAGTCTTTAAAGTCTCGAGGTTCTCTAAAGAGGCTTCGGAATCCTTTATTAATTGTGATAGTTATTTAGAGGTTTTATCGAGTATTCCCTAGACCTCTTAGGCTATAAGCTTTAGAAAGGCTTCGGTATCCTTTTTTTATTATAAGAATTACTCGGGCGTCCCTTCCTCCTTTAGCGGATAAACCTCTAAAGTCTCGAGGCTCTCTAATAAGGCTTCGTAATACTCTTTTATTTATAATAACTCCTCGCGCGTCGTTTTTTCCTCTAGCTTAGAAGCCTTTAAAGTCTCGAGGTTTATTAATAAGCCTTCGGGATCCCCTTGTAGTTATAATAATTACTCGGAGTAAATCTAAAGCTCCTAGATATTTTGGGCTTCGACCTTTATTTCGTACTATAATAATATAAGGGTCAAGTATAGGGGGAAAAGGAAGAGCGTTAGTATATATAGAGGTAGGGAGCTGGGTTTAATAATTTAATAGAAATTGGAAAGGCCTATAATACTATATAATAAACTACTACTTTAAAATTAGTTTAATATTATTTATACGATAGCTAGGGCCTTACGGTTTTATATAATAGATATTGAAACCTATTTGTCGTATGAGCCTAAAGGTGCCTCCCTCGTATTTATTATACCAAGATTATTCATAAAGGAAGTCGTTTATTTCTATAAGTATTTTTGGACATTCTGAATTGTTTATATACTTGAGGGTATAGTTATATTTACACGCTAGGAAGCTAATAGTAAGATATATAATAATAAAAATCCGTGATCCACGAGAGTTAAGGAAGTGTGAAAGGTTTTATATATAATACTGGACAAGGCCTAGACATAGAGTTATTCGTATATATAATAAGAATATATAGTTTATAACTAACTAAATTCAGCTCTCTCAATTATTATGAAATATTAAGGAATTTCCGTGGAGATATAGCTAGATTTAGCTTTATATAATATTATTTTAAGAGATATCTCTACCTCGGTAAATTATACCCCTAATTTATAACCTTTAAGGTAACGGGTTTATATTAAGATACTAGAGTTTCGCCCCGGCCAAAGTAAAAAAAGGAGGAAGTAGGTTAAGAGTAGATAAAAAAGTATATAGGAAATAATATAGTACTAGACTACGCTAGTTTCGATCGAAGCTAGGTAGAAATATCTAGATTTAAATTATTTAATTCGTTTATACTCGAACGCCTTAAGGATTATAAAAGTAACCTGAATTATAGTATAAATTATTTATTATTAGCGAAGATACCTACGAGTAGCCGATTATTCTATAAATTATAAACCGTTAGGAGTATTTTATTATTCTTTATCGAGATCCTCTTAACGTAGTGCCCGAACGAAAGTTTCCTTAATAAATAATTTAAGTCTAATTTAATCGTACTACCGGTCTTTTATATAGTCGAGGATATAGTCGCACGAAGTCTCTAAGGGGGAATTTTACGATAAGATCTATTAATAGATAACGGCTTAAGAGGGAGTCCAGTAGTCTATATAGCGACGTAGTATAGAATAGAAACGAAGCGTATCCTTATTAAGTCTAGCCTATTTTTCTGTATATAGGTCTTTATACGTTAAGAATATAAGGGCCGTAGTGAAACCTATCGCCTAAGTATCTTTTAAGACTTATCGCTCCTCTAAAAGTATTTGGATATTGAGGGAGAGTACCGAAACGAGTATTTCGTCGGTACCGGACCCGAACCAAAAGCTTGGAAGTATATTATTATCTCGGAATATTTCCTGAATAAAGTCGTGGGCTATAGAAGGATTATTTATATATAAAATAACCTAAAGCTCTAAGAGAAGGGCTACTTTAAATTTCGTATTTATACTAATTATCTTAATCTAAGCTATATAATAATTAGTTATGATTAAGTATAGGTAATAAGATATCTAGTATCTTTATAGTTAAAAAGGTCTTTAGTAGGTCGAGGTAAAAGAGGTAGAGTAAACGTAGGTAAGAGGGGTAGTACTTCCGATATCTCGTTAAAAGACTTTATTATTTTAAGTATAAGACTATAATCATTATTAAGAGTAATTAGATTTATTTAAAAGGGGTAGAGTAGAATAAAAATACTATAAGGAAAGATATAAATAGCGCGTTAAATAATAAGAGCGTTTATAGTAGGCTGAGGCCGTTTATTATAAATATATAAAGTAAGATATAATACGAAAAAGCGAGATCCTCCTTCGAATAATCTTATCCTTCTGTAAACGGCGGGGAAGCTACGTTAGCGGGTAATAAAAACGTTACTAAAGTCGCTAAGGCTATTTAAAACGTTATTACCGGGTTTATTTAGTTATCTACGAGTTACCCATAATTAATTTCGAGGGTTAAGTTAAAACGAGAGATTAAACTATACCTTTATATTTATTAGCCCGCCTTTTATCCTTTATCGATTTAAATCGTATTTATAGAGCCTTCGTTACCTCTTCCCGATAAGACCCTATATAATCGGTTACGTCGTTATATTGATTTTCCCGTAATCTCTCGATTAATAGGGTAAATAGCTCCTACTTTATATTTATACCGATATTACTCCACATCGGAAGGTTATCTAGGAAATATATAAATATAACGTCGCCGCTATAAAATAAGACTTTACTCTTTTAGTCCTTCGATAGCGCTATTACCATAACGTGCCTCGTAAAAGATTAATAAATATAGGGCACGGCTCGTATAGGGGGGTTTAAATAATAGTTATAAAGGTTAAAATATATTATACGGCTACGTTAGTGTACGGCCGCTAATTAACGCTTTTTTAGGGCTTTCGATATTTTATACCCCGTTATAGCGGTCTTATTAACTATAAATTATTTCCTAAGGTAGAGAGGCTAGAGCGCTAGCTCTTACGTAAGGGATTTCTACGGGCCCTATAGGCCTATCGTATACCTTAACGGGCTATCGGGTACGGTGTTATTATACTTTAGGTCTTAATTATTATAAGTTATTATCCCCTAATAACCCCTCTTTAACGCGTACCTCTACTATCCGTAGTTATTTTTAGTAGGTCTTAATAACTTTACGCCGTTAATAATATACTAAATATATTGGGTAATACTATTACGAGTATATTTAGTCGAGATTTAGAGAGTACTTTATTTCAGAATTATAAATCAAAGTATGGGTATAGTCTAAATTTCATAATATCGGGCCTATACCTATAAATAAATATTTATTCGATAAAGAATAACCCTACTTTGGACGACTTATATATATTACTTCTTTTAAACTTATCGCACTTATAACGTTTATACGATAATTAATACATCTACGAACTTCTTTAATAAGTTATATTTAAAATTATTTAAGATCCCTAGAGTGGTATTTATAACGTAGAGGTTATACTATTTATGAATTATATAAAATATAGCGTGGTACGACGAACTATATAAAGACCGGTCAACTAGATACTCCTACTTAATTATTCATTATTCTAATTAAGAATTTATATTATTAGGTTCTCGTTAATCGTTATATCGTTTAACGGTTTTAGTCTCCTCCTTTTAATCCTCTACTTTTACGCCTCTTTAGTTAAGTAGGAGCCCGTTCGCCTCTATATTATTTTTAATTACCTAACGAGTTTTATAGGTAATTAATAATATAAAGATACGAGGCTTTAATAATAGTAGAGGGGTAGTGATATTAACCTCGTTTTAACCGCTCGAGATCGTAAGATCTTCTTCTCTAATAATATCGCTAATCTTTACCGATTTAATAGGGACGTTAAATTAATTATCTTCGGAGAAGTAAATAATACTAGCCTCGCCTTAGCCGCTCGGGATCATAAGACTTTATTCTTTTATAATATCGCTAATCTTTACCGATCCGATAGGGACGTTAAACTGATCCTCTTCGAAGTAAATAATTTCTTCGATAGTTTTTGGTTTCCTAGAAAAGATATATATAGTCTTATTATTCTTTAGATTAAAAGGGTGTAAACTAAACTAAAACACTACTAAATCGTAGGAAACGTAAAAGAACGAGGTATATTTTTTATATATAGGTATTAGTTTACCCTAGAGAATCTTATCCGCGTATTAATATAAAAACGCGTCCTCTTATATTATAGGGCGGGTTCGATTAGTCGCTTATAAAGACTTTATACGAATACGAGTAGCGAAGCTAGTATTTACGAGGTAGGGAGACGAGGCGAAGAGGGGTTAATAATAGTTTAATAAAACTTCCGCTCCTAATACCCTCTCTAAGTCATCGCGTTACGAAGTATTATTAATTATATTTATTTATTTGTCAAGCGAGGTCTTGACCTTATATTTTATATCGAATTTCGATTATCTTGAGTTATACTACCTACTATACGTATTTATATTAAAAGAAGTTACTACTTCCCCTCCCTAACTATCTTTGTTTTGAAATTCGACTTTTTATATTCGAGTATTAATTATATCCCGAATCTTTTAAGCCTTGGAACCAATCGTGCTCGAATCTTTAATATTAGTCGATAATAACGGCTTATTCGTCGTTATTATTCTCTTATAATATTTGGCGTGAAATTCTGGAAGAATTTCAAAAAGTTAATAACTGAAAAGATTTATCCTAACTTTAGTCGGACGCCCGTTACGTTTCGAGAATATTTAGGGAGATAATAGAAGATATTTTTAAAACTAAATATCTCCCGAAGATTAAACTCGGTTTACTAGTAGGTAGGTTTACCCTTAGATAAAGTTAAGATCCCGATATATTATATTAATATTTTTAATAAATAGCCGTCCCTAATCGAAGAACCGAGTACTTTTATTTTTACGGTATCGTAGACTACGGAACTAGAGCCCTCTTCATTTACGAGTCGTATACTATAAATCTACGATATATCTATTATATAGAGGTACTTTTCGAAGTACTTTTATTTAGAGGCCTCTGCGAATTAAGGCTTCTTAATAGTTTATTTTATATAATTTATATCGGTTTAGCCGTAAATGATACTAGGCTTCTAAATCTTTAAATTTATATTAAATAATAAAAGATTTCGTGTAACTAGAGAAGTATATTTAATTAATTATTTAAAGAGGAGAAAGCCGTTATAAAAGTTAAAGAGAAATATCCGAGTAATATATTCGATAAAGGGTTAATAATACCGCGTGGATAAATATAGACGGAGACGGAATTAGGGTTCATATCTTATTATTATTTAAATCGAATAAATATTTATCTCCTTATCGCTCGACGCGGTCGCGACCGGCGTAGATATATAGCGGAGACCGAAATAATTATCGCTAAAGACTTTATTATAGAGGATACCGTATATTTATCTAACCTTATCTCGGCGCGATATAGGCGAGAGAGCCGAATAAATTATTTATTAGACTAGTTAGAAACCGATACCGAACAAGGAAATTAAAGCGGGGGAAGCGGATTAAGGAATTAATTAAATAACACGACCAAGAATAGCCCGAGTAACGCGAGACCACTAATATAATATAAGGTAAAGATAGAAGAAATAGTAATATTCCTAATAGGTAAAAATCAAATTAGGAGGATTTAATACGTCGGTAACTTTTAACTCTTAAACCTAAAGACGGCGGGAATAAAAACGAAACTTTTAATAAAGGAACTAGTAGGAGAGATATAAATGAAGGGGCTATAAGAAGAGTATAATAATATAACTACGTCTTTATTTCTTCTAGCGGAAAAGACTTATTTAAAGAAAGAGTAAAGTATTAGAGTAAATATAACGATTATAATTCGGTAATACGTCGAGGTTAATAGTATCCCCTAGAGGAGTTACTTTATTATTTCTTTCGCACGAGTAGGAGTAGGGTTTTAGAAATAATATTAAATAAATATACGAAGTATAACGAGCCTAAAATTAGGATAGTTAAGAGAGTCGAAATAATATAAAGAAATATAAAGTTTATTTATATCTCGTAATTATTTATTAACGCCGTATTTTTCTTAAACCGTTTAAATTATAAATTTTTTATTAAAACCTAGGCTCGATACTATTCCTATCGGCTATAATAAAAATATAACGAAATTATATTAAATATTCGAGGAGTTCTAACTATAATACCCGTATCCGTTATAATAGTGTTAAGGTCTACGGATACTAGCGCGGCTTTTATTTAGATATTAAACTTATTTATTACGTAATTTATAGTTATGAAAGATTTCGTCTCTATATTAAATCGTATCCATCGTTTTGCCTAAATAGAAATTTTAGTTAAAAATATTAATTAATCTTATAATAGTGTGACAAATAAATACTATATAATAACTAAGTTATAAAATTCGTTCTACTCGAATCTGGGTTAAAGAGGGTAGCTGAAGTTTATTATCGTCGACCAAGATTTCCATAAAATAAATATAAGGAAAATATTATTACGAATATATCTACCCCCGAAGTACGAAGTTTTTAGGTAATAGTCGAGTTTTCTCTTTATTACCTTTATCGTCGCTTAGTTATAGAAACTCCTCCTCGAAGATTTTAGACGAGCGATATTCCCCTACGATAATATTAAAAAAAAGGTAAATAATATATTAAGGGATATCTCTTTTAATAGTTCTTTAGGTAGTATCTTTATCGAAAGACTTTTAATATTCTTAAATAATAATAAGGCTCTGGATAAATATAAAGTAGATATATATTAAAGAATAAATATTCTTATTTATTTCGCGATTTAACGTTATTCCTAAGGTGACTAAGGTAAGTATAGAAGGTCGTATAATAAAGATAAACGAGATTTTATTATCCGATAATATAAATATATTAGAGTTTAAGTCGGTATCTTCTCTAGTAATAAACGCGTCTTCGGGTTAATTTGGATTACGAGGTCCGGAATTCGTTATTACGTCCTTTATTATCTAAGCCTTCTCGTATATAAGAAATAACCTCGCCTTTACATTATATTTCGGAGTACTATATTCGAATAGGGTAGTAATATTAGAGATCGTAGCGAACGTTCTAAACTCCCTAAACTTTAACGTAGTTTTATTAATATATTTATTAAACCGACTATCTCTCACGAGCTTATTAACAGTTATATCGAAATTATCGTTAAGACCCGGCCTCTTACTAGTAAAAAGAATAGTATGAGCGCGTATAAAAGTTATCTCTAGAGACGACGCTCGTCTAGTCTTCCTCCTTTAAAGGACCGGATTAAATAAGGTTATAATACTTCCTCTAGCGCCTTTAAACGGAGTTATATAAATAAGAGACCTTATATAGAGCGAGAGTTATTCTAGGGAATTAGGTCGTACTAGAATAATTAAATAATAATATAGGCGCCTAATACTTGGACTTTTATTAATAAACTTTTTATATTAAAAGCGAGTAATATTACTTTAGCGTTTACGGTTATTACTAGTAATATTACTCTAGACTTCGCGATCTTTGGGCTCGTCGACTTCGATAATTATTCGATATCTTCCGAGATTACCTAAAAGCGGTATAAGTTATTCTAGTCTTTATTAGATACGAAGAAGATCCTACCGAGATACTTAATTTATATATTTTCAAATAAAGATACTATTTCGTATAAGAGGGCTATCGTAGAGTAGGTAAAATAGATAAATACTAATATATACTCTAATAACTCAGGTAATCTATGTCGTAAGACTTCTAAAAAAGTATGAATTCCGTAACGCCATAGTCGAGTGGGTATTAAATATTTAATAGTTAATCGAGTCAACGCTGGGTTTATATTAGGATATTAAGATACTAAAAAAAAATCTATATATTCGTAGAGTAGCTAATAGACGAGTGAATTAATTATTAATACTCGATACTTAGTTAAGATAAATATTATAAAGAAGGTATATACCCGTTTATAAAGGGTAAAAAGTGATTATTATTAATTATTTTATAGTTGAATTCTTAGACTTAGATCCTTCTCTTAGGCTATAATCTATTATCTTTCGTCGATATTAATATACTTGGCTTCTACTATAGCTAGCCTAGTATATATTTATTTAATATTTACTACTAACTCCTTATAAGATATTAGTTTATTCTTTAGTTAGAGTAATATCTCTAGCTCTACCTCGGGATCTCCTCTAAATCGGTTTTCTAGAGGTAGAAATATCTTCGGTTTTAAATTACCGGTAGTTAGTTTAGGTAGATTAAAAATAACTCGAATTAGCCGCTTCTAAGAAATATTTATTAATATAAATATAAATTACGGCTCGATGAGGTTACTTTATTCAAATATAGGATATTTAGCCTCCTCTATTTTAGGGCCAGAAACTTTATATCTTAAAACGAAATAAGGTCCACCTTAATTATATTACTCGATATCCTCTCTAATATTTATCTTTATTAAGTTTATAGAGGGAGTTACTTTCGGCGAAGGATTACTCTTAATTTAATTAGTAATAGTATAATATTACCTAATTACCTTAAGTTAGTAATATATAAGCTAGACTAATATAGGCTATTCTATCGAATAATGAGTACTTACCCTCTCTATAAGAACTATTTCTTCTCCGCCTCAAGTTTATCCCTATTATTAATTATTTCTATAGAGGCCTAGTATATTACCTTTACGTAGATCCATGATTCCACTCCTACTTAGAAGGATTCATTATATAAAGGATATCCTCCGGCCGTACCTCGAAGAGTATTTTAAATTCTTGGAAACGAATCTACGATCGCAGGCCTTTAAGTCATCTTAACTTAGGTCCTCTAGTATAGGAATATCTTTCCGAGAGATTATCGATAAACTAAATAATATGAGCGATAAATGAAATTACTAGGGAAGTAATAGTATAATAACGATAAACCTCGATATATCGCCCTCAGTTACGGTCGTACGGATTAAATCTTAATATTTATTAGACGAAAAACCACGGTCCTATAACCCTTCTATAAAGTACTTTAGAAAACTATAATGGTCGTTGAAATTCTTAGGGCTAGCGTAGAGTTATATAAAACTATATAACTAGCGAGCCCAACGAGGTAAAACTAAGTAATCCTAACCTCCCCTTTTTAACTCAACGAGCCATAGCCTCGCCCCTATATAATATAGTTTATATTTAACGTCCACTTGATAGGCCGGTACCATCTCTATTTATTTATAATAGAAAAAGGTTCAACTATAGGGGGCTAGTAGGTAAGACCTAGCGTTATTAATCGAACCAACGAAATCACGAATTAATATAATTATTTAACTATACTAATATCCTGGCCTATTAAATGGGAGCGAATAACTATTAGATTTTAATATAGGAAAACCGATACTACTAGACTTATTGGCTATTATAGAAGTCGTATCCTAATATAATATATAATGAAAAGACGCCTCGAAAGATTAGTTAATTAGATAATAAGCTTTAACGGCCGCCCTAATCGTTAATCCTATAAGCTATAAATAACTTATAAGTTATTAATTTTCTAGGGGCTAGAAGACGTATCTTATTATATATTCGCCCTACCTCCTACTTAACCACGATTCCTTCTATATAAAGAAAAAAAATTATCGTTCGATTATCTTATACCCCCCGTAGAGTATACTCCTTCGAGCCTTAGAGCTTAACGCCGATATAATTATATAAAACTTGACTAGTCCTCCTATTCTTAACCTAGTTATAAAATTATAAATCGAGTACTTCTATACTCTCGGCGACGTTAATAATACCTTGGCCGACGTATTTTATATAGCTATAACTAATAGAAAGCTGTACGCGGTCTATAGAAAATACTACTTAAAGATAAATTATTAAATTATCGTAAGTATATATCCAAGTATTAATAGACGCCTTACTAACTCTCGAAACTCTATAAGACTAAGTTAGATATTCTTACCTACGATATCTTATTAATATATTCATAAGCTCGATGGCTAAAAATACTAGTAAACTTATTTCTAGACTCCTAGGCTGAATCTCCGGACTCTAGGGCCGAATTATCGGAAAATTTATAAAATTTTAATAAAAGTATACTCCCTCGGAATATTACTTTAAACGATATTTGTAAAGCTCGAGGGTATTAAAAGTCGTTTATTAAATACTCGCGAGGTTATCTACGGTAGATAAAGGTATATCGGTCCTTATTTTTCCCCTATAAGTGGAGTTTTCCTACGAAGTTATCCATTATACCTTTTAAGTTATTAGGGATCGTAAGAGCGAGATTTATTAAACTAAATTTACTATTTCCTTCGACCTTTAAAGTACGCTTCTATAAAGTATTAATACGATCGGAGATACTAAAGCACCTTATAATTTTGGAGAAAATAAATATTAAATCCAATCTTAATAGAATATATCGGGAGTAGTTTAATAAGATCTCGAATTGTAATAAACGCTGGTCCTTTCTAGAATACCTCGAAGGTCTAGAGATGATTGACTTCGGGGTAGGTTTCCTACTATAACTAGTCGACCTTCCCCTTAATAAAAAACGAAGCAGGAAAACCTAGTACACGCGAGAGGAAACCGATTTATTATAGATTCATAAGTAAAGAGGTTTATTTATATACCCTAACCTAGCTAATTAGGCTATAGAATCTTTAGATAGTTTAAAACGATTTATTTTAAGTAAAGACCTCTTAAAGGACGTGGAGAACTCTTTAATATAAGTATAGCCTAGTTTTCGAAGGAATTAACCTTAGATAACTCGATACACGGTATTTACTCTAAATAACTTAAGTAAGGTATTAGCGAAGTTAGAGGAATAAATAAAGGCTAGCTTAGGCGTAATAATAGTACCAAGAAAAGAAAGTTCTAGTATATAATAGTAGATTAAACTAAAGGAGCGGCGTCGAGGCTTCTTACTTATTAATTTCGTTCAAAGGTTCTTTAACTCGACAGTTAAGTATTTTTTTTAATTTATATATTATTATATTAAGGGAGAGCTCGGAGGTACGTTTTTAAATCCGATAAAGAATTTAAAGATAAAGTTCTTAACGCCTAAATCCGAAAACGTATTTATTAGGAACACGTCCGATCTCTTTACGAATAATATAAACGTAGTATCGAGCTAAGAAGTAATATTCCCCTATAATAACTCTTTTAACCTATAGAATCTAGTTTTGGAATAAAGAATTCGGGGGGCTAGAAGTACGATATTATTTAAAATATTTGAAATATCTTAATTAATAGTTATATTATAAGCCGTGGAAGTTCTTAGGACTAAAAGTCTTAGGTTATTACCCTTAAATACCGTTTATACACTTTATAGGCTTTACTTTCCCCCTTCTTAATTTTTATTCTCTTATCCGTTAGGTCCTTCCCCTATATAGTGTTTTTCTATTTCTTTGGTTCTTTATCGCGTTAGAGTTTCACTCCCTATAAATAAACTTAGCTGATAAGTAGCCTTTAAATTTATATTTAAGTAAATTAACACTAAGGTTGGCCCTTTTATAATAACGAAATAAAACGTAATTAGGATCCTCGTTAGTAACTCGAGGATTTCTCGTATTTAGTATATCTTTATTATATCTCTACTTATAAAGTTACCGCCCTTTAGTTTAATACTAGCACCGAGTGTATAATTAAATCGATATTACTTTATCTAGCTAGCCTCTTTTTATAATTCTTTTTATAACTTTAAGCGGAGGGTCTAACTTTATATTAAAAACGAAGATAAATATTTTATTCCTTTTTAGTAATTACTCTCCTCCTACCTTTAGTTATTTAGGTAAGTAAATAATTCCCTTTTAACTCCGTATTTAAAGAATTAATTCCTCTTTAACTCCCTTTATAAAGAATTAAGAATTCTTTACCCCCTTTATCTTAGTACTTTTTATTAGGAATTAAGATACCTCCGACCCTTTTACTATAACTCTCTCTCTTAAGAATATAGGCCCTTTAACTTTTCCGAATTTAATTATTTTAATTAAGAAGAAAGACCCCTTTAAACCTTTTATTACCGTTTTATATATCGAACCTAAAAAGTATAGTTATGTCGGTTACGGTATACCCTTTTTTCGTACTCCTAAAATACGACCGAAGGCCCTAAATAATAAGTTAAGAGAAAGAAATCGGCTAATTATACCGAAGGGGCAGAATATTTAGGCCGATAAAGATATTAAAGAATTAAAGATATAAAGATTAAAGAGTTATTTCTATTTTTAAATAAATAAGATAAGGTTATAACCCTTCGTAATACCACCCGGCTAAAATATTTAATAGGTAATTATTAAGTATCAAAAGCTCGTAGAGTATCTAGGTATAGAAATTAAATAGTTTAAGAAAATAAGTTTCGCCCTTTAACTACGACGGTAATTATTTACCGTAATCTTCGGTAGGCGTAGAGGTAAGTTTTCTCTTAAGAAACCAAATATTAGGTAAAAATCGAGTAGTTATTTATAAAGAACGAGTCGTTTACTAAAGTAAGGCTTTTAATTCAAAGTACAATATTCACTAATTATTAATTCGGTAGTTAATACGCGAGTATAGGTAATAGTTAATAGTATATTCGTAAGAGACTAAATTTAATAGCGATACTAAATCTCTAAAAACTTATTTATATAAATCGAGAGCGGATTATAAGATATTATTTTAAGACTAGTTTATATAGCGCCGGTTACTAGGAATATCGACTTAACTATAAAAGAGGGGGGCGGTAATACTCTTACTTTAATAAAAGACCCAAGAGTATATATATATAACTATCGAATTTTATATTAAGAGTAGTTAGTTAGGTACCTATTTATTCCGTTTATAGGCTTCTTTAATTTAATAATTAGGTAACCTTTTTTATCTATATAATTATTATATTAAGAGAGAGCTCGGACTATAATAATATATACGTTTTTGGGTGTAAGAATCTAATAGGACTATACCTATAATAGAGACCTTAAAATTCTAGTATAACGATGAATATTATATCGTACTACTTCCCGATTTTCGAGTTTTACGGTATTTTAGTTTATCTAGCGAATTTGATTCTATACCTCTTTAGAGGATTTTACTATTATATATTACGGAATTATATAATATAGCGGGCTATATAAACCGCTATAAGCGCTTAAAATATCTTTTTAATAAACTCGACTTTACGAATTTTCCCTATACTTTATTTTATTTTGGTCGATACTTTAGAGGGACTGAACCCTAATCTTAATATAAAGGAAGAATAGTTTTTAATTAACCCGCGTTTAGTTTATAACCCTAATGACTCGTAATTTATAAAAGAGTTTATAAAGTAGTTAAAGGTAGCGCTTTTAAATTTAAAGATTATTTAAAAGAAGACTTTATAATTAGATTAAACGAGGGAAGTAGGATTTAGAACTTTTAGAGTTTATCTTCCTTTAGAGTTATACCCGTCGCGATTTAAAGGAGTTAGTTTACTAAATATATAATGAGAAGACTTTAAAGGAAAGTTAAATATAGTATAAAAATTTATAATAGTCTTAGTAGTTTTTATAATTTATAATCCTTGAAATAGCTTTTAATAATATATATAATTAATTAACGCCGACGCCGACGCCCCCTAAATTAAGATATTATATATAAAGTATATCTATATCTATTATAAGTAATACTATAGCCTAGCTCCCGTATTACTTAAGTATAGCGTAATTAGCCTTAATCGAACTACGATATTCTATTTTGAATCACGTTTCTTCCCTATTATCTATGTCCGTAGACCTACGTTTCGGAGAGGTATAAAGACTTTTATTTATATATCGGTCCTAGTGACCTTCCGTAGCTATTATTAAATAGTCTAGTTTTTTCCCTCTATTATATACTACCTTCTTATAATTATAAAACCCGTTTATCCTTATTATAACCTTGAAAATAATCTTGGGTAACTTTTTTTAGTAACTCCATTATATAAAGTACCTCTTAGATATTCGAATTATAAATATAATTATAATGAAAGCGCTCGCGTATAAAGAGATTATAGAAGATTTTACGTAGGCTGTTACCTTATATCCGGGAACGCGTACCTCGGGTATTTATACGTGTTAGCGAAGCTCGCTTTAGTACTTATATTTAGGAATTTAATAAACTTGGGTCCGAGAGCTATACTTAGAACGTATTATCGATAATATTATTAACGAATTTGGATTTATTCCCGTCGAAGCTTTAAAGGTATGAAGCTCTATTAATTTTATAATTTTACTATAATTACGGCGGGGTTAGGAGGTGTAGAAGCTTTTACTTTTAGTTTATCATTAGCGCGGCTCGTTTTCGTTGACCGTTACGGGCCTTTTATATACCCTGCGGTTACGCCGTACTAGCTTGGCGGCGGCACTAACGTTTTATATTCTTTATTCTTTCGGTTTTTGTGATAGGATTAGGTATTACTCGGGGAGAGCTTTCGTTCGAATAATATTTTATATTAAATTAATAGAATAGGTCTACCTTCTATATAATAAAGGTAGTAGCTCGACCTTTTATTACGATTAACTACTTTTTCTTCGATACTTTCGTTAAAGTAGTAATAGTATTAGACCTAGGTCGAAGTTTATCGCGTTAACTCGTTTAGTTTTTAATTTTTAATCGAAGCCTACCCCGCTAGAATACCTAATCCTTTATTATAGTTATCTTCGTTCCGGGCTAAGGATATACTCTTCTAGATAATTTTTCTCGAAGCTAGCGCGTTTCTTTAGATATTATTAAATTTCTTATTTTTTAAACCGGCTCTTCTAGGCTAATATTTAAATTAAACTACGGCGACGTACGGAGCCCTTTCTCTAAATATTATTAATGTTTCGAGTTCCTTTATCGACGTATTCTAGCGATTATTTCGTCCTCGGTGTTATTATAATCTAGTTAATTACGGTCCCGCTATACGATATCTAGTTTATCTAGTAGTAAGGGTAGAAAGGGAGTATTAACTACTATAGGATCGGAGTCCCCGTTAATTATTAACTTTATCTAGTGTAATGTTTCGATTATTCGTAACTTTTTCCCTTTATCGTCGAAATAATCGAACGTTGTTTTAATTATATTTAATCGATTATTTAAATATTATAGTTTCGGGAGCCGCTCGATTTTAGCCTTAAGATCTTATTATTAAGATAACGGTAGTATCCTTTATCCGGTAATAAACCTATAGTTTTTCTAGAATATAACTAGTACCTATATCTTTTTCTCTACCTCTTTAAGAAGGGCTACGTACTTTTTTCTTTTATATCGGATCGCCTCCCGGTTTAATTCGTTTAGGTTATTTATTAAATCCGCGGGCCAAGTCCTATAAATAAAAAATAAATCGTTTATTAATATCGAGTCGGGGTTTCTCTCCTTCTAGCGATTAATTACTCCCTCTCTTTTAACTATTATATTATTATACTCTTTATTATATACTTTATCCCCTTAATCGTCGGTATAATTACGTAATATAATAAATCCCTTAACTAAATATTAAGGGAAGAGTATTCCGCCCGGATTATACCCTATATTTCTTAATAAGTATAAGTCGGGTAAAGGCGTTAATTCTATATTAAACTCGACTTCGGCCCACCGATCCTTAATTTCTCGACGATATTAACGATACTAATCGGTTAAGTAACGACTTAATCGACTTTCCATATAGGTCACGTTATATAATTAATCGAATAATTAGTGCGGATAAAAAGGCCTTATCTCAAGGCCTTCTTCTTCTAAAGGTATAAGGCTTTTCTACGATATAGGAGGATAACGGAACTTACGGAGTTCGAAATTATCGGACGGCTTTAATATATATAGTCGCGCGATTAAATCCTCCGGCTCTATATAATCTTATTTTAATTTTTAAATTTTAAATATAGTAACTACCCCTAGCTAGGCGGTTTCCGAAATAGATAAATATTACGATTTCCCCTCGTAGTATTACGGCGATCGTAGTTCGAATATTTTATAGTGTATTACCTAATATTTTTCGAAAACGGCGCGTCTCTACTCCGGTGTTAATACCGAATTATCGTAATTAAACTTTTTATTTAATACTTATACCTACTTTACTAGTATCTCGTCGCTAGACTCTTTCGCCTCTTTATAAAGTTTAAATAACGAGGTATCGAACGTAGTATTATTATGAGTATAGTCGATCTCTATATCTTCTATATTTATTACGCGTAGTAGGGAGAGAGAGGAGCAGAATTCTATTACCTACGATAATTAGTAGGGTCAATTCGTAGTTAGGGTAGAGATATAAGATTATTTATACTTCTAATAAATTAAAGGCTAGTGGAAGGACGGGCGTAAAGAATTAAAGATTAATTTATATAAATTAGAGGCGGATAAATATTTACGCGATTTAATAATAAATAGTACGTTAAGCGGTTAGGCCAAACCTATAATAGAATAAAGATTATATAAATAAACTCCACTAATATGAATCTTAATCGATTACGTGAGTCACGCTATCACGTTATTGTTAAGATAATTATTAATAAGGGGCCCCTAGAGTAGTTTTAGGTATTAGAATAAAGATTATCCGGGGTAACTCCGGGGTAGCTTTAAAGCCCTCGTTAATAATTATTCGTATTAAGGTATATTATACCGAATATTAGGGGATTACGATCCCCCACGAAAGGGATATATAAGACGCGTATATTCTATATACAAGTGAGAAAGTACCCGATTCGAGATAGTCTCGGCGCTATTTTAGGTAGTATTCTCACTTGTTATTTTTAATACCTAAAATGTTTAACCGAACTAACGGTATTAACCGGTAATTTTCAAAATAATTTAATAGTTGTGTCCGAGGGTTATTTAATAACTGCCTAGAGTACTACCTAAAGTACTATTAATTTAGAAGTTCCTTGGTTTTAGACCAACCCTAAATTACGTGGAGGTAGTATAAAGGTGTAGTGTACGGGATCTACTCTCTAGGCTCCGCCGGTTACTATTTAAACTCAACCGTTTATTAGAGATTTATAATTAACTTTACTCACTTTCTCGTTACTCCTAAACTCAACTCTAACTTTATTAACTTTTTGACCTCGATTATGGTTTTCTCTGAACTTGTAAATAATATCCTTTTTTTTACAAAATTCACCACTAATCTATATACCGTTTATAGCGGTGGGAAAGGAATAACGGGCGAAGGTGAAATATATTTAAATATACCTAAATTGAGCTGAGCCCCCGCGGGGTAGTATAAAGGCGCAGTACGCTAGAGCCTAAACGGGCTAGCTTGGGCCCGGCTTTAGTTATTTACGTTAAGGCCCTATAGTTACTAGATATCCCAATACTACCTAAACTCCTTGAATACTACTACTTTACTATCTCTTACTCATAGTATAATAGTGTCATTAGGCGCCTTAATATGGCCCGACCAACATTATATTAAATACTAAACTATTCGTAGTATATAATATATATACTTTCCCGGGAATAGCCCTATATTATAAGAATACAATGAGCTCTAATTTATCCAATGAGGTTTACGATAGTTAAGGTAAACCCCTATAGTAGATATATAACTAGCGATTAGGATTTTTTCTAATATATTTTAGGGAAACCTATCGTGGTTAAGGATAAATTATCTACCGCTTTCTTAAGGTATAAAGACCTCTACTACTTACTATTTTCTTACTTCCTTTTTTATTTTTCTTCTACCTCTCCCTACCGTCCCCTCGCTCCTTCGTATATTATAAGGGTTTACGTACCCCTCCCTACTATTTAGCTAGCTTCTACTAACTATCGCTAATCGCTATACTTTAATCTTTATATAAGTTATTTCGCTTATAGGCTTTCCTTTTAAGATTATATCTCTATACCTCTTAACCTCGCCCTTTTTTAATCTATTTATTATCGTCTACGATTGGAGCTAGCGATATAGGCGAACCTTTTTATTCGTTACCTCGTACCTTATTACCTACGCTACAGCTTAGCTCTAATAGAGATAATTTCTTTTTCGACTATATTAGAACGCCTTATGACTCGACTCTATTATTCTACTAGCTACTATTTCACTACCGCTTAACTAATTTATAACTCTGCGACGATATTAGTAGGGAACTTTAGCTTACGGCGAGTATATTAGGGTAAAGTAATTATTTAACCGGAAGGTAGTTATTATATAATAAATAAAAAAAACGCCTCCCTATATATCTATTTAACCGTGTGGATAGGGATCACCGCTTAGCTACGATCTAGTAACTTAATATAAGGGGGTTAAGTATAAACCTAAATAATAATAGTAAACCTAAACTAAGGAATAGAATTAAAGGAGGGTATACTCGCCTTAATCGATAATATTTATTATATATCTACCTAGCTGCGCCGATTAAGATATTATAAATCGCCTCGTTCTAGTAACGTAGCCTTAAGACGGTAATCTCGCTTTTCGTTATGAATCGGAGAGGATATAATATCTTTAATCCGTTATAAAAGTCCTAGCGTATAGATCCAGGTAGTAGTAGTTAACGTAGCTCGATAAATAAATTTATCCGAGGGGGGCAATAAAGACTCGGCCGATATAGATATGAATTGAATACGAGGCACTAGGGGCCGAGAGACTACGCTAGCGCGTACCGCAGGGTATAAGGCAGATAAATAGGGATCGAATAGCGGTGGCTAGAGATCGGCGATTAAGGCTATTAGAGAGGAGTAGGTAATAAGTACGGGAATGAGGGAGACGCTACTAGGGTATACTCTTCAATGTTTCATTCGTTAGAGAGAGTGCAGGCACGGTAACACCCTAATAGGTACGATTTAGAAGTGTATATAATCCTCGTCTCGCCCCGTTCTAAATATCTTGGATTTCTAATTTCAAACTCTACGCACCGCTCCTTTATCTGTATTTGAGACCCAATGATATTAATCGATTTAGATTTTATTTAGTTCTACCGAGCCTCTACTAAAGCCGATTTGGCTGGTAAAAGATTATCGATAGCGTCGATTAATAATATTTCCGTTATTTATAGAGATAGATATACTCCTACGGTTCCTAGATCCAGCGGCGGATAAAGTAGATAACTCGACGACTACGACCTAATCGAAGTCCTTAACTTGACTAGTACGTCGTCGAAGGATCCTCTCGATCTATCCTACAAGTAGGTATCGGATCTCAAAGGTACTAAATTATATACTAGAGGTAATATTCGCCGTCTTTAGTTTTAATAGGCCTCGAATAACAGCTCTAGCTCCCTCAAGCGGACTCGATCTCAATAACGGTCGCGGTAGAGGTAGAGACGGTAGAGAGGAAGACGAAAGCTTTCTATCTCTCAAAGAACTACTACTCGGTGGCGGAGGTACTTAAGAGTCGCAACAATCGGGCTTAATACCAGGAGGGAATAAGAGTACGAATACCAACAATAACAATAACGTCCACTCTAGAAATAACGGCTCGACTTTTAAATAAAGCGAGAGGTACTACTCCCTCAACACTCCATCGACTTCTATAATAGGCTTAAAAGTTAGGTACGACCCTTAAAAACCTCTACTCGCAGATCCTAATATTAATAAATAGCGTCTATCCAGATATTCAATCCTCCGCGAGAAGACAGAAAATCCTATCTCTAATCCTCCTCCTTTACTCCCTACTACCCTTCTCTCGTCGATATACGATATATAAATCTACTTTAAAAATATCGAGCCTTATTACTCCGGTAGAGGGGAAGAGAGAAAGGACAAAGTAGTAAACTATAGTATAAACAATATTATCCTTTACTCTCTCCGATCGCCTATTACGACGTAGAGCCTAATATAAGTTACGAACGCCGAGCCTAAGACAACCACAGGCGCTACCGACATTCGAGATTCCTCCAAGCGCACAGCAGACACTATAGCTTTAAACGACGGTGGGGAAAGCGCGTATAAGTTCGAGAATACTCGGCGTATAAATTAATACGCAGCTCCCAGTCCCTGTAGGCGCTTCTAATAATTCTCGAAAGACCCCATTATAATTAACGAGATAGATGATACCGACGATGACTTAAGCGACCTTAAGTTCGCACGGATCCGATCGTAACCTAAGCCTATCTTTAGACGGCCTCCCTCTCCGCGAAATTTCTAGTAACGCGAAGAAACAATAAGCTCAAGTCGATCTAGTGAAATTAGTAACAATCAAGGTTTACCCCCCAATACATTTTCGACCAGCACCCGGGATTTCTTCCGATATACTTCAGGTGACCCTCTCGTGGTGGAGGATAACGAAGAAAAAACTAGCAAAACTGGCGGTTCTACTAGGGCTACGAGTATAGAGTCTAAGATTAGTACTCTCCACCTTAAAAGCCCCGACCCGAGGGAATAGCCAAAGACACACGGTTGTTTGAGTCCTACTACTACTACCGAACCTACTACCGAACCTATTACCGAACCTATCACCTCCCCTATTGATCGCCCCATCTCTCCTAGTATCGCACTACCCCAGTATCGAGGAACGTAAACTGATCATAGAGGTGATCACGGAGTAACAGCGACTGTCGATCCCCTAGGCGTTACCGCCGCCACCCTATTTTCCCACGAGCGGCCTTAGGATCAAGGAGGTTCAGTATTAGATAAAGAGGAGTAAGAGATCGTAAGGATCGTTAGCAAAAGACGAAGGGGAAAGGGCTACGAATACAAGGTATACTAGAAGAAAACATAGCTACTCGAACACAAGTTAGGAAATACACAGGAACTGCTACGGGAGTTTAAGGCCAAACGCCAGGCGCAGCGGGGAGGTAAACAAGGAAGACCGGCACGTACAGATAAAAGTCGGTGATCTAGAGCTACTAATTCGCGGAGGATATATATAAATGCTTGATTCTATCTGAGGTGATAAGTTGCCAAGTATTCTAGTCTGCCACCCGTTGTCTCTTTCTCCTCTCCATTCAAGCTTTCGACCTCCCTATCGAGTGTCTCGCGTCGTCGGATTGACGTAGTTTTGTGTCCCCTTTCCGATAGCCTGCAATTAACCTGGAGTGATTAGTCTATGCTCGCATCACAACCATACTCTCTCTTCTGCAGGACCATTTTCATTATTATATACCAAAACTATTACTAACGTCTAATGCCTCGTCCACGTACCCCGTGTCCAAAAAACCATTCGCCTCCGCCAAAGCTTCTAACAACGCGCTGTTGGCTAGACTTCTCGTACCTAGCCGGTGGGATAATCTCGAAGCTCATAAAACTCGCCCTACGTTGAGTAAGACGGCTTCATCTAAGAATCTTCTATTTCGCACCGGCTTTACGCAGGACTTCTGCAACTGTTTCATGGCCTCTTTGCTTCACCGACGCAAAGGTGTTCTTATACACTCTGCCTTGAGCATTCACACTAGCACCTGGTCCAACAAGAATACCTATAGTGCATGAGGTCAAAGAGCTAAAACACTCCTTCCTCCATCGGAAGTCAAGCGACGTCGAACACGAACTTTGAGATATGAAATCCCTAATTTTCCGAGTCTCCATCTGGTCGTCTCACCTTGACCAGCCACGTTCTCAACATCAAGGATGGCCGAAGGTGCAAAGAGCAAGGCCTCTCCTGCGTTCAGGTTGATGATTTGGATGAGTATTCGTTCGAGTATGTCGCTATCAGTCCTTGTGGATGTTTCCAATGAGACGGCTGCCAGATGGTTTTTCAGAACCTTCAGCCAGTCCGGAGAGGTAAACCGATGGACTAAAGTGAAGGAACAGAGGTCGAGGAGCCTCGAAGATATGGTGGGCTCCTGAGTGGCAATGATTACGCGACAAGCCAGGTGCCTCTGAAGGCGAACGGCCGTAATCAACGATTCTGTCAGCTTCTGTGCTGCAGGCGATTCCCTCATAAACTTAATCATGGCACGTGTTAGCAATTAATGCCGGGCTGGGGTCGACGGTGTCGCCTACCTTGTGCGCCTCATCAAGCGCAACAACCCGCCCGGTGTCCATCTTCTGCTCGAGAAACACTCCCAGACATATGTCAAACAACGCACATGCTGTGTCGGCATCCACGAACGGACAGCTAAGGTCGACAATAATAAGCTTTCCAGGGGAGGCAGTCCAGTCATTCCCCTCGGAACTCCGTTTTGACTTCGCGATCGGAGCGGCGATAAAGCTTTCAAGCAGATCAAGTCGGAGGCTGAGAGGCCCAAGTTGCGCTGGGGTGAGGTCTTTTGCCAAGATTCGCTGTTTAAAGTCACGATAGTCGATCCCGGATTTGAGGTTGGGTTCCCGAGCCATTTCGCGCAGTATTTGAAGTACGACTTGTATATATAGAGGGATCTGTCCCTCTGCGCTACTGATGGCCATGAGAGTCATCAACCTTTCGACGTTCAGATACCTCTGTTGGAGTAGAAGAGGTTCCACTCTGGGTCCACCCGCCGCAAGCCCCGGGAGATTTTGATACATAGATATCATCCTGGTCAAATTACTGGGCGATACCAGCACAGTCACTTCCATTCCGGACGAGCAAAGATAAGCCGCTTCACAAGCCTGACCGCCTACCGCCGAGGTGAACGAGTCATAGTGGAACACCAGTCCCGTGAGTGGGTTTGGAAGTTGGGTCGCACATACGCTTGGAATTAAACAATTCTCCAAAAGGCATGATAAAGAATGACTCTTGCCGCTTCCTTGAGAGCCGCAGATAAACACCGACCATGGTGCTCCGACATTCAGGAATATGCGAGGATCTTGTACAGCTCGGTATATAGGCCCGCCTTCGTGCGTGGTAGATCTAGAAGTCTGCTTAGTTGAGGAATCTATTCGCCCAGCAAGCAAACCATATTGTGGGAAGGGATCAAGCTGGTCAAGTAGGCGTTTCGTAACTTGGTGCTTTACAGACATCGAGAAGAGTGGCGTTGTGCGGATCTCTTCGAGCTCGAAAGTGTTGTGGCCGGCAGTGTCTGGCGGTTTCAGAAGGGCCAAGTGGTCGCCGAAGGAAGGATCAGATTCAACATCATATTCCTCACAATCTGAGGTGAGGTCTTGTGGTACCGCTGAGGTGGATTCGCACGGGAATCTAGCCATCAGCAGAGGAGAAGGCTGCATGTTGTTATCTTGCGAGCCACGTTGGATCAATGTCAAGACTCATAAGGGAATTGAGAGGGCAGGATCCAAGAACACTTCAGGTGCGAAAGACCCCATGAATGTTGACGCTGAAGAAGTAGGTCTTGCCGTTGCAGGAGGGATAGAGGCCGCAGCGGAGTAGATATCTGAAAGAACATGGGAAAGAGGAGCGACAACGTAGGACGTCTCGATATAAAGTCGATACGGAGTCGCGCTCTCATTCGCTTGATTGTATCTATGGACTTGCAGTGATGCGACAGGGTTCTTAATGTTAACAAAGATCCGACATATATGAGCGAAACGTGCATAAATCGAGCTTCTCCGCTTAGCCCCGAGGAAACCCCGTTATCATGTCAACCGAGTCATCTGATAAGATGAACGGAATGAAATTCCCGTTTTCGAACGAGCCGAGCTGTGGTTCTGCGTAGATCTCCATGAAAGGTGGCCTGCATGAGCGCTCAGGGCAGCCGTGGCTCCCAAGTCTTCCCTCCAAAGTTGGTGACTATCTATTTAGCCGTCAATAGATCTCAAAGGAAAAGAGACAAGACACTCACCAGTATGGACCGCACCATACTGCGTTTTAAAAAGGGCCAGAGCCAACAGGACTGACTTAGCGATGATTTTGGGAAGATTCGAATTCTGTCGGAATTGATAAGCTCCTACCCGAGGGTACAGCTAAAGACGCACGGTTGCTTGAATGCTCCTACAACCACCGAACCTACCGCCGAACCTATCACCTCCCCAATTGGTCGCCTGACATCTCCCACTGGTGCTCCCCCCCCAAAGGATCTAGGTGGGCACACTGTCCGCGGAGGCGATCGCGGAGCAGCAGCGACCGTAGGTCCTCTAAGCGTTACCGCTGCCCCCCCCAACTTTTGCCCGAGCAGCCTCAAGACCAAGGAGGTTCAGCACTAGATGAAGAATGGGATATCGTAAGGATCGTTGGCAAGAGACGAAAGGGGAAGGGCTATGAATACAAGGTGTGCTGGAAGAAAACATGGCTGCTCGAACGCGAATTAGGAAACGCACAGGAACTGCTGCGGGAGTTTGAGGCCAAACGTCAGGCGCAGCGAGGAGGTAAACGGAGAAGACCGGCACGTGCAGACAAGGGTCGGTGATCGTTGGTTACTCTGTTTGCAGGAGGATCATACATGATCTTCATTCAATCTGAGAATAAAAGGGAAACACCAACCATGGTACGAAGTGTTTTCTAGGCGATAGTCGGAATTGGCACCTAGCCAATTTTCATGCCACCAACCGTAGAACAACCCCCTTTTCTACTGCTCGATTTCCCTCCGGCTATTTCCCGGCCTTGAGCCGTTCCATCTCATTGCGGCTTTAACCATGGATGTTTGAGAAGTTCGGCGGCCGGTTTCCTCTTTTCAGGCACCCAATTAAGCATTGACTTGATGAAGTCCAGAAGAACGTCTGTGTCCGTCCTCCCTTCTAACCTGTCCTCTAGAGGAATGGATCGAATGTTTGATCTTTGCCATACACCTATTGAGAGTCATCAAATCCATTTTTCGGCAGTGGCCAAAAAATACTCACCATGGTCGTCGAAAAATTGTCCACGACTCTGATTTCGCTCCAATAGCTCTGACGGTGTTGGGCCGAGATATGTAATCTTCATCGCGAGACCATCTTGTTCGTTGTCGCTGCCGAACAAATGCTCAGCGAAGAGAAGCTCCCACATCGGAGAAATCTAAAAAAGCATAGTTTTTGACTATACATGGTGACGAAATGATACTAGCCGTTTTACCGGAGCCTCGGTGAAAGTGTCTTCGACCCGCCGAAGGCTGCACCGTGACGAAAGGAGATTATGCAAGAACCCGACGCCCCCGTTTCTCAGCCTCAAGTGGTAAGTTGCCTGGGCCCCTTCCGTGGGATGAACATTTCTGGCAATACATATCCTCCGCGCATCCTTCGTCATAGGAACTAGGACGCTTGATTTCGACCGCGTCGGAAGCACCACATCTGTGATGACACCCATATTGGCCTCGACAAGATCGGCGTTTTTCCAACAATACAAGTTTGATTTCGACCCTCGCGCCACGCTCCTCACCGAATTTCGTCGCTTAGCAAAGATTCGCAAATGGAAACAAGGGTCAAACAGCAAGATATTCGAGAAGGCTTGGAATCAATGTTTCGGATCAGAGGTTCCTGTCGGCGACAACATCGACCGGAGGGAAAGTCGTCTTGGAGCTCAGTATGGCACGGATAACGAAGATTTTTCCTCTATGCTGCGCAGCCTTCAAAGCCTCGCCCTCGAGGGAGGAACGAACAAGAAAGCAAAAGTTCGAAGGGTTGGCACGGAATTTGCATCACATTACGGGAGCGACGTCGGCGTTAAGGAGAAGTGGCAAGCGCTTTGCCAGGATTGCGGAGTCAATCCCGTACCACCCTCAATCAGCCAATGCAAAAAGGTGCAACCCCTGCAGCGATGCGCTCGACGGGATTCGGGTAGCCGTATCCATGCTAACGTGTCCTGCCATTCATTAGGCACTCAAAGGAGTAAACATCAACATCTATCATTTCCTTGATGCAAAAAAAGCCGGAAGGATCCCGCACCATTTTCGGTCCAGAAGGGAGTTGGCGGGGTACATGAGAGAAAATCCAGACCAAAAGTATCCGTTGAAGATGGCGAAGCAGAACAAGTTTTTGAGTGTACTTCTCCTCGAATGCTGGTGACTTGTCTGGACCAGCACCTCAACTTTTAAGCTCATGCCGCCACTCGACCAGTATGACCGCGACCGCTCCTTCGGCAGTTAGCATTGCAGTAACACGAATATCTCGCTCGTTCGCAATAGACGTGTTCCACGCACGCTCTTGTCGCCGTCTAATCCAATCCCACTGCCTTCTTCGTGTAATGACCGGCGACATCTCGAGCCTGCTTCTCGTCCCCTTCTTTGCGTTCTTCCAACTCTACGTCGTCCCACTGATCAACAGTGCCTTTGCTGAGCCTCCTTGACGACTTTCTTTGGTATCCTGATGTCCATAGACAATCACCGCCACAACGGATCCTGTGCCTCGGATCTTGTCACTTCTTCAGCCTCGCACTTGGCAATTTTTGCCTCTTTTCTCGGACTTAGAGCTTCAGGGGGTGTAGCTTCCCGAGGCCTCTTCCTACAGTTGGGCGCAAGGGTAGATTGTATACCTCGTTGCGCTCGCTTGGTCTCATCTCTGGTCTCAGTATCGCACAGGAAAGAACAGAGTTGCCCGTATGTGATCCAAACGACTGTTATGCTCTGCGTTTGGTGAGGTGTATTTGCGAAGCAAGTCTTGGGCGCAAAGTCACGGAGCCGAAGCGATAATCCTTGACCTTGAACGGTGGTCCCGTCGTCGGCACGAAACGGCTGCCAAAGCAAAAACCATCAGCATTAAATGGGGTGCAGCTTTCGATCGATAATGACTGAGTAGAGAAGGTATTACATCAGCTTCCTGATCACTGAACGTCTCTAGAACAATAGCTTCTTTCTCGTCTGGATCCGGCACTACTTGAGGTCGCCAGATAGACAGCGACGCTTTCTTAGACCCAACACCGTATTCAATATCAAGGCCAAGTACTGCGGCGATGTTTCCGTCAGAACCGCATATGTATTCATCAGCCAGCCTCCTCAGGACTTTGTGTAGCTGCGAATATGAGGTCTCGATAATGACGGAGGGATATTGAGAGTCGGCATGCGCGAAGGAGGCGTCTGGTGTGTGCTTAGGGTAACGGTCGTTGATGGGTTCATCTCCGTACAGATAGACGTCCGAGGTTGATTCTGATCTGACCTGGTCAACGATTGCTGCAACATCCCTGTCCCGACGAGCAATACTTTTCATCTGGGACCAGATTTCCTGAACAACCAGCTCTGTAAATATATCGTGGGTAGATGATGGCATCCTGACGATGAAGGAGCAAGTATGGGGAGACCAGTCGAACCTTGTACTCACATTGATACTCGTCAGTACAATAATCCTCTGAAAATAGGAAGGACCGTTACCGGAGTTCGTCCAGCACGTAGTCATAAAGCGATCTCTTTCTCTCCAACATCGACCACAGCGTTTGAATTTCGCCCGGCGTTATCTTGAACTCCATCCAGAGTTCTACCTCTAGCCCTTCGCAACATGAGATTAGAATGTCGAGGAGACTGTTGACCGTCGTTGACGGTCCGGTTGACTGAGTTAATGGACTTGGTAGAAGACCCTTCCTTGAGGCACAGACAGCGCGAGGTTTCTCCCCACAAGATTGTGGTAGACTGCCAAAAGTCTGAGACGTGGTGGGTCTATTGTGTTCAAGCATGGTGGGATTATCACATTTGCTGCGCGGTCACAATGCGATGCAGGTAGCCGTGGATGCAAGGAGTCAAAAAATTTGTCAATGAGGGGGTGCCTAAGCTAGCCCCAAAGCTAGCCCCTAAGTCGCGTGAGTGGCCCCCGAGGTTGGCTTTTTCGACACCTAGCTGCGCTTCATTCAATATCCATAATGAAAGGGGTGGGCCCGGACGAAAAGATTGGTTCGCAGCGTTGCATGTCTCCAGCTGCCCAATTCAATGCCAAGGTCCTCCGAAAGCTACGGAAAGCATTTGCAGCCAATCCAGATACCGATCTGCTCTCTATATTCCCTGTAGAGTATTCTGTGCGCCTAGGTAGTATGAAGAAGCAGAAAGCTGGTAAGCCTGTTTGTCTCAAATTCTATCTGGACTGACAAAGTATCAGTCAGCGTCAATGCAATTGTTGATACGATGAGCGCCCCTGCAGAGCAACATTCGTTAGCCAACCACCGCACGAGCGAATTGACGTCGTCTATTGGCGCAACAATGGTAGTCTCCCCTCTGTCAGACTCTGTTCAAATTCTTCTGGGAGTCCACACCCACAGCACCATGCAACCCCAATCTTTGTCGATCAACCTCCGCAATACCATCGAGTCCAGCCAAGTTATCTGGCAATCCAAAGCATGTTGCGGGCATGCAGTCGTTAAATGCACAACAAGAATCGTCGTCAAGATCGTCCCCAACTTCGATGATCACACAGAATATACCAGCATGCAATACCTTGCGCAACATGCTCCAGAAATCCCAGCACCAAAGCCTCTAGGCTTGGTAACTTCGAACAAGACGTCCTACATATTTATGTCCTTCGTTCCAGGCCTGACTGTCGACAAAATATGGTCGAAGCTATTTAGAAAACAAAAGGTCTCCATCCGTGATCAACTCAACGACGCACTTCTCAAGCTAAGGCAATTGAAAGTGCCCCACGGTGTTTCTCTCGGCGGTGTTTGTGGCGAAGGATGTAAAGATACCAGACGCCACACCAGGATTTGTCGGGAGCCCATCAGCACCTGTGCAGATTTCGAGGACTTCAAGTTCTCCAACCCACATTTTGGGAGCTCCGAATACATTGCTCTCCTGCGTGGTCTTTCAACGAGCCACACGGCTACTGTTGTTTTCTCGCATGGAGACCTTCGAGCAGAGAACGTTGCGGTTCAGCCTGATCAGCAGGGCAATTACTCTCTCACTGGCATTCTTGATTGGGAAAAGAGCGGATTTTATCCAGACTACTTCGAATGCACCAAGGCAACCAGCAACATGTCAAGCTCAGACGCGGATGATTGGTACCTATATCTACCGAGCCACGCCTCGCCAATGACCTACCCTTTGCATTGGCTAGCGGATCGTGTTTGGGACATTCATGTAGCTTGAAGCAAGTATTTCACGATGCGGATAGTCGAAAGTTGATCAGAAGTCTCCAGATGTACTGCATAGCAAACATATCTGTTGACCGTTGAATTCCGTGGTGGCCAGCCTTCCATTTCCCTGCGATTTACTACCGCCACTCCTTGGGGACGTGTGGGCCCTGTAAGCATGAGCAGGATCATTCAGGCTTTGTTGGTGTTGTTATTTGTGGCTCTTGAGGTTGGTAATGTTCATGTGTCTTTCCAGTCGCCAGCCGTTCGAGCAGCATGCATTCATCGCGCGGCAGGAAAGCGCAGAAGTTATTACGAAAGCCTGAAGCGAAACAACTTTCTCTACGCAGGATCAAATGTGTTAGACCGCGCAGGAGAGATGGATTAGATAGTCAAACCTTCCTGCAAGATCGATGCCGACTGGCTACGGTGTAGTCATCTAGCAGAAGCCTGGCGCGAAGCTACGTGGAGCCATTTCAATTAATACTATTGTTTTTGATTGCTATCCAATGACATCGTTGATGACTAATCCAAAGCAGGGAGCATCGGAGCAGACAAGTTGGCAATACTCCCAAGACAACCCCTATGCTTTTCTTTCGGTCAGTGCTTGAGACATTGCAGAGTACCGCAATTTAGTTGCACGAAGGAGATCAAACGTTGTTAGTCCTTTCCCGCCTCGTACTGCTCCCTCTTCTCGATCTAGCTATTATGTTTCCAAACGTTAATCTCGTCCCCCAACGTCAGTACGCATCATCCTTCCTATCACCCCGTCGATGTTGGTTTGACGCTTTCATCACTTTCACGGTTGGTTTCCTGGTCCTTCAAGGACCCTTCGCCGACAGGTTCTAAGTGTTCTTTGCTGTTCTGCTCGCTCCATTCGCCCGTGCTTGCGACCTTTGTGTCCTCTGTTAAGCCGACGCTTTTATCATCAGATTCATTCTTCAGAATATCCTCTTTGCTCTCAGGTTTACTTGTTTCCAAAGACCCTTCGGCTGCGGGGTTTAAGCGTTCTTTGCTTTTCTGCTCGCTCCATTTGGCCGCGCCTGCCAGTGCACCACGCGGATCTTGTTTGCGATGAAAGAGATATCCTTGAACTTCTGCCACTGTAAACTCGTTTGACGGTAGTATAGTGCTGAATCGCTCTGCCAGCTTCTGAATCTCTTCGTTACTGACTGCGGGTGTAGGAATCTTCTTATTCTTGACGGCTGATGTGTTATGCATTTCTTCGCCAGCATCGGAGAGGTAGGTAATCAGGAAGAGATCATTCAGCTGGTACTGTGTGGCATTCGTGAAATATACCTTCTTGTCAATCCTCCCAGGTCGGACCAGAGCCTCGTCTAATGCCTCCAAATGATTTGATGTCATGATAAGGATCATGCCTTCTTTCGCGGCCACGCCGTCCAGGACATTCAGAAGTACAGACAGGTTGGTAAGCCCAGACTGTGACGTTTTCGAGGATCCGCGCTCGGTGGTCGTAGTATTGAGAGCATCTATATCTTCGAGCAGCACCATGCATGGGTCACGGAGGCTCCGAAACATTTTGGCGAGAGTTTCTTGATCGATTTTGGGATCGTTGATGGGCACTATATACAGCTCGAGATCGAGGTATGCGGCAAGCGCAGAGGCGAGGCTTGATTTACCTGTTCCAGGCTTTCCATAATACAGATGACCTCGACGATAGGGGTAACCACGTTTGGTGTACCATCGACGTGTCGACGGGCGCCTGAAATCTTCGAGATCTTGGATGATATCATCTTTCACCTCTTTCGGCAAAAGAATGCTTTCCAACGGTCGCGATGGTTTTAGGGTTTTGATTGACCAAGGACTGTAGGTTCGGCTGTCGGCCTCTCGAATGACAGTACAAGCAACCTCGTTACATCGCTGTTCTTGGAACCACCGAGAAACAATCTCCATCATCGCTCTAGGAGACTGGCTCAAAATAGTGATACTCAGGAATTCCTGAGCATGACCGCTCCGGCCCCCAGAATTAGCTAAATACCCACGTTGAACCCACAGAGGCTGCCAATTGTACCAGTACAACTGAGTCCCAAAGTTGGGCTCGGTCTTGACATTTGCTGATTTGTCGTCACTGTCGCTGCATTCAGAGTCTGAGTCCGAGTCCGAGCCTGAGTTCCAGTCCGACGTAGTGTTGGCTCCTATCAGCACAGATCGTGGTTGGTGAAGTTTTCGCAGCGAAGCTACCGTAATGTCAAAGAGGTCGTCGTAGCGTCGAATTGTTACCGTCGACGTAGGCGGTCCGTTCCCAATGAGGTAGTAGGCGTAAAGAGCAACCACGACGAAGCCCACACGGAGTGCCCAACCAAGGATGTCACTCGGAAGGAAAGCGTACAATTCGGTAAGGAATTCCCTACCGTGGGTGCCATTGGTGAGGAAAGGGTAGATTTTGGTGAGGAATTCTTCAGTTGCGTGTAATTGGGGTCCAAATTCGATCAAACTTCTGAGACCCGACATTATGCTTTCTAGGTGTAGGAGGTTTGATGAGGTCCGAAGATTTTGCCTGTCCCAAGTGTAAAGACCTTAACACTCGACTCCAAAATGCAGCAGAAGTAGGCCAATATCGAGTGCACACAAAGAGTCAGGACTTAGACTCCACTTAAAACATTCAAAGGAGACTTTGTCGAAGCTAATAGTCGATCCGTTGTTAGCGTGAGACAACCAGCGAGCACGGGTCTTCCTGTTGCTCATTTACTCTAATGAGACCGGGATTGGAACCCGTTGGATACGGGTGCAGATCCTCCTTGGACCCATCTTAAGCGGTGTGGCCAGTACTACGTACGAGTGACTCATTCGACAACGGTGTGATCAGCCATGCATATCGGCCTCTTAAGAGGCTACTGAAATGGAGAACATTGCGAAACTCCTCACACGGTTTAATCGATATGGACTCGAGGAGTCACTGCGGTAACCGATCGCAAGAATTTCATATTTGTCTGGCCTACGTGCCTAGGTGCTATTATTCCCATCCTATTCTCCTGAGTTGACTCTCATAACTTATGGTATCGTTCGAAAACGCATACCTCGGAGAATGCATTCACCTTCGCCAACTGCCCCATAGCGGCCTCGGTGTTGAAAAGCTGCCAGGCAAAAAGCAGTACGAAACATAATAGAACCGTGCAAGAGGTTCACCGTCCTGTCGCGCCTCGTTCTGCTCCCTCTTCTTGATCTAGCGATTAGTGATTCCAAACCCTCGCCTTGTACCACGACGCCAGCAAAACCCATGGTTCCTTCGAATCGAGAAGCAGAAAATAAGTACAAAGCAGCACGGAAACCAACAGGAGTATACCAAAATATCCCTTGTTGCTTAGAACATAATGAATCCCTTCGTTGGTTAGTGCCACCAAGTGCCATAGACCTCGCGAGACTTTGTGTGTCAGGCCAGGTCCGATTTCAAAGATTGGCGAAAAGCCCAGTAGTGTGTTGTATGTGGACTTATCCGTGACTGTCCAAGCAACGTATCCCGCTCCGAGCCCCGCAGAAGACGCCTGCCAGGGAGCCCTGTGCTCAGCGAGGGCTACCTCATGACGGCGGAAGGCGCCCATGTATTGCGTCAAACAAGCATACAGCTTATCTCGACTTGTGTCGAGCCATCGAAGTTCAAATCGGTGATCACGCTTCCATGCTTTTTTGACGCTAGATGGGACGGAGCCTTCATTCAAGCTCCATTGTGTAGCCTTGATCGCTTCTGCTGTTCCACTATCGAAGATTTGGAAACGCCGAAGAGGGTTGCGAGATGAGGCGATCATTTCGATGATCTTCATTGCTTGTGCCCCCGCGTGAGCCAAAGACTTCTCCACATCTGGCAAGCTGAGATGAGACTCGTTGTACGCGCCTTCGCCGCCGCCCTCAATAGGGAGACGTCGATTGGCCTCCCTCAAAGCATCGCCAAGGGATTTTTCTAAAATGTAGAAGACCCAGCCGTGACCCTCTAGGAATATATCCTCATGCTCAAGCGAAAAATCGGACCTGATGTAATCCTCCAGTCTCTGCACAGCCTGATTGATGGTATATTCCTTAGCAGTATCTCGGAGGGTGCCAACGCGGCTTTTTCTGAAGACGACATCCCCAATACGGCTTTCCAGGTCACGGCGGTAGATCGTGCACGCTTCCTGCCAATGGACGCCGAAAGGATTATGACCCTTACTGCGCTGCTTCAGAGCATGCTCTACTTTTGCCACGTGCTCACTGACCGACCAGACGGTTCTACCATGCTGCTTGATGGTTGTTGACCAAGAGAGCCACAAATTCCACCAAGCCGGCTCGGTGATGACTTCCGCCGTCAGTCCAGCCAACCACATATTCCACCAAGCCGGCTTGATGCCGACTAGGTCACCATGACGCAATTTTGACTGCTGAATACGTTCGTAACAATCTCCTCCCAGTGCCAAGGTGAAACGCTTTGGTATAAGGCTGTTCATTGTCGGTGTAGATACAGCTGAAGCCTGATAATAGGATGCGCAAGAAAGATGATCATAAGATCAAAAGGAAGTGAGGAAATGGGGCCCTTTCTAAGATGGCACTGTGAAAGATATGGTGTGATCCAGCAAAGCTAACCTCCTGACGCTACTGCCAGCTATTCAGCACTGGGTCCGGCAGAACGCCCGATTACATAGGCTCGCTGCTACTGGAGCCCCATTAAGGATAGTCTCTGCTGTGGCCCTTCGGCGTAGGCCAGGCCCAGGCTCTCTTTTCCTTCGTCATGGCTTTGTTGTGCCTCCTCCGCTCGCGCCATTGGTTCATCTCTGAATCATCTGCATGATTGTCTCCTCACTCCTTTTCCGCTGGAAACGTGTGATCAGACATGCATATCAGGTGCTCTGGATCTTGATAGATTTGCTAGCCCCATTCATGGAATGCAGGTCGCTCAAGGATTCATCGACCTAGCACTCAAGCAAGGCGGGAACATTACTGCCGAGAACATGAGCTTTGACCCTTTATTGGTTACCGGTAGTCATCGGCTTCTACACGTACAGAGGTGCACAAACTACATTAGTGTACAAAGCGTCGGTATGGCTGTCGCGCCAGCTACGCCTATTGAATATTGGCTTGAAATTTGACAGGAAATGACGATATTATAACTCTTCTTGCAAGTCATCCACAGCCCTCTATATACAACAACAGTCCAGCTCCCGTGGTACCAACAACGATATTCTGATACAGGACACAACGCTCCATAGCTTTCCAATCCAACGAGACCATTTCCTCAGTTTAGATTACGCATGCGGGCCTTAAAGCGGCCGAATAGTGACGGTTTGGTTGTAGACGGCACTAAAACAGCTTCCGTCCGGTTGGGTGAGAAGACCTCGAGGAAGTCCGCATCTCGGGTAGGGTAGTCCTCTCTGAGATAAGGAGCTAGAAAGGGGAGGCCGGGTCGCTCCTTCATCTCCGCTCGGCAAACAGCAAAGTTGTGCGTGGGAATGAAGAGGCTCGAGTAAAAAGAGTCGAGCTCAGCCTCCTGTTGGCCGAATACAAGGGCAGCCAGACGGTACCAGTTACGGCAAGTGTATAATTCCTTGAACACAATCAGCTCAGGCCACCGATTGATTAAGAGTATCCTACCTTCGCAATCTCGTCCAGGCGATAGTTGAGGCGGGGGTAGGCTTTGCCACATTCTGCAATGGTATCACAAAAGGATCCGCTAATCTGGGCTAAGCGTTGTCGTTGTGGCCCTCTGGCTCTAAGCAATTGAGGATCTAGAGGGCGGAAGTTTGATATGTCGGAGAATGTCATTTTTATTGCGTACTCCGGAGAGCCCGCAATTAACGCGTTGAACGTATCCGTTTCGATCGTGAATCGTGGATGCCATAGGGGGAAGAGTGTACCTCGGTAGAAACGGTCGAAGCGTATTGCGAGGATTGGGAGTCTAGTGAGTATTGCGCCAAGGGATAGAGTCGGATCTTCAACGAATTGTCTGAGTGGTTCACAGATCAGATCGAGGCAGAGGTTCGTCGGAGTGTTAGACGACAGGCCGTATATCACGGCTTGGTGAGCCAATGGGTATCGGTTTCGCAGTTTCTGCTGGTGTTAGGAGGAGATCGGAACGTTGAGGCAAGATCACTGACTTGTTCTACTTGCTGGTATATGTCCGTCTTCATAGGATGTTCGTGAAGATAACAACGTATCCTGAATGCGATGCATCGATGCTGGACAACAAGATTCTCCACCGATCGTACTTTATAATCTAGAGCGTGCCTGAAGCAATCCTCAAATTCGACATGTGTGAGTAGCGAAAGACTCGCGTTCCTAATGACATTGGCGATCTGCTCAATATCCAAATCTTCTGTCTGACGAGGCTCCCAGGGCCAGATCAGGTTAGGAGAAGGGCAGGCCGGTTCCACCAGCTTCATGATATTTGCCACTATTTCCGCGTCCTGAAACGTAGGAACCGTTTCCTTAGCGGTGAGCCCGGTAAGGATTTCATTCAACCGCAATGTCTCACAGTGTTGCAAGGCATCGTAGAGGAAATCTTTCTGGCCATAGCAGCGGAATCGAAGCAGATGGGGTATGAGCTCGGTTGGACCGGAGCAAATAAGTTTTCTCGCTTCTGTCTCCCACCATGGAGACTGACGATCGACAACCGGCGACGCAGGCTGGTGAGGCTGCTACCGAACAGTTAGCTAAAGCTGAAGAGTAGACAAGCAGCCGGATAGTACTGTACCTCATACGGTGGTGGGGCTGCCTCGTACGCTGACGAGGCTGCTGGCTCGCTGCTAGGCGTGTATGTGTCCTCACGAGTATCAACCTGCGATTCCGTGAACCACTGTTGGCAGGGCGATTGCATCGTGAATGCAGACTATCGGAATAGATGTTATAGATCAATGTGGGCAATTTAATACCAGGGAGCGAAATTTATCGAGCCACGAGTGAATGTAGCATAAATGTTCTGCCAGGAACGTTGACAACAGAATGACCCGGAGAATTTATAACCTGATTAACACTGAAGGGGCCCACTAATTCATCAGCATCCGCCTCCACATTGTTGATGTGACGGCACCTGCATCGAGAGATGTGACTGGATTTGCTTGTAGCTATTTTTGTTGCCGTAATTATCCGATAGCGAGTGCAAACTCCACTCTCATCACAAACCACGAGCCAATCCAGCGATTGGCGGCCTCCATGGCGTTGCGCTACCGGGGAAGGAGACTCGTCGGCGGATCTGTACTCCAAATCTCCACCCACCCCCGTGAATATCATCCTCGCAACCTAAGCTTCTTCTGGATATGGGTGCTACCGTTGGTAGGAAAACAGGACCCGAAACTCAAGGCGTTACACGGGTTTAGAGATACGAAGGCTACTCAGGGGAGAGCAGATCCGCCAGGAAACGGGGTGATGTGTTACGAATAAAGGGCAAGCTGTCCCGTCGTCATTTCGTTCGATTTTCCTCCGAGATGTTTCATTATATAGAACTCATCCTGCCCGGTACCTCTCTAGATATCCACCAACTCTACAGTACAGATGGATTCGAACGGCAGTAAGTTAATTACAATATTTCCGGACAGCAATAATGACAGACAAGCAGGTTCCGCCGCCACAACTGGTGCATACAAGACTCCGAGCTATCAATGGCTATCGCACGGCTCAATGACTATACTCGCATCACGGCACCTTACAGATTGGGCGGTACCATTCTCTCCGACAAACTATACTTTGCCAACTCCGCCGACTCCAGTCTCGCTTTACCTAACTGTGGCTCTCCGGAATTCAGGAATATCATGCCATGATTTCATGAATTTTGCTTGTCACTTCGGGTCTGTGTATGAAGCACAATGGTCGCCAAAGTCTGCGTGGGTCACATATTACTTGGCGGCGGACGCCTGGGGGTGCGTTGGCGAACTTCTTGATAAACAGTTCGTGGCAGGAATCACTAACGTAAGTGCTCCGTTCAACATGAGATGCAAGTGCTTAAGTGATTTTAGGGAATCACTCAGCTGCCAGGCTTTCTTTGAACGGCTTCCTGAACACTACGCCATTGCAGGTAAAGATCATGTGGTGCAGGAACTCAATGTTTGAAGGAGATCTTTGCCAAGATGCGTATGAACAGCTTGTATGATCTGTGTTTAACATCTTCTGCCATCGAAGCTTTTAGTTAGCCACATTGAGTGTTTGGTGGAATAATCGTTGATAGTAAGCAGAAGATGTCATTAGTGAATACATTCTTTCATGGAATTTGCGGAACGAGAACTCAGATGATGGATTTCCTCACGTACAACTCTACCAATGTAGATGCTAACGAAAAATCACTGTCGAAACTTCAAGATGGTAGTCTCGCCTAGTAGTGCGTTGACGATAGATTGAGTATGAATCATAGAATAAAGGAGAGAGTAGCCAAAGAACGTGAGATATGGCCGAACGTCAACGGCACTGCGAACACGATCGTTGTGACTTGAATAAAGAGAGTAGGTGAAAGTAGGCTCAGGTCAAGACGCGGCCAATGGAACAAGATTGCTTTCAGGTGCCCGTTAAATTGTGAAGTCAGCGCCTTCATGCGCGTACGTCGCAGGAGTCGCCCAATGACTCCCTCTGCTGTATCGTCCTCAGGTCCTACCGTTGGTGTAATAGGTTGGGACCAATCCCTTTTGACACTATATCCTTCAACCAACTAAGATCGACGTAGCCCACCATTTGGGGCCACTGTGTCTCCAATTATATGAGCATTGATGTAACTTCTTCTCCCTTGGAAATCAAGTCGAGGGTGAAGTCGGTCATCTGAGGCCCCCAGCCTGGTGGTGGCGAGATGCATGAGGATCGATGAGGATCGCCGGGACTGAAGGGATTTCCATAGGCAATACCAACTGCAATACATTGTCAGAACGGAAATTTCACGACATAAGATTGGTAAGAGGGAAGAGCGGCAAGGCTGCCTGCGATCGGCAGTGTATCAAGACTCACTGGAATCAATATCGACCTCTCCCCTCCCTAGCATGCCACGATCCTTTGGTGTTTGGGTCTTTGATACATTCAACGCGTACAGCTCTCTGGCGTCATCTGTATCGCGGCTCAACGGCTTCCTTGATGTTGATGTAGATGGGCTTCTCCCGCCAATATCACCATTGAGGATACGCATTGATTCGTTTGATGCTTCGTCCGGTACCATTTGACGATCCTCAATCCGAGCTCGAATGATGGTGTACTCAGTGTAAACGCTACGTAGCGAGAATTGGATACTGATAAGCAGTAGAAGGCTCTGTAATTCTCGTCAGTAGTATCTTCAATCTTGAGATTCCTTTCTTACTGCAAGAAGTATATGTCCAATCGATTGCAACTTCCACGTAGACAGAGATACCGACGCCGCAAGGACAACTGCAGAACAAAGTATAAGAATTGCAAGCAGACCTGATGTCCATTTCTGACGATGGTGGTAAAGGGCCCACCAGTATATCGAACTGAAGAGCAAATACTCCAGAAGGCTTGCGCCGAAACCAGTCCAGAAATGAAAGTTGTCTTTATGCAAGCTGCAATTCGGATTAGTATATGCGAGTTCCACGGTGCTGGTATGAGTATACCGGATGAGAGGCAGAAACTTCAAGAGCGTAAGAATAGAAATAGCAATAGGACCAAGCTTTCGCCACCACCATCCCTAATAAGACATCTGTATGCGGGTAAAAAGCCTCCGCGTGAATAAAAGCTACGGTAAAATGTAAACATTCGCATTGATGTATTCCTCTGATAGAAAACCGACCTCTGAGAATATTACACATATGATAGAGAGGCGAAGCAGTAGGTCAACAGTAAGCCAAAACACTTCTACTAAATGGGTCAATCAGCCGATATGATATAGGTAGTGTTCGAGCAAGCTTTTACTTACCGTCATCCTCCTTTAAGGTGTACAGCACCATGAGAATGACCAGAGCGGAGTCGAGTGCGTATTTCGATATTATGATCCATGTCTGTAGTTGACAGAATAGCTCCTTCAAGCCCAAACGCTTACGCTGCCAATGCAGGAAAGGGATTGCCGCAAGGTCAGCGACGAGGACACAGATGAGAACGCTTAGGTAAGCTGTCGGTGAGACTCTTTCCATAAGAAAGACAGGGGGTGTAAGCGTGCAGGCGAGACTGCAGGAGACAAAGCGGTGCCTAACAAACGGGGCGAAGAAGGCAAACAGGGTAAACAAGGCAACATGCAGGAAGTTGTCCAAGACGAGGCTGCAAGATCCATGGATTTTATATGTGAGCTGTGGATGAACATGATAGTCGCGGTCTCTCCTTCTCTCCCTGTTCGTAAGCCCACATCAGGCGAGATTAGATTTCAATACGAGTAGAGACGAACAGCGCTGATCTTTTCGTTGGCGTATTATCTCACAGCACTAAATCGAAAATTTCTACTCTTCCTGTTAGTGATCCTGGTGTGACCAAGTCCTGACCCAATAATAGGATGGAGTGATCCGCGTGGGAAATCTTGGCATTGCTAGCCTAATTGGGGTTCCTCCATGGAGGAACCCCGAAAAGGGATAGTTTGATTTGATCCGACGAAGCCCATCCTTTACACTTTTCCGAAGAATCCACTTCCACATACTCAGATGGACCACCGACAGCAACGACAGAATGATGGCTCTTATGGCTCAGAACAAGACTACATTTTTCAATTGCAGTCGAGAATAAAATTCCTAGAGGACCATCATCGCGGTTGCAAATTGAATACATCAAAGTCGACTTTGCTTCAATCTCCACCAGCTTCACCGGATAACTCAGACGAAGAGTCAGAAAGCGACACAGAGTCAGTCCCAGACGAAAACTCGCATCTGACATCCGTTTCCAACAAATCAAATCTTGAATTTATTCATTATGAATTACCTGCGGCAGATGCTGTGCAACGTCCTACCAGACCCAGGTGGATGCAAGAGGCGGACATATTGTTGAATGAAATTCCTAAGGCGACGGAGTGGGTAAAGACATGGGAGGATCGTGGAATCAGCAGCCGCCATCACAATCAGAACGCAATCGCTACTGTGCTAGGCACTCCTCCAACGCCTGACTCCAGGGCAGGTGCTCTGAGTTCGGCCTTTACGACTCTGAACTGCCAAGGTCGCAATTTTCGAGAGAATCTCATCACCTATGCGACACGATACGCCGAGATTGTCAGATCTTCGGAGGCAACAGCGAAGCTGGCTACCAACATGGCAGCCTTCCAGCAACTTGTGTTCGTATCCCTGTGTGTTATCCTAGAGAACCGCGGAATCGACATAAGCATAGTGGATGACATAATGCGCACTTGCATCAGCGATTCGAGCTCGAAAAATCTCAAGCGCCTCCGCTCGGGAGCGCTCTGGGTGAACAAAGTCATAACGGAACTGCAATGGCGTGGCTGGCATCAAAGAGCTTCGGAAATCTTCATTCTACGTAAGGGGCCCTGATTTTAAGTCTTTATAAGCAACAGGAGATTGAAAATTTTCCAGTGGGCAGAGGCATCGCACAGTATGCGCGATTCGGTGATTCCCCAGATCAAAGCCGCCTCTACTTTACTGGACGATTGACCGACGACAAATATACAAAGGGACTTGTTGCTACACCTGACTGGATTTCGTTTTCCATACCAATCTTTGTGAAACGCTTGACTGGCGATCTCTTGAAGTAAGTCTCAGTGGTTGTACACGTGAGGACCCTCTAATCTCATGCAGAGACTCCGAAATATTCGAGTCCCTTGGATACTCAGTCGGGCCAAAATTGACCCCAAGAGATTTGTCATGCGTCGGGGAAAGCTCAGGGACTCCGAAGACCGGGAATGGAAAACGGTTCGCCCCCGATCTAGGCAAGAGTCGTAAGCGTTCTCGGCGAAGTACCAAAACCGTCAGCAATAACGCTCAACGACCGACTAAGGCAATGCAGCAAGTTGGAGGGTCGAGTGTCGCCTCGGCATCAAATGTTTTAGATTCAACCCAAGTCCAGCATTTGATCCACGAAAGAGAACCTCAGCACTCAGCTCCGTCGTACGTGCGTACTGAATCATCGAGCACTGGCCCAGGCGGACGTACGGGTCCTGGCGAGGTCACGTCACAGGTTAACACGCCATTGCCGCTACCAGAACCTGGAAACGCGGACGCTTGGGCAGGGAGCCCGTTGATGTGGAACATAATGGACGAACAACCGCGGTTACAGCCTCGGAGCATAGATGCTTGGGCAGCCAGCCCGGCGATGTGGAATTTAATGCACGAACCGATCTTACCACTGCCACAGCCTGAGAACATGGATGCTTGGGCAGAGAGTTTGGCGTTGGGGAATGCAATGCACGAACCGATCTTACCACTGCCACAGCCT
>JAABUS010000761.1_pt1 | contig 78422 bp, 73 predicted proteins | sample 5560161 | NCBI WGS metagenome assembly JAABUS01 (sample SAMN10711885, study PRJNA513376) | rock metagenome | isolation source: Antarctica rocks | place: Antarctica: Victoria Land, Trio Nunatak nord | collected 2016-01-04
GCCCAACCTATGGTGCCTCTGCCGCCGACTTTGAAGCGGCCGAAGCGCGCGAAGGGGGCGGAGCAGATGGTGATGTTGGGGGTGAGTTTGCGGATGACCATCACGCTGGAGGGGTCCGGGGGGATGAGTTTGGATGTCATTGGCGCGTTGGTTGAGTGGATGGATTGATGAAGGGACGTTGTGGGTTGGATTTAGGGTGAGATGGCTTCAATGAATATGTATGTCGTATTGGCCATTGTTATAACTGCCAGTGTGTATTAAGAGTTGGGCAGTATCTAAGTATGTAATATGCTGACCGCGTGTTCTAGCTGCATCATCATAGCGTCACCGGCAGCGACGGCTTCATGGATGGACCCCGGCTAAGGAGTTCTCTTCCGTTTTAGGTCTATCGTAATTCCATGATAATACCGTAGATCCATCTGTGACGAATGCGACGAAAAGAAACAAGTGAGACCCAAGCCAATACGAAGACCGGTCATTGGGACCAATAAGGTTACAAACCTCTGTACATAGACAAAAACAGGTCCAGTATTTGATATCACTGCGACCGAACTCTCGTTCAGGCTATCACATTGGTAATCTAGCTCTGCTATACCAGACTGTCAACTGGCATGCTTGTGCATGTCCTCATTGCCGCCAAAGCAAAGCCCAAAATCTCCAATATATCTTTTTAGCGCGAAAAGGGTATGTCCACCTGGTATCGCTAGACGCCGTCTTTCAATCTGCTAATTCAATACCCCTTGCTTGAATCCGCTATGAAAAAGGGAATAACAACGCATATACGCATGTACAAAAGCTCAAGCCTGTGTCGTCAAGCCAAGTAACACATTGTCGTACCAGGGCCACATAACGTCGTCATTCATGAGTCCTCGTAACATGTTATCTCCCAAGTCTGGCGGGACGTCTTGCCAGACTAGGATTGCCTCCTACCACTGGTCAGGGTCGTGCACGCGATTAGTGAGTTGGATCGAATCCGAACCACATGTCGTCCGGGGAGTGAACCACACCCGGGTCTTTGTGTTGCTGATCTTGGTCGATAGCCATCTGATCTACCCCACCCGCGGAGGGAAAGAGGTTTTGTTCGCCGTATTGCTGGTAGAAGCCGAAATTATCCAGACCGTCCATTTGCATGTTCCCTTCCACAGGACACCCGCCGTACTCAAAGAAATTCATTGGATCCCAGGCAATTGGGTCGAAAGTTCTGGATTGCGAAGGCATATAACGCCCAGAAGTCGCTCGACCCCCTGACATAGATCTTGTATGGAAAGATCGCTCCTCCGACGTCGCGATTGCAGTATCATCGGTAGACCCTCCGACTCTCTGTGCCGCGAGCCGCAAGAGATTGCTTAGAGTGACCCAAGATCGATAGGCAGCAACGCTAGAGCTTCCCAGGGAGCGAAGCCAATTGACAGCCTTTTTGGCGCCTTGCAGAATTTCTCCTGCTTCTGAAGGCATGTGCTCTGCTCGATAGGATAATTCCAACAAGAGAACCGTGGCAGCGCGCTTGATGTGGTGGAGAAGCATCCACCAGACAGGGCTCCAACGAAGTGAGTGGGGATCAGGTTTGTTGGATAGATAGCTGAGTACCGTTTGAGCTGATGACACGCATTTGTTGGCGGCTTCACGATTTTCTTTGAGCGAAGCGTCGGACTGGTGCGCAATACGACGGTCAATGCTGCAGAGGCATGGTCGATTGATGATAGCTCTCATACCATGCGACATTATGGCAAGATTTACTCGATAGGCCTCGGTATGGGCTTCGCGCGATGGAGTATTGGGCTCGAGCGAATCAGGAAGCGTCGCAGTCCATTGTGAGAGTTGGTCGTTGAGACGTATGATCCTTCTCTGGATCTCGGACCACTTCAGATTCCTCACATTTGGAGCATAAAGACCCTCTAAGATTCCCTGCGACAGGGAATGGAGTTCGACGAAGTGGAAGAAGTAAGTCATGGCGTCGGATGAGCTGGAGGTCTGAACTCCAGATTCCGGCGATCTGAGGGACGGTCTTGTAGAAATGCGGCTCCCAGAATGGCGTCGTCCAAGATCTCTTGATGAGTACGCCGATGAGCCTAAGGACGCCCCCCTAGAATCCTGATCATCCGAGGGTGAAGGAGGAAGCGGAGGAGGAACACAGCAATCGTGCTCCTTGATCATACATGGCCGGCCAGTCACCATGGAAAGGATACGCTCCGCTGCCAGTATCGAGTACCAGATCCGCATACGGTGCGACTTATCGCTTTCGCTCATATATGGAGTTACGTTTTCCAAATGCATCCCGAGCCCTTGTGCAGATCGAATTGCGAGGCCAGAAAACGCCCATGCGCTACTCAGCAATCAGTGGGTGTTGGGGTCCTAAAAAGACAACATACCGATTGACTTGGTGGCTTGCCAGAAAATACATAGAAGCCAATCCAAAGATCTGCACCTGGTTAAGGTCAATGGTTTCTGTCGGAAAACCATTCTCGCGGGTCGTGACCCGTGCTCTCGCAAAGTACAAGAGATGATCACGATCATCGCCAACCCACTTTGCCTCTGTCATGTGTGCGTGGACGGCAGCTATTGCAAAAATAATATGCAGCTTCGGGACAAAGGCCTGGTATGCAGATGGCTCTCGATCTGAGCTAGCGAAGTATTGCGCGTATTCATTCAGGAACAAATCGTCATTCAGTATCGGAAATGAAGGATGAACAGTGTTGAGGTAGACATAGAGTAAAGCGTCTGCAGTAGGCTTGACTGGCATCTCGTAAGGGTCGATCTGGCTCTCCATGGCCGATAAGCTTACGTCTACGAACTGTCCGTCTTGCTCATTGAATGCAGGCACCGTGGTACGGCTATTCATCGAAGAGGACAAAGCCACTGAATTGGGCCCACCAAGATTGGCTTCTCGATTGGGATCTTTGGTTAATTCGGTAGTCAGCTTCTGCATCCAGGTTGTACCAGAAGCTGGACCAGCATAAGTCCGATCTTGTCGTTCAGGAGTTGGATCGGTGAAGTGGTCCTCATTCACATGGTCTGTTGATCCCATCGATCCGACACCCGAAGCTATCGATTCACCATCGCTTTCATTAGTACTGTGACTGACTTTTGTCGCTTTTCTTGTGAGTCTGGTGATAGCCTCCTCAGCATTCTTGAGTTGAGGTGGCTACGGTCGTTTAGCGCTACGGCATTGGATTCTAGAACGGACTACACCTACCAAAAGTAATACACGCCGAGCCGCCGTCCTACTTGCACTATTGAGTTCGGGACCTATCTGTAAGAACAAGTCTTCGTATGCCTTGACTTTCTTCCAGACTTGTTCTGTCAACCTGTCGAATATCAGCATCTTGGCAAGGCACGTGTCTTCCAAGCACTTCGTACTTCTTCCCATTGTCCTTTTTCCCATCTCTGTAGTAGCATTCCATACTTAGAGCATGACATTGCTTGCACACCGGCCGCTCCCCATCGCATTTCGACTTCCTCTGCCTGCACGGTTCACACGCTTGATTTACACGCGATGAACGTGCTCCGGTAGCATTGCCGAGTGTGGGGCCACTTGCTGCAGTCCAGCTAATACGAGGGATAGGTATACCTGTCGCTTGCCGCTTGGGGTCTCTAGGATCCCCATTAGGGGCTCTTATCGGGATTGGCGTCCCTTGGAAAGCTGCGCTAGGAGGTTTCGTGTTGTAGCTTAGAGGAAGCCCGGCAACGACATCTCCTGTGACCTGTTGGTGGGGTAATTTACCTGGATTCTCACTGTACACTGCGGCTGCGGGTACTTCATTCTTGGATTCGCCTTTGGTAGTATCCTTCTTCGTGGCCTGCGCTGCATTAAAGTCGGCCACATATTGGCTATACCGTCTGTGATTCTCCGTCTTCTGGTACTCTGCCAGATCTTGCTTGTACTTGTCCCAAGGTCCGGCAGCTTTGCGCTTCCATTCTTCTTTAGCCTCCGATGACAACTTCTGCCATCTGTCGCCCACCTGTCGCGAGATGTCGGCGAAAGCAAGTGGCTCTTGTTTCGTTTCTTCGCGTACCCAATTGGAGAACATGACATAGGCGGAGTATGGGCGTGCAGGAGCGTTTCCGTCGGGTTTCGGATGGTGTCGATATCCTCGTTTGCTGGAGGCTGAGAGCGGAGACTCTTGCTTGGTGACTCCCGATAGAGCGGCAGAGGATCTCCCGCCTGGACTAGGCTTGGCTTGAGACGATGGGGACACCGGAGCTGGAGCTTGGGACAAGCGGCGCGCTTTGGAAATCTCTCGCTGTAGCTTTCTTCGATGGCCCAATTCAACACCAAGAGTATCTAGGTCTGCTTCGGTGATCTCAAGTACTGTATCCCAGCAGTCGAACCCCGCCTGCATAAAGCTTTCCAGATACTGCGACATCCCCAGCCATGACAGTGTCGCCTCTAGATCACTCATAGTAGCGGATGAGTCAGTGCCTTCTCGTAGTATGCTGTTCCTATGGCCAGGGTCCCGGTCGAAGATTTGAAGAATGAGGGAGGTCAAGTTTCGTGAGGTAACGAGGACGCGCAGCTTGTGGTGTCAATTCCTGAAATACAGGGAGCCCGAGAAGGAGAGGTTGAACCGCGGCTTGTCCTAACGCAGGTGTTATAGGGTGATCGCTTTCAATCGTCGGCGTTGGAATACCTAAAATGCTTCTTTCAGGATGGATGTTACAACGTGTAGCGGCCAATACTAAGACGATGAGATCTAAGCCCGGTAGTATCAATTGCTGACAAGGTTTGGCAGATTCAGATCGCGACTCTTTTGGACAGCAAGTATCAGACAAGGCCTCGCGCCTGTCTGGGTGTCATTATGAGATTGATGTAAGACCTGGTGGACCAAATAGCATTAGCTAACATCTGTGGAGATAGACACTCGGTGAAAATACACTCTAGATCCAAGGATAGCTGTCCATGCTTGCTGTGTCAGTGTGAAACAGCTGGTGATGACGCCTGCTTGAGTGCTGCGAGGCTCTTAAACAATCCACGACTCGACAGGTCGAAAGCATCGACATCGATGAGTCCGTGCACCTGTAGGCGTATCCTGCAATAGTATGAACAGCTCAGCATAGGCTTCAGCAAGGCCAGGTGTTGCGCTGTACTCCTGAAAAGACGTTGATTTCAAGTCCTCTGAAGCTTGCGCGCGGTACGGAGGTAAGTACGGCTTAGCTTCAGAATTGAGAATGTTCCTCTGCGTCTTTTTATGTCATCTGCCGATCCAGGGTCCAGCGACAGACGTTGCCGTCCAGCTGCATCTCTCGATGGACAGAATAATCTGTACACCAAAGCTGTATGTAGCTTTCTTCTTCGTCTTGACTCGCCTCTCGAGCACGTCTACCTCCATTACTGGTACATCGTCACTTGGCTCTCTAGATCAGCTACATCGTTCAAGTCGTCATAGTGGTAGCAGATACGATGAAGAAGTATTAGTAAGCATGCAAATTTACCGGATCTATCTCCGTCGAAAGCGGTCCAATGAGGAGCCGCTCGGCACTGATCAAGATCTGATCTGGGATGCCGTATTGGGGTCAGTCAGGTGATTGGGAATTTAGATCGTGCCGTCTGCACCTCGATCCCCAATGTTTGCAGTGATGTAGGAGAAACACAGTTCCAGTAAGCTTTCTTTGGGCTCGCCGACTGCTCATACCCAAAGATGAGTGGAGAAGTCTGCCGTTCTTACAATCGACTCCATCATACTGCCGGATTCATAAGGGTTCATCTGGAAACCTGGACGCTGACATAGTTCGATGGCTTCCTACTACACACACCCCTGCTGAGCGCAGAGCGTGGCATTCCATATATCTACATCGCCAATGGAGACCAGTCGCCGTGAATGGAAGTGTCTTCTGTTCTACGCACACGAATCCTAGAGGATGAGACCGGCTGCCTTTAACATCGGCACCATCATAGAGCTCATCCGTGCTCATCGCCTACATCACCCCTGTGTTAAATGGGATGTTGCTGGGGTGGCTAAAGATAAGGAAAGACGTCAAGGGTGGCGTCAGCTGCAGACTCAGATCTACTTTTCTCCTCTTCGATAAAGGCCGAGAGTCATCTATCGTTGGTAAAATATGGTCCATATGAGCTAGCTGTAGCGACTCAGTGCACACAACGTCCCTTTCAGGAGTCGGCATCCATCCATCATTGGCCTCGTAAGAAGGTGAAAACTCGGGAATTGATGTCGATCCATCATCGGCCCCGTAGGAAGGTGAAAATTTGGGAAGTTGAGGTAGTGAATTGGGAAATCCGACGTCAAAAGGCGATTGCGGTGCTGTGGTTAGGGCGTCTCTGACATAATCTGTCTCATCCCATGGCCCTGGTAGGATGCCAAGGGTTTCCAATACTCGGTGGGTCAATGGCTGAGGACCGAGATCGTCCTCCGCGACAAAGCATGGCCATGCCTCGTTGTTGCGTAAGCGCCGGTAAAGCTCCTGAATACCGGCGATCATTTGCAATTGCTGTCGCTCTAACATTTGAACATAAGTAGCGCTGGTTAGAACATATGAAGCTGAAGCTGAAGCACGAGCATTTCTTCTCGTACCCTTTTCTGTAAAATATCCTGTCGGATTGTCTCACCTTCCCGTACGCACAAATCGCATCGTCTGCTCGACAACGAGAGCATGGAGTCACACCGTCGCACTGAACAATGCCAAAACGGATCAGCACTGAATCAAGACACCACCGGGGAGCTAAAGTACCTTGCACTTCTTGAGTCTACACCGCTGGCAGGCTTTGATGACTCGTCGCTGAGCATCACTGCCGGCAGACTCTTTCGTGGGGCTGATTTGCTTGGTCCGGGCCATGGCGACACCTTGTGGGACAGATGGATGTTAGCATGAGTTTCGCAGACACGAACTACCTACTGAATGTCAGGACAGAATAAAGGTTCGTCCTCGAGGACTCAGAATTATTTGTTTAGGTCGAAGGTCGGTCAGTATTTGGCGGACATGGGCATTGGTGTGACGTCGAGCGGACAGGAGATAGGTCCTCAGCATACGCTGATGATGTATGCACTGCTCTTCGTCGAACCAACGCCATTGGAAGCATCCAACCGGCTTCCTAGCATCAGGGATGGTTTGGGACATGACGAATCAACGAGCGAGTAGTCATCAAAGGTGTGTGCTTGTTGTAGCCGGCTAGAGTACACTAGATCGACTCACTGTACACCTCCAAGGCTCTCCACACGCGATTAACAAGAAGAATCGTTTGGTTTCTTTAAGAATGGATGATCAACAGTTTTGCAGGGATTGCAACTCCATCATAGCCCTCCATTTGCTTGGCGTAAGCGGAGTTCGGTCCTGTGCGCGATTGATTGGCCAGGCCAGCGACGTGAAGGCGCTATTCTGGAAGGACACTAGAGGAGACGGGCGTGCAAGAACCGAGCTCCCAAGTGACGACATGCTTACATCTGCCAACTCGGGCCTATCATGATGCCAGCCGCCCCATCTCCCTTTGGAAACGAAGGGAGATGGGGGCTACTAGGGAGGGAAGAGGAGGAACCGCGTTTTAGTCGACTACGGATCCCTCAATTGCCATGCGAGACTTTGGCATCCGACGAGTTCGGAGCTTGCCATACGCGTATTCTGCACCGTCTCTGGCCATTGACACATACTCTACATCTACCACAAGTTGGCTTCGTTCCAACATGTTCACTGCCCCTTCTACTGAGACAGTCGAATCTCGTAAAAGACGGGTGACGATACAAAAACGAAGCGCAAACACAACGCAGTGTGCTTTGGTATCATCATACTGGGGACTGACCTGCGTGGTTCCTGTGCGAGTGACGCACATGCGGGCCAGAATCGTGCGTCAGAGCCTACCGGTGAAAGAAGGATCCCGCTCCCTGGATTACGATCTCCCACGCTTCGGCTGAGGTTTGGAGGTCAACGGCCGCATTGGCTACAATTCCATCAATCGCGAGAACCACCGTGCTCAATCAAGCTATGCACTTCCTCACCTCTCATCTCCCTCAATACGTCTTCATATAATCGCGCCTCTTCAAAACTTCGTCAACTGAAGCCCGAACGTGGCCTGCTTCCGAACAGACTGGGTCGAGTTTGTCCAGGATATGCCCAAGCGCCTTTAATATCTGATCATGGAGAGCAATGGTCTTGGCCCGACGAAGCCGCCCTCAGTAATCACACCACCACCGTCGACTCCCCGAACCCACAGATCGGACTCCACCTCATCGAATGGTAGCGAGCTTACCAACAATAATCCAGCTCCTCCGGCACGAAAACGTCGAGCTCCAGGCGCTATCACCCCAAATGCTTGCACAAATTGCAAGAAGGCGCGAGCGAAGGTAAGGACATATCCAATGGCTACTCGCCTGCCTTTGGCGATCAATCATGCTGACTCGAACACCTTCACATCATAGTGTGACGGTACCAAGCCTGCCTGCAAGCGCTGCACAGCTCGAAATATTAATGACTCGTGCCACTACGAAGTACATGCCAAGACAGCCAAGGAGCAGATGATGCGGGAGATCCAGCGTCTGCAGCGGGAAAATAGAAGCCTCGAGGATCAGAAGGACAATTTGTCCGCGGAGAATAGCTCGATCCAGCAGGTCATCTTATCATTAAAAGACGATGGACAATGCGTTGAAATACTTCATCGGCTGAAGCAAGGCCAATCCTACCAAGACATCACAAAATGGCTCGGTCGAGCGTTTGTGCAAGAGACTGAAATGTCACCCGTCTCCGAATTCAAGTTCGACAGCGCGATTGAAAAGTACCATAGAGACTTTGTCAAGCACAAGGATCCCCGCTACTGGACAAGCGTGACTACGGACGCTTCTCTCATCGAACATCTCCTCACTCTCTATTTCAACTGGGTACATCCGGTGCACACGCTGTTCGACGAGACCCATTTCATGTCTAGTTTAAGGGGCTGCGTGGACGCTTATTGCTCGGCCGCTCTGGTCAATGGGATATGCGCCATGTCCTGCCACCTCCTCCACAACACATGGGAAGACGAGGAGCAGACCCGACAAATCATAGTCTCACTTCGAGGACGCTTTATCGACGAAGCACGGGTCTTACTCAAAGGTGTGGACAATTCCAAGTGGACGAACATACAAACGTATGCAATTTTCTTCCTGATCGAGTTATCGATGGGAAATGGGCTCATGGCGACGGCTCATCTGAGGTTGGCAACGGAGGCTCTGACTGCTAAGGGAACAGCGGAACAGTCATCAGAAGCGGTGGAGGTGACTAGATGGGGAATAATAACACTTCATACGTACGCATAGGTCCGGTCCTTAGTCGTAGCATGCTACTTACGCGCGCAATTAGGGCTTGGTCTGGACTCACTTATGTCAAGCCATCGGCGCCTGTATCACCTATGGCAAGTGTCTTCCAAGGAATAGCGTTTGATGAAGATGGTCATTTCCAGGGCGATTTTCATCCCGACAATGTCCCAGCAAGAAATCGACCGAGCTACACAGTCTTGACAGCTTCCGAATTAGCAAGGTTATATCGCGTTATCCACGAGACGATACTCCTATATTGCGGAACTAAGGGTAAAGTCTCGGCTCATCACCTTATCAAAGTTTACGAGCGCTTTTTGGCTTGGAAGGACGAGCTTCCCTCACAGATATCTCACGTCGCCGATGATCATAGTGCGTCACCACACGCATTGTCACTGCAGTGAGTGGAGCTGTCCGTAATCGACGATTGGGCATATTTACTGACGGGAGAACCCAGCATCCAATACTACACCGCTCTTGTGCATCTCTTTCAGCCCCTCTTGTCTCTGGCACAAACACCTCGAGCAAGTCACAAAGCCATTAACGATCTTCTCTTCAGATACGCTAGAGAAGGCCTTGCGCTATTAATCCAACATCGCAAGGCTTACGGCACCTTCCATCAATCCCCTCTCCAATTTTTTTGTATGATTCATATCTGCGATGCCATTATGTCTCATGATGGCCAAGGCGGGGATACAGCCGATACGGTTCGCTTCTGCATAGAGTCATTAGAAGATGCCAAATTCGGCTACCCGGTTGCCGGCCCCTTACAAAGGATGTTTGCGAACAGGCTCATCGAATGCAATATTTCTCTACCTAATGACCTGGAGAATCTGGTCGGATCCCCGCATATCTACGAGCTGGAGGACATACTCAACGTCTGCACGCGATCATCGTACACGCCGCCAATCACTCAGATACTGCAGAATTTCGAGCCGAGCCTTGCACAGGACTTCATGGACGAGTGGCAGGCGGCTTGTGATCAGCACCCGCAGACGAATCTGGAGAGCCCGACCACCGTACACAACGAAAGATCGATGCACATAGACACCCTACTTAACTGAGATATATAGGAACCCCATGCGCAATACGAACTAACGATATCAGCACGCACAGGCTGAAGAGAATTTCCAATCAATTTCATCGGGTCCTGGGCTTTCTGCTATTAGCGAGGAGTATGAGCTCCAAAATTCAGCTTGACATCAGCGAGGAGTATCAGCTCTCAGATACCCATCTTGCCATCGACTGGTTCGCGACATTTTCTGGGAGTCGCACAAAGTTAGGCTTCCAACACCAACTTGATTCCACCGTGGTTAGCTGCTCGTCGTGGCAGCTTCACATATTATATGCTTTTTTGACAGAGCTCCCAGGTCGGCATGCATAGCCACGTAGGCCTTTGGAGCGTAGCTGTAGCTATGGGTAATTAAGGAGGATCTAATCCAAATTTGACCACAATTGCTTCCGAAGTTTAATTGGCTGGCGCGCCCATCTTCTGTTTTTTGTACTCCAAGGGTCACATATTTGTCATCCCATTCTGTGCGTCATAAGAACCACATAGCAGAAGCCAGCTTTTCCTTCATAACATCGAGTCCCTTCCCTCCAGCCGTATCCCAACCCAAGCTCAGGCCTTACCTTTCCACCCTTATCCCTCCCAACCTACTCCCAGTACCCAGTCTTCGAAGCCTGTTATGCTCGAGATTTGCTCCAGCCCGTGCTTCCCATTCACCTTCCTTGACTGGCCCTATATTCGACATCTTCCCACAATAGCTAAGTCACCCTTCGCCGTGTTCCGCTGAGCTTCGTAGTGGCAATACTGTTTCTCTTCTGTAGCATACTTACTACGGCTCAATCTCGAATACATGCTTGCGGGTGTATGGCTATGCACTGCCACGACCATGGGAGCGTCGGTTTGGTAGCGTAGAGAGAGGAAAGCAAAGCGAAAGACTCAGTAGTACAGTTATTGCTATCCATGCTTCAGAGGTCAATGCACAACCTAAAACTCGCACTTTGTACATGCAGTAGAGCCACGGCCATCACCAAAAGAGGTTTATCGCCTCGCTGGTATCCCCACAAAGAAGCTCACTTCTTGCGCAAGCCCTTCCTCACAGACTGACTGGTTCTCTCGGAGCCAAGCTTCGCCCCGCCAGCAGCAGTCGCCCTGTTCGCTCCCGCTCCCGCTCGCGCAGACGCCGTTCGCTTCCCGGGCGGTTGGAGGTCTTCTTCTGACTCTGGGGTTGGAGCTTTTCGCTTGCGGCCCCGGGGCGGTGCCTTTGCCTTGGGTGGGGGGTCGGACTCGTCGGATACTTCACCATCGCCGTTGGCTAGTTCGTCTTCGCGGGGGGAAGCGTCGGGTGCATCGAGCTCATGGGCTTTCCGTTTTCGTCCGTTCGAAATTGGGGGTTTCCGTCCCGGGGCCGTGGCAGGTTTGTTGGCAGAAATGTGTGCTCGTACCCGTCCAGCTTCTGCTCGTGGTTCTTCAGTCTGTGTGACGCCGTTGATGTTCGCCGAGGCCCTCGATCTCTGTTTGGCCCGCGAAGAAGCTGTACCAGATGTCCCATCGGTAAGCGCCTTGGGCTCCGGCTTCTTCCCCTTTGTAGGCAACTCCTGGCTCTTTATGCCCGCAGGCGGTGGCATGCGCTCACGGTCGTCCTCAGTAGAAGCCCTTCGTTCTATGACTACAGCAAGCATGGTCTGGCTGGCTTTGCGAGGCATCTTGACGAAACTGACCTGAGGCGCCTCTTTGAATCTGTCTCTCCAGTCCTCTAGGATAGCTACCTTCGCTCCCTGCCCCTGATCGACCACAGGATGTGCTATCGGATTGTGCTCAGCTGACCTCCAGACCACTTTTCCTGTGGCTGTGACTGGTTCGCCTAGAGACAGTTCAGGTATTGCATCTGTAGCTTCCAATTTCCTCCGCTTGCTGCTGACGCCTAATTTGGGCCCATCCTCGTCCTCATGGCTTCTTCTCTTCCGCCTTGTAGGTATGTCCTCATCAAAGAAATCACTGGGATAAAGCTCCAATTCATCTAGGGCGTCGTTCGTTTCAAGTGACGGATCGTAGTCGATCCAGACGGGAGAATGCATGGTGTGTTCGGCAAGATCGTCCTGCAATTGGTCAGCTAGAGGGTTCACACTGCTGCTGCAAACACAAAGGCTCACTGCTTCCGCGTATGGAACTTCTTCATAGTATATGTAATCATCGTCATCGTAGTAGTCTTCATCGTCGGACATTGCGAGTTGACGGTCGCTTATGCTGGGTATGGGGGTTGAAAGTGAGCTCACAGCTAGTCAAGGAGAGCACTTTCAGTAATCGATTGCATGTAGAGCATTCATTGGTGTAACCAGCGAGGAAGCCGGGCGTTGCGCGTCAGTGCTGTGGGATGACAACGCGTCCGTGGTCGTTGGAAGCAGCCCCGGTCAACGGTGAAGTGCGCTCTGTAGGCATGCTACTACGTGCAATGTTATGTGGAGGACTACCTGCCAAAGAACCTTAACACCGACACTCATTGAAGGAGCAGGCTGCGCGTTCATTGGCTTATTTTATTTCAATACATACATCGTTGCGCTAAGGCTAGACCTTTGGAAAACATAGTAGGATGCTGAGCTTAGAGTGACAATTTAATGGTAGCGCCGATGTTTGATACGCAAGTGCCAGACAGAACTTTCCGATTGTGCAGTCTACCCCGTAGAAGACCATCAAACAAAGTAATCTTCGCTTCACCATGTCCATGCGTGGAGCTTCTCGGCTTGCCATCAAACTTCCACACCATTCTCCAGACCCTTCCGGGTTCTTGTGACCTCACTTGCTCGGAGGATATTATTCGATGGAGAACTGCCCGAGCCTGAAAACACAAGTATTCCAGGCCCACCGGCAGCGAGCCAAGTCATCAATCAATGCGAGGATGTTTTCATCCCTTCACCGTACCTGGGCGGAGGCTTGCCCGAGAAAGATGGGTATGGCATCAGGTGACAAGTGTGACCTCGCACCCGTTCACCATTTACCCCAGCGGTCACCCTGAGGGATCTTTTGTGTATCACCGGGTGATGACAGTCTAAGATAGTATCAGCATTTGGAGGTGAAAGTTCTTAGCTGCAGTTCCCGTCTTGTGCAATTTCAAAGAAACTTTGCAGTAGAGAGGTTCGAGAGCCTTGATATCTAAGCATCAAAACGGGCTTTACCATCCTTTAGTAGGAAACTTATCCAGAGACGATAAAATACCACTCGACTTCCCATTACTGGTGAGCATTTCGACCTGATCTATTCCAGGTTTCATCGACCTCTGTGTACGAGAGAGATGGAACCCTGCCATTACAGAGCTATACGTGCTTCGCAGACACCGAAATGCTAACCCTGGAGTGACTTTTGTGGACGTCTGTAGGGTAATATAGGCACGGAAAAGTGACCCGTATAGGGCTAGATCTCAGCACTAAGCTCTTTGGAAGGTTTTCGCTTGGTGAGCTTCAGATCAGGTATTCCGGTCCCCTGCAACCCCTCTGGTTGTTTCATGAGGTCCGGACCCACTTTCTAGCCATCTCGAGGTTCTTTCGTCCTTTTTCGTGCTCAGAGTTGCTGACGGGGAATTGCACAATAAAGAAGTGCACGGCCTCGCGGTTAGCATCGGCTTCTAGATAAAGCCCCCTCGACGCATATGACATGGAGTCCAAATATCTTTGCCTACTTCAATTTCTTTGATGCAAAGATGTAAGTCACGATGTCGTTGTCTTACGGTCCTAAGAAGGGTGCCGTGAGTCTCTTGCGCATTGCTCAAACCACCACCATCGCTGGATTGACAAAGCGAGGGAATGCTTCGATTGCTAAGACTTCCTCGTCAACGAAACCACTCCAGTCCATTCTGATCGCGAATCGTGGCGAGATAGCCTTGTCAGTAACGCCTGCTGGATACTGCTTTATTGTGTGTTTACCCACCGTAGACGCGTTGGAAAGACTGCTTCACAGTACGGCATTAAGACCACTACGGTTTACACGGACCCGGACTCGCGATCACAGCACGCGCTGAGTTCCCCCTTTGCAATCAACCTAGGCGATACATCTGAGTATCTTAACGGCGAGAAAATCATAGAAGCGGCCATAACGCATGGCTGTTCGAGCATCCACCCGGGTTACGGCTTCGTAGGTAATCACTCAAGACGCACCGTATGATTTAATCTAAGATTTTCGTAGTTGAGTGAGAACTCTACATTTGCCCGAAAATGTACAGAAGCCGGCTTGGTTTTCATTGGGCCTCCATGGGAGGCTATCGAAGCTATGGGCAACAAAAGGTAACACAGCTTTTCGCCATGCTTTGCACCTATAGCTAAGGGCAAGAAAAGTCGTTCAAAGGATATCATGATCAAGGCTGGCGTACCCTGCATTCCTGGTTACCACGGCAGAAACCAAGACCCAGGCTTTCTCAAGTCAGAAGCAGCCAAGATTGGGTTTCCAGTACTGCTTAAAGCCGTCAAGGGTGGTGGGGGGAAGGGCATGCGTATAGCACCGACGCCTGAAGTCTTCCTCGACCAGCTGGAGTCTGCGAAGTCTGAAGCTCGCAGCTCGTTCGGCGATGACGTTATGCTTGTTGAAAAGTACATCACCACACCGCGGCACATCGAAGTGCAGATCTTCGCGGACAAGCATGGAAACTGTGTTGCTTTAGGAGAGCGAGATTGTAGCATCCAGAGACGACATCAAAAGGTCTTGGAAGAGTCGCCGGCGCCGGACTTTGAGGAAAGCGTTCGTCAAGACCTTTGGGAGAAAGCCCGTGCTGCAGCTTTGGCTGTTGGATACGAAGGCGCGGGCACGGTTGAATTCATATTCGACAATGAGACTGGCAAGTTCTTCTTCATGGAAATGAACACCCGATTGCAAGTCGAGCACCCAGTGACAGAAATGGTGACTGGGGAAGACCTCGTGCGATGGCAGATCATCGTCGCTGAGGGCGGGAAACTGCCTCTGACTCAAGAAGAGATCCGGACGAGAATCGCACAGAGGGGCTCAGCGATAGAAGCCAGAATCTACGCCGAGAACCCTGAAATGTATACACGCTGCTTACGTGCACGATATGCTTTAGCGTAGGCTAACAGACTGGCAGGGACTTTATACCAGATTCAGGCCGTTTGACACATCTTCGCGAACCACGTATGTCGGATACTGTGCGCGTCGATGCAGGTTTCATCGAAGGGGATGAAGTGTCCTCTCACTACGATCCCATGATTGCCAAGTTGATCGTCCAAGGCAGCACGCGAGAGATTGCTATACAGAAGCTCCATGCAGCACTAAGCGAGTATGAGATCGTGGGGCCTGTAACGAACATTGAATTCTTGAAGAAGGTTTGCCGGACCCCAGCTTTCATCGATGGTGAGGTGGAGACAGGTTTCATTCCTAAATTCAAAGACCACCTATTTCAGGAAACCAGAGTTGGACCTGAAGTCTTTGCACAGGCAGCCTTGGGAACGTATTTCCATGAAGCCGCGGCATCGGGCGGTAAAGTTTCCCACGGGGTCAACGAGATCGGCTTTTTGTCAGGTGTTCAAAGCCGCGATTTTCGGTTCATAATTCATAAAGGAAATGGCAGCACCAGTATCCGAGAGACTGTGGTGCACATTCAGCCAGCCGGTAATGAGTCGTTCAACGTCTTGGTCGACGGAACATCATATCAGTCCGTCGCAAGCCACTGGGACTCCCAAACCCGCAAGGTCACTTCCTATTTTCCCCACACAAGACTCGATACCAGACTCATCAGTGATGCCGGCAACCTCACTCTCTTCCAACAAGGTCATCAGTACCGACTAAGGTTAGCAACGCCAAGCTGGGTTGAGAAAGCCCTAGGCATCAAAGACAACGCTCACAGCGTTCTGGCACCAATGCCCTGTAAGATCTTGAGGGTGGAAGTCGATGAAGGTGAGCTCGTCAAGAAGGATCAGCCGCTTGTGGTCATTGAGAGCATGAAGATGGAGACGGTGATTAGGAGCCCTCAGGATGGAGTAGTCTCACGGATTGTGCATCGGCAAGGAGTGAGTATAGTTCCTTGTGACGGCTTATTTGCTGCTAACGGAACCGCAGGATCTATGTAAAGCGGGTACTGCGCTCGTTGAATTTGAGGAACCTGAATTCACAAGCGAAGCCTGAACGTTAGCGCAACGCTAGAAAAAGCTCATGCAGAGAGACATTTTAGAGAGTGGAAGACTCATCGTCTTCCCAAACGACCAGACAATGTACCCACCCCGAGCTACAGATCTGTTGTGAATGATTGGCAACCATCTCACCAACAAAAGTAGGATTCTGGGTGCCCGAAGTCGCCTTCGATGTTCTGCGGATACTATACAATACAAAGCTAAAAGATACCATCGAATGCAGATTATCAGCTTGCACCCTAATCTTGCCAGAACGAGGTAGGTGGCAGTCTTACAAACTCAAGCATCTTTCCTCGAGGCCGCCACGCTTCAATCGACTCCAACTCGCAAAAGATTGTGCAGTCCTCCGCGGGCATTCCAGCCCCATCGACTTGTGGACCCCGAAGTGTTTCCCGATAACGTTCTCGGAAGTCTGCCAAGTATCTGTATGTGGTCTTGATACGCCGAAGAAGGCTCTCTCAACGCGAGGCCAGTGATTTCCGAGAGCAATTCCAGCATATCGGTCTACTCGTAGCCGAATCACTGGCCTGTAGTATGCATAACAGTCGAGAGTTCTTCAATAATACCAAAGTCTCAAGCCGGCTCGAAACGTGCCAGTCCTCGTGACATTCACAGGGGATACTCGATTCCCAGTACCCAAGGTTGAGTTTCAGGTGGCGCAAGGTCCGGTGTATCGTTGTGTCAAAATTTCTGAAGAATCCTCTTGTGCTCCGAATTGCCAACAAATCATACTTCTCTTTCACTTGCGTCGTATCTTGATCCGATGTCTTCGACCCCAGCATCGCCTCATTACAAGAATCGGCAGTCCATGATCCAGGACACATCGTCGCTCATACGCGCGCTATACCCAACATTCAGAAATAAGAACACCCAATCGAATATGTAGAGATTGAGAGCAATCATACGAAAGGCAATCAACCGGGCTAGGAGGGCTTAGATGTAAACGGGATCCCAAGAAAATATATCTTCTGGGCGGCAATGTAGAATGGTTGCTAGCTGCATAGAACGCCAGCGATTATTAAGAGTACTATATCCTGAGATGAGTGACGAACATATAGAATCAAGAAGGACCTCGAGATTGACGTTGAGACGCACGCTATTATCGTGCTTGAGCCGCTCTTGAACCATTGTGTCTACACAGATGCGCTGGCACCTACCTGCTGCGTCTCGACAAAGTGACAGTAGATAATGTTAGCTCTCCCTCGTCCTTGCAGATCTCATATATCAACTGTCTATAGTATTAGCGGTGATAAGCCTCTTCTACTCAATGTTTAGATTGCGGATATCTCAGTGCTTGAGAGCTACATCGTGGAGCAGCTGCGGCAGCTGAGCTCCTGTGTGCAAGGAGAAGAAAAACATTGCCCCATAGAGCCATGTTCCATACGTGCTCTAGATAGCCACTATCTTGGATGCAATTGGTAGCTTCGAGCGTTGGATCTCCTCGTAAGGCTTTCATGGCATTGATCGTAGTATCCCAGACGAGACTCATGATTTCCAGAAGGTCCTTGTGGTATTGAATTTCCGCTGGTGTTGGTCCCTCCAATGCAAAAATCTCTTGTTACCGACGGTGGATGATCTAGGAAGACAGCCTTACTTGATATTGCTCGTATCTTAGGGCTGCTGTGCTCCGTTATGGTTTCATATAGTCTTCGCAGCAATGTTCGTAACACGTTGACTGTTGTCACGGCTCGTGGGAATCACTCTATTCAACGCCAAGCGGACCATACGCCACCCACTTCGACGTCACGTGATAAACTAGAGCCACAATCGCCTACACCTCTGCCCTGCTCAAGCAAACAACCTTGCCTCAAGCACATTCAAGAAGACATCGACAGCTTTCATCCGACATACCTCAGCACGATGTCCCGTCCAACAATAATCATCTCCAAGTTCGTAGGCACGATAAGCCTCGGTCTCCTGACGGTACCGCTCCCCCTCCATCCCTTACCCCATCTTGAACTCTATCCCACGCCCGCAACCCGCTCCCCTCCACTCCCCTACCATAGGTCTCTCAACAAATACTGATCACTGCTCACCAGGGCGTATCCTATACCCTCTCCACCACCACCCTTCCGCCCCTCCTCGCCCTCCCATCCGCCTCCCCCGCCCACGCCACCTTCCTCCAGCTCCGCGCCCTTGCGACACGGCACCAAGTCGCCCTCTCGGCGCTCAGCACCTCCTCATTCCTCCTTGCCTACGCGCTCTCGCCATCGCGAGCAAAGCACCCCTACCTACTATGGGCGACCTTGGCCACATTCGCAGGCTTTGGGAGTGAGATCTGGGGTATGGTCGTGAAACGGAAAGAGGCGGATGATGAAGGGTTGGAGGAATGGGAGGTTGAGGAAGGGAGCGTTAATGGGGAGGTGTTGCGGGAGGGGATGGAGAAGTGGAGGGGAAAGATGGGATGGAGAGCGGGGATTTGGGGCCTTGCGTGGGGGGTGGCGGTTGTGGGGATTTGGGGTGATAGGTTTTAGGGTCCAGGGTACGGTTGTGAGGTGAGAGAAGTGAGTGGGGAACATATTGTTTGTTCGGATCAGAATTGCGATTATTGATAGTATTGTTGAGGGCGTTGGTCTGCTGTCACGACTCTATGTACTTGGGATCGCAATCTCGGCTCTGCAATCGATGATCCCGCTCTTTGAAACCAGGCTCATTAATCGTGTACTCATGTGCTCGTCCCTGGCTGCATCGATTCACTATCTTCGGACCCCTGCTGGCGCCTCTTCATCTTCCCGCTGTTGCTCTTCTCGGGACTTGTGGCCCAAGAACATCTTGAGCATCGCAAGGTCATAACTCGCCTTCAAGCCTCCCGCTATCAGGAAAGCGATCCAAAACTTGCCAGCCCCTGCAAGCCACCCAGTTGCTATCGGGCCTGCACTTTGACTTAATGTTTTCACAACATTCACCACTCCCATCACCGCTGTCCGCTCGCTCGGAAGGACTGCAGCAGCCAGGAAGGCCTGCCGAGGTGCCTGGTCCATGGTCTGCAAGCAGGATCGCAAGATCAGAAACGTCGTGGCTAATTCAACATTACTGGGCAACGGTATCAGCGCCAGGAAGATCGCTGACGGCAGATGCGTGCAGACCATGGTCTTGACAAGCCCAATCCTCTTCGCAATCGATGACGCAACCAGGTTTGAAATTGACGAGATGATGTTGGTCACAAAGAAAAGCGTACCAAGGATTCCTTCGGCTAGCAGGAACTTCCGCGTGAAGAAGTAAGTGATCCAAGAGAGAGGTACCAGACCAGATGCTAGAGAGTCCACTGCGAATAGCATGCAAAGTCTCAAGAGGATGCCACGTGAGGCTGGAGAAATCTCAGGCCAGATGGATTTCTTCACTTTGCGATTTGGAACATTTGGTGAACGCTTGGGCTTTGCAGCGACATCATCCTCCTCGTCATCCGAGAGCAATCCTTCGGCTTCCGCGGAATCCAGCTCTACGGGATCTTGACGCTCTTCTTTCTTGGCTTCGGGCTCGCATGCCTCGCTGAGCATCAGTGAAAGCCCAAGCTTGACCAGACCAAGGAGAGCGTAGATCCAGAATATGCTACGATAAGCGCTCGTGTCGGTCCAAGACTCGAGAGACAACAAGTTCTGCACTAGCCATCCACACACGATGGTGCCAAATGCCGTACCTGCGTTGCCGAGTAAGGTGTACCAGGCAAAGACATCGCTACGCAGAGCTGTAGGAGTCAATTGAGCAAGCGTCGATTCCTCGATGGCGCGAAAGGGTCCAATCTCGTTACCGCTAGAATGATCAGTAAAGAGGCGGTTGGACATTCAATCTCCTTATCATGCTGGTGTCTGACCTTGGACTGATAACTCCAAGTATGCTAGCTGCCACCAGAATCCAGTAGTTCCCAACCAAGGCGAACACCACACCGCTACCCGTCATCAACGCCGCCCCTACTACCAATATTCTTCGTCGGCCCAGGCCATCCGCGAAGAGCGTCAGTCCAAAGCTGATGACTACATCTCCGAGTAAGGTCAATGTCATGAACAAACCAATTCGAGCATCGGAAATCTCGAGAGCTGAAAGGTAAATAGCGAGGATCAATGTGGATGCGCCATATGCAAACAGTCTCACGAATCTTTGTGCACACAAAAGCTTAGTGTCTCGTGAAGACTCGAGGATGGAGAAGAGGCCAAGCTCATTCGCCAATTTTGACGAGAGATCCTTGGCGGTGCCAAGAGCCATGGAATGAGCGAGGGCGTAGCTTGGCAAATATTCCTAGGCTTCATAAGAACATACCGTTGCTGCTTCCACAAACTTCTATCATGATGATTGGGGACGCTGTGCTTTCCTGGGGATACGCTGATAGCCTGCATGCTGACGACGCTCGTGATCGATAAGGTAGCCTGCCGCTTGGCCTTGGTAGTGCCAAGACGAGGGCTATAGCAGGGTTCGAACATGGTCTGGATTTTACCCAATTATCAGTCACTGTCGCCTATCCTGTACGTTATAGACGATGCAGGTATAGTTTTAAAGAACAATCTCGCAATTTTGCAAGAGCTGCTATCTATAATAAATCCAGAGTGCTGCTGCGCGGTTGAAGAATTAGAGCACAGATCGCATTTGCATCAACCGCAGTGGTCAGAGCGGATCACCCAGCCGCGACGAGACATACTTGATACTGAGACAAGTCTGGATATTATTGCCTTAAATTAAGTGCGCATGCTAGGCAGACCGAACATGACGGGTATCTCTAGAACCATTAAAGTAGGTGTTCAGTTGAGAACCACCAACAACAAACGCCAACGCTTTCGAGCACAAAGCTGCCACCGAGAATTTCTGGCAATACCGTCCTGCCCGCATCACCCTCTCGGTTTCCACTCAAGGAGAGTTGCCCATGCTGGCACGCATCAGACTCTTCTCAAACCGCAGCCCGACCGGTATGGAGGGATCTCCCTCCTCTCAGGAAGAAGAACCACACTGCTGCGAAGACTGCAGTGATGAACCACAACAGCATATTGATCAAATCGATCCACACCGCGTTCTTCATTCTCGTCACGCCTGAATCGCCTTCTGGGTTCTCATGAATGTACAGCTTGCCGAAGACGCCGAAGACGGCAGCCCAGAGGATACTGTTCAGAAGCGCTTATCAGCTCATAGCCCCTTGTTGGAGAGACCGACCGTCCTTGTTACTTACAAGAGCACGAAGTCCCACCCAAAAGCCCAATAGCTCTTCAGCATCGGCACACAGTATACGAGACTCGTGACCGCACTCAACACAGCGATGGCCACGGCGTATGCCCATTTTGAGTCTGTGTATGCATGCGCTTTGTGCGCCGCTTTGATATCTTGCGCATAAAGTCCCACAACAGCGCAAGCGAAGACCAGTTGGAGAAAGCGAAGGACCCAGTTAGCGATCAAAAGGGGGAACGGATCGCTGGATGAGGTGGAAGAAGACTTCTTGAAACGCGAGCGACCGAGAGCCATGTCGTAGAATGGAGATCTTGATCTAAGCTTTGCCTTCAGTACAAGAGTTACGCGACCTAGAATGAGCCTTACTTACCACAAGCTTGGAGGGGTGCGTTAACTTCGCCTATGCAGTCACAAGTTCTTGTTTCGAGGTCTTGGAGCCGCTGTTGATCAGAATAGAGAGCGGTGGATGGGGAAGCAGAAAAAAGTTGGATTCGCAGAAGCGCTTGGAAGTGATTATATGGTCTTTATTTGTTCAGTGTTCTCGTGCGATATGACGCCAAGGGTTTGTGGCATAGCAGAATTTGCCGCGATAAGCGCCATAGTGGCTATAAACGCTTGCGTAGATTATGCCACAATCTTGTCATCCTGTAAAACATCCTTTCACAGGCTTGACCCAAAGCTATCTGTTGCCTCTTCTTTTAGCCTATATGCACGTTCAAATAATTTGTCCATTATCTCGGCCGCGAGAAGGCTATCGGTGACGCTGTCGTCTGGATTTCCCAAGGAACAGTAACACCGGAAGCCATCAAATAACCGATTTTGTTGCAGAGGATCGTCCCCTTTGGGATGTGAATAATGGCTAAGCATCCCGGCAAGTTGTCCAGTCATAGTATGTGTCAGAGAAGTGCATCGATGTCTATAAGTCTGTCTTTCTGCGAAGATGCCAGTTGGTCGGCAAGGAAACCCAGAAAAAGGCCTTGCCCTATGATGATTCATATGGGAACACCAAATTACCAACTCAAGTGGCATCTTACGACCCAGAGATATGAAAAAGATCATTTCGTATATGCTGCGAGGTAAGAAGATGTTGGAAGTCGCTAGATTCGGGTGCATAAGGTCAGTCATTACATTCTTAGGTTTTGCTTTAGGCTGCAGAGCATGCAACCTTGGAAAGACCTTCACCGAGTCATCCGGAAATTCACTACAATATTATCGGAATTAGCCAGATTCCATCCTTAGGGGCGATTGGTGCAGTGGTATCAGTCTATAAAAAGACCCTTATTAGGCCAATGGCCGCGGTTCGAACCCTGCTACATTCATGATATGCGCGTTAAATGCAATACCCGCTTCCGGTGACTAGAATACCCGGTACGAGAAGTTATGCCGAGTGTATAGAATAAGGGATTTATTTGATCTACCAAGCGCAGCCGAATGGTCACTGGGGCTATCATGTGAGGAAGCACCACCGTGGGGCGGGCTTTCGAGAGATTACTTTTTCTGGCGCTATGGCTGGCTATCTTCCGCATATTCTGCCAGGGGACAGCTTACGCTAGGTTGCTGGCTATCAGGCGTATTCCTCTGATTCCGTCATGCCACGGAAATTGAGCTTTCTCGTTGTTTCCAGGACATGGTGCACCAATTATTGCCACATACTCGAAATTGTTCGGCTTCCACTGTTCTTCGATTTACTATCTGCCTTGCGCAAATGTAGATGATTACAGCCGTTTGACCTATGTCAAGACCGGGGGAGGCACGTCTCTGGGGGGAGGGGAATCTGGCTAGTAGCAGCACAGCACTTGGTTCACTCGCTGGTCTTTGCCCGAATGCGATATCATTCCGCTCGTCGAGCGCTTTTTGATACAATAAGAAAATGCTGGTTTGTTCGGCGAGGCATATACAAGACGGCAAAGGAGCTGTAGCACGGCTCCGCTTTACTGCATATGCGTTCGTACATCGGTTCAACGGTAGGAAATTGTTGTGAAGCATTGCCGCATGGTCAAGGTCCGGGTTTCATGATGCTGCCACGAATTGATGCTCAATGACAAGGCCCCCATTGCACATACCTGACTGTTCCTATCCCATGCCCCTGCCTCGGCAATCTCAAACAGAATCGTTTGATGATGGGCAGATCAACCAGTGAATGTCCACAGCTTAATGGGCAAAACGTCAAAGCATTTCACTTGCACTCCCAACGGGTCCAGAAGGAGCAATTACAATACTAATCAAGTTGGAAACCAACCTTTATTCGTACTTGTGTGGTTCTTTTATTGATGAAAAGTAAGCTGACTTTCGAAAACCTTGTACTCGGTTAGGTGTTTTCATGGGGAACTCACGGCGAACGAGAAGCACTCACCGTTACTTTCACAAAGGACATCAGGGCTTGACAGCTCGATGATCGTCCCATAAGCTCCTTGCAATCCAACTAAAGACATTACATGGCATGGGTGTCAGCTGGCCATGAGCCTGCAGTGGAGATCAAAAAGTCTATCGTTAAGACTAGCTTGCTCACAGTCAACCCCGGTCCCAAACGCCTAGCTTCTGTGAGCATTGGAGTTCCAGAACCCGAAAATCGAAGAGAAAACTTGTCCTGACTCGGAGCCAGGGCCTTGGTTGATTAAGATCGTGGGCTGGCGTGCGTATCGATTGGAAACCAGATGGCGCTATATGTGGAAGCAACAGCCAAGCCCAAAGGTCATTCGCCTGAATACAGCAAGGTGCGTACGACAGCCGCCAAGCAAAGGAAAGAGCACCCAAGGACTCAGGGATAATGAAGATTGATCACTCCGCAATGACACTTTGTTGCCCTTTTCCGCTGTAGTCTCTTACCATGACTGCCTTTTTCGGAACAACACACTGGTAGTAAGAGTCACCCTCGTTCAACAGCTGAGTCATAACTCTCCTCTTGTATGACTCATCTCCTGTATAACTCAGGAACTCCACGTCTTGTTTCCATTTCGTCGTTAAGCAAAATCATCCCGTATCTCTAAGCTCTAGCAACTGAGATGTCGTTTTTACTGGGACTCTAGGCCGAGAACGATATCCAAGGTCGAAGGCTCCACTATGGCCGATTGGAAGGAGAAGATCACGGAATTTTCCAATATACGCACCGTATCTCTTACAGCGGCAAAGAAGTTCTTCGCCGTGGATGTCTCGGGTTCCACTCACGGCAGGATCATCGAAGTGGAAGGGCAGCTGGCGAAGAACCTCTCTCTCAATGATGCAGACACGGTCTGCCGATGGGACAGTATATGCGATGAACGCCCTCAGTTGGTATCGAAGCTGCTGCACAAATCTTACTGGTCATCGCGGGGAGGCACATGTCCAGAGGTCATCTTGCAACAGTCCTCGGTTTTAGAAAACATTCGATCATCTGACATGTGGCTGCTCCTGACTGATGGTCAAGTTTCGGATCGAGCTGTTGCTAGTCTTACCAACCGTGCCAGCTCTTTAAGCCTCATGGACATTCCGATTATGTTGGTGATCGTAAGCGACGGGACTACGAGAAGCCCAAAAGCTACCAATATATCAATCGCTATTCCATTCTTTGCTGGCGCCAGTAATGCAGTCATACTGTACAAAGATGCTGAATCTGGTGAATTCTATGTCGTAGCGGCCAAAGGGTGCTTCAGTGCTCTTTTCCCCGATGGCGATTCGCTTGACGATGATCTAGCTACTTGGAGCCGTCTTCCCACATTTGCAGATGAGTGCATGTTCACCACGAGATGCGAATCTCTCGGCATCTCAGTTGTCCAGAGCCAAGACCGGCAGGGGTTGAGAGGTATCTCATTAGGTCCTACGTACAGCTCAGCTACTGGCTGTACGATCAACGTGGACAAATTGCTCGAAAAGCCCCGAGTGGATCCTCAGGATTTGATGGACCTCCTCGAGGAAGAAGCTATGAGAAATCTAGCTATCATTTGCAAGACGCGCGGCTACCTTGAAAAGCTCCGGTCATTCTTGATCAGGCACAAGCGACAAGTGGTCGCGGTACGACTTGAAGACCGCCACGGCGCTGGCGAGATAATGAGGAGAATGGAGAGTGTTGACTTGGGCTTGGAGCAAATGAACCTGCTTCGGACGCAGCTACGGGCTGCCCATGTTTCGAACCGTTCAGCGTATACGCAGATTCTGGAGTCGCCCAATGAGGAAGCCCGGATTGCTACAGAGCTCAATAGATTTATCAATAATGCGTTGGCGTGGATAGCCGGCATCGAGAAGGCCAGCTATACAGCTGATATCCTTTGTCGCAAGAGCAATCGCGCGATGAGAGCCGACAAGCTCAATGCTAGCGATGCTGACCTGCATCTTCTTGCGATGAATCTGTCAGATGGGGTAAATGCCTTTCGGAGCGCATGCTGCATTTGTGCAGGCGACAACGAGATGATGTCAATCGTCCTGAAGCGGCTGGACACGGCGGAGGACAACACCACTGACTTTGCATTGAATTTCCCTCTCGCCGCAGGATGCAATGCACGCAACGTTGATTTGGTATCAAGTCAATGTATCTGCTTTCAGTGCGCCCTTCTTTGCAAGAAGTCTATCTTCCAGGAAGAGCTAGCGGCCATTATTCCTACCGTTGAGTACACTGGCTCCAACAAGCGGTATCTAAATCACCAACTTTGTCTTGCTATAACTACGGGCTTAAACACAGGTGCTAGTGGGATCGCACAGATTTTCATGACCATCCTCGACCGAGTGCTCGAAACGAAGGAATGGTGTAAAGCAGAGGATGTCCACCCAAACGGGGAGGCGGTAGACCGAGAGAAGATTGTACGCCGACAGGCTTTCGACTGGATGCTAAGAACGGTTCTACGAGGCTGCATGACCAGAGAGACGTTCACCGAGGTCGGGCCATGGGTCCCCTATCCCAGAGCATTGCAATGGGCTCTTGCAGAATACGAGCAAACAGGATTGGACAGCTGGATCATTCAATATCCTCTCAATGGGTTCTGCCAGATCATTCGATGGTATGGTACGATAGACGAGCCACTTGATCCATCCAGCGTCGAGAGTCCAATCAAAGCCAAACTTATACACTTAGTCGTGTCTTCAATGATGAATGCCTTATTTCGACACAAAGGCAAAGCAAACGACAGAGAATGGACTCATCCCTTCATGAGGCTCATCTATCGTGGTTTCAATGCGCCGGGTATTCCTCGAGACATGGTGAATGGTGAATCCATCGTTTCTGCACGGAGATTCTGGGCAACGCTGGGGGACGCTCTTGGAGACTGGCCAGATATCAAGCGCTTCTTGAGCGTATTCCCAGCCAAAGCCCGCATAGACGTGTGCCGACGCACCCAACTTGCTGTGTTCTGGGCCATCTTCACGCAACAGGCGCACACTACACCCAAGACATTCTTCCACACTGTAGCAGAGAGGGTAAGTAAATTTCCTGAGCATCTGTTAGAACTTCCTAAGGTTATTAAGAAGCTTGAAGCACGTCTCAGCAGTATTTGCTTGTAAGAGATGCATCTTTGTTCATTGCATTGACTGGAAAGAGGAATGCTGACTCTAAATCTTACTCAGGAACCGTTAGCCTCGGTGGTACTGAGCAATTCTAAGGATTTAGCAAAAGACGTACCAGGAGCTCAGGTCATGGAGGTCTTGACATCCATCTTCCGTGTAAGCGCTTCTCAGAAGGACGCTATCCACGGCGACGACAAATATCCGTTGTTCGCTAGCGCATTCGGGGCAAGTGTTCTCCGCTGTGGTTTCGAAGGCTGTAATGTCCGATTCTACGACCCCGAGACCGCAACAACGCCAGACGTGGACGCCGTTCGCCAACGACGAGCCCAGCATTTGAAGGAAGTCTTTGGAGAAGGGGATTTAGCTTCCAACACCGGCCTACCGGAACCTACCCGCGCACCAAAGGCGCCCAGCTCCTCCCACTGCAACCTCCACCGCAGCATCGCCCGAGTCTGGACCAGGTTGGATCGTACCCACGTTTACAACCATGGCTTACTCCGGCGTGCGTTCGCCACATCCAATGGCCTACCCTCGAAGCAAGACGTGTACGATGGCAACGAGCGAGCCATTACCGCCTTTGTGTCCGAGGTTCGAGTCGAGACTTGTGCCGTAAGTTATGGTAACTCCTTGTCCTCTTTTTTGCATTTTGTGGATACTTTAAGCATGGAGCTGGTATACTTTGACGTCTTGCCTTTTCAGCAATGGGTCGTCACTGGTCAATCAATTCATCATCATTCCTCTACTGCGTTTTTCGAGGTGGCCATTGCATTGGCAAAGTCCAGGATCAACACCCTGCTAATGGATCGAAAAATTTGAGTCAAATTTAACTAATATCTGCTTGAAAGACATGCTTCCTGCTTCATTCCCTAATCTCAGGAATTATGCTGACATCGTTTCTCTAGCACAACGGACGAGGCGATATCTACCAGCCCCTTGAGACGGGTATTCGAGCCTTGCTGCCTAGTTTCTTCGAAGCGTTGAGGGTGGCGAGTGGGAAGATGGGTTTGGACAGCGCAGTGGATTATGTGCATGATTGGACGCAGAACTCGCTGGAAGCAAAGATCCGGTATGAGAAGGGTCTTGATGCTGTATAGATGGGCTGTTTGTTCGGAGGCTTCGCTATTGTTTCATCGTTCTATTTGTATATTTTCATGGTTATGCGGTGGGAGCGTACTCATGGTTTTGTTGGACATCGTTACGTCGTGGAAGCGTTGTGATTCATGTAGCCCTAATTGCTGGTAGATGGCTTGATTGATACCAGATCCCCCTCTGTTCCTGTTGTGACTCTTCCTTCCTCAACAGGCCTACCAAGTCCGAACGTTATTGCTAAGGTAAAACTTGAAAAAGGTCGTTGAAGATTGTTCCAATAGCGAAGAGTGCGATGCATGGTTACCTTGTGTTATCCCATCTTGCGACTACGAGTCGAAGCTAGCAGATTCCCTGAATGTACGACTTCAAACTACGTCTTTCTTCGTGCTTTGCCACTAGTCTCAGGTCGTTGGCCAATAGGTCTCGAACTGCGCTCGAAGGAAAGTAGACAAGAGCATAGTTTAATTGATCGCAGTCGAGTTCGCAATGTGCAGGAAGAGATACAATAGATTGGGTTTTAATAGCTCTCGCACAATCCGGGTTTGATAAGGACATCTTGCAAGTCTCTTTTTATCTCGTAAAGTTCCTCTTTTTATCTCGTAAAGTTCCTCCTTCTATCTCGTAAAGTTCCTCTTTTTGCAACATAGCCCGTACATGCGAACGATTCCACGTCATAACGTCTATTCTAACGACCAATAGACTGCATTAGCCCTACGCTACCATACAGGTAAAGTAGCGTGACAGTTATGGTTCAAGGGCTAACGCGTAGATCTCAGCATTAGGCGGCGGAGAGGAGACGCCGGTAGCACAAATAGTGCCGGCTTGAGCCGCGCCTGTATTGAAGCACCAGCGGCGTGAAACAGCGACGTGAACCACGTTTCGCTTTCGCTCTTCATCTTGAGGTAGGAAGCCGAGCCCGTCGCGAATTCACAAATTATTCAACCACCCAATAACATCGTCACCACGACTTGATAAACACTGGCAATTCTTATATTCGATAGCGCTCGCTTTTTCTGATTAGCGTCATCTCGGACTGTAGTGTAAATCATCTAATATATCGATTAGTGGAACTCTTGTTTGAGATACCAATCACAACAGCGATGATTTTGGCGATAGGAGCGACAACTTTGGATACGAAGCATACTGTACGAGTAGCAACATCAGCAATGGAGGGTGGATATAGTGAATGTGCGCGATGTGCGAGATTTAGAGCCTCCCGCCTGATTGAGGTGGGTGAGCATTATCAACAAGCGTGTACTAAGAGTCAGCGATGTTGCTCCGTACATATCCTCTGACGGCTGTGGACTATGTCGAAGCTCAATCGTGGGTGCCCCACAACATATTGGCAAGAGGATTAGCGTATGGAGGAAGCCACGACAATGACATTCAGCATCCTGTCAGCGTGCAGGGGGTGGCAGTATTGCGCCAATAATATGGCTGGAAAGCTTTCGCATCCATGCCAAGACTGGAAAGGCTGACCAGTCAGAGGAAGCCATCGCTGCTTACCCTTGGATACATGATTACCGGAATAATGGAAGCTGATGTAAAGTAAGGTCTGTCCAAAAGTACAGCATAAAATCACTCGCAGATATGATACTGTCCAGACCACCGTCAGTCATGCGTAAAGTAGATAAGTACTGCCCCCTCGTCCTTCTCCTTTGTCTCGAAACTATGTTCTTCCGCTACCTTCACCCCAATTAAGCCTTCATATCTGTTTTACCTTCCTATATGCTTCATAGCCTACCCTCGTGGTTATTCTGCTTGCATCATGTCCATGTCTCCCAACTCTGCTCCTGCTGCAGCTTCTCCTTCCTCCTCTACCTCGGTGTCTCCAGATACTATACCCAATATAATATTCGGCGTGCTTGCTTCCGTAATCGGCGTCGTAACTATTTGGCAAGGTCGGCTTGTTTGGAGGTTCTGGAACGAGAATAAACAACAGAGTAAGAAAGCAAGAGACACCATGTTGCTGTGCCTAAGCTAATATACCTCCTTCACATTAGCAGCCCGTTCCACAGACCTTGAACTTGGCGAGCATCCTGTCACTTCTTCGACGGCCTCAACCGTGGGCAGCGGCATGCCAACTACGATCGACGGAGAGGTCGAGACCAGTGCAAGCTCGCGGCCCGGTTCTCGTTCATCTCCAGCATTGGAGTGACTCGGAGAACCCAATGGTACAGAGAGCTCATTAACGGTACTGAGGGAGAAAGGGAAATCTCTAGAAAACTTTCGAGCAATATTTTCGTTGTTACGGCGCAAATCTTCTCGGGCTCCCTGTTCGGTGTTTTTACTTTACCTTTCAGACACACATATTCATTTCCCGGCACGATTAGTGGCTTAGAGTTTCACCTTATATTGATGTCGAACCATTGAACTAGCTGAGCTTACCTGCTATTCTGTCAAGGCCGGGCGTGGACTTCGCAGGCGTTTATGGCGACGAGCTCTCCAGACCTGCTGTTGGACCGGTCTCCAAGTATTCCGGCCGGTAGATCCAAGAAATCCTTCGCAATTCCATAAAAGATTGATAAAGGTTAATAGAGCTAAGATCTTTCGCTTATAGTTTTTTTTAGTGACTTAAACTCCACTTGAAGCTGGACTCCAAGAGCGACGGTTACAAAGCCGGACGTAACGAATTCAGTGCGCAATATTGGCTCGAGATTCAGCGACATAAGTACTAGTGTGGCTGCCTTCTTTGCCTTGAATGGGTCGCGGAGCATCTCGTAAGCGTAGCGTTGAATAGTTGGGCTGAGATCGTCCATTTGAGCATCACCAAAGCAAACGTCTAGCAAGTTTCCGAAGTTTACAAACCATACAAGCCTGTCTGAAGGCTTGAAAGGCCAATCTCAGTCTTCTTGAGGTTCTTCTTCCCCATATTGATCACGATCCGCTCTCCCTGTTGATGTATGATGGCATCTCGTTCGTCCCAATTCTTTACGCAAATTGACACAGAAGTGAACTTTGCGCGAATGAAACATGGGACTGTCATTGACATGATTAGGGGAGGAGAAACTCAGCAACACCGTGCCATTGGCCCTAGAGGCCAAGGTATGTCTGCATCGAGAGATCGCACGTAAGCGGCCCCTCTGGCTGCTGAGCCTTGCAAGCCAAATCAACAAGATGGAAGGCCCCCCTACACGGACCGAGTATAGGGACCCTGCCAGCGATTGTTGATGCGGAGTCTGACTCCAGCAGGATGACAGGGCCATGACGACTTGCCGTGGGGACTCGACAATATTGGGATTAGCCGCTGCCCACAACGTGCAGGTTATCTTGCGACAAGTGCCAAAAAGGGCTCCGACGCTGAAGCTGCACCGAATCGTCCCCGTGACAATGAAACCATGATCCCAGCCCTATGTTTCGTTAGTGGCAGCGGCGTTGGACTTGACGATGGATTGGAAGCCAATCGTGTCATCTGCATAGAATTGACGGCGGATGTCCGACGACTCGCTGTTGATGCGCTAGAGGCCGACAGCGTTTTTGGAAGGTAAACCGCGTCATGTATTCGCCCTGAGGTGCGAAGCGCCAAATACCTTCTCGGTCAGCTAGAGCCCGCTGGCATGCATGGCCCGTACGCTGGCCCCAAGAGCCAGGAGCTCCTGCTGCATATCTTGGCGGTGAACGAAGACGGCTATTGGCCACTAGCGTCCGGAGGATCTGTATGTGTATGGCCGTCAGACTAGGAGGCAGAACCCACATAGCCACCATCGCCAAGCGACCACATTCAAAACATCCGCCTCTGCCTGTCCCTATTCAGGGTTAGGGCTACATACACCAGAGGGCTCGTGTATTCTGGAGAGGCATAGGTGCTTGTCGGCTCGATTGGGAAGACCTCTGTTACGCGCAGCTTGTCGACTAACGCGCGAAGGCTGTGAATCTTAATCCACGCAGTACAATCCTCCGGTTTGCAGATTCTCCTACCACCGCTGGACTTGAACAACATATAAAGACATGGCATCTCCACCCATTGTAAGAGGTCAACTTGGACAGCAATTCTGCACTGTCCCCCGTTCGTCAGCCTTGTCGACACAATGGCACCTCAGCCTTACCCCGCACTCAAACATGCCCGAACTCTCGCATCGACATCGTCGGCCTCTTCTCCATCTTCTGATGCGGTAATCAACATCGTCTTTGGCCTTTGCGCTGTAGCCATCGGTGCTGTGACGGTCTGGCAGAGTCACAAGGCGTGGCATATCTGGCGTGGTGACCATCGGCGGGCGAGTCAAGAGGGTGGAGGTATGTCTCTCGCTGCTGGGTACTTGTATTGAGATCTGACTTCGATGTAGATCCTCCAAGTACCGACATCGAGCTTGAGCCTGATCCTTTCAGGCTGCCATCCAGTGAACAGGCCGAGCATGTGTCCGTCTACAATCCATCAGGTATCGCCCACGAGTTCGACAATACCTCCAGTAGCGGAATGGTGGGTGGTCTCACGGGCCTTCGTCCCTCTGCGAGTAGTATCACGCAGGCCACACCTCTGGACACGATGATGTCAGGGTCGACGAGCAATGAAGAGGCGTCATTGCCAGCGGACCCGCCTCTTGGTTGTCGCCCTGTACTGGAAGATCCCCGATTGTAACGCAACGACATGAGGTCCATCTCATTCTAGTGGGCGTTTCTAGGTCGGCGTCCTGCGCAGACAAAGCCCGGAATGTGAGATAGTTACATGAGATTTTTTGGCTTGTAGACCATTGTCTGCAGCGGTATATCGGATTTTACGGTATTGGAGCTGACCGAAGGAGGATTCGCTCGGCCTAGCTAAACAGTCTGAAGTTCTTATTATGCCGTGGATCCTGCTACTTCATCTTCATTCACAGGATAGCGGCTACTCTTGGTGGTGGAGATTTTTAGATTCCTGTCGTCGTCAAAGCTCCACTGGAAACTATTCAATCAGATGGATAGATAACTTTTACAATCCATGCTACTCCGACATGGTTGCCGGAAAACAGCAATTCATGCATTGACCATCTTGTCCCAGGTTTCAGAACATAAGTGAGCTTACCTTTCTTGCACAATTAGCTTATGTGAAACGCATTTTCAAAATATCTCGCCACTGCTTTCCGATTGTTCATCAGATATCCAAATTAAATCTCTTTCCTGCCCTTGAAGAGTATAGCTCCGCCTAACTCGAACACGCCTGACCAGAGAAATGTTATTTTTTCATCTTTGCCAAACTGGTACATTAGCCAATTGCTGCTATCCGCCAATGAGTGATTGATGCTTTTAGTGTTGAGTCTTACTGGGAATAGAGTACCTGCCATGTTATCTGGTTGGATGCACACTTTGCACAATATCCAGGTAGACCCAATCGTGCCTCACTCAGGAACTGCAATCGGGGACGATAAAGTCTTCACCTATTTTCTTATATGAGTTTGGCCTTCATTGTTAGGGGGGCTCGCCCTTGTAATGCTGCCAAGGGATGGTCTTTCATTCCTTTGGTTGCGTCTGGCCCGTATTGTTTCGTTTAGTGATGAACCAAATGCCATCGCGGCAGGCTTCTGGCTCTGAAGGCCATGATAAGCCCATTTCAACGTTTCATCTATTCGGCTGAATGGAAAAGGTGGAATCATCTTCGAAAAAAGCACCGTCATAGAACGATGTATGAAAATTAATCCCAGCCGTGATATCCTGAACGGTTATTCTGTATCAGCCCAAATCTTGTAAAGATTCAATCTATGCACCCGGGAAAGCTACATACCTTGAAGTAAGTTCGCCATGCAGTAGGATGCCATGGTAGGTTCCTGTATCAAGCTACCTCACAAGCCGGCCTATAGCCTCCATCGTAGCCTGGACATTCGATGAACATGTCCTCGTAAAGAGAGAATTACCATGAAGTAATGCGCTTTTGACACTCCTGTAGTTGTCTGCCTCAACATTCATGTTGAGCTTTCGAGATTTGAGAGACATATTAGATCTAGGTATCCTCGAAGACTGGACGGTCCCGCAAATAAGGGCCATCATGGCTCTCAAGTGCGTTGCCATCGATTTCATTCCGCATTAATCGAAGCGGTTACTTCCATGCTGACAATGCGCCGTGCCAATCTGTTGATTGATCTGCCAATATTTGGTCCAGCATCCCTCGTGGCGGGCTGCTTTGTAGTACTTCTGAGAGAGATGATGCATGATGAAACTGTCCGTGGCGTCCACAGTCGCTGCACCTGCAGCGTCGGCCAAGCCTTTCTAACGTGATTACTGCCTTCGCCTGGGGGTTCTTGACCATTGCTGAGAGTGCGCGGGGCAGGCACGGCTTGATAAGGAGATCGGGCGTGGTTCAGAGCACGTTGCACTCTCCCGACCGAACCCTGTCACGCTAACGTATAAGTGCGTGGAGCGGACAGGTGCAGTTCGACTTGGCAAACTGGCATCGTGAGAACCGGCCATTCGCACATACTAACCAGATCCATGAGGATGTCAGCATGCCCGGAACGCCGGACGGTAGTGGATCTGCCTAAAGGATTGGCATGAAAACGGCACTAAGCAAGGTTCTGGCTTCTACTCGAAATATCCGTATTGCGACCAGCTCATGAGCCCTAGCCCTCGGTGGCGAGCGTGAAAGACGGTTATTCTGGATCGCAATACAACCTAGGATAAAGCTTCCCCGCGGGAAGCAAGTTAGCGTGCTCTGCGCACGCCAACGCTCATGCATCCCGATTCCTGATGCGTCTACCCCCCTTTGGCTCCTCGGGGTTTAAAAGCAAGCGCCGAAACCCAGACCAAGCGCTTCCTCCCCAAAGGGCCAAACCCTCGTATCATCCCCAAACCATCTTATCCTCACCGACTCTTCGATTGTAGCCCAATCTCGCTTTATTTCTGGCCTGCACTTAGTGTTTTCAAATCACGTGTGTCCCGACTGACCGCCTACCCCCTGGCACAGAAAGGGGGCATTGGAGGCTGCGGCTTAGAGAGAGGCATAGCCGCCAAACACTAACGATGCACCAAGGGCGAGCATATGTCAGGCCAAACAGAAGAGCTTACAATCCCTCCCTCGGCTGGCATTTTCGAGTCCTCTCTGTTTCCAACACTACATAAGAAGACATCGCTGCACCATGGATCTGACTCAATTGCCAAACGGTTCTATCCCACCTGAGCACGTTCAGCCTTGCCTTGACCATGGCGCCGCAGTCTTATCCCCCTCTGACGCAATCCCTCCCTATTAATCCGATACCTCCACAATCACCCAATTTCTCCCCCACTTCTCTATCTTCCGCGTCATCTGGTACAATCACCACCATTGTCTTCGGACTCTGCGCCCTGCTCATTGGGGTCATCACCATAATTCAAGCTCACAAGGCCTGGAACATATGGCGTGTCCATCATCCAGCTAGTAGCCATGTGCCTGGGGGTATACCCTCACGACCTCGATGCCGTTTCACCTAGGCTGATGGTTTCTGTAACAGATTCAGCAACCAGAGTCGATGTGGAGCTTGGCCATCCTCACGTTGCATACCCCATCGCGGACGAAGGCCAGGACGAACGAACCCTTGCAGCAACAACAGACTCCGGGGGAAACCTTGATGCAGCCGCGTCGTCGTCGACCGATATATGCGAGCCTCCTGCTCAGTCTTCCTCATCGACCAGTGCTGTGACTTCTGATCCTGCAGCATTGGCGGTGTCCAAATCCACCAAGGATCCAAATTATCATGGCAAATAACCAAGCGGGCGTGACAACATCGGCGTTGCCTCTAAGACGTCATCCAGTGGCGGAGGGCTCGACATCTCGTGCTGAAGGTCCATCCTCTACTGTACCAAGAGACATCTGGTCCATGAGTGCGGTGAACTATCCCAGTGTGGCGGGAGGGTGAGCTAGCGAGCTCGTCGGTTACGGCTTTCTTTGCGGTCTTGCTTTGTCCGTTGGTTTAGGACACAGGAAGTCTTTGGGGTTGGCATCGCATACATGGGCCAGGACGTGCGGTGTTCGAGGCCTTGTATCTGTAACGATTGGAATGTCAAATATGAAGACGATTACAAGACTTGCTTCCGTCAACCGCTGTCCGGGCAGTATTGCCTCCCTCTTTCACGTAATAGTGGTGGACCTCGGTGATCGCGAGTAAATGAGGGTCGAAGGTAATCTCGTGGGCTGATCTCTCATGGTCAGCTCGTAGTTGAGGTCAAGGTATTTGCGCCAGCCTATACTTCAGCATCAGCTTACCATTGAGCTCCACGCCGTTCGTGCGAGTGTATTCCTTGATCAGGATGTAGCTGAGATTTCAGACATTGTGCTGGAGGTGTGAGGCATATACGCCGGCTTGGTTATGGTGCCCTCGGTCGTGATCTGAAAAAAGGCCAATCTCCCTAATTCGGCTTTTGTTGGAGGCCAAAGGGTTTTACTTAAACCGAGCTGTAGTAGTATCCAAATTGCGAGATACGGATGGGGAATGAGCGAGAGCAGAAATATCGAGGTCGCTCAGCGCAATGGAGCGCAGCCATCATTTTCTGCCAAATTTTCTTCACAGCGTAGTTGTTCCTTATTGCAATATTTTTGTAGAGTACCCACTCCACGACAGAATTATTCAGTAGGAACGGTTAGCAGGATTACCCGAATCAGTCCGGTGTCAAAGGAGAGCGGTCGTGAGCATTGATGTGGTAAGCTTAGTAATCATAAGACTGTGGAGGGAAACCCCTTCGGTTGGTAATAATATTCACAGGGAAGAAAACAGTATTTACAAACGAAGAGTGTACTTCATGCTCACCAAAACAGGGCTCGCCGGCCGGGGTATCCTTCGTCCAGCTAAGCCTAGCTGGATCGTTCATGCACATTCGGCTATGACAGCGCCCTGTAAATGCCTCTACTGATGCAACGCGGGCAGATGAATCGCTAGAGCAAAACCCGGACAGACCCCATCATGTTTGGTCTTCCTATGCGTTGGCCCCTTTCCCATATGTACGGACTTTTCATTATGAATTTCGTCTCAGGATTGTCCCAATTCCTCTCCACTGGGCGCACGCTTGGGACGATAGTCTTTACAGTCCACGCTGATCGTCTTGGGTTTTTTATTGTTACCACTGGTCAGTATTAATGCAGTGAGCTTTCCACCTTTGACGCATCCGGTATCTAGCCCCTTCGTGTATTTACCAAGTTGAAGACCACGCCTGGAATCATGGCCATAAACGACGGTCGAGCGTTCCTTCTTGGGAAGAAAGGTCTGATATTTGTTCCAAACCTTGGCGCGTTCAGTATGCGCACAGACTTGCGATTGCATGACAAGGTTCCGGTGAAGAACAAGAGCGCATGACGCACCTTGCTCCAAGCGGTGCCATCATTGACATGGCTTGGTACATGAGTCTCCAAGTCCAGCGTCAGCATGTGCATGACACTCACAGGATCCTGCCTCCGTAAGGCAACTCCGGGGACCAGACCCGCGTGCACAACTCGCACCTCACCCAGCCCCCGGATTGGGCCAATGTCTAGAATTACAGGGCAGGATGCAAGATACTGGACATGCTCGTTCGAGAGAGACCTTGCTAGCACTTGTTCAACATGATCTCCGCTTAGGAAAGATTCACCGTCCTTGTTTTCGGCAGGCTTCGCGTTTGGTTCTGGCTCAGGCGGATATGCTGCTTCTGTGCCCTCGGAAATTTTGATTGGATGTGGAAGCAATGAATGGTGTATTTGCATGTCGCGGTAAGCAAGTAGAACACGATCTTCGTGATTACCTCGGACGCAGGAGGCCTGGGACGCCATTGCAAGGTCAATGGTCTCGGACGAGGAGGGACCTCTGGAGATGAGATCACCGGCGAAGATCAAATGGTCTGAGCCGAGCTTGAATTTCAATTTGGAAAGAAGAGCTTGCACTGCAAGCGAGATACGTCAGCGTGCTGAGAGGATGATCAAGCACGACGCATCGTCTGGTGCAAATACAATAGAAACAAAGACGCACATTCATCAACACAGCCGTGAACATCACCGACAATGATCAGCCTTTTCCTGTCTCCTGACCGAGGAACCAAAGCCTCATCGAGCGTCTTCAAATGAGTCATGCCCACAAACTCTGGTAGCATGTTGGTCCCAAAGTAGCCCAGGTTCGATTGCATCTTGTCCTGTATCGCCGTACTAAGAGTTTTGTGTTCGTGCCAGGCTTCCGCTCCGTACTGCCTCCAGTACACAGCCAAGAAGATGATCGATGTGACCAGGATCACCAGCCACCTCCGGGGTCTCGGCGCTGAGAGAACCTGGCTCAGTGTAGGGGAAGAAGGATTCGAGTCATCATACGACCAAGCTGAGTGAAATTTTACTCGGGAATCCGAGTGCCGTCCATTGCGAGTTAGTTTTACTAGCGGTTGTCTATGTCGAGGGAACTCGTAGGCATGAGCGTCGTATCGCTTATCCTGATAATGTCGTCCATTCATAATGTCGTCAACGCTGCGCTCTGTATATATGAGTGTACCCGGCGCCTGCGCTCGTCGTTGTCGCCGCTTGTCATGGAAATCTGTCCAGGACTGATCGAAATACTGCATATCTTCTCCTGATAATTGATATTGTTGTGACGGATGCGGCCTCACATCACCGTAGTCATACTCTATGTCCGGTCGAAGAGACGAATAACGCTCGGGCGGGGCGTATTGATGTGGTGGTTGCTGTAGAGACTGCTGGTCGAGGAAAGGCAGGTGGTACCCATGGCTCTGTATCTCGGCTTCTATACTATCGAGATCTGTATCGTTGTCCGAGTCGAAAGATGCAGACGAAGAAGGAGAAGAAAGGCCGGCAGCGAAATCGCCTCGACCATAAGAGGAGGCCATGATAATATACACAAAGGACAAGAGAAACGTGATAGCGGTATCGCTCGCGCCAAGCAGGCCAAGTGAAGTGGTAGCCCGATCATCAGCGAGAACTGCAGTTTTTATCAGGCATGATTTCAATTTCACCCGAAGAGCCCCGCCTCCAGCGCTAAACCACCTCCAAGCTCGCCAAGGCCGGGCGCTAGACATCAGGCTCCGGGCTTTTAAGTCGATCATTCCTTTTGCGGCGCGACGCGTGCCGAAAGAGGAACGAGCTCACGTGCAGACGGCTTTGAATCAAATCATGTAATCCCTGAATTCTGATTGTTCAGTTTACAATACAATGTGGGTGTAGAATAGACGACTATGGACACGTAATCTGCTGGGTCATCTATACCGACTATAGTATGCCTCCTCCTCTTGCCTTCTCTGGACCAACGAGATCACATCGGTACTGTATAATCCTTCGTGAGCCCTCCCACCAAGCAGCACCTCTCTCTGATGCACTGCCGCTTCCTCCTTTGTCATGCAGACTAGTTCACTAAGATCCAGCCTCACATGCTTCTGACCTTCCCAGTCCTCATCTGGTGTGTACCCCCTTTCAGGAACTTTCCAGCGGGCCAATGTCAATCTCGTGGGCACACCACTTATTACGCTCTTCCCTCGATAGACCTCTTCGACCAAATATCCGACGTCGTCCTTGGTGACAGGAACTTTCAATCCGTTAACGTCGGCCCCGGTGCTTCGTGCAAGCCTTTCTTCTTGCCCCTGTAAGGTGTTCAGGATAGCCTCGTACATTTTGTCACGGTTCTTGCCTCTGCCTATCTCATGTGGATAGTCTGTGATCTCCATGACGATGAAATTAGCAACAGTGCAACCGAAGACTGCGGGCATAGTACCCAGCACGGGTAGAATTCGAGCTCTAAAGTCGGGCAGTACACTCAGTTCGTTGACTTGTCCCTTGATAAACTCCTCATCCGGTAGCGGCAATAATTGCGCTTTGCCGGGTCCAGGTTTCTCGGTAGAATAGACGACTGGTATACCCTCATTGATTCCCACTGCCCGTAGCCTCCGTCGCGTTGCTCTCGATAGCGGATCTTCAAGGCTGGAACTGATATCACCTACAAAGACCCGCGTCGGATCACCCTTACAGCCTGCGCCCATGGAGCTTACCACCTTAATGCCATGCCTGTAGCAAAACTTCAGGAGTGCCACCTTGCTATCGATATTATCGATCGCATCAACAACGTAATCGGGCTTTCGGCCATTCCCTTTATTCCATGGGCGAAGAAGCCTCTCGCCCTGTTCCTCCTTCCAGACTTCGTTGAAGCACTCCCATTGCACCCAGGGTACGACAGCTTCTAGCCGCTTACGTACGCATTCTACTTTTGGAGTTCCAACATCGGTCAGGGTCGCAACGGCGTGTCGATTGAGTGAGGACAGCGTGACTTGATCGAAGTCAACAAGGCGGATATGCGAGACTCCGGAGCGCGCAAGCGCAGAAGTGCAGTGCGATCCTACGCCTCCGAGTCCGACGATAATGACGAATGATGTACGAAGTTTGGCAAAGCGTGGAGGAGTGAGGAAAGATGACGTGCGAGTCAGTTGCTCGGCGATGAGGTCTGAAGAAAACAATTAGCTAGTCAGTGAAAGTAAATGCCCATGGTCAAATACCTTCATCATAGTCACCCCCCTGTGCACGTCTAGCAAGCGCTGCCGCCCGCTCTTCTTCCTGGTTTGGAATCCCAATGGGCGAGGCAGAGCCAAAGTCAGTCAGCTTCACTGAGATGGTGAGCCGTTAGTTGTCCCGACTAAATCACCAGTGGTGCGGATGGCATACTTTCTGAGCATGATAGCTTTCATTGAGCTCGGGAATGGAAGCCTTAAGGTCGTCGACTGCTAGCTTTCGCCGGGCAGCTTGGGCACCATAGATGAGGCCTGCGACAGTAATGCCAGAGACGACCGCTGTCGCAGCCAGTTGTACATGATGGTTGGCAGCCTGACGTTCGAGCCAGGCTGTCATTGTCTCAGGTGGTGGTTCGTCTGAGCCGGAGCGTGAAGTATTCGGCGGGCTGTCGTAGTGTTCGGATCTTTTCATAGCTTGCGAATCATGTATTCGAAATCATCGTCCCGTAAAGTATAAACTACTGAGAAGTATGATAGCCGGACCACTTGCAGAAATCACTGCTCAAATCATGATTGAAAGACAGAAAGCTGTTGTGGTTGGCGATCTACAATGGCGGCTGACTTTCCACTAGCGCACTGTCGATCACCCGCATTTGTACATGAAGCCAAAGCTGCCCGAGCTTGCGCTTTCCCATCATTCAGAACCAAGCAGGCAAGCAAAAAACTCTGATCCCATGCTCTTCGCCGTGACTGACGTGTCTCTCAGGTCGCACTCAATGCAGAAAACCTCACCGAGCTCCACGAGCCGCCCTTCCACCTCTACCTCCCACGAGCTAGCCAGGCCGGAAGCGCTGCTATGACTGAGAGACGTGAACAGCGATCTTAGAGTGTCTGCTTGAATCTGTCTTGTACCATACCCCGCGAAACTATTCCGTTAATCCTGGAGCCCTTCATCTGCCAAAGCAGTGACGGCTTCGTGCCTCTTGGGCAAAAACAATGTGCAGCAGCCATGACGAGACTTTCTTCTTTGAAGCCACGCGCTGTCTGACACTCGGTCTTTACGGCGGATGGGCAGGCAGCATAAGCGTCGCTGGTGACGAGTTGATTTTTATAGTTTTCAATCGGAAAGGCATAATGCTCCGTTGGTCCCCCAGCGTCGGCGCAAGCCTTACTGCTTCGGTTGTTTTAGTGTGAGGGTAGTGCTGGATGGATTCGGCTGTGGGTCTGGTCCAATGGGGGCAGCTCGATGATGATATAAAGTGTCAAAAGCCAAATATGCATGGCAGCCTGCTGGATCTATGTCTTGTCTTCAATAGAAGCTAGCATGGGGAAGGATCAAGGCTGCCGATGAGAACATGGACGAGAGCTGATCTGAGAGCGCCATCGTTGAGGAGCTGGTAGAGGGAAAGGGCATGATGTGGAGTGGAGAGTGAATTGAGGTGTAAACCTGTGGTCCGACAAAGCGTCCCCATCTTTCTTAATGGGACATGTGGATTATCGTTCATGGGTCATAAATGATTTCGCTGTTTGCTACCCGCTGCATCTTTTGCTATATGGAAGCAATCTAGGAGAAGAAATCAGAGTCATCCGTTTATAATGTTGTACCCTAGCGTATAGATAGATGTTCAATAATTCCGTCAAGCCATTAAAACAGGTCCTTATAGTGTTAATCTCGCCTTACAGAAGAAAGAGACCGAGAAGAAAACCAATAGTGTGGCCGTCTCAGCAAGCAACCTCAACAGCAGTTCCCGTCGTCATTCCAACCGAAGCACCTTCAAAGAATGCAGCGGAGGTCCCATCGTCCGCGCAAAGATCGAAGTTAACATTCATCCCTACAATAGCAAGGCATTAATTCAAAGAATGCCGCCTAGACAGATATCAAGAGACATGTACATACCGACGCTGTTAGATCCTCTGAAGCCACTTTACACACACATGGCTGCATTCCCATTGGAGGGGCATAAGTTGTTGAGTTGTACAGTGATCGGCTTCGTTCCTGCTGTCGACGAGCTCAACTGCCAGCACTTGCTGCATCCCGGTCCGGCTCCAGCACCAGGCGCAGCACCGAAGAAACTCTGGGAGATAGCGGCGGTGTAGCCGGTTTTCGAACTGACGAAACCACATGCGACAGCGGGGCTACTGTAACCCGAGTAGCTACGAAAGCGTCAGCATAAATTGGATCTCTCGCGAAAACGATACGGGACAGTATCAGTCAAGACATACTGAGTAAACCAGGCCCGAAATGTGAGCCAATACCTGGATTTCCGCTTGGAGCATCGACTTTTTCCGCGATTGTTCCGGCCAGCTTCACAGACCGGGCGTTGGCAGAAGACGAAGCAGCAGATGTGGAACTTGAGGTTGAGCTGCTTGTTGTGGTGCCAACGGACGACGCAGCAAGTATTGAGCTTGAATTTAGACTGCTTATGGTGGATGGGAAGACTGTGCTGCTCCTCATAATAGAGCTCCAAGACCAGGATTGGTTCTGGGCCAGAGATTGAGCGCCATGCAAAAGGATGCTCATTTTCTACCCTGAGGTTGACCTCTGCCCGCGCACCCGGCGCTTGCTATGGCAGCGTAGATAAGAAGCAACAAGAGTAACATGATGATGCTTGCTTGACTTCAAAGACCGTGGAAAGAAGCCAGCTTCTTCCAAACGAACAGTCAACGCGAGGCAGATAAAGAGAGTAAGTAGCTGCAGAGCAAGACGCACAAGACACAAACAAGTGAAGGCGTCATTTCAGATATATGAAAGTTTCTCGAACGCCTAGCCGTGCCGTTTCGAATCTATATAACGCCCAAATCTCTTCGTGGATCTACCTAACCAAGCAGACCTCCCGAGCCGCCTGAATCCAAAATCTCATGTAAGTGAAGAGGGCGGAGCTGGTCTTCGGTACATACCTCTGTGCTTGCTGATACTCTATAATTGCTTTGTCTTGGCTACCTTGACTCGCGGAGAACGGGGACAGCACATCATTGAGCCTCTGCAGTAAAATCCGCGTACTATCTTCCATAGAAGCTACAACGCGGCCCGTCTAGTCTAGGTTCTGAAAGCCTGTCAAACGTGGCCTCCCGTCGGCGGAGCATAGCCGCACGAATGCAAACGTCTGGCGTGGCGGCTAAAACTTCTGGGATACACTCGAGACGCATCTGAAACACTCCGAAGGGGATTTATGCAGGAGACACCCACATGGGATTGCTTGACTCAAGGAGCTCCGGGATTCAGACCATCTAAAGGTGTATAACGACTCCAACGCCAAGCTTAAAGTATATGGCCCTCCCTAGAGCCACCTTCATAAAGCAGGCTGGAATAGAAATAATGAGGCAATCTGCTCACCTTTCGCTGGATTTGCATCCTGACATCTAGCCTTCTCATGGCAAATGTAGTCATTATTTGCAATGGCCCCCTGGCCAAAGCCTCTATATTATAACCCACTCTAGAGTAATCCCAATTATGTTCATGTCCCAGCATCAGCGCCACCAGATCGAACGGAATATTGAATTATGCTTAGGAAATGCCACTCCCAGATTCTTCCCCTGTCGGACTTCCTTTCTCGTGAATCTCTCTTCGACCTGCTCTTCCCCAGAATTTGCCCCTTTTTGAGCCATTCGACCTCGTCTTCTGCTTTCTAATATACTCTTCTCGGAAACAGAGACCGGGATGGAATGCAGTGCCAGTACTGCCACGAGTACCAAGGGTCCCTCTAGGCCGATGAAGGTGTACTGATTCTTGATCAAGGCGCCTTGCCAGCCTTCGCTCAATTCAGCAACCCGATAGACGGAGCGAATGAATATGCATAGAGTGGCAAACGCTAGTGCAGCCACAAAGGACCGGAATACTGTACTAGCTCTTAGTGTGGCGTGGGACGGGTCAAGCGCGGCGTTCCCCATGTCCCTCGTCCGCCTCAGCGTCCGTATCGTGAAGTCAATGCACAGGCAGATGAACACCGCCAGTGTCAAGACCTGGAATGCTAGGCCTGTGACCATGATATGGTCACCCACATCCGGGCTTCTGTTCGCATTACTTGTTGCAGAAGTGATGCCTCCACCAGCCGCCTGGAGCAGGAGGGAGATAACATCGCAGGGGATGAAGATACGAGAATATGAATGCGGCTTGATATGAGACTTCTCGGGCCCAGACGTGATCACGGTACGGGAAAGTGTGAGATAGAGGCCAGCCGCGATGAATGCTGGGGCAATCGTAAGACACACTATTTACATCAAAAAGCCGGGCTAGACAACGAGGTATCAGCACTATTGGGAGCAGCATGGACACATCAAGAGGAGGTCTCAAGATCTACCGACGAACCTGAAAGAATGGATTATGATAGCTCATGATCCGACCAACATAGCCCAGGATCTCAATGATACACCCACTGATCTAGGCTATTGAGAACCCAATAAAGCGCCGCGAGAGAGCCAGTTGGAGTATAAAACAGCATAGAGAGAACGAAAAGAGAGCGAGGAAGGTGGCGTTCGCAGCCAAAGAGGGTCGGTAGCTGTAGAATGAAGTTTGGATAGGGCAAGGTGCGAGACTGCACGACTTGGCGTAAGAGTCATGTTGGTTCTCGCGCCGTAGCAGACTCAATATATCCAAGTTGCTGGGTGCGGCGGCGAAGAAAGTAGGGACAGCCGAAGTAGTAGAAACGAAACACGAAAAGGATACCTTTTTGAGCTGAAGATTGCGCAGACGGCTCGAGGATGATCTGGTGCAGTTCAAGTGAATTGGCAACAGCCAGCGCAGCTACGGCAGTGAAAATAGCATAGATGAGTAGAACATTGTAATTGTTCACGTCTCAGAAAATAGATACTAAATCAAAGGGTGAGGGAAGTTGACTCACAAAGTAAGAGTACATAAAGTCCTTGAAAGACAGAGTCAGCATCTCAGGGGCAAACTTCCGGGCAGCAATTGCCCGCGATGGTGCCGCCACCCGCCGATAGAACCCTAGCCCCTGTTTGTGCGCCCGCAACGATGATCACCTCGAACCAACGAACACCTTCCGGCATCCCACCTTAATAACTGTCGAAATTCTATGAAGAAAGTAGCCGAGCTTCAACAACTGATCACTGCCCTGAGGTAAATGTTGGTGTCACAAACAGCTATTGGATTATCCCGCGGTCATGCCATAATGGATCAGGCCTTTCGCAATACGTCCAGACCGTGGTTAAGTCGAACTAGTATCCATCAACCCACAAAGCAGAGAAAGCATGTCTCGCTTCGAATGCTGTGGTCTCATCGAACTTCTTCCTAGCCCAGTCGTCACTTACCTACAGAAGAAACAGACAGTTCGTTCTCTGTTGGTTCGAGCATGTCTTTTGTCACAGTCACTCCTTTTTCATACCAAGACACGACTAAGTCGAGTTCTTCTCATCGATGCGCTCTGTTTAGCAAGATATCAATATCATGAGTGAAGAGATCTGGGACGCCTGGGTACGTCGTTATCCACCGCGGTTCTCTTGGCTACCCCACGCGCTGGCAAAAGTTGGTGGACTCCTCCTCGGCACTTTTGTAAGATAGAATTTCGATGAAAGAGCGTTGGTTTTTCCAACCAATGAAGATAATGGCAGAAGAGGCATTCCGTCAAGGTCTTTCCTTGGCTCAATGGTTGGCCCCATTAGAAGGGTCCGAACGAGAAGCCGAATATTTTCCATTGGATGGAAGAACTAATGAAGAGTCCACCACCATGCGGAGCGCATGGGGTTGCAATGCCATTCGGCTAACGGGGTCTAAAGTTCCGTTGAAATCGAGGCACACTTCGACCAGAACGTCTTTTGGTCGCGCAACAGTGGACGTTTATGGCGTCGCATAGACTCAAACGGTGTCAAACGTACAATAAAGACGTCGCCTACAGCGCAAGCAAAGCAGCAGTAATCTGGAACGCTACCGAACGGAGCCATTGATATCCGACCGAAGAGTAGCGATCTATTCCAAGGCATTCTAGATTCAAACGTCTCCAGCGTCTGATCTCCGTTTCAGCGTTGCTCACCATGCTCACCTTTCCGATGGTTTTCCCTCGAGGCGATTATCGCGTGCTCAGCCACGACAGGACACAAGCGCCAATGCTCTACATATATACCTCTGGCATAGCACGTAAAGGTAAGGTAGGGCCCACTTTCTATGCAGGCCCCACTGCATTGAGTGTCCATCCTATCCAAGACTGATCATGGCGGTGACTTTGATCTCCTATACCATGAGTCTCGCACTAATTGCACCTTGGTTATTCGGATCTGCTGTCTCCTCGCCTGTAAGAACCTTGCAAACGCCAGCTGATCTACTACAGATATCCGGGGTAATAATGAAACACCTCCTCCACCACCTTCAAGATACAACTTGTTCTGACATACGCCTCAGCTGACAATGAAATGCCCTGGACCCCTGCCAGAGGCACCTTATCCGTCTGGTATTGCAATGGTTGCATATCGAGATTGGAAAGGCTCTATAACAGCCCTCTCGTTCTTTGATCAATGGCAATTGGTGGAATACATCTGGGACAGGGAGGACCTCTGCACCCGCGCTGGTTGCGATTGTTCCAGCTCTGTTCCAACGTGCAACAACCTACAGCATTTCTACTTTGACCAACGTATTTCGTCATTCTACTCGGCGCAATGCATACGAGTTTGCAGATGTTTCAAAGAGCATGTTCCGGATGTCGACGGTGTGCTACGTTTCGACAACGCCACTTCCAACGACACCAGCTCGAGGCATGACGCTTTTTGATCTCCACACGGCCTCAATTAGTAGCGCATCTACTCTAGCTGATGAGCTTCTTATCAGTCAAGCTATATCATAGCTGACATCTCTTCCCAATCTACGAAAATGTCGCTCGTTAGTACACTGCAGCGTCACCAGGTGCCGGCAAAAGTCATGCCCGATTTTAGGCGACCCGACCAAATTTTATGGGATACTGGGTCACGAAACAACGTTTTTACGCATTGACACTGGGCAATTCTTAGGTATTTTCTATGTTATTTGCTACCTAAATTTTGGGGAACAGATCTTACCAAAGATCAGTTTTAATGAGGCTCTCTCCGTTTTTAGCTATGCGTTTGCAGGGCATAGACATCTTGTCAAAGCGTCTTCATTGTACTTCTTTCGCATGCGCTTGGAATTACGTGGTGTTGTTAATAGCAATCGTGATTGACGCTTGCTTGTTTGGTTGTTTTTTTGAGGCGTTAAAGGAGCTATAGAAGCGATAAAGAGGTGTGTATATGTAGTTTAGATGGTAGGTGGTAGGTGGTGGAGGTGACTAGATTTGTTAGGGGTGGTGGGTCGCCTAAAGTCGGGCATGACTTTTGCCGGCACCTGGTGGCGTTGGGGCATATTGCTACCGTGTTCGTTCTCTGCTCCGTCCGCAGCTAAACACGCTCGCTCAGTCCGCCCCTTCAAATCCGAATCCTCAGCACCAGCAAACAGCTTGAACCCTACTTTGACCAACACTTCTTATGCCCGTCACTTTCGGGCAAGAACCGAAAAGCTAAACCCCCGACCTCAATACCGTTCCAGGCCACACAGAGCTTCACCTCCCTTCCAGAAACCATGATCCCCACCAAAATGAAACAGCCCTTTCATCTCCATGGTGTCTATCACCCAATTCGCCATCAAAGACTATCGTTTGTTCCCCTTCATTCATCTCTCCAGCATCGCATCCGACCATTTACCTACCTCGCAACCGCACCGCACTTCGCCCTCTCTATTCCATGCACAAAAACCACAGAATCACACTTCAAAGCACGGCATAAGCCTGGATTTTACAGGGTCACAGGACTAGAACCAGATTGCATGATATGAGTTGCACCATGGCTTCATTAACATCCAAAGGGACGATTTCAGTCACCATATCGGCTCGATACTTTAGGTACCCAACCAAACTCGTGTTTCTAGCGTACGAGTGTGGCATCCTGGTGCCTTGTCTGTTTTCACGAGTCTTGTTGATGCGTGACCACTCATGAAGACCATTTCTCTCTTTACTAAGCTGCATGCGATGTCCTCGATGTTGAGACGCTCGGAGTGTTGGTCGCCAGAAAATAAGTTAGTTACCTGATACAGTTAGCCGACTACAGTACGCTTGCCGGCCAACCTCTTGATCGGCATTTCATGAAGACACGATCGCACGCATGACCCGAATGGATTGATTGGTCGACAAGCGAGCTGCTGTCGGCTAACCTGATCTGGCAACTAACTTATTCTCTGGCGACCCGAGTAGATTGTATGGAGTGCCTGATGCGCAGAACCCAGGGGCGACTCCTAGTAACCAAGCTTGGAGTCCTTTTCCTAGGGTGACGCGAGTGGAACATTTGCAGACGGTAAAGCAAAGATCATCTACAAATACCGAGACTGGCCTCTCAGAACAACTAGGCACAGGATGCAGAGGTTGGGATTTCGATCGAGGGGGGACAGGGCACATTTCCTCCGAATGACTGAAAAGCGGCAAACGCAACCACGTCCATGGCATCACGGTGCACCAAAAGCGCTGACGATTTCCTCAATGATTTTACAAAGCGTCCTTGTTCCCGATCAAACGCATGTGCTCGGCAAACCCCTCCCCAAAGCAACCACCCAATATGCCCGAAAACAAAAAAAACCTCGCAACTCGCAGCTCGCAGCTCGATGCTTATGCCCCCCCCCCCTCCCACACCAAGCCCATGCCAAATTAGACGCTCGATAACTGCCCTTTTAAGCCAAAGCGACAACGCCACCACCCGTGCCCAGAAGATCCACCGCTTTTTAGAGAGGAAAGGAATGATCGCGTTTGCAAAGAAGAGGTTATATATCCAGCAACCCACTGACGGGGAAAAGCCCCTTTTGCGCTCTGTTATGTGCTAGACCAAAGACACCCTAGAATGCGGACACTCCCGTTATTACCTTGGCCTATGTCGAGTAGAGTTAGCGAGGTGTTCAAGCCCATACAGAAGCCTGCGCTCCCAACGGGTTTTTGCCCCAGACGCCGCTGCCGCTGCCCCAGGTCATGCCGCTATTGGAGTCCTTAGCGCCGGTCGAGGGGTTGGATGCTGCTGATGCCGGGAGATCGTTTGCAGAGGAGGTGGGTGGAGGATGCTCGTTTGGCGCGAATCCGTAGCTCAGCGGGGAAGGCAGAGGGGTCGTGGAGCGCTTGTTGAAGGCTGGGTTTGGAGCCTGGTTTGAAACAGGGCGAGTACCGATGGGCGCGACTCCTGCGCTTGTGGGAGCTGAGGTTTTTCCTTGTTGCCCTGAGGATTCGCCGGGAGAAGAAGTTGAGGTTCGGCTGGATTGTTGGGCGTTGTTGTCGAAGAGGCTGAAGCCTTGCTGATTAGAAGCGGGCGATGAGTTGCTGTTGGCGCGAGACCGTTGCTGCTGGGCGTTTGGCGAAGGCCCTGGTGCGTTACCCTGCTGCGCTTGCTCGGACTGATTGAAATGGCCAGCGGGTTCTCCCACGGCGGATTGAGGTTGGTTCTGGCCTCGACTGAAGGGGTCATAGGTGCGTGGGGATGGGCCACGGCCTCCGCTTGCAGCCCCGGATTGCATCGGCCGCGGCGTTTGACTGCTGTCGGCTGGGTTGTTGCTCTCATACATTGAAGCTCCGTCAGTGCCATACAAGGCCCGGTGTTGGCGGGCAATGAGCTCGCGGCGGTCTTCTTCGTTCATCGTGTTGGGGCTAATCGCACGATCAGGTTTGCCTTGAACGGAGACATCTGTCGTCCCTTAGCACTTTCATATCATATGAAATGCTAATCTGCAAGTGCATGAACTTACTTCTGTTATATTGCTGTTCCTGATGGTAGTTACGTAGCTCGCGCTCGCGCTGAGCAGCCATACGACGCTTGGCCTGTTGCATCTGGTCTGCCTCACTATGCCGGGAGCCTTGGTGCCGCTGGTTTGCGTAGAAGCTTTGAAGACTAGAGCCAGAGTGTGGGCGCATGTGATCATAGTCGCCGATAGAGTGGTGGCGTGAGGAGACGCCCCCTATGCGAGGGTCTGCAATGCTGCAGTCAGCTTGGCTTCGACTGGGAGAATAATTATGTAACACTTACCGTAGTCGGAGTATGGCCGTGGACCTCCCATCATGGGCATTGAATCCCGCCTAGAAGGGCCGCCGAAAGGCTTCCCACTCTGGATCAAGTTCTCGCGCGCGCGCTCGATTTCTGTGAGTTCATCAGTCATCGCTCTCAGCGTCGAAGCACACACAACTGCTCCAGCAGGTACATTCCAGTGACGTGCAATGGGGGCCATCGTCTACCTTCGATTTGGGTTTCGAATGCGTGTTCGTCAGGGCCTTGCATGGGTGAGCCCGCTCCTGCTGCGCGTTAGACTTTGCCCAGTCCTTTGAGCAAACCTATCCGGATACACACCAGAATTGGAAAGGGGCTGATCCCATGAAGATGGCCCCGGTATCTGCCACGCCTGTGGCTCGAACCGAGATGACATGTCGGGTCAATTCAGTGCGAAGCACGCCGTTTGCCGCGCGACTGTGTAGGGGCTCTTGAAAGGGTGCGTGGGACAATGGAGGTCGCTGGGAGGTGACGGAGAGGTGACCGGCCAGAAGACTGAAAGGTGAATTAGGTCAGCGTCTGGGAACATCAGATATCAATTGCACACTGACAAAATTCAAAGACTTTGTGGGCAGGGTAACGGGTCCGATGCGCAATGCCGTAGAAAATTTCTTTTGGCGAAAAGTCTCGGCCTTTAAGCGAGTGACGGAATTTAGACTCACGGAAATTAAACTGACGATGATCGCTCGAGCGATTTAGTTTGAGGGAAGATCTTCAACGCAACAGATGGCCCCCGTAAAATGCCACGATGAAGAGAAGAAAAGGTGGAAGGTGAGGCTCGAAGAGAGGTCAAGGTGAAGCTAGGAGCCGTTGTGGCATCCCCTCCCGCCGGCTTGCCTGGGAGTGTGGGAGATTATCATCGAGTGGAGTGAGATTAAGATTGTTCCGTCCAATTTCCAATTCCATGGTGGGGAACCACCATCGCGAAAGCCACCCAAACCTTCCTGTGTCAAGCGCCGTGGGAGCCCACCCTAACGCTGAAACAGGTAGGTCATTCCTCCACTGCCGGTTAATCGAGCCTAATCTTACACCTTCGACTGTCACACAACCTCTTTCCGCAGCCGCCGACCATGTGTTCCGCCAGAACATCGCGACATCGTGCGCTGCCATCCCAGGAGTGGCCCATAGAGACGACGGCGTTCAAAAAGTTGACAAGCCCCGGAGAGATGATGAAAGCCGAGTCCATCTTGTAGGGAACCCAAGTCTACATACAAAATTAACGCAAATTCTACTCTGCCCAGCCCCGAACTTGTCTGTATTATATCGCCGGCGTCACTTCGTATACTTCGTCCGTCAAAGAAGCTGCGGGCTGAGAACGCCAAAGCTAGTCAACTGAGAATTTGCGCAGAAGCGTCCTGATGCTCCCCATGCCTAAGACCCCGACACCGAGTTTCCAAAAGCTCATAGCTGCAGCACGCATCGTGGTGGAAGCCGCATTATGCACATATGGGGGAAGGTTGGAAACGACGATGTGACTTCATAGGCCTGCCTCGGAGATGCTGTCGTGCTATTTCGGATATGTCAGCGCTGGGAACGAAGAGTCAGTATTCAAAGAGAACGTCTGGTTAAATGCAGCAAAGTCGATGAATGAGGACTGGTGGTAAACTCGGTAGACTCCACCAGCTAGTGACCCAACGATGTTCAACATTTCAGGTGGAGAACAAGTCTGCACTCGGATGTATGAGCTAAGGCAACGTTAGATTTCGTCTCTGTGTATCCAAGCTCAGCAGCCAAAGAACACCATATTCATGATTGTCACTTTTCTTCGAGTATAGCTTAACGTCTCGACTTTGCTGTACGTTTGTCTATGGGTTTCCTCACAAGCATGGGCCTGCTGTTCGAGAATCAGTCCGGAGGATTCGATGAAGTAGGAGACGAATTATACCATGGCTCAATTGACCACAGTCGACGAATGTAGAAACCAATTTGTGAAGGCCACAAAGACGCCTCGATGAACATACATGCCGCTGACTCTGCCGGCAATACATCCGCCTACGATCCATCTACGAGTATGACTTCATTGCGCAACGAGCTGTATGGAAGTCGCGTGTTCCGGCTGCATTTTGTGTCATTACTCCTACTATTTTTGGCGGATGTTGTAGTTTCAATTCTTGGGATATGAACCGTCAAAACATTCCATCCGAGTGTCATTATATGGAAGCCCTGATGCTTCTAGCTACCACTTTGCTTCGCTACCCACTCAGAACACGATTCCTTCGACCTTGTCGTGGCAAGAATCTGTCAAATGCTGCTAGTTCTTGCTACTCCGTCTTATTCGAGGGGAATCTACCAAGGAATCTCAATGTTGTAATCCGAAGCGTTTGCTTTGATCAGCATGTTGTATGAGCGCCACGTCAGTGAGTGCAATCAGGTCATGGTCTTGAGGCGCACTATATGTGCTCAATTATGGTTCAGCTTGCGAGATGCCAGTAGTATCAAGTGGTCGCGCATGTTGATAAGACAAGCTCTGAGATAGATCCCATACGGTCCGCCCTACGGATCAGATACTACCAATTTCACCTTCAAGGAAATCAACTATCTCATCCTTGAGTCCAAAAAGTGAAATCTTTACATGAATTCTGGGTCTGCTGAATATTTCACCTTAAATCGCATACATCGTGCCGCCGGTGGCCGCCTCAAGCCGCCTGGAGTCCCTTCACTGATAACTATTGTAATACCATCCCTTCCTCTTCCAAGTTTGAATTCTTTGACTTCGGGCCTCCATGTACGGAGAGCATCATGTCTTCCTCTCTAATCTCTAGAGCGTTTACCAATGCTCTTCGCCAAGTCGGAAGATCAAAGCCAAGCCTATACCACCGGGCAAAGCAGCGAGAGGCTTCCAGCAAACACCCGAGAGGCTTCGTGCCTCCGAAGACGGAAGATCTTGTGGAGTTGAGGGAAAGAGTCCAAGAATTTACTCGTAGGAGCCGATGGAGACTGGGCACAAGCGTTGAAGCTGAGGACTCTTATAGGCAGGGAAATCGCGGAAGAAGTCGCCGCGAAGACAGATAAAACCAACGAGTTTCCAAAGAACATGTGGGAAAAGCTGGGTGGCGCAGGGTACAAGGCATTGAAGACCATGAGAAGGTCTGCGGGCTGACAGCTTGAAGCTTCCTGGGTATCACTGCAGACGAAGATTACGGCGGCTTAGCTATGGGCTATCAGGCGCATTGTGTCGTGATGGAAGAGATCAGCCGGGCTTCAGGTTCGCTCCCTAGCTCACGACCGATCAAATGTTCGTTTCCTGAAGGCCTCAGGTAGCATTGGACTGTCATACGCTGCACACTCTCAATTATGCATCAACCAGCTCTCCTTGAATGGTACAGAAGCACAAAAGGGTCGTTTCCTGCCAGACCTCATATCAGGCCACAAGATCGGAGCGTTGGCGATGTCTGAGCATTCCGCCGGCTCGGACGTTGTTAGCATGAAGACTACAGCAAAAGCAACTGATGGGGGTTGGCTGCTCAATGGCACGAAGATGTGGATTACAAATGTACGCAAGACCAGCCCACTTTAATACTCTCGAGGCTTGAAACCCTCTGACGCCAAGGTAAAGGGCCCGGACGCACACTACATAATCGTTTACGCCAAGACAGACCCATCTGCAGGGTCAAAAGGAATCACAGCTTTTGTAGTCGATAGCAATACGTCTGGCCTGTCTTGCGCCCGAAAACTGGACAAGCTGGGTATGCGAGGCAGTAATACCGGCGAACTAATATTCGAGGACGTATTCGTCCCGAAGGAAAACCTCCTAGGCAAGGTAAACCGCGGGGTCAAAGTCCTCATGGAGGGTTTAGACATTGAGCGATTGGTGCTGAGTGCTGGACCACTTGGGTATCGTCCTCCCCTTTTCTTACGCGGTCCTAGTCGATTGTCATTGTTCGATGCGGAATCAAAACTGATCGGAATCTTTGCTAGTCTGATGCAAGCTTCTCTCGACATCACCCTCCCCTACACCCACACTCGCCATCAGTTCTCTACCCCCATCGCGCACAACCAGCTTGTCCAGGCCAAACTTGCAGACATGCACACGAAGCTCTCCGCCTCCCGCGCTTACACCTACGCAACGGCGCGTACCCTCGATTCTTCTTACGGGTCACCGGACTCCAGGCCCGATACAAAGGACTGTGCAGGAGCAATTCTCTTCGCCGCGGAAAGAGCAACGGAGTGCGCACTCGATGCAATTCAATTGATGGGCGGGATGGGCTACATGAACGAAGTTGCCGCAGGAAGAATATTAAGAGACGCGAAACTATATGAGATTGGAGCGGGCACGAGCGAGGTGAGGAGGATAGTCATTGGTAGGGCTTTCAATAGGGAATGGGCGGAGCGATGAAAACTCAGGGTTCGATGCCAATCTTCGAGCCAGCGTGCGGTCAACAGGATGAGGAAGAGGAACATTGTTCGGTATTGGAGGAGGTCCTTCGAAGAGCTCAACGGCAAAACCAACACTTCGTGAATGCCACCGATCCGGCACTCAACGGCCAGCTGGGTTCGGAGCGTCGCACAGAATGGACAAACGCAGCAGCTCAAGCGACGCAAGAACCCATGAGGACGGGTGATCGTGGTCACGTGGTATGTTTCCCATGCCATCAGGAGAGCATCGCACCTTCTCCAGAGTATATGGCCCTTCCCTTGAAGATCGTGACGCGATTTCGCGCAATGCCTGCCGAAGGGCTGGTTGTAGGCTGTGTCCTGCAGTTTCATGTCTATTAGAAGCAGCAGAATGTCGTTAACGAAAGGTTGGACCTGAGTTGCGATAGAATGAATTTGGCTGTACATCAGTGCATTTGCGCCGAGTATGCATCTATAATGCGGTCGCTAGACGGGTGAGGGTGGATTATACCCCTCCGACCAGCTTTGGAAACACTATCTCCATACGCCAAGCCAAGATTACTGCGGCGTAGTCGTAGGATGAAATCATACTTCTACTAGGCTGTGAAGATTCAGGCTGTTGGATTGATTAGCCGCAACCTGGAGGCACAGAGCACACTCGTACGAATATCTTGAATCTTGTTCGCGCTGGCAAGAGATGTATATAGACGCGGCTGACTTCACCATAACAAGATGAACTCAAGCTCCTTTATACCTCAGTGAACGTCAAACAGTAAGATGAGAGTGCTGTGTAATGAAGGCCAGAGTATTCAGAAACTTCGTGGCGGCTGAGTTGGCTGTTGGGACTAGCACGAGCCGCCCCGGTTGCCTTTCTCAACACCAACGCTATTGTCTTACACAAAAATGATTCTTAATACAAACACTATATAGGAGAACACGTCTACGAGGTTTTTATTTCTTAACCAAACTTAAGTCAGAAGTCATGTGCTCTGTGTAATTGCATTTTTCAAAGTCTCGCCTCGGCACGTTTTGGGCACTTCTCAAGACCCCACCAAGCCCCCACCAAGCCTCACCAAATGCGGTCGATCAACGTCTCTCGACAGCAATATATACACACGATCGTGGCAACAATGCTCAAATCTGATAAGAATGGATGTGCAAAATATTGTCAACACTTTACTAGCATTTGTAGTAATTCAAATGCGTTGATGTTGAGTGATTGGTGGTATTTGCAATCTGACGTAAAAATAAAAATAAATTGATTTTCAAAAGTTGCGGGGGGGGAACCACATTTTGAATAAGGTATTGAGGTATATTTCTCCTTCGTCACAGCCGCCATAGGGGAAAAAGCCACTCAGGGATCGCTGCAAGGGTCATTCAGCCCTTTCATCCGTAGAGAACATATCTCCTCGTTTCAATCATGCTCTCTTCCTTGTCAACATGTCATCGGCAATGACCCTCCTGACCTCCTATGTAGAGAAAACGCTTAGCCCGCATACTCTCGATGCGGAAAGCTACCGCAAAGCACTGCAGGACTCGTCCTGGGCCGATGTATGTCGTGCAACCAAGCATACCCTTTAGCGCAACGACGCAGGAGCTGACCATTCAAACCCAGGGCTTGCGTGGCATCGCTGCCGTCTTTGTGGTGTGCAGTCACCTCACCCTTTGCTTCGCACGATGGATTGTTCCTCCAAACTTGGGAGAAGACAAAGGCTCGGCGTTGATGCAAAGACCAATATTTCGGCTGGTCGGGCAAGGGCCGGCATGGGTGGCATGCTTCTTCATACTGTCCGGTTTCGTCAATGCGCTGAAGCCTATCAAACTTGCAAGAGCTGGGAATACGGAGACAGCACTGTCAAACCTGGCAGTCAGCTCGTTCAGGAGATCGTTCCGTTTGTTCCTACCGGCAACGACAGCCACCATCATCAGTTGGTTCATCACACAATTGGGGGCGTATGAGACGGCGAGACAGACCGATGCTTATTGGATGTACTCGACGTCGCCTGCGAAGAGCGCATCATGGTGGGATGCGATCGGGGATTTGGCAAGGGCGATACAGACAACATGGTGTTACTGGCCGAACAATCCTTATGACCAGCCGCAGTGGGCATTGCTGTACCTTCTCCAGGGTTCCATGCTTGTATTTACGGCTTTGCTTGTGACTATAAATCTAACGCCAAAGTTCCGAATGGCGTCGTTGGCGTTACTCTGCGTCTGGTCGATCAATTGGGGCTCGAGATTGGCTGACCGTACGTCACACAATCTAAGCTTTGGGACGGTTACTGACATATGTACAAGCTCTTTGTGGCTTCAATGTTTTTGCGGGCGTCCTGCTGGCCGAGTTTAATCAGACGGACTACCCCTTCCAGCTCTCACAGCTGTCGCCCTTACTCGCACCACCTCTCGTTTTCATCAGTCTTGTACTTATGTCCTTTCCAGCAGATTTCCAGGGTCAAGCGCCTTGGTCGCGCTTTCTCATGAATCTCCACCACAAAGTCGCTCCCGAAGGCGCCGACATCGCCCGATTCTGGCCCGCTGTTGGCGCTCAATTGCTCGTTGCTACCATCATCTGCTCTCCGCAATTGCGTCGAGCGCTGAGCCACAGGTGGTTCTTGTGGCTAGGCAAGATCAGCTTTCCGCTATACCTCCTTCATGGCACTTTTATTCGCACGGTGCTCGCGTGGTTATTGACGGCAAACCAGTCGCTCACCGAGATCAGAGACGATGATGGCATGATCTACCCGAGGTATCCTATGCCGGGGGCAGCCACATTTCTGATCGTGATGCCCGTGTGGTTGATTATTTTGTTTTCATGTACGCACGTGTGGGCTGTCAAGCTTGAGCCTTGGTTTGGGGTTATCACGAAAGAGGCTGAAACGATGATGTTCGGCAAGAAAGATCGACCGCCAGCGTTACCGGTTCGGGAGGATTGATGTTCTCCAGTGTTGTCTTGCTGCGGTTTAGCGGGCGTCAGTTGAGGTCGTGATTCTGGGATCCTCAACATTGGCACAGCTTATACGCGGGACGCGTTTGCATGACATTTGACTGTGGAGAAAAAGTTTTGGGATGCGAAGGTCATTCTAGATTTTGGGGGAAACGATGTCATAAATAGACGGCGTACGGCTCTGGGGAGGGGAAATCTTGTGAGGCATTCTTGATCGATATCAGCATACTATATAATTTGGATAGCATTTGTATGTAGGAGCAGCGCAAGGTGGGCTTCGAAGCACAAACTCTTGGATACGACACGGTCTCATACGCTATAATTACCGTGATAAGCTCTTCTCCCATGCTGTGGCAAGAGATGGTGCACCCATTTTTGCACCTATTTGATACAACATTGGCGGCTTGATGATTGGTTGGGAAGTCTATAGGCTGGACATTTAATGAAGCCCATACCTGGAACGACAAATCCTCGTATTGCTTTAGGGTCAAGAATCCAACAAAACGGTCTAGAGAAGGCATCGAGATAGATTCAATTCGATCAACCCTAGCGAAGTGCATTTTGCGCTTGGCTGGCATACAGAATCGAGAAGAGAGTAAGGTAATGTACCATTAACACATCTTTGCTAGCTATGACGACATAGTCATCGAGTCCACGTTGAAGATTGCCATCACGTGCTCGCCTGGAGCCGAAAGCCCTAGCGCCAAGCCTTCGACCATGACCTCCTGTCAAGAAAAAGACACAACAGTCAAGTAAACATACATCGACTACCCGTCGTAAAACCCATTGTGAATCCCTCACAAAGTCTTCCATCTCACAATCACAATGCTCCCATGTTGCTTTCTCTCGTAGACGCCGGATCCGGCTGGCTTGAACTGTAAACAAAGAACCAAGAAAGCAGCTACCATGAGGACTTGAACGTTCTTAACGGAGTCGCGTGGGGTAGTTGCTGGCTTATCGACTCAATCTCCGCCGACTGTAAAGATAATCCAGGTGATGCGAAAGGAATCTTTGGCATCCCAATCATACCCTAGCGTCGACAAAGAGTGGGGCGCGACCTCGATATTTACAACACAACGCTCACTCGCAGCAGTGAATTCATCGAGTTACCCCGCACAGGAAAACTCTGCCCCGACAACACTCGAAATTGTGATCTCTTCCTCCACCCTCACTCACCTTCCTTCCTCCACCACTTTTTCATTTGCAGACACGATACCTACAATCACACTGTGACTTTGCAAAGGCGTACCAGATATCTAAACAGCTCGTTAGTTCTAAACTTCAAGCACTCTGAAACTTGCATGAGCACACATCCACCTACCTGTGCGTGATGTCCCCTGTCGGACACACATCTGAGTGTTCGCTTGCTGATGACCGTCCAGCTTCCAGCATCAACTCCACTGCACCTTCACACGACTTCGAACGCGGGGCCAGGGTGCCATCCCACCATGGCGCCGCCTATGCAATTCCCCGTGAACCTGATGATATACCCAGACGACTTGCCAAAGAAATACAGATACTTTCTCAAAGATGGGCCCACGTACGCCGCCAACCTTGTGAACAAGCTCCTCGACGAACGTGACCTGCTCCTCGCCGAAAGCGAAGGCCTCGTCGCCGCAAATGGCAAACTCGTCAAGTTGGATACCTGGGAGCCAAGCCGTCTGCCACCGGCCGAACACGACGTGTTCATCGACGGTCCTAAGTCCTCCACCCAAATGGTGACATACCTCTTCCAGGTTATTCTACATCTTCGTGAGACCTGTGATCATCACAGAAAGGCTCGCGAGGACGGCAATGCCGATATCAGATTGAAGGCTGAGAGGATCGACTACTTGCAACGCGAAGGCAACAAGATCTTTGAGGAAAAAGAAGCGCAGGATCTGAAGATCAAGACCATGCAGGCTCGACACAACAATACAATAGGTAACCTACGGAGCGAAAAGAAGCTGTTGAGCGATGAGAATACCAACCATGTTAAGGCGATTGCTGGAGGACAGATCGCTAACAAGGAGCTTCGAGCCAGTAACGTGCAGAAAGACGAGCTGATCCAGCAGCTCCAGGAGCGAATCCAGGTTCTCGAACAGCAGCCTCAAGCTTCCAATGATCCTGATGCGATGGTTGAAGATCTTCCGGACGGAGTCTTGTCGCCGGAGCAGCAGATTCAATATCTCCAAGAAGACATCGTCGAGTATAAAGAGAAGTTGGTGGCAGCCAACAGCACCGTCGAGGGTCTGCAGAGAGAGAAGGTTGACGACGTCACGAAGATCCAGGGTCTAGAAGAGCGACTGCAGAATGGCGGCAGTCACTACGACCAGATGCAAGAGCAGATTTCTCAAGTCCAGCAGAAGATTGACAATCTGGAGAAAGAAAGAGCTGAAGACGCCGCAAAGATCCAAGATCTAGAAGAGCAGCTGCAGAATGGCCGTATTGGGTACGATCAGCTGCAAGAGCAATTTTCTCAGTCAAATCAGCGCGGGGAGGTGGCGAAACAGATAATTGCGGGTCTGCAGCAGGAGAAGACCGACAACCTTGCCACCATCCAGAGTCTCCAACAGCCGAGCTCAGACGGAAGCCTTACCACTGCGCAGTAAGTAAACTTCCCACCATCTCTTTCCCCATTCTCTGGCTTTCACGAAGCTTGGAATATATTCTAGCAGTATCCGCTCCCTTGGCGTGCCTCTTTGCCCATTCCACTCCATGAAAGGAGAGTTGCTAACTCACGGATGTACTCAGAGTCCAAACACTTCAAGACCGAGTCACGCAACTACAGCAGAATGAGCTGGCAGCAAACCAAAAAATCACGGAGCTGCAGATCACGGTGACCAACACTGCCGAAGAGCGTGACATTGCGGAGGAAGCGCGTAACACTCAGTCCGATAAATTGGTCAAGAAGAATACCGAGTTTGAAACGGTCTTCCAACAGCTTAGAACCAAAACTGCACAAGCAGAGAAATACAAGAGCGAACTCAACAAGGCGATTGAAGAGAACGACCAACTATATCAAGATGCAGGTGAGAACGAAGCTACTTCCGGTAATAGGCAAGAGACCCAGAAACTGCACGCCGAGAACCAGAAACTGCGTGATGAAAATAGAGACCTGAAGGTTGAATTAGTAGGTCTCGATTTCCAGATTGGCCAGGTCAAGGAGATGGAGCAAGTTTGGCAGAAGAAGATCGATGATGCAGAAAATAAATTTACGAAAGTCACGGAAGCGAAGTCGCAGCTACTGGAGAAGCTCAGTGACGCCAACGAGAAGGTCGCCGAGGTTACCCGCCAACTTCCAAGGCCTGAGGAAGAGAAGGTCAAATTCCTCGTGAAGGAAAACGATAGGCTCAGAGATGATTGGACCGAGATATCGCAAAAGATTGAGGACACTGAAGAGTTGGAGGAAGAGAACAAGACTCTCAAAACCCGATGCGAGAAGATGGCACAGGAGGTTGAGGAAGCGACAGACAAGACAGACGTGGCTGAGGGGAACGCTGAATTCTCCGAAGAAGGATGCCGAGCCGCCGAACGCGAGAATGAGATGCTTGAGCGAAAGGTAGACCAGCTCGAGGAAGAAAACGAGACCCTTAAAGAAGAGAAGGCGCAACTGTCCCAAAACCTCATTCGCGAGGACGATGGCTTTATTTTGACCCCAGAGCTCCACGAGGTGAACCAAATCTTGGATCCGGAGGGCAAAGTTATCATGACCCGAGACGGCATTCGTGCTACGCAGCAGATGGTAACAGATCTCGAGAATAAAATGGATAAGCTGAAGAACGGAAACAAGGCACTCAAAGAGAAAGTCACCAATACCAAAACTCAACTTATCTTCGAGCCAAACGGCACCATTGCAAAGCAAGAGGACTACGATGCGTTGAAAGAGACCAACAGCATGTTCACGACGCAGGTTATCAACACGGCTAACGAGCATTTCAAGAAAGTCCAGGAGCTCGAAGCCAATCACGTTTATCATGAGGGCGTCAGAGTAACCCAAAAGCAATTCGAGGACACATTCTCCGCAGCCTCTCAAGCCGCTAGGCACGACAACGCGATGATGGTTACTCAGCAGCAGTGGGTCGATACGCACGGCAGAGCCTCCCAAGCCGCTATCAACGAGGACGGAACCCTCGTCACCAACGAGCAAGTGCAGAAGCTCAACTCTCAGATAATTCGTAAGTCAGACGGGTCCGTGGGCACCATAGAGGAGGTACGGGAGCTCGAAGCTCAGGTGACTAAGCTCAGAGCTCAGGTGGAGGACCTCGACGCAAAACTTATTCGCAATAACATCGGTGCGATCATGACGAGGTCAGAGATCGAGCAGCAGTGGCATGAGGAGGCCGCCCGTTTGGCATCCGGAGTCAAAGAGGCCAAGGACAGTATGGAGGTCGCGGAGAAGAAGTGCCTTGCGATGGATAAGGATATCGCAGATCTGAAAGCCCAGGCCATAGACTTCCAGAAGAGAGATATCGCTTTGGTAACCGAAGCTAAGGAGGCCAAGGAGGGTAGGAATGTCGCGGAGAAGAACTGCCTCGCGATGGACAAGGATATCACAGATTTGAAAGCCCAGGCCATAGACTCCCAGAGGAAAGAGATCGCTTTGGTAACCGAAGCTAAGGAGGCCAAGGAGGGTAAGGTGGTCGCAGAAAAGAAGTGCCTCGCAATGGACAAGGACATCGCAGATCTGAAAGCCCAGGCCAAAGACTTCCAAAAGAAAGAGACTGATTTGGTATCTGAAGTCCAGGAGGCCAAGGAGGGTAAGGATGTCGCGGAGAAGAAATGCCTCGCGATAGACAAGGACATCGCAGATCTGAAAGCCCAGGCCAAAGACTTCCAAAAGAAAGAGACTGATTTGGTATCTGAAGTCAAGGAGGCCAAGGAGAGTAGGAATGTCGCGGAGAAGAAATGCCTCGCGATTGACAAGGACATCGCAAAATTGAAAGCCCAGCTCAAAGATGCCCAGAAGGCCAAGGACTTCGCCGAGAAGCAGTGGTCCGAGATGAAGAAGAGTGGATCCACGCGTAAGTCGTACTTTCTTGCATCTCCCAATTATTCTCCCCCTATGAGGCATCTCAAGGGCTTTGGGGGATGTCTTGAGCAGCCTCATCGCCCAATTCGAAGGACTAAGGACACATTGCTGACACCGGGATCTCCGAGCAGCGAACCCCAAGCGCTTCAACGGCACTATCGTGGATCAACAGGGATACGATAAAGAAGCCAAGATCCGCAGCGACGTAATTGCGAGCCTGCAATCGACCATCGCCGAGGGAGAGGCCAAGATTGCCGCCCTGCAATTGACCATCACCGAGGGAGAGGCCAAGATTGCCGCCTTGGAACTTTCAAAGAAGGAAGACGAGGGAGAGAAAACACGTCTGACAGCGGAGTCGAAGAGTGCGAGGGATAAGAATGCCCATTTGGAAAAGTCAAAACTGGAGGACGCAGTAGAGATATCCCGGCTGACAGAGGAGTTGTCGAGCGCGAAGGTTGAGATCTCAAAGCTCGAGGCCGCTGCATCGGATTCCGCCGCCGAAATACGAGGCTTGGAGGATGCTTTCACCCGGCTTCAAGAACTCTACAAGCAACAGGGTCGGCAGCTTGAACGAGTGGAATCGAGTCAGGCCGATTTGGAACAAGAGCACAAGGAGGTAAAGGAAGTGAAACAAGGAATGCTCAAGCGGATCGAGTCACTGCAACACGAATTGAAGCAGGCGCTGGAGAAGCTTGGCAAGCTCGAGCAAGAGCACTCATCGTGTGCCAACGTGAAATCCAACTTGACCAACTTACAGTCAAGAGTCAACAAAGTCGAAAAACAGCTGAGTCAGAAGGATGAGGAGCTAGAAACAGCGAGCAAGGAGTTCGATAAGATGTACAAGCTAAAGGAGAAGACCTTGGAAGCTAGAAACAATGCTGTTGCGGATCTCAAGCAGGCTCTGACCCAGCTCTCCGAATCCAAGGAAGATAACCAGATCCTGGCAACCGGTAAAGCCGAAGTCGAGGCCAATCTCGAGGCGGTGACCCAGGAGTCGGTAGGTTTGATGAAAGCGATGGATGGCATGAGAGACGACATCACGTCCCAGGGGAAGGAAATCGAAGGCCTAGAGGAAGAGAACGGTGTGTTGAGGTCGAAGCTTCAGAAGAAAGTGGATCCGAGTGAGCCCAAAGCCTCGACCCCGAAACCCTTCCCCGTAACAGACTCGTCGGCCCAAAAAGCTTTGTTGGACAGCATCGCAGAGGAGGACGAAGATGACCACGTTGCTGTTACCGAAGAAGAACCTCTCGCCTCAACGCCCATATTGCCAAGTGTACTGCACCATGCATCTTATGAAAACGGCGAGGCCGATGCTCCTGAGCTTCCGCACGCTACTGGGACTGCAGCCGGCAACTCCAATGGCCAAGAAACTGCATCTGGAGCCCCAGAAGGACCTGTCGCCTTAACGCCCATATTGCCAACGGTACTGGATGATGCATCTTATGAAAACGGTGGAGCCGGTGCTCCTGAGCTTCCGCACGTTACTCAAACTGCAGCTGGTAACTCCAATGGCCAGCAAACCGCATCTGGAGCCCCAACTACCATTGTGCCATATCAGATCCAAAACGAACATCCTTCTGCCACATCAGGCCTTGGCTGGAAGGTCAATGGCTTCCTCTGGTTCCTCCTATTGCTGCTCTTCTTTGGTGTCTCAATGGGCGTGTCATGGTGGCGGAGAACAGAATTGATAGGACGTGGAGATGACTTGGCTCGCCTTGCTTTGATCTCGCTGCGCGCTGGTGGCGGAACGGGAACGGCGTGGCCGGCATGGCTCTATGATGACGATGTGGCGGAGATTGTTGGTGGTTTTTATGGATGAAGGAGAGATGGCAGAGACCGGGTGTGGCTTCGGCGCTGCTGGGGCAGTTGCCTTGTTTTGTGCGTGGTTTTGTGTGTGTTTTTGTTCTGTTTCTTTTCTTTTGTTTTCCTAGCGTGGTGTTTTGCAGGAGTTTTGCGTTTGGATCCCACTTAGCATTTGCGGTGGTTGCTTTTGGTGTTTGGGTTTGGATCCCACTCGCGCTTGCGGTGGTTGCTTTTGGTTGTTTGGGTTTGGATCCCACTCGCACTTGCGGTGGTTGCTTTTTCGCGTTTCATTCGTAGATAGTTCCTGCGCTGCCCCAGCAGCTGCACTTGTACAAGGATGGTTTCCGCGAGCGTTGGCATTGGCCGTCCCTAGGGCTCCCTCGTTGACTGGCTTCGGCGTATGTCCGAGGGAGCCCCGGTGGACTGGCCAATGCCAACGGCTCAAGGTCTCCTGATTTGTGTAGATAGAAAATTCATAGAGATCACCAAAATGCATTTGAATCACTGAGTGCGATTGTGACTTGGATGGAGATCTGAATAGACTTTGGCGCCGCGGGCGCCCCAATGCCAGAGCTAAACCCTCCCCGTCTAGAGTACGTACAATGCCCTTGCTTTTTCTAAATATTCCAATGGATTTTGAACCATCTAGGCACTGCTCAAGAAAAAAACTTCTGGTTCCAAACGCCGAAGTCGTACAATTCTCATCTTGAGAGCAATTCCGAGCGTAAGTATGGAGTCCCTAGCGAGCCTTACACATCTTATATAAAAGGGCCGTTTCTGAGAAAGCAAATCTATGATGCGCACGAGCAGATACTTCCAAAAAGCTTCTATTATTGAAGAGACTAAACCGAAATTTGGTACTTTTTGCCAGCCATGTTACTAAAACATAGACAACAGCACGTTAACCAGAATAATAGGCCCCCAAGCAATGGACCTGAATACCTTGTAGAATATGTTATCCGCCTCTTTGACCCGCTTCTCCTCCTCTGCCAACGTTTGCATCAACGCCTTGTACCTCTCCGGGTTCTTCTCTTTGACCTGCCCCCCTTCAATACCAGCTCTGAGTTGTCTGATAACAGCGAGCTTGTCGTCGGGGTTCAACTTGTCATAATTGGGTATGCATTGCGAGATGAAATTGGTGTCGTGAGACTGTGGTCGTGGAGATTCTGGTGGTGGCTTCGAGGGGGTGGGAGTATTGTCTATTGTACGTCAGTCGACGGCATGAATGGGGTACCTATGGGTAATCTGCAGTAACCTTGAGATTGCTGTCTCTTCCACGTACTCGCGTGGAACGGTCTCAGTGGGGCAAAACCTGGTCTTAGTAGTGCAGGTGTGATTCGGGCAGGTGATTGTAACAGGCGTCGGGCTGAGAAGATCGACGTGAAAACGACAGGCAGTTGATGGTGCATTGAAGTAGGAGGCCGTATAAGCATCTTGGATGGGACTATGGGAGATGGAAGCTTGACCTGGGTACCTTCCTCTCATATAAAGAGTGGTTGGGTGGGGGTCTCACATATAGAATATGCACGCCGATTGTTCGGGAGAATCAGTGGCTTAAAGAGGAACGTTGGTGTAACGTGCGATGGGCTGCTGTCCATAGCAGACATCCCCGTGTCCATGAGTATATCCTTCGCTTTTGGAGCTCGCTGCTTCCTCTCTGCGCCGGAACAAGCTAGAGTATAGATGCTAAACGTCCAAAGGGCAGTGCCCGAATGAATTCAAAATTCCATGCCTATTGCTAATCGTTCGCAGGTTGCGTCAATTCTCAGGCTATGGATGTTAACGCTATGGAACATCGGCCATAGCCAAAGACCGAAATCTGGCGGCCGGTCTTGGTCCGTTTGAAGGAACTGTTGCTAGAGGTATACAAGAGGACGTTGGCACGGTCGCATCGAGACCAAACAAGGCATCCTAAGGCATCCAAGAAGCGCATGTTGCTTCACATAAAGCAGGAAAGATCGAATATTCCACCAATAGCGCCGTGATCAATTCTTAGGGCTGGCCTCTTCACGTATAGGGGCGCGAAGTAATGAAGGCGCAGGCCTGTTGACAGCTCGATACAGGTCAGCAGCACCGAATACGGGCCACCTGCGATGCACAGAAAAGAGCCAGGAAAAGGCATGACGAAGCTTGGTATGGGTGAGGTCATCCCGAGTCTGCAAACGGCAAAGAGGTTGTTGACTGCCCTTCTTCAGACACAGCCCCTTTTCTCACCCTGATGTCACACCGGTCTGCATGCCGTCACTCTCGATCTTGAGGATTGCCGGACGTTTACGGAACCAAATGCCTACCGAGCCGGTTCGAAAATGTTGCAACATCTAAGTCGATGCCTCTCTGTGCATTCTGCTTGTCGGCATGAATTACTCTGGGAATTAGGCCTCTACTGGGGTCAATATTAATGGGAGGTCTACGCCCTCAATTGACTAAAGCTTCTAGTCTGCCACCGTGGGCCCTCGCAAACATCACTACGAGAGTTGCGCCGTAAACTCCAGGCCGGGCGGTAGACAAGTAGGATTTCTCGAGTCACATAGCCCGGATGGCGAGCACTCGGACGGCAGCTTCTTCGGATTACAAGCTTTACGTTCGCTTCATTTGCTCCCTTATGCTACCGTTGCCTTGAACCAGTTGAGGCTCCTACCTTCTCCCATGCGCCGGCAGCAATGGGTGCACTTTGTCTTGGCAAAAGCCTGAAGAGACTTTCCGCCTTGGTTCTGTTCAGTATCCATGTCGCTCAATGGCTATCATGTCAAGGCGCGATACACTTTGACTGTTTGCCTGTTCTACAATAGCTGGTCACTGGTTGATCCCTCCATCGTCATAACGTCGACATCTTTTTTGAGAGTGTAAGGGACTGAGTGGCGCCATTGAAACTGCCCCCTGCCGGCGCATACCAATGCTGCTTCTTGTTGCCCTGGCATATCAAGGCTCTCAATAGGGATGACCATTCCTGGGATTCAACAGCTTCATACCGAGAACCGTCCCAAGCGAAGCAACCCATGGCATCGGTGAAGGGCATCGCCACAACAAGGAGCTATGAATTTCCGTGTCGGTGAAGGTGAGGTAAGTAAGAGCAAGGCTTTCCCGTCTTCGAACATGGTTATTCTCGAGCTTCACTTACGGCACTTTCAAACATATATAACTACTGAGATGTCAGTCATGCCTTCCTTCTCTCAACTATCAAGAGCTGCGTCTAACAAGCCATCAATACCACTTGCATCTCGATCCACAACTCTTTGCGCCATAGATCTATCCTCATCTCATTATATTCCCAATCCCCTTCGCCCACTCCTCCCTCATTGCCTCTTCTCCATTAAGCCTTCCCCCCTCCTCCAGCATGGCTCCCCAGACCTACCGCACATCCCGCACTCCAACCCTCACCAACGACCTCTCACCAAAGCGCTACGGGCGCACACAAGGCCTCGAAGACCCCTATCACCGCTCCAACCCGCCCACCAACCTACAAGCAGCCGCACCGTCCTTACCGACTCGAGCATCTAGCTCCTCTCCTCGGGGCCCAAGTCTTTCTCGTCTCGCATCCCCTTTCTCCCATCCCATCCCCTCACGTTTCCCTCATCGCACCTACGCCCACGCCGCTAGCGCGCCCTCTCGCCCCTCGATGGTGGGGTGGTGGTACTGCTGCCGGGATAGCCACCTTAATAATCCGGCGCTTTGTGGGGGGAGATGTCTGTGTGGGCATGATCGATGCGAGAAGTGCAGAGCTGCTTGATGTAGAAGGGGCGGAGACTGGGCGAGGTGGTTTGGGGGTTGCGTTGAGGGGTTTAGGTACTTAGGGATTGAGCATGGGGTTCTGGGGTGAGGGTCCAGGGATTTTTGAAGTGCTGAGGGGGGGTCTGGTTTGGGGTTTCGGTTTTGGGGGACTTTGTCTGAGTGCCGTTCGGGGGTATGTGAGATTGTTTGTGGAGTTTGCGCTTGGGCTTTTGGTGATGAGGGTTTGCGTGTTTTAAGCGTGGGCGATGGCGCTCTGAGGATGTCTGCGCATTGCTGTTCGGCGTTTGGTTATATGTTTCTTATTCGGTGAGGATGCTAGACTGTACTGTAAGACGTATCCTTTTTGTTCTTCGAAAGGAAGTTTCAAATGTGCATCGCATGGGATAGAGAGGATAATTCGATATATGATAGTTGGAGACTGTCTGCATAGAATTTTCATGTCAGTGCGGATTTGGGTGCTCAAACCGCAGTTTGTAAGTATGGACAAGAAGCTCTATGCCATCGCGAGACCGCTAATGGTACCAATGCAACGAAGAAAATAGACGTCAAGTATTCATACAGCCATGCTATCGCACCGCTAATGCTACCAATGCAACCAAAAGAATAGACGCCGAAAGTTCATGCAGCCATGCTATGCCACCGCAGTCTCCATGCTTCCATCCTCATCTCCCTCATCGCTATGCCCTTGCCCATGTCTATGATGCCTCTGCTCTCTCCCTCCTTTCTGAGCATCATGCCCACGTCGTCTCTTTCTCCGGCGTCTCTTCCCGGGCAGAGTCTCTTTGTATGTGATAGGCGGAGGGACAAGCCCAGCATCTTCTTTCATACGCTGAACAACAGGTCCGGTCTCGAATTGCGCGTTGTCTCTATCATGATTGCAACAAGGCGAAAATCGAACTGGCAGAAACCAGTCGTACCAACTCTCACCCATTACTGATCTAAAATTCTTGATGTATCCTAGGTCCCAAGGGTTCTCTCCAGGCTTACTGTGCAGGATTGCGAAGAACCTTGTTTTCGTGGATGAAGAAGTCGGGGAAGCCGGTGGAGCCGTCTTTTCTCGGTTGCCGTCCACGGAGCCAAGGGGGTAGGTGATTGTATTGAACGGGAGGGGTGTGGGGAGTTGGGCGTTGCTTGGGATAAGGACGGCGAGTGTCCAGACTTTGGTCCGTCGGCTGAGGTTCTCAATGGTGGTGGTGTTGAGGAAGACGAATTGCATGGAGGACATTGTCATGCCCATTGTGAAGAGACCGAAGAGGCCTCCACTGGTGGAACATTAGTTGTGATTGCAAATCAAGGCGCTTTTTAACTTACAAAGCTAGTGTAGCGATCCAATTGACATTTAGTTGATTAGTCTAGATGGTGTGATAGTCAGCCTCGTGGAAAGTCGAAGTTGGAATAAGCTTCATCAGGCAGCAAGTCTGTTGGAACATGCAGCTATCAAGTGAGACAAAACATGGGTGGGAGGGATAAGCTCGGGGATCAGGGAAGAAGGATGTGGCGTTCTGCAGCCTTAGGGTGTGGGTCGGATGAGACATTCGAATGAAAATTGGCTTACCGTTCTCCTCCTTTCCGCGACAAAGATCGCCATTACGATGAGATTGAATACACAATAGACAGAAGCCCATAGGACAAACTGGACGAAGAATTTGAACGAAGTCTCCGAAACGACGCCTCCAACCCTATGGCAGTGTCAGCCTTCAGAAACGAGATTTCAATGCACATGAGTGCCCCTTCGCAATCTAGGAGGACTGATAGTCAGATGGAGCTTCCGGAGAAGACCTACCAAGGACAGAAATGATCCATCTTGCGAACACATCTGCCCACCTCTCTGCAGTGGTGGGTCCGGTCGGGCTTGAAATTCAAGCATGTCGAGCACCAGACAGGCCTTCCATCGCCTTCGCAGCTAAAGACATCCTTGGTGTGGAAGTCCGTAAGATTGGACGATGCGTGATGGCCATGTGTATCTTCACTCAGCGGAGGTCCGTCTGGGTATGCGAATACTCCAGCGTGTCCGTTGTCATGTTCGGCGTCCACATTTGGCTTCTCGCCAGCCTTGTTGGGAGCAGTATTGTCTTTTTCATGACTCCGCCCCGCTGTCTCTCGACCTTTTCTGTTGATGCGCCATCTCGGGCCTCTGGGCACGTAGCCGGGATATGTGGCAACGGTGTAAAGCAGCCGGAAGTATGATAATGCCATAAGTGATAAGAGTATCAAGTATACGGTTATGAGTGCGGTTGCCGTGCCGGGACGTGGCGCTCGGTCTGTTCCAGAAGCTTTCAAGAGGTAGTCCACTGAGAACATCAGCATATCTTTCGCGGGCAGTTGAGGTGCCTGGCTAACCGCACAAGAGAACTATGAAAACCCATGTGGCGTAGCCGACAATACCGATTAAGATCACAGGAATGACCCTTGCAGTCCAGATGTTTGCGGTCTTTGTCGCAGCCATTGTCCCGGGCCTCAGAGGCCAGGCGTTAAGTAGATGTGTTAGTGGAACAAAGCATGCTCGAGCTTTGCGCAAACTCCGTCATAACCATACTCCAGATACGATGTCGTTCACATCGCATCATACCACAGAAACAGTCAGTGATGCTCAGTAACGGCAGATCTTCCCACTTGCAACATGTAAGCCACGATGCTCTCCGAACGGAGAAAGAACTGCCGGGTGCCGGTACACGGCAAGTTTAGCCGGCCTTATCAACTCCTGTTCGCAGCATTTACCCATGATATTTCAATGACCATACTTTCGGTTGCTTGACTGTTGCCGCATGCCCTCACGCAACCGAAAAGGGCTTGACCATTTCAGAATACCGCCCGTGGTGCTTTGGCCTACTGATTGTCCATCCCATAGCCACATGAAGGCGATTGAAGGCAACTGTTCTTAGTATCCCCACTCACCGTTGTGTTGAGATGATCGTCACCCGCCTCGGTCTATCAGACCGCTCCTTCTTCACAGCCTCTCGATGAGTGTACAAACTGATAGGAGTAATGATTCTCTTCAGGTTCGGCCATTGGATCACTCACCCAAGCTCACAACCTCGATGCGGAGCAGCCCCGCATCTCCCCAGTCTACGCGCCTTCTAACGTCCGCTCCCTCTTAACATAGCACTCAAGAGCATGTGCTCTCCACGGTGTGGCGCGTGGGCAAGCCTTGCTGGCAGGAGTTGTGGCTGTAATATCTTAAAGCCTGAGGCTTCTTCGCCACCATGATAGTTTGATGACAACGGTGAAAGGTGATTCCAGGTCCAAGTGGCACTCTTACCTGATGCGCGCCTACGGCGACCTCCGTGTGGACGACGCGCATCGACAGCAAATGGTTTGGTAACTGGTAAGGTGATGCTATGCGCCTTTTCCCCTGACCTCTGTTATCGGTTCAAGAATCTATTTAGAGCGAGACGGGTTCTTGGTGAGATGTCCTACCTAATTCTCAGCTTGAACACCGCCAAAAGGCAATCAACCCAAGAGTAATCAAGGTGCCCAGAAAATCCCAGTTGATACGCAGGCAGGTCATTGTCTTCATGTCCGCTCCTTGTACTATGCTGTCATTCCTCGCTTCGATCCTGGTCATAAGGCCCGGTTGTAGATGATGCCACTCCTTCGTGGAAGAAATCAGGCGTCGTCGTCAACCTGTCCTTTAACCAATTCTATATCTTCTCCGATTCTGTTGCAGGCACGTAGTGGGAAGGTCGGGCCGGATCCTCCACGTCTCGCTGATCTGTCGGCAAGCCTTGACCCTGTTCAGTCAAGGATTTATATCTCTTCGTTATGTCTCGTATTTGGTGACCCCCAGCTTGTACACAACTCATCAGTTGCACTCTTTTACCTTATGATTACACTATAAACTTGAGAATCAGTCGATTGCCCTTGTTTGTCACAAGTAGACGCTTGAGGATTACAAGATGGCGGATGTGGGCAACCTCATTCAAAGAGTCAACTAGAAGATACTGATATCAACCAGCGCCGCAGCCCTTCCCATGGTACGCAAAAGTACGGAATGACAAGAAACGAGAGTCCGGTTTATTTCATGTATCCACCTGACCCATCAGGCCGACGAGCCAATGAAGCAAATCAACTTCAATACGCGGGACCCTCACAGCGAGCGGCTTACGACACCTACACGTCAGTCACCCGCGCCCGCGGAGCAACGACGCCTCAGTTGAGCGAAGCTCCTCCACGGACCACCTCTGCACGACAGGAACAGGGGCCGATATCAAGAAATACTGCAACATCTCAAGCTGGCAGATCTCAAGTCGACGACGGATGTATCGTCCGTACTGCTAGCGATTACACTTCCTCCGAAAGTAGCAATGGCTCGAACCCTCACCAGCATACACCACGTACGCGCACTATGTTGTGGTACTGCTGTCGCGGACGAGATTCGGATCACGGTCCTTATAACGTACGCCTCTGGCACTCATGTCTTACTTGCGGCCACCAGCCGTGCTTGTATTGTCGCCGAGAAGTTGTGGTGGTGAGAGATCGCAGCCGTCCAACACGTTGAGGTGAGGATATAGGGGAGCTGATGGCCTGATTCATGTAGCGGTCTCGCAAGCTTCAGGCTTTCCTTTGACTTTTGTGTTAAGTATCGAGAATGGGGTATGGGGAAACTTTCCGCTAGCGTTGCGTCTAAGTTTTGGGTCTTTGCGGTGATGATCGTCTGTAAGATAGCGTTGGATTCTTCTTGCTTTTGAGCGATAGCGGACAGGCTTTTGAGCATCTGGCATGCTCTGTAATGATTTTGGCGGCAGTCTGGTATGTTAACATTCTAGAGCATCGGGTCATGTTCTAGCTTGTTGCCTTGTTTCGCCATTGCACAAGATTCAGCAATGCAACCACACATGCTATAAATTGAACCCGCTGCGATCATTATTAGCCTTGGCAACGAAGCGGTTTGGAATCGGAGCAATGTCATGCTACAGTAACTACTCCAGCTGATCACGGTTTTATGCTGGTCGGGAAATCCCATAATGCTAGGTAAGGGAATCCTTGACCGAGCGGAAAGGAATAAAAGCTGATCTTGTCCTATCGAATACGCTCACAAAACGATTGCTCTGTCTATCGGACTGCTTTTCCAGCGGCAGCGCATCGGCTCGATACTTGTGTTACCTACGCCTGACTTGGAATCCTGCCACCTCCGAAGTATCAATTAGTTTCCGCCATAAGGAGCTCTCCACGATCACATTGGACCTTTCAATGGTCAGCCTCGGATCCATGTACCCAGCACAAATGTGTCGGTATTGCGCTATTAAAGGACAGGCTTTGAAGGTGAAAAGCTTTGTGGTGTGTTACACATAATCTTTAAGCGGAGCCAGGGGCTTGGGGCTGACGAAAGACCTGCCGTCTTGTGCGCGATTCAAGGCTGGTTCGTTGGCCTCTTGGGAGGGCGCCATATTGCTTTGGAGCTCCATGCTCCGAATAACCTGTGCACTCCGCCACGTTATGTCTGCGAGGTTCACAACTTCATTGGCTGTGTGAATTCGAGTCACAAAGCAAGTCTCAGTAGAAAATTGGCAAGTGCTAGTCGGAGCATATCGTCAGCTTTTGAGCACGCAGCCGAGCATTTCAGCGAAGGAGTACGCAACGGCAGAGACGTCCGTGGAAACGATGCATTCGGAGTATCCAACCATGTCTGGCCCATAAATACGACGGGCTGGAGTACTAGCCGGACTCATGCAATCCTGGCACACCGTCATCGAACAATCTAGATCAAGAGTATACGGGAAGCGCCAAAAATGATGAATACTTGAGGATCGCCACAGGCAGCCCAGCGTGGGTGCTGAAATCAACGGTCTTCGCTGCTATTCGCCGCTCGTCCCGTAGGCTCAATCTGATCATGGAATCCAGCAACCGCCGGCAAGTCTTGTTGCAATTCGCCACTAGTAAAGTAATCTTACTCCGTGTCCCTAATCCTGTCATTTAATCCTCGCTCCTTCTCGCAGGCGAAACTAAGGCAAGCTCTTTCACGCGCAGCATCCAGGGCAAGGGGGTAGACTCAATGCAGAATCATGGCCTGCGGCCGTGACGCTTCGCCCTCATGCTGAACGTATAAGTTGCATGATCTCGCATCCCGATTGAAGGCTGGATCAGACACTTCGATGCTACCTCTCCCAATTTACAGATCGTTTGACTACCTATCTACGTATATCTCGAAAGTTCCGTCCCCTCTTACCGGACGCTCAGAACCGCAAAACCCGTCACTATATCGAACGCCACACGGCCCGTCGTTTCGACATGTTATTGCTCAACATTGACTCTGTCAAGGCTTCGACTTCGACCCGGGAGATCATCTTGAACCTGTGCCCAATGAAAGGCATACCATACCCGAACCGACCTACCATCACTGATTGTCTATGGTGATATATCCCTAGCTGATCCCCTGAGGCAAGAACTGATCGAGCACTAGCACTGGCGAGCGGCTCGAAGAAATCACCGCGGACCACGGCTTCAAGTCAGCAGCGGGCTGGTACCACGGATACTGGGTGACGAATCCCAATGTTTGGTATTGCTGTCAGTGTAACGACGGGCCTAAGAGTATCGCCAACGAGCTAAGATGTATAAATCCAATATGCCAGCACACCAGGTGTGCTATTTGTAGGACGGATTAGGTTATCTGTATGCGTGGGAACAGCTAGATCAGCGCCGAATGTCGTTCAACAAGGGCCAAAGGTTGTATTGGGGATTTGGGTGAGCATCTGAACGGGAAAGGAAGGGACTTCCAGAAGGTCCATAGAAGCACCAGAAGAATCGGTCCTGGTTCTATAGCATGGTTGCCTTCTTAGTAGCTTATGTTGTTTCTTTTCGGTATCTGCGTGTTCATTCGTCCCAGTCCCGTTGTCCGTTTGCCATACAAGGGGGGTTCAAGCGCCTCAAGATTCCGAGGTCCATCATCGTAGGCAACGCCGTCTTGTAACGCAATGTTCAGCCATACAATAGCTCAGTAAGTTGCGACCGAGTGTTTGATGAATTAATGATCGCTAATGCTGCAGGACGAATTCAATCCTACCGCCACCATGAGATACTTTATCTACAGCAGATGCCTTCCGTAGATGCTAATGCGAGGGTTAAGTGCTCGATGCTGACACGCATGGCTGAGCAATTGAGGCGAGAGAGAACAATGCCCGGATCATGTTCAAGCCAAGTAGCGGCCAGAAAAGGGGCTGCCATACGATGCCTGTGTTGCCGAGATCTGACAAGGCAACAAAGTGACATCAACCACGTGCTGATATTCTTCGGGGCTGAGAGTCGGGTTGATTTTGACCAACTACAATCACACATTGACACCCAAGAGAAATTTACGTTCATGCCAGGATCCGCACATGGTGCATACATTCTTCGATCCAGGATGAACCTTATGTTCTACTCTCTTACAGTACATATATTTGTCTACATTACTCTTAAATTGTTTTTGCAATCTGGAAGATTCATGTTTCGAAAACGCCTTCTTAGGCTTACTGTAATTTCGACTGGAAAATTTCTGTCTAAATTTGGTTTCATATAAGAGGCGCAGATTTAGCGCGAGACATTACTTACCGCGTACAATCAGAGTCATCTGATCTTGTGCGACTGCCAGTGGTGAGAAGCACCGTGTAGGGAGGCAAATTCAGCAGCTCCGCCGTCTCCGTGGAGCCCGGCAGTGCATTCCACTCTCCGTGCTTCACTCTCTTCTGCACCTCATTCGTGTCTTTGGATTCGACCGATGGAGTAATCCTCATGAGTCTGTACACGACTCAAAGCATCACTGGCAGCCCCGAACGGTCAAGCCATCCGGTTCCTGTGATTTGACCACAGAGCAGGCTTAGGTGTTTCTCGCGGTGGACTGGACACGGTGAACATGTGGTCCTCTGGGGGTATAAGTATGATGGTTGCTCTCCGGATTACCATCAGAAACCATTACCATCGGAGACTCGCTTTACCTGTATTACTTGGACAGACTTCTTTGCTAATACCAATTACCTCTCGAGAACCAATAGTGAAACTTCGGAAGTCCATTGCCCTTTCTTGTGGTCCTGCAACACCATTCGGGCCATCGAACAAGAATCATGAGTCCACCAGGCGAGCCCGACCCTCCCAAAACCCAGTGGTGGTGCGGCAATTGTAAGAAGGGGCCGATGAGCATCAAATTTGACTTCGCTTGTGTCTTTTGCCACTACAAAAAGGATTACAGCGCCTATAGTGAACGACCTCGAATTCGCAAATAGTCATAGAATCGGAGGCGTTAAGGCTGTAAGTTCCACTGAGCACTACAAATGGTACTTTGTTGATGGTCGTTCTCACGCTGATGTATAGTGTCCCAGGAAAGTCTCCCATAATGGTTACCCATGAAGTCCTCACCGCCGTCCCCTGTCAATGGCCTTTGAAATTCTACCCTTACGGCACATTCAGCACCCGTCCAAAGAGCATCTTGTTTCTTGCAAAATTTTCACAAATACTCGTTCGCTAAGGTCTTCAGACCGATCGTTTAGCTGTCATTATGTTTGGATATTGTTGCATAGCGTGGGACTCTTCTGTATCAGTGGCTCTTTTCCCAATCGTGCAACCTGAGGCACCGGTTTGTGTTGCATAGCGAAATACCCCTTCGCGGAGCAGTCAGCGAATCACTTTCATGTAAAAAACCAGCATAGACCGTTTTGGCGCATCTCACGTTGCTACCTTCCCATGAATCACCCCTGAATATCGATGTTATATCTAACTTCACAATCCTTACGGTAAGGATTTTCTCTGCAAGTAATCACGGCAGCACCCGAGCTGGGGATTACGCTTCTAGCTCGGTACGAGAAGATATACCAACAGTTGGTGAAATCCTGTGGTCTGACACGAGTGGCAGACGGTGAGAATCTTATTGAATTCAATGTTTCGATTCGCACCACCTTGAGTCTACGCAGCTCATCTTGAGTGTTTCTCCCTCGCCACGATGCCTGCAAGCGACTAGAGGGGCTCAGAAAACAATAAGCATGGCGAGGCATTTCATCAGACGAGAGAGCCCTTTACTTTTCGCCAAATGCGCAGCGTTAGAGAGACGAATGCAAACACGATAGCGTCGCCCTGAAACAGAGTCTGCCGGCCTGTCTTCTAGAAGGATAGAAAGGATTGTGCCCTACGCCGACAGTTACGGCCGTTCTATGGGAACAAGGCAAACGAGGCAATGAGGCTCCACGCCTAGATCAGTGTCACACGGCCAACCCCCCCTGAAGAAAAACCGTTGAACATTGACTTCGCCAGCCGCAACGGCATGGCTGATTTCTGTGAGACACTTCTACTGGCGCTTGTACACTCCACTTTTCGGACATTCAAGTGATCGTCTGGGCCAACAGGAGACTCAGTCGCCGTGGCACTTCTCACCTTACCCAGCCCTCGCAAGCCCTCCCTCGCCCCACGCTCTTCGGAGGGACATGCCTCTGCCCCTTTTCCAAGCCCAGTCCACGCATCTCAATTACGGCCATCCCCGGTGCACCTCACATCAGCACATGCACCTCACATCAGCACATGCACCTCCCACCAGCACATGCACCTCCCACCGGCACACGAGCCTCGGTCACGTATCATATCTTTCCCTCACCCAGCCATATTACCATCACCCGTTCCCCTACCATAAAATCCCGCACCATACAGCCCCACGTACACCGCCCCTCAAAAGCCTCGAAAGCTCTTTATCACCTTCGCCCTTATCCTCCTACACTGCGTGGCTGCGCAGACCCGGTCAGCAAACCGGTGACGGGATGAAGTCGAGACCGCGCCGGCAAATCTTGCCCCGTATCTGGGAACAGGGCGGGTAAGGCAGCAGATTAGGGGCTTGGTGCAGGGGTGCGGAGAGCCGCATGAGGATTTGGGTCATGTGACTGACGGTGGGGGGGCGAGGGGGTTGGAAAGGGGGGAGGTGAGGTTTGGTTGTTTAGGAATATTGGAATTTGGTGGAAATGGGTGGTATATGGCGGTTCTTTGGAATGTCGTTTCTGGCGCGCTGGAGGAAAGGGAAGATTCTATACTCTATGCCTTCCCATCATCGAGGATCCGTCGCTATGCAATGCTGTGTATGCCCCCTTTGATATCCTCGTGAAAGGCCATGGCATCCCTCAATCATCCCTTCGTACCCCCTTCTCTGCATCAAATACTAAACTCACTGCATCATCCCCCGCTGTCACAATCCTCCCTTCCTTCCCACCCTGCACGAACCCCA